>Ga0302310_10000330_pt1 | contig 45053 bp, 34 predicted proteins | sample III_Palsa_N1_2_FD_200451 | JGI IMG/M metagenome (GOLD analysis project Ga0302310, IMG submission 200451) | Peat permafrost microbial communities from Stordalen Mire near Abisko, Sweden - III_Palsa_N1_2 | ecosystem: Environmental > Terrestrial > Soil > Palsa > Peat permafrost | place: Sweden...
GGCTACCGGGCCTGCCTCTGGTCGCGCGCTGCCAGTCGCGTGCTGCTGCAGATCGCTGAGTTCACCGCTGCAACCACTGATGAGTTCTACGCGGGCGTGCGCGCGGTTGACTGGCGCGAACATCTCGGCCCGGATGCCACGCTCGCCTGCGAATTCACCGGGCAGCACCCGAGCATTACGCACTCGCACTTTGGCGCGCTCAAGCTCAAGGACGGCATCTGTGATCAGCTACGCGAGGTGAGCGGCACACGGCCGGATGTGCAGCCGGAGCGGCCGTCGGTGCGCGTCATGGCGCACGCACAGGGGCCGCGCGTGAGCTTGCTGATTGATCTGGCCGGGGAGGGTCTGCACCGCCGCGGCTACCGCCGCCAGGCTGGCGAGGCCCCGCTGCGGGAGAACGTTGCCGCCGGCATGCTGCTGCGTGCTGGCTGGCCGCATCGGGCGGCGGCCGGTGCGGAGTTCCTTGATCCGATGTGCGGATCAGGCACTTTGGTGATCGAGGCCGCGCTGATCGCCGCCGATGTCGCACCCGGCTTGAGCCGGGAGTACTGGGGGTTCGCTGGTTGGCGCGGGCATCAGGCCGAGCTGTGGTCACAGCTGCTTGGGCAGGCCCGCGCACGCGTGCGCACTCAAGTGAGCGCGCCGATCCGCGGTACCGATGCCGATGGCGGCAATCTCAAGAACGCGGCGGCCAATGCGACCCGGGCTGGCGTGAGCGCGCTGGTGCAGTTCGCGGTGTCGTCGGCCGCCGAGGTGCGGCCGCTCGGCGCTGGCGGTGGGCTGGTGTGCACGAATCCGCCTTATGGCGCGCGGCTCGGAGACGGGGCCGAGGCCGCGGCAGCGCACCGCGAACTGGGCCGCGTGCTGCGTGATCACTTTGCCGGCTGGGAGGCAGTGATCCTTACGGCGGCGCCGGCGGCGGCACGCGAACTGGCGCTGCGCACTTACCGCACGCACACGCTCTGGAACGGCGCGATCGAATGCCGGCTGCTGCGGATCGATCTGGATCGACCGGGGGTGCGTGAGAGGCCCGGCGATGGCCTGCGGGTGCCAGACCCACAGGTGGCACAGTCGCCCGGTGCCCGCATGTTTGCCAATCGGCTGGGCAAGAACTGCAAGCGACTCGGAACCGTAGCGCGTCGCGAGCAGGTCAGCTGTTATCGGCTCTACGATGCCGATATGCCCGAATACTCCTTCGCGATCGATCGCTATCAGGAGATTGAAGGGACCGCGCATCTCTACGTGCAGGAGTACCGCGCGCCGCACGGCGTGGATCCCGCTGCTGCGGCCCGGCGCCGTGCGGAGGCCTTCTCGGTCCTTGTCGAGGTGACCGGCGTTGATCCGGAGGCGATCCATATCCGCCTCAGGGAACGCCAGCGCGGTGCGGCCCAGTACCGGCGCGTGGGTCACGAGCGGCAGTTCCTGCTGATCGAGGAGCAGGGTATGAAATTCCAGGTGAACTTCACCGACTATCTCGATACGGGTTTGTTCCTCGACCATCGGCCGATGCGCTCGCGGCTGCGCAAGGCCGCCGATGGCAAGCGCTTCCTGAACCTGTTCTGCTATACCGGCAGCGCCACTGTCAGTGCGGCAACCGGGGGGGCGCGACAGACAGTAAGCGTTGATCTGTCGAACACCTATCTGGACTGGGCGGCGCGCAACTTCGAACTCAATGCACTCAGCACCGCCTCACACCAGCTGGTGTCGGCAGACTGCCGCACGTGGCTTGCCGAGGCGGCCAACTCACGGGCGGTGTTTGATCTGATCTATCTGGATCCGCCGACCTTCTCCAATTCCAAGCGCATGAGCGGTGTACTCGATACCCAGCGAGATCACGCTGAGCTGATCGAGCAGTGCCTGCGGTTGCTTGCCCCGGAAGGACTGCTGGTGTTTTCGACCAACGCGCAGCGCTTTGCACTTGCCCCACAGATTGCAGCTCAGGCTGAAGTGCGCGAGATCACCCGCGCGACGATCGGCTTTGACTATGAGCGCAGCCCAAACATTCACCAGTGCTTTGAAATCCGGCCACGCCGGACTTGAGCGCTCACTGGCTCTGGGCGTCTTTCTCGGCCTGCTCGCGCTGCTGGGTGTTGACCTGGATGGCCTGATTAACGCGCTCGCGCGCGCGCTCCTCGGTCGCCTTGGCCTGCTTGGCCTGCTCAACTTCGCCCGTGCCTACGGCCGCTCCGGTCGCGGCGGTTTCTGCTAACCCGCAGCCCGACAGTGCGCCCAGCAATGTCAGGCAGATCAGAACTTTGGCCATGATGAGGTACTCCTTAAAGAGGCGTGGCGTGCGCTCAATGCGCCAATCCTGGGCTCGTAATAGATCAACCTCCGTCCGCTGGCAAGTGCGCCTATAGCAAATCGCGAAGTCGGTACCAAAGCATCGCCAAAGCGAGCGCCGGGCGACGCAATGCGGGGCCGCCGGGAAAGTCCCTATGCGGTATGCGTGCGAAGACGTCAAAACGCTCGCTGGTGGTGGCTAGGGCTTCAGCCAGGCATTGTCCGGCGATGGTCGCCAGGGCCAGTCCGTGGCCGCTGAAGCCCTGCAGGAACCACACGTTGGGCGCCAGGCGGCCGAAGTGCGGCGCACGATTCATCGTGATGTCGACCAGGCCGCCCCAGGAGTACTCGATTCGCGTGTCAGCGAGCTGCGGAAACACACCGAGCATGCGTTCGCGGGTGGCCCGCGTCAGGTCGGCCAGGTTCACGCCGGAATAGCTCACACGGCCGCCAAAGAGCAGTCGATGGTCGGCTGAGCGGCGAAAGTAATCGACCACCCAGTTCAGGTCGTGGACTGCAGCGTTGTTGCGGATCAGCGCGCTCGCACGCTCTTCGCCGAGCACCTCGGTGGCGACGATATGTGTGCCGATGCCGATAATCTTGCGGGCCAGCTCCGGTGCGGTACGCCCAAGCCACGCATTGCCTGCCAGCATCAGCTGGGCACACTGCACCTCGCCCTCGCTGGTCCGAACGCGCACGCCCTTCGCATCGGCGCTGTAACCCAGTGCGCGCGACTGTTCATAAAAGCTCACACCCGCCTGCTGCGCCGCCTGGGCAAGGCCGAGGGTGTAGCGCAGCGGGTGCATGTGGCCAGTGTCGGAATCAAAGAGTCCGGCCCGATAGCGCGGGCTCGCCAGCAGCGTTCGCAGTTCCTCGCCGTTCAGCCAGCGGCTCGGCGGTGCGCCCAACTCGGCTAATTCGGACTGCGTCGCCTTAAGCTCGCTCACCTGTCGCGCTTTGATGGCCACACTCATATGCCCGCTGACCCAGTCACAGGCGATGTGGTGACGCTTTATCAGCTCTCGGGTCAGGGCCACGCCATCGACAGAAATCTGCCAGATTCTGGCCGCATCGATCGGCCCGACCAGCTGGCGCAACTTGGACTGCGAACTGGCGACCCCAGCCAGGACCTGGCCGCCGTTACGACCCGAGGCGCCCCATCCCACCCGGTGCTGCTCCAGTGCGACCACGCGATAGCCCCGGGCCGCCAGGTGCAGGGCCGTTGAGAGGCCGGCGATGCCGGCACCCACCACGCACACATCAGCGCTCGTGCTGCCCTGCAGGGGTGGCGCCTGTGCGGGCCGAGACACCGAGCGCTCGTAATACGAGGCCGCGGCGGCCGAATCATCATTTACCATAATTCAACGGCATGGTGCGCCACAATATTGCAATTTAGATAATAAAAACAACGCGTTATAATGCCCTAATCCGGGGTAATATACGCCTGAGAATAGACGCTGGGCCCGGGTATGCACTGGCTGCCTATGGTCTAATGTCAAAAATCAAACGCCGCTGGCCCCTCGATTCACCGCTCGTTGTGCATCTGGGCTGGCGTCCGGTTACGGAGTTTTTGCACTGTCATGTCTGTACAGCGCCCGCTTATCGGGATTCCGGCGGATCGTCGTCCGCTAGGCCCACAGGCTTACCACCTCGTTGCCGAGAAGTACCTCGCGGCGGTGCTGGATGCTGCGGGAGCGCTGCCGGTGATCGTGCCCGCCATCGGGCGGGAACTGGAACTCGATGATCTGCTCGAGTCGCTCCACGGCCTGCTGTTCATGGGTAGCCCTTCGAATGTAGATCCGCGCCACTATAGCGGCGAGCCGAGCGAGAGCGGTACTTTGCACGACCCGCATCGTGATGAGACCACGCTACCGCTGATTCCCAAAGCGGTGGCGGCAGGGGTGCCGGTGCTGGGCATCTGCCGCGGCTTCCAGGAAATGAACGTCGCCTTCGGCGGCACACTCTGGCAAAAGCTCCATGATGTGCCCGGCCACCTTGACCATCGTGAGCCCTCCGACCAGCCGATCGACAAGCAATATGGTCTGGCGCATGCGGTGCGCCTGGAGCCCGGAGGCCTGCTGCAGAAACTGGCCGGCGGCGCCACTGAGATCACGGTGAATTCCCTGCACGGCCAGGGCGTACGTGAACTCGGCGCAGGCCTCGCGGTGGAGGCGCGGGCACCCGATGGTGTCATTGAAGCCTTCCGTGTGCTGCGGGCCACGAGCTTTGCACTGGCAGTGCAGTGGCACCCTGAGTGGCGGGTGCTGGAAAATGATTTTTCGCGCGCGCTGTTTGCTGAATTTGGATTGGCTTGCCGCGAGCGCATGAACTCTTTCAGGTGATTTATGGCTAATGAGATTAAACAGTTTCTTCGTGACCACGGCATCTCGGAAGTCGAGGCGATCATCCCGGACATGGCCGGCATCGCACGCGGCAAGGTGATGCCGGCCGAGAAATTCGCTGAGGACTCTGGCATGCGTCTGCCCGAGAGCATTTTTCTGCAGACGGTGACCGGCGATTATCCGGTCGATACTTCCTCGGCGATGAGCCCCGCGGAGATGGATATTGTGCTCAAGGCGGATCCCAAGACCGTGCGGGTGGTCCCGTGGGCTGCCGAACCGACTGCACAGGTCATACATGACTGCTATTACTCAGACGGTCGGCGCGTGACGATGGCCCCTCGCCAGGTGTTGCAGCACGTGCTTGAGCTGTATGAGCAGCGCGGCTGGGAGCCGGTGGTCGCCCCGGAGCTCGAGTTTTACCTGGTCGAACCCAACATTGACGCCGACTACCAGCTCAAGCCGCCGGTGGGGCGTTCGGGTCGGGCCGAACCCGGTCGCCAGTCCTACAGCATCGCGGCGGTCAATGAATTTGATCCGCTGTTCGATGACGTGTACGCCTTCTGCGAGGCGCAGGAGATCGAGATCGATACGCTGATCCATGAGGATGGACCGGCGCAGATGGAGATCAACTTGTTGCACGGGGAGGCACTAGGCCTTGCCGATCAGGCCTTCTTGTTCAAGCGCACGATGCGCGAGGCGGCGCTGCGTCACAAGATGTATGCAACTTTTATGGCCAAGCCGCATGCCAAGGAGCCGGGCAGCGCCATGCACATCCACCAAAGCATCGTGGATACCAAGACGCGTAAGAACATCTTCAGCAATCCGGACGGCACGCCCTCGGCGCTGTTCTTCTCGCACATTGCGGGCCTGCAGCGTTATTTGCCGGCGGCGATGTCACTGTTTGCCCCGAACGTGAATTCCTACCGGCGCATCCAGCGCTTCCAGATGGCGCCGATCAATGTGCAATGGGGCTACGACAACCGGACCGCGGGCCTGCGGGTACCGTTCTCCACGCCGGAGGCGCGCCGGGTCGAGAACCGCCTGGGCGGGGCCGATGCCAATCCCTACATCGCCCTGGCTACTTCGCTGGCCTGCGGCTATCTCGGCATGACCGAAGGGCTGCAACCGACCGAGCCGGTGACCGGCAGCGCACATGAGATGCCCTTTGCACTACCGCGCTCGCTCGATGAGGCCTTGAGCCGCCTGCGGGACTGCGAGCCCCTCGTGACGCTGCTGGGCGAGCCGTTTGTGGCCGCCTATACACTGGTCAAACAGGCCGAATACGAGGTGTTTTTGCAGGTCATCAGTTCTTGGGAGCGCGAGCACCTGCTGCTGAACGTCTAGCCTGCCGGCGCGGGCCGCCAGCGGCGCCAGTGGCTGGTATATTAGACTCACGGGACGCCCGCCTGAGTGGTGTGCGTCCCGTGTCTTAATCGGCCTCGGCGAATCACCAGGGGATCAGGATTTGTCCAAGAGTCTGCGCGCCTTCGCACAGCTGATTGCGGTCCCGTTCGTGGCCTGCCTGCTTGCTTCCTGCACCGAGCAGACGCAGCAGGAAAACGTGCTGAACGTCTACAACTGGACCGACTACATTGCCCCGGATGTCCTGACCGAGTTCGAGAAGGAATACGGAATCACCGTCAACTACGACGTTTTTGATTCCAACGAAGTGCTCGAGACCAAGCTGCTTGCGGGCAATACCGGCTACGACGTGGTCGTGCCCTCGGCTTCATTCATGCAGCGCCAGATCATCGCCGGGGTCTTTCAGAAGCTCGATAAAGCGCAGCTGCCAAATCTGAAGAACATGGACCCGGAGATCATGAAGCTGATCGCGCCGAATGATCCGGGCAATCAATACTCGGTCGATTACTTCTGGGGCACCGACGGCGTCGCCTACAACGAGGCGATGATCGAGGCGGCGATGCCCAATGCGCCGGTGGACAGTTTTGGCATGTTCTATGACCCGACAGTGGTCAAGAATTTTCAGAACTGCGGCGTGACACTGCTCGATGCACCCGATGAAGTAGTGGGCACCGTGCTGCTGTATCTGGGCCGCAATCCTGGCAGCGAGTCCCTCGATGATCTAAAGGCGGTCGAGCAGGTCCTGCACTCGATACGCCCCTACATCCGCTACATCAACTCCTCCAAGTACATTGAAGATCTGGCCAACGGCGAGGTGTGCCTGTCGCTCGGCTGGAGCGGCGATGCTGGAATCGCCGCCGCGCGCGCACGCGAAGCCGGCAAGGGTCTTACAATCAAGTATCACATTCCCAAAGAAGGCTCGATCACCTTCTTCGATATGCTGACGATTCCTTCGGATGCACTGCATGTCAAGAATGCCCACCTGTTCATCAATTTTCTGATGCGTCCGGAAATCGCGGCCCGCAACTCGAGCCTCATGCATTACGCAGTCAGCAACGAGGCTGCCTACCCGCTAGTGGTTCCGGCCGTTGCCGAGGATCGCGGCATTTATCCCGACTCCGAAACCAAGAAGCACCTGTTTCCCAACGTAGCGCACAGTCAGCATTTCACGCGGGCGCTGAACCGGATGTGGACCCGGTTCAAGACCGCCAAGTAACCCGAAGTGACCGACGGTCCGCCAAGCAGAGGCCCGATGAGCGAACAGCGCGAAAATCAGCGAGAACCCTGGAACGACCTGAAGGCCGAGCCCTATGTGCGGATCGAAGCAATCACCAAGCGCTTTGGCAGCGTTGCCGCCGTCAATAATGTTTCGCTGAAGATCTATCGCAGCGAGATCTTCTGTCTGCTCGGCGGCTCCGGCTGCGGCAAGACGACATTGCTGCGCATGCTCGGCGGGTTCGAGCAGCCCTCGGCCGGCGAAATCTACATCGATGGCGAGCCCATGGCTGGCATTGCGCCCTACGAGCGACCGGTCAACATGATGTTCCAGTCCTACGCCCTGTTTCCGCACATGAGCGTGGAAAAGAACATTGCCTTTGGCCTCGAGCAGGAGGGGATCTCGCGCGCCGAGATCAGCCGACGGGTGCAGGAGATCCTCGATATCGTCAAGATGAACCAGTTTGCGGGCCGCAAGCCGCACCAGCTCTCCGGCGGCCAGCGCCAGCGCGTGGCGCTCGCCCGCTCGCTGGTAAAGCGCCCGAAGCTGCTGCTGCTGGATGAGCCGCTCGGTGCGCTCGATCGCAAATTGCGCGAGCACACGCAGTTCGAACTGCTCAACATCCAGCAGCGTCTCGGTGTGACCTTCATCGTCGTGACGCACGATCAGGAAGAGGCGATGACGCTTGCGACCCGCATCGGCGTGATGAACCGCGGCGAGATCGTGCAGATCGGCACGCCGCGCCAGATCTATGAGTTTCCGACCTCGCGTTTTGTCGCGGACTTCATTGGCTCGGTCAATATCTTCGAAGGCCAGCTGATCGAGGATGAACCCGACTACGTGCGCGTGCGTTGCGAGGAGTTGCCGGTGCCGGTGCACATTGACCACGGGCTGAGCGCCGCTCCGGACGCGCGCCTGTGGGTCGCGGTGCGTCCCGAGAAAGTCATGCTGAGCTCACGCCAGCCGGAAAGTCCGGATAACTGGGCGCATGGCGTGGTCAAGGAGATCGCGTACATGGGGGATCTGTCGATTTTCCTGATCGAGCTCGATGGCGGACGCCAGATCCGCGTCAGCCAGGCCAACAGTGCACGCAAACCCGAGGAAGTCTTTGGCTGGGACTAAGGCGTGTATGTGAGCTGGGATGCCTCAAGCCCGGTCGTTGGAACCGGCTGAGACAGCAAAGCCAATCGCATGAGTACCCCACCCTCAGAACCCTCGAGCGCTGTGCTGTCGGCACCGGCTCTGAACGGGAGTGAGTCACCAGTGCCGCGCCGCTGGCGCCCTCGTATGCCGCTCGGGCGCAAGACCGTGTCGGGCACTCCGACCCTGTGGCTGCTGCTGTTCTTCCTGGTGCCCTTTGCGATCGTGATGAAGATCTCGCTGTCCGAATCGGTGCTAGCAATTCCGCCCTACAGCTCGATCTGGCAGTGGAGCGCGGACAAGATTCTGGCGATCCGCCTCGACCTGTCTAACTATGATTACCTGTTTACGGACGATCTGTACGTCAGCTCCTACCTCTACTCGATCAAGGTGGCTGCGATCTCGACCTGCCTGTGCCTGCTGCTGGGCTATCCCATGGCTTACGGCATTGCGCGCGCACCAGCGGCTAAGCGCAATCTGATGTTGATGCTGGTGATCCTGCCGTTCTGGACCTCCTTCCTGCTGCGGGTCTATGCCTGGATCGGATTGCTCAAGAATAATGGCGTCATCAACAACGTGCTGATGGCGCTCGGCATCATCCACCAGCCGATCACGATGATGCAGACGGATTTTGCGGTCTACATCGGCATCGTCTATTCCTACCTGCCCTTCATGATCCTGCCGCTGTATTCAAACCTGGAGAAGCACGACCCGAATCTGCTGGAGGCGGCAGCAGACCTGGGCGCCAAGCCCTGGACGGCCTTCCGACGCATCACCTGGCCGCTGTCGATTTCCGGGGTGGTGGCGGGGGCGTTGCTTGTGTTCATACCGGCGGTGGGCGAATACGTGATCCCATCGCTGCTTGGACGTCCCGATCAGCTGATGATCGGACGGGTGCTGTCGGATGAGTTTTTCGAGAATCGTGACTGGCCGGTGGCGAGTGCGGTGGCGATCGCGATCCTGTTGCTGCTGGTTGCGCCCATCGTGCTGTTCCAGCGCTACCAGACCCGCGACCTGGCGGCACACCGATGAGGCTGCGCCGCTCCATTTTCGTCCCCGCGGTGCTCGCCTTTGGCTTCGCGTTCCTGTATGTCCCCATTTTGTCGATGATCTTTTTCTCATTCAACAATTCCCGGCTGGTTACGGTGTGGGATGCGGCCCATTCCCCGACGCTAAAATGGTACGGATTGCTGATGCACAATCAGCAGATCCTCAGGGCGGCGTGGCTCTCGATCAAGATCGCGGTGATGAATGCCACCGGCGCAGTAATCCTCGGCACGATGAGCGGTTTTGCGCTGGTGCGCTACGGACGCTTCCGGGGCCGCACGCTGCTGGCCGTGATGACCACGGCGCCGCTGGTGATGCCTGAGGTGATCACCGGCCTCTCGATGCTGCTGCTGTTCGTCGCGATGGAGCAGCTGATCGGGTGGCCGGCCGGCCGCGGCGTCACCACGATCACGATCGCGCACATCACTTTTTCAATGGCCTATGTGGCGGTCATTATTCAGTCGCGGCTTGCCGGCTTTGATGAATCACTCGAAGAGGCGGCCATGGATCTGGGCGCACGCCCAGGCAAGGTGTTCTGGCGCATCACGCTGCCGCTGATCATGCCGGCGATTGTTTCCGGGTGGCTGCTGTCCTTTACCCTCTCCTGGGACGATGTGGTGATTTCACAGTTCGTGGCCGGCCCGGGATCGAGCACTCTACCCATGGTGATCTTCTCCAAGGTTCGCTTAGGGGTGAGCCCGGATGTCAATGCGCTTGCGACCGTGATGGTGCTGATCGTCACCGCAGGTGTCGTAGGTTCGGCATTCTGGATGCGCGCCCGCGAACGGCAGCGGGCGCGTGAAATGCGCCTGGCAGCCGAAGCCGAGGGCTGAGGGCGCGCACCGCGACCCAAGGGGAGCGCCGCATTCAGCCGCTATGCTACATAGTAAATTACCCAATGTTGGCACGACGATCTTCACGATCATGTCGCGCCTGGCTACCGATCTGGGCGCGGTCAATCTCGGCCAGGGATTCCCGGACTATCCGATCGATCCGCGGCTCGCCGAACTGGTCCATCAAGCAATGCTCGAGGGACACAACCAGTACGCGCCGATGATCGGCGTGCCGCTACTGCGCGAACAGATTGCGCTCAAGATTGAGCGTTACTACGGCGTGCGGCCGGACCCGGAATCCCAGATCACCATTACGCTGGGCGCCACCGAGGCCATCTTCTCGGCGATTCAGGCTCTGGTCGGCGCCGGCGATGAAGTGATCGTTTTCGATCCCTCCTATGATTCCTATGAGCCGGCGATAGCGCTGGCCGGCGCGCGCTGTGTGCATGCACGCATGCTGCCGCCGATGTTCCGGCCGGACTGGGATGAGGTGCGCGCACTGTTTTCAGAACGTACGCGACTGGTGATCATCAATTCCCCGCAGAACCCGGCCTGTAGCTGTCTGAGCCACGCCGATCTGGAAGAGTTAGCAAAGCTGCTGCGGGGCCGCGATTGTCGCCTGTTGTCGGATGAGGTGTATGAGCATGTGGTCTTTGACGGGCAGCGCCACCAGAGCGTGCTGGCGCATGGGGAACTGCGTGAACGCAGCGTTGCGGTGTACTCCTTTGGCAAGACCCTGCACGCCACTGGCATGCGGATCGGCTACGCCATCGCGCCAGCCGGATTGACCACGGAGCTTCGCAAGGTGCACCAGTTCAACACCTTCAGCATCCCGACCAGCCTGCAGCAGGCCATCGCGCTTTATCTTCGCGAGCGACCTGAGTGCGGCCAAGATCTCCCGGCTTTCTTCCAGCGCAAGCGCGATCTGCTCTCAGGATTGCTCAAGGACAGTGCACTGCGGGTAATGACCGCTGCCGGCACCTACTTCCAGTTGATGGATTACAGCGCAGTATCCGATGAGCCGGATGTGGCGATGGCCGAGCGCCTGGTGCGCGATGCCGGTGTCGCTACAATCCCGCTATCGGTCTTCTATCACGAGCCGCCCAAACTGCGTTTGCTGCGACTGTGTTTTGCCAAGCGCGATGAAACCCTCTCCGAGGGCGCGCAGCGCCTTCTCAAATGGACTGAGGCCAGCGCGCGCGCCTGAACCGGCGAGGATTTACCATGAGCGATATGAAGCCGCCGACCCGCGTCAATCATCCACCGGACATTGAGATACCGGCGGGCAACCGGCCGGTCGTTGCGCCGATTTACCAGAGCGTCAAGTTTGAGTTTGAATCGGTTGCCCAGACGCTGGCGCATTTCGGCGGCAAGCAGCCTGGCTTCTACTATCAGCGTGACAGTAACCCAACCAACCGCCAGCTCGAGCAGACGCTGGCGGCAATGCAGGGCCGAGCCGAAGCCATCGTCTGCGCCTCAGGCGTGGCCGCGATTGCCGGGGCACTGTTGTCGCTGACCAAGCAGGGTGATCATGTGCTGTGCTTCGTGGAGACCTATGGTCCCACGCGACACCTGATCCGCCGCACTCTGGGAAAGTACGGTGTGACCCATAGCATGCTGTCGGTGCTGGATCTCGCCGGCATCGAGCGGGAACTCAAGGCACGGCCAACCCGCTTGCTGATCTTCGAGAGCCCGAGCAACCCGATCAACCGGATCGCTGATCTGGCCGCGATCACGGCGTTGGCGCGGACCCACGGGGCGCTCACGCTGCTCGATAACACCTGTGCCGGGCTGCATCAGCACGGTGAATTCGATATCGATGTTTTCCTGCACAGCCTGACCAAGTTCGCAGGAGGTCACAGCGATGTGATGGGGGGGGCCGTCATCGCGAATCAGGAGCTGATTGGCGGGCTCCGGCCAGACTTTAAGGTTTTCGGCGCGGTGATCGATCCGCACGCGGCGTTCCTGATCCAGCGCGGCCTCAAGACCTACTTCCTGCGCTACCGCGCCCAGAGCGCGCAGGCACTTGAGATTGCAAAATTCCTCAGCTCCCAGCCGACGGTGAGCGCCGTCTCGTACCCGGGCCTGCCTACAGATCCGGGCCATTCGCTTGCGCGTGCGCAAATGAGTGATTTTGGCTGCGTGGTGACCTTTGAACTGGCCGGTGGCGCGGCGGCGGCCGAGCGTCTGGCCAACGCGCTCACGCTCTTTGCACGCGCCGCGAGTCTTGGCGCCACCGAATCGCTGGTGCTGCCTTCCCAATTCATGAGCACGCGGGATCTCACTGCCGAGCAGGTGCAGATCTCGGGCATCCGCCCCGGTACCGTACGCCTGTCGATCGGGGTTGAGGCGCTCGAGGATCTGAAGGCCGACTTGCAGCAGGCCTTGAACGCTGCCGCTGGCTGAGACTGCTTATAGCAGCAGGTTCCAGGCCGGTACGCTCAGGAACGAGAGCACAATACCGATCCCGAGCGCTGCGTTAGCCAGTTCGGGCTCGAGGCGGTATTGCTGCGCGAGTATTGCACCGGTGAGCATCGGGGCCATGCCCATCTCAAGCGTGCTGACTGCCAGTGTCGGTTCACCGACGCCAAGCGCGCTGCCAGCCAACCAGGTGAGTAGCGGTGCCAGGCCCAGCTTCCACCCAAGGCCCAGCAGCAAAGCGAGGCGGGCGCTACGGGGCAGGCTCAGGTGCAGGCTAAGACCAACAGAAAACAGCGCCATCGGCGCCAGCGTCTGCCCGATGCGATGAAGTATCGGCACAACCTCAGCGGGCCAACCGCCGAAGAGTCCAGCTGCGATGGCCACCATCAGCGCCAAGAAGGGTGGAAAGACGACGATCTTTCGTGCGATGTCGAGTACGCGCGGAGCGCCCCGCTGGGCATAGAGCACCGCGGTCAGCACGCCCCCGATCGACAGCGAGATGAAGCAGCCGAGCTGGTCAGCGACTACCGCGAGTGTCTGGGCGCTGGGGCCGCGCAGCGCTTCAAGCATCGGATAGCCGATAAAAGCGGTGTTGCTCAACCCACAGGTCACCGTCACCGCACCGATGCGGCCCGCACTCCATCCAAGCCGCCGGCCCAGCCAGCGAAACAGCAGGAACGCGGCGATGTAGCCGAGCCATTGTGGCAAGACCAGGAACCACAGGCCGGCGCTGAAGCGCAAACCCGGAACAAGCTCGAGGATGGTCGCGGGTAAGGCGATGTTGATCACCCACCAGTTCAGCCCTTCGGTGAGCGCTGGTGGTGCAAATCCACGGCGAGCCAGTAACGCTGCGCCCAGCATGCAGACTGTCAACAGGATCAGTGCCGTCATGCAGGCCTTGTGGTGATCGGAAGGGTCCTTGGGCTCGGGCGAAACGGCTGCAGCGGAAGCCTATATCGCTCAGCGCCGGGCGCGATGCGTGGCTCCGGCCCCCGCGCTAGCGTCGGAAAATTCTCATGATCAGCGTCAATACCAGACTCACAACCAGCATCGTGACGATCGGAATGTAGATGCGCCAGCTACCGCGGGCGATCACCAGATCGCCCGGCAGATGACCCAGACGCAGTCGCGCGAGCCACGGCCAGCACACCCCTGCCAGCACGAGTGCCAGGCCAAGAAAAATGAGCGTTCGCTGCATCGCGCGCATTCCGGGCGCCGGGGGGCGCCCTAGAAATTCCGGATCAGTGCGTCACCGAACTCACTGCACTTGACCTCAGTGGCACCGGGCATCAGCCGGGCGAAGTCGTAGGTCACGACTTTCTGGCCGATGGTGCGGTCCATGGCATTGATGATCGCATCAGCCGCCTCGGTCCAGCCCATGTAGCGCAGCATCATTTCGCCCGAGAGAATCACCGAGCCGGGATTGACCTTATCAAGATCAGCGTACTTCGGTGCCGTGCCATGGGTCGCTTCGAACACCGCGTGGCCGGTGAGGTAGTTGATATTGGCGCCCGGTGCGATGCCGATGCCGCCGACCTGCGCTGCCAGCGCATCCGAGAGGTAATCGCCATTGAGGTTCATGGTCGCCACCACGTCGAACTCTTCGGCGCGTGTCAGCACCTGCTGCAACGTGATATCGGCGATGGCATCCTTGATCAGCACCTTGCCGCTCTTGAGCGCTGCTGCCTGCTCATCATTGGCGGCCTTTTCACCGCTCGCAGCCTTGGTGCGTTCCCAGGCCAGCCAGGTGTAGACCTGGGCGGCGAACTCGCGTTCAGCCAGGGCATAGGCCCAGGCGCGGAACGAGCCTTCGGTGTACTTAAGAATGTTGCCCTTATGGACAATCGTCACGCTCTTGCGCTTGTTGGCAAGCGCGTACTCGATCGCCGAGCGGAACAGGCGCTCGGTGCCCTCGATCGAGACATTCTTGATGCCAATGCCAGAGGTCGCCGGAAAGCGGATCTTGGCGTAGTGCTTGGGGAAGTTCTGCTTGAGGTATTCGAGGAACTTGTGATTATCCTCAGTGCCCTCCTCGAACTCGATTCCCGAGTACAGATCCTCGGTATTTTCCCTGAAGATCACCATGTCGACCTTCTCCGGTGCCTTGACCGGGGAGGGCACGCCCTTGAACCAGCGGACCGGGCGCAGGCACACATACAGATCGAGCATCTGGCGCAGCGCCACGTTCAGCGAGCGGATGCCGCCACCCACCGGTGTCGTCAGCGGACCTTTGATCGAGACCAGATATTCGCGGCATGCCGCTACAGTCTCCTCCGGCAGCCAGCTGTTGAATGCCTTGAAGCTCTTCTCCCCGGCGTACACCTCCATCCACTCAATGCGACGCTTCGCGCCATAGGCCTTGGTGACGGCGGCATCGAGCACCCGGACGCTGGCGCGCCAGATGTCCCGACCGGTGCCGTCGCCTTCGATGAACGGAATGATCGGGCGATCCGGCACCTGCAGCTTGCCGTTCTGGATGCCGATCTTCTGGCCCTGGGCCGGGGGCGTGGGTTTGGCGGTCGAAGGAGTAGTCATGGCGGGTAGTGCGTCTCGGCGGGTAGGAGAAAGGTGCGAAATGCTAGCACAGGAGCACTAAGGGCCGGTCGGGGGACAATTCCTTAGCTAGAATCCCTCCATGAGCCAGCCGCTTGCTTCGGTCCCCCTGCGCGACGGTTTCTGGATGCCGGCGGAATTCGAGCGGCATGCGGGCTGCTGGATGCTGTGGCCCGAGCGACCGGATAACTGGCGCGACGGCGCGCTCCCGGCCCAGCAGGCCTTTGCCCTCGTCGCAGCCGCCATCTCCGATTGTGAGCCGCTGACCATCGGCGTGTCGGTACGCAGTGAGCATTGGGCCCGCCAGGCGCTGCTGCCGCGAATCCGGCTGGCTGTGATCTCAAGCGACGATGCCTGGATGCGCGATGTAGGTCCGACCTTCGTGGTCGATGAGCGCGGCGCCCGGCGGGGGGTCGACTGGCGCTTCAATGCCTGGGGAGGCGCCGCTGGCGGGGTTTACCAGCAGTGGCGGCGTGATGATCTGGTGGCGCGCCGCGTTCTGCAACTCGAAGCTTGCCCACGATATCGGGCGCCGATGATCAACGAGGGTGGCGCGATTCATGTGGACGGGCAGGGCACGGTCATGGTCACCGAGCAGTGCCTGCTCAATCCGAACCGTAACCCCAAGATGTCGCAGGAGCGCATTGAGACGCTGCTGAGCGCCTATCTGGGCGTACGTCAGGTGCTATGGCTCGGCCAGGGAGTCGTCAACGACGAGACTTCCGGGCATGTGGATAATCTCGCCTGCTTCGCGCGTCCGGGCGAGATCTGCCTGAGCTGGACCGATCGGCGGCGTGACCCCTTCTATCGGATCTGCCGCGATGCACTCACGCGCCTGATGGATACCCGCGATGCTCGCGGCCGGCGCCTGCGCGTGCATAAGCTGCCGATGCCTGGGCCGCTGTATGTCACGCGGCGCGAGGCGCGTGGCGTCCTTCAGCGTGACGGCATTCGTCGCATTCGCACCGGGCAGCGTCTGGCCGGGAGCTACGTGAACTTTTATCTGGCCAATCGCGCGGTCATCGTGCCACTGATGGACTCACAGCGGGATGAAGAGGCTTTGCGGCGGTTGCGCGCCATTTTCCCTGAGCGTCGAATACTGGGAGTTCCCGCGCGCGAGATCCTGCTGGGCGGCGGCAACATCCACTGTATTACGCAGCAGGTGCCCGGCGCCGGACGGCGCAGCGCACCCTGGCAGGGGATCGCAATGGCTACAACTGATTCGTGATTAGGCGCGCAGCGGGCCAGCCAGTTCCTGCTCGGCCTGATCAAGCCACTCGCGCTGTGCCCGCCGGTAGTGGCGCGGTGCCACCCGGGCATGATCGAGCAGCTCGCGCAGCACCGTCCGGGCCTCCTCTTTACTGCCAGTGGACTTGAGCAGCTGCGCCAGCCGCAGTGGCGCTTCGGCCCCGGCGTAGTAGCGGGCAAGCGCCCGATACTCCTCGAGTGCCTTGGTCGTGTTGCCCTCCGCCTCCAGGGCGCGCGCGTACAACAGGTGCCCGTCGGGTGACTTGAACTCGGGATTTTTCGCGATCAGCAGCTCCAGTGTGGCACGCGCAGCGGCGGCATCGCGGTTGGCAAACTGGGCCTGGGCAAGGCCCATTAACAGCTTCGGATCGTGCTCATACAGCCCTGTCAGGGCCTGGCCGTAGACCGCAATGGCCTCGGTGCAGCGGCCATGACGGCACAGTTCATCCGCATAACGCTGGCGGCTCGCCACGCCCCCGCTGATGCGCGCCTCAAGCTCAAGGCGACGCAGATCCTGCTGTGGGTCGAGTGCGTTGCCGACGCCGCGGACGGCGCGACGCGTCACACGATGACTCGAGAGTCCCGGCAGAATTTCAACGACGATATAGGCGATCGCGCCCGCGATGGGAAGAAACGCGATGGCCCAGATCCACAGCGTATTTCGACCCGTACGGAAGCAATGAACGATCAGCAGTACTTGAATGATGATCGGAATGCCGATCGACAGGTAATAGGCAATCATGAGCCCGCAAGGATAAAGGCTTCGCGGCCGGGCACAATAGGGGTGCGCTATTGCTGATATTATGCCCGCTACGTAGTCCGATCATGGCGTGAGACATGCGCATCCGTTGGTGGTTCCTGGCAGGCCTGCTGTACCTACCAGCTCTGGCCTGGACGCAGGACATACCGGCCCCGGCGGCCGCCGCAAGGCCGCGTATCGGCCTGGTGCTCTCCGGTGGCGGGGCTCGCGGCAGCGCCCATATCGGCGTCCTCAAGGTCCTGGATGATCTGCATGTGCCGATTGATGCCATTGCCGGCACCAGCATGGGTGCCGTTATTGGTGGCCTGTATGCCAGCGGCATGTCGGGCCGGCAGATCGAGAAACTGTTCTCCTCCGTCGACTGGCAGGATTCATTCCGTGACCGCCCGCGGCGTGCGGATCTGGCATTCCGGCGCAAGGAGGAAGACGACAACTTCCTGATCAAATTACCCTTGGGCCTGCAGGGGCGACGGCTGCTGATTCCGCAAGGCCTGATCGAGGGTCAGAAGCTGACCGAGATCCTGCGACGGGCCACACTGCCGGTGGCTGAGATCACTGATTTTGATCATTTGCCGATCCCGTTTCGCGCCGTCGCTACCGACCTGGAGGATGGTTCACCGGTGATCCTTGGGAGCGGGGATCTGACCACCGCCATGCGCGCCAGCATGTCAGCGCCGGGCGTCTTTATACCAGTGCAGCGCGAGGGGCGATTGCTGGTTGATGGCGGCTTGTCGGAAAACCTACCCATCGATGTCGCGCGCGCCATGGGCGTGGACATCCTGATTGTCGTCGATGCGGGCTACGCGCTACAGCCTCGTAACAAGCTCAAATCAATCACGAGCATCTCGAATCAGGCTCTGGCAATTCTCGTCGGTCACGACGTGGCGCGCCAGAAGGCCACGCTGGGGGCGCGCGACATCCTGATTTCCCCGGAGCTTCCGGATCTCTCCTCGATCGATTTTTCCGTCGTGGCACGTGCGGTGTCTGCGGGCGAAGACGCAGCCCGGGCCTCCAGCCCACGGCTGGCTGAGCTGGCGCTGTCGGGCGCTGAGCTAGAGCGCTACACGGCCTCGCGGGAGCGCCCGGCGCCGCCTGCGGGCAATATTGAATTCGTGGCCACCGACCCGGGATCGCGCTCATACCACCGGCAAATCGAGGATATGTTTGCCAACCTCATCGGCAAGCCGGTGAATGCCGATGCCATAGATGAGGATGTGGAGACGCTCTACGGGCGCGGCTATCTGCAGACGCTCGACTACCGGCTGGCACAGGACTCCAACCTGCGCCAGGGCCTGACCTTTATGGCCGAGCGCAACACGTGGGGCCCGAATTACCTGCGCATGGGCCTGTCGCTGGAGGATGACTTCCGGGGACTGAGCACCTTCAATGCCGCGGGCCGGCTGACAATGACGGAGCTGAATTCTCTGGGCGCCGAATCCGTGCTAGATCTGCAGGTCGGCGAGGATCCGCACATATCGGCCGAGTTCTACCAGCCGCTGTCCAATGTCTGGCGATTCTTCATCGCTCCGCATGCCGAGGCCGAATCCCACGAATTGCCGCAGGTTGAGAACGGGACGCAGATCGGTCTGTACCGTATCAGCACGACCGAATACGGGGTGGATACCGGCAGCGAGCTTGGCAATTGGGGCGAGATCCGCGTCGGAGCGCTCGCCGATCACGGCGATACACGAGTCGAGCTCGGGGATTTTACCGTACCGCCCCAGGACTTCTCGGTGGACGCAGCGTTCCTGCGCTTCAGCTTCGATAAACTGGATCGCACCTACTTTCCCCACAGCGGTGAGTCATTCAAGATTGAGCTGCACCTAGAGGACAACACTGCCTCGACTGTCGGTACGGACTTGCTGACCTTTGACTGGCGCTCGGCCTGGACCGAGGGCAAGTACACGCAGGTTTTGTGGGTGTCGGGGGGCAGTACAGTAGGAGGCAGTCAGACGAACCTGCGCACTTTCTTTCCGCTCGGAGGATTCCTGCAGCTCTCGGGCGTGCCCACTGAATCTCTGGCCGGCCCGCAGTACGCGATTGGTCGAGCCATCTTCCTTCGCAGTGTCGGCAACGGTGGCGAAGGGGTCCTGGATGTTCCGGCCTATGCCGGAGTTTCCTTCGAGGCGGGCAACGTATGGAGCAGTCGCAGCCAAATCAGTGGAGATTCATTGCGCAAAGATGCATCCGTCTTCTTCGGCGCCGACACGTTCCTGGGACCGGCCTATATTGCGGTCGGATATGATCGGAACGGAACAGCGGCCTACTATCTGTTTCTAGGCCACAGCTTCTAGCGCGCGGAGCGCCTCAAAGCCCTCGACTGGCCGCCAGATTTTCGACCTTGGTATAGACCAAGGCCGGTCGGTCGCCCGGGCGGGAATATTCGTGCTTGCGGCTCATCTCCCTCAGTGCCGCATCGCGCTCGGCCGCGGTCGGAAACCAGTGCTCGCGCCGCCAGTCGGCCCCGATTAATTTGCAGAACGGGTCCTGCGGCTTGAGGCTCACCCGCAGTCCATAGGGCCGCGGCTCCTGTGTCGGGGGTCGGCGAAGATTCTGTGCGTTGCTGATGCCCATGGGTGTTTTGCCGTTGAAAGTGCAGGGCCGTGCCCTGAAGTTATATTGTGTCGGTATGACAATCAGACACTTCTTGGAGCGCTTGTGAGCGGAGCTTTGTCACATTTTGTAAATGGCCGGCCGATTCAGCCGCCGTTTCCAGCGGGTATGGAACGGGCAGTGTTCGGCATGGGCTGTTTCTGGGGTGCGGAGCGGATCTTCTGGGAGCTTCCCAGGGTCTACGTGACCGCTGTGGGCTACGCCGGCGGCAAAACTGAGAACCCCAGCTACAAGGAGGTGTGTTCCCGAGCGGGCGGTCATGCCGAGGTGGTTCTGGTCGTATACGAGCCGACGGCGGTGTCCTATAACGCCCTATTAAAGGTCTTCTGGGAGTCCCATAACCCGACCCAGGGTATGCGACAGGGTAATGATCTTGGCAGCCAGTACCGTTCTGCTATTTTCTGCTATGGCGATGTGCAACTGGCTGCCGCGGAGGAGAGCAGGGAGGCGTACCAGGTGGCATTAAGCCGATCCAACAAGGGCCGAATCACGACGGAGATTCGCGAGGACCCAGTATTCTACTACGCCGAGGATTATCACCAGCAGTACCTGGCGAAGAATCCGAACGGGTACTGCGGGATCGGAGGCTGCGGAGTTCCCTTTAAATCTGCGGAGTTACAGGTGGGGGAGAAGGCGTAGTCGTCGGTTAGTTGAAGCTTCTCGCATGAAACCAGCCGGTTACCGGCTGGCCACGTCGGAGATCCAGGTGTTTCTGCGGAAAACGCGAGTTGATTTCAACGTCGAGGTCTAGCGGAAGCCTACCTTTTCAAAGCAGGCGCTTCCGGCAAGTACCTGGGTGGCGCGGCTGCCACGCCAGGTGGCGACCACACCGCGTAGAATTGGTGGCTCGATCGACAACATCGAGGCGATAATGAGCCCTTCCACCGAATCCAAATGGCGCCTGCGCGGCGTCCGCGTCGTGCACGCCAACGAACTTGATATAAACACCGCGCAAACTCCGGGCATGAATCGCGCGGCCGCGATTACGAATGCGCGTGCCGGCGCCGAGAAGCTTTGGGCGGGCACGGTGGTGATCCATCCTAAAGCCAAAACCGGCGCGCATCATCACGGCCCAGTAGAGAGCGTGATCTATGTCGTCGCCGGCCGTGCGCGCATGAAGTGGGGAGATCAGCTTGAATTTGTCGCCGAAGCGGGACCTGGCGATTTCATTTATGTTCCGCCCTATGTGCCACATCAGGAAATCAATGCGAGTGACGAGGAACCGTTGTCGTGCGTGCTGGTACGCAGCGGGCAGGAGCCGGTGGTCATAAATCTCGATTTGCCTAACGTTGAGCCGAATCCCGAGCAAGTGCATTGGGTTGATAACATTCATGAGGCACCAAAAATTTAGCGCGCTTTTTTGTTCGGATTGCGCAAAAGGGGGCGCCGATTTCGATGCAAGCTCGCCGCGCACAACGTATCACTACTGAACATGGGGACTTACCGGTGCCCTCGCCGGCAGTCCCCGAACATTGGTGGCTCGAATGCGTAATTTGCTCGGCGTGACTCTCGCGTTCATGGTTCTGAGCGCTTCCGTGGACATCTGTGCCGCTCAGGCCCAGCCGGCTCCGGACAATCTGTTACGAGCGCAAACGTTTTTGGGATTTAATCCCAAGACACGGTGTCCGGATCTGCGGGTCACCGACGGGGGGACCATGGCAGTGGTTGTTTTCTGGCTCCCGCGCAGTGGCATCCCGTCAAAGATCTTCATCAAGTCGCCTTCGGGTTCGAACGCATTGGATTCCGCGGCAATCAGCTGCGTCGCCAGACTTCGATTCGCACCCGCAACCACGCTGGGCGATGGTGACCCTATCGCCTCCTGGCAGCAGATTGCCTTCAAGTGGGCCAACCAAGGCAATGCGGTAGAAACGCGAGCAATGATCTCCCAAGGCCCGCTATCGGGGGCAAGTCGAGCATCCGAACCCATCGCCAAAGCGCCGCCGCAGATAACGGCCAATGCGAGAGAGGAGGACTTCGTTGGCCAGGCGAACAGCGTGACTGTGCATGCCTGCGTCGATGAAACGGGGAAACTTGCACAAGAGCCGACGATCATCCGCTCTTCGGGATCGGCGTCCCTGGATCAGGCCGCTGTGAGAATCGCGGCATCCGGCTCCGCATATTACCGGCCCGACACCTCGTCCAACGGGCCATCCGTGTTCGGCTGCGCGCAGCTGGTGATCAAATTCGACGCGAAATAACTCGGAATTCCGGTGTGGAGTTCCGGTCCATCCAGTCTTGGAGATTTATGAAGAGCCCTTCGTTCGGCGCATTAGCGAGTTGTCAGCTGTTTTACGGTCTCAGCGCTATTTCCGTTTTGTCCGTCATCGCATGCGTGGGGTACCCAACGCCCGCTATGGCGCATCCGGCGGTTGCGGCCAGTGATCCGCTGCGGTTTCCCGCAGACCAATTTGTATTGGACAGCGTGTCAGTGAAGACGGCGGCAGGCGAAAGGAAAGTGGTCTATCGCTCCTACCAGCATCTTCTGTATGTCACTAAGCCCGTTGACAAAAACTACGAAAGCCTTGATGTAAAGGTTCCGATCTCCATCGACGGCAAGCCGGTCGACGCATCTAATGCTCCGATTCTCTTCATTGTCGGCGTCGGCGGCTACATGTCCTCGCCGAACATTCGGGACACCTCGACGATCATGATGGGCGGTCCTGGTGGGCCCGGTGCGCCGGGTGGTCCGCCGCCTGGACTGGGCGGTCCAGGTGGTCCCGGCGGCCCACCGGGAGGGCCGGGCCCCAGCGGCGGTTTTGAAAATATGGGTTTGGCCGAAGGCTGGGTCATCGTCCACCCTGGGGTTCGCGGGCGTGACAACAGGGACAAAGAGGGCAACTACTATGGTAAGGCTCCCGCGGCCATCGTCGATCTCAAGGCCGCCGTGCGGTATATCCGCCACAACCGCGGCGTTCTGCCAGGCAACAACGAACAGATCGTCTCGACTGGATGCAGTGCCGGTGGGGCGCTCTCCTCGCTGCTGGCCGCATCTGGGAATAGCCCGTTGTATGAGCCGTACCTAAAGGAGATCGGCGCCGCTGAGGCAGCCGATAATATTTTTGCAGCCGGCTGCCACTCGCCGGTCACTGACCTGGATCACGCTGACATGACCTACGAGTTTGAGTTTGGCGCCTCTAAGACCATTGGCTCGCGAACCGTTGATCAGGCCATTTCCGCGGAGCTGCAGGAGAAGTACAGAAGCTATCAGGCTTCTCTAAACCTGAAGGGCAGAAACAATTTCGGCACGCTGACTGCCGATAATTTTGGAGAGTACATGGTCAGCAACTATCTTGCGCCATCGGCCGAGCATTACCTCTCGGGACTTTCGGATGACAAGCGCAAGGAGTATCTGGCCGGGAATCCATGGCTATCCTGGGACGGTAAGCGGGCTGCGTTTAAGCTCGCCGATTTTGCTTCACAGCACATCAAGCGCTTCAAAGGCGCTCCGGCCTTCGACGACTTCAGCATGACTTCGCCCGAAACCAATCTGTTTGGCAACAGCTCCAGCAACGCGGCGCATTTCACCAACTTTAGCCTGCGGCACGCAACTGGCGACCCCACCGCTACTATTGATCCGCAACTGCAGAACGTTGTAAACATGATGAATCCCATGTACTTCATCCTTCAGCACAACCCAGGTGTCGCGTTGCACTGGTGGATTCGTCACGGTGCCACCGAAACGGATTCTTCCGGAGTCGGCGCCGTCAACTTGGCGACGGGTCTGGAAGATATGGGTCACGATGTCAACACAGTGCTGTACTGGGATGCTGGCCACTGTGAGGATCTAGACCCACAGGGCTTTGTCACCTGGGTCAGCAAGGTTACTGGCTATCGACCGGCAAATTGATCGCGGGCAATTGAAGGCCCGGTCCGTCCAAGAATACTTCGTCAAAGCGATAAAATTTGATTGGCGACGCTTGAACACTGAGTGCGCAAGGCAATTCGGTATTAAAGCCCCGAGTTGGCCGCCCAAGGATTCTCAGATCTGAGAACCGCCACAGTGTTGGGCTCTAAGTGGGCCTGGCCGGAACGGGCCGCCTATATCTGACCCTGCTCGACCCATTGGCCTTTCCCATTGCGTGGAGCCGAGCCCATTAGCTGCTCCAAAGTATCGGGGTCGACGGGCTTGGTGAGGTGACGGTCGAAGCCCGCATCCATCGCTTTGAGCCGGTCACTCTCTTGTCCCCATCCGGTCAACGCAATGAGCGTGATATTGCCTCCCCACGGCTCTTGCCTCAAGGCCTGGGCTACTTCGTAACCATTCAGTTGCGGCATGCCAATGTCCAAGAGCACGATGTCAGGGCGGAATGACTGCGCCACAGACAGCGCAGCACGCCCATCGTGCACCACGCGCACATCGTGTCCCGCCATCTCCAGAATCATCGCCAGGCTGTCGGCGGCGTCTGTGTTGTCATCCGCAACCAGTATCCGCGAGCGCCTCACCGTGGCCGTGGGTGCATCGACTTGAAGTGCCGGCATCACATCGGTAGTGAGGACAGGCAGTTTCACGATAAATTCACTGCCGTGTCCCAGGCCCTCGCTGCTTACCTCGACACTGCCGCCATGCAGTTCGGTCAGCCCATTGACCAGCGCAAGACCGATTCCAAGACCGCCTTCCGAGCGCACCGCAGCGCCCTCGACCTGAGAAAACATCGCGAAAATGCCGCGCAGCGACTCGGCGGGAATGCCTATACCGTCATCCTTGACTGACAACGCGAGCAAACCGTTGTCCATATAACCCGATAGCGTGATGTGGCCGCCGGCATCGGTATATTTCGCGGCGTTCGTCAAGAGATTGGAAATCACTTGGGACAAACGCAGAGGATCGGCTTCCAGGTATACGGTCTTTGCGGGCAAGGTCACGATTAGCTGGTGACTCTTGCTATCAAGAAGCGGCCGCGACGCTTCGACGGCAGAATCGACCACGCTATTCAGCGTGATGTGCTGCTTCTTCAGATCGAGCTTGCCTTGGGTAATGCGCGCGACATCCAACAGATCGTCCAGCAAAAAGGCCATGTGCTTGACCTGACGCTGAATAACGCTTCTCGCCCACTGCAGTCGGTCGGCTCCTAACTTCGAAGAGCCCAGCATTTGGGCCGCATTGCGGATTGGCGCGAGAGGGTTACGTAGCTCATGCGCGAGTGTGGCCAGAAACACGTCCTTGCGCCGATCTGCCTCCCGCAGCCCAATCTCGGCCGTCTTGCGATCAGTGTCGTCAAACAAAACGCCCACACTTCGTATTGGTTCTCCCGATTCATCGTACAAGAATCGACCCAAGACCCGCAGCCAACGCACAGCGCCGGTGTCGGCGCGATTGATGCGAAACTCCTGCGAGAAGAGTGTCCGCGTATCGCGCGACTTTGAGAAAGCCGCATCCACGGCCCCGAGATCTTCAGGATGCACACGGCTGCGCCACAGCTGCTCGCTTGCAAGTTTTGACTCATCAGGGATATAGCCGAGCAGGGCGTAGTGCGAGCGGCTCCAGCGCAATTCCCGCGTCCGCATATCCAGGTCCCACGTTCCCATGCCAGCTTCATCAATGGCGACTCGCAGGCGCTCCTCGCTCGCCTTAACGTGTTCGCCGGCAGCGCGGCGCAGTCTACTCAGGCGAATATGTGTTTGCACACGCGTGATCAGTTCACGTGCGCTAAATGGTTTGACTAGATAGTCGTCCGCGCCAACATCAAATCCTTCGATACGGGCCTCCTCTCCGGCGCGGGCAGATAGGAATATTACCGGCGTAGACTCGGTTAGCGGGCGATCACGCAAAGCCTTCAATAGGCCAAAGCCATCGAGCCGGGGCATCATCACATCTGTAAGTACGAGATCCGGTCTAACGCCAGCGTCGATGATTTTGAGCGCGTCCTCGCCGTTCACCGCAGAGATCACTGCAAATCGGGACTGCAGCAAGCGGGTAATGTACTCGCGCATGTCGCGGTTGTCGTCCACGATCAGGATAGTCGATCTTTCGTGTGAGTTCGTGGTCGCCGATTCTGGTTCCGGCGGAGTGAGCGCCAGTACAGTGTCGCTTTGCTCCTGGTAAGCAAGATCGGGCAGCCAGCGCTGTGCCTCTTCTACAAACGCTTGGGCCCCGCCCAGACTCGTTGGCCGGTCACCCTCGAGCGTCACCTGAGTACTAGGCAGATGTGCGGACCCATAAGGAATGCGCACCCGAAAAACGCTGCCGCGCCCCAACTTGCTTTCAACCTCAATCGTGCCCCCGTGCAGCGTGACGAGTTCGCGTACCAGTGACAGGCCAATGCCAGAGCCTTCGTGGGTGCGACCGCTTGCTCCGGGAACACGATAAAAGCGATTAAACAATTGCGGCAACGCTTCGGTCGGTATTCCGATCCCGGTATCCGCTATCAGTAACTCGGCACCGTCGCCGCGAGCGCGTACCTCTACGCAGATATCACCCTCAAATGTGTACTTAAACGCGTTCGATAGCAGGTTAAGTACGATCTTCTCCCACATTTCTCGATCAACAAAAACAGCCTCCGGAAGTGTGTTGCAAGTGACTACAAAACCGAGACCCGCTCGCTCCATGGCTGAGTGAAAGGCACTCGCAAGTTCCTGCGTGGCGGCGGCAAGATCGGTTGAAACGTAGTGTGCCTGGACGCGCCCCGCTTCGATGCGGGAGAAATCGAGGAGCGTGTTGACGAGTCGCAGTAACCGTAGAGCGTTACGGTGGGCACTGTCGAGTGCCTCGCCCCGCAATCCCTCTGAGGGTTGCTGCAACGCCTCGTCAAGCGGCCCTAACAGCAGCGTCAGTGGAGTTCTAAATTCATGAGACACATTTGAAAAGAAGGCAGTCTTGGCGCGATCTATCTCCGCGAGCGCCTCGGCGCGTGCCCGCTCAGCCTCATAGGTCTGGGCATCGGAAATCGCAGCCGCAAATTGTCGGACGATCAGATCGAGGAATCCTCGATACCCATCATCCAGAGGACGTCGCGGCGAAAGTCCTGCAATCAGGACCGCAATACTCATCGGGGATCCTTGCCTGATCGGCAAGACCATCGACTGACCGACACAATCCGGCCAAAGCTGTGCAGTAATGGAGCCGCGGCCGCCTTGCGGGAGTTCGACGAGTTGAGGTGTACCACTACGAATTGCCGCTTTGATAGGCCACGGTTCCGAACGGCTGGCCACGCCGATCTGCTCAGGCAAACGCTGCTCTGGAATATTTCCAAAGTAATGGGTGAGCTTCAGATGTTCTTGACTGTGATCAAGAAGATATAGGGCGGCAAAAGATATATCGAGAGGATTATCGGCAAGGACATCGACAAGCCGTCGGCATGCCTCCTCGGTAGTTTCGGCTCTGGGTGATGCCGCGAGATCTCTCAGCACTCGCAGTCGGCGCTCGCCAATCACCCGCTCCGTCACCTCCGTTACGACGCAGAGCATGCCGGCGATGCGACTGTCATCGTCGTAAATCGGGCTATACGAGAATGTGTGGTAGGTTTCTTCCGCAAAGCCGAAGCGCTCAAGGAAGAGCGGCAGGCCTTCATCCCAAGTCGCCCGACCTTCCTCGAGAACCCGCTGAATGCGTGGACCGATGTCAGGCCATATCTCCTCCCAGACCTTGTCGGAGCGGGCACCTAACACCCAGTCGCGCTTCATGCCGACGGTAGGTAGGTAGGCGTCGTTACAGAAAAAAGTGAGTTCGGGGCCCCAAAGCATCCACATCGCATAACGTGAATCGAGCATGACGCGCACGATGGTCTTGAGCGATTGCGGCCACCCTTCGGCCGGCCCGAACGGCGTCTTGCTCCAATCGAGTGCGCGCATGCGCTCGCCCATTTCGCCGCCACCGGCCAAAAAGTCGAGATTTCTTAACTTCTCCCGGGGAACGCTATTCATGACCTCGGCTAATTAGTTGCTGAGTTAATGGAAGAGTACGATGCGCTACCCGAGCTTGCAATCAAGCCCGTGAGTAGCCACGGCGTTGCAGGATTTGCAAAAATCGAGCTACGGTCTGGCTCCTGAACGGAGGTCGCCGGGACGGTTCGAAGGTTCGTTGGAAACTGCCGTGGACGTGGATCCACGGCAATGCCCACTGGAGCTGCTGTCACGGCGGCCGACTGAATCTCGGTAACTTCATGCGGGCTGATGAGGGGTAACCATGATTCCGAACTTTGATGAGTATGCGGCGGAACTGCGGTCGCAGGGCTATGAGGAAGTGGTAGTCCGGGAGTGGTCGCCAAGTGAGATCGTGGAGACGCATCGCCACGCCTTTGACGCCAAAGCGCTGGTGGTCAGCGGCGAGATGTGGCTCACGCAGCGGGGTGCTACGCGTCATCTGGTGGCAGGCGATGTTTTTGAGCTTGATGCCGAAGAACCGCATGCCGAGCGCTACGGTGAGTCGGGTGCAACCTACTGGGTGGGCCGTCGCGCCCGCTGACACGCCTGTGGGAATTTCAAGGAGTATGGCCCTGCTGGCCTGAGGGGATCGGCGGCTCAGGCTTCTTTGAATAGCGGGCGTTGGTCGCCGCGCCGACCCTGCAGCGCTTTGTTACCCATGATATCCAGATCGCAACTGGTTAGATTGCGATCCGGACCAAGATCTTGATTCAATCGATTGATTCGATCAATGGCGGGCATAGAGACAATCAACTTCTTTCTTGATCGCGCTAAGCACAATCTGTATCTGACGAATGAATTTCACAGGAGCGACCGGCAATGGAAATTAAACCATTATTCACTGCGACGGCGACTGCAACGGGAGGACGAAATGGCCACACCGCGGCCGACGATGGTTCAGTAAGCGTCGATTTGTCAGTTCCAAAGGCAATGGGAGGTCCGGGAAGGCCTGGTACATCGACTCCCGAGCATCTGTTTGCCGCCGGCTACGCTGCCTGCTTTGGAGGGGCACTCGATTACGTTGCCAGCCAACGGAAGCAGAATGCGAAAGCGGCATCAGTGACCTGTAGCGTCACGATTGGCCCACGTACCGCCGGTGGATTTGGTCTTGCCGTGAAACTTCACGTCGTGGACCGCAGTATTCCACAGAGTGAACTCGAGGCTTTGGCACGCGAGGCGCATGAAAAAATCTGCCCCTACTCACATGCCACCCGCGGCAATGTCGACGTTGATCTTAGCGTGCAGGGGTCCTAAGAATTCCGCTTGCAGGAGTGCCGATAGATGAATGCAATAGTGAAGGAAAGCAAGTGCCCCTTCGGGCACATGGCCGGCGGTGGTACATCGAACAGAGACTGGTGGCCGAACGAACTTCGGATCGATCTTCTGCATCAGCATTCCTCGAAATCTGACCCGATGGATACGGATTTCAACTACGCCAAAGAATTCAAGAAACTCGACTACAAGGCGCTCAAGCAAGATCTGCTGAAGGTGATGACCGACTCCAAGCCCTGGTGGCCCGCGGACTTTGGCCATTACGGCCCGCTTTTCATTCGCATGGCATGGCACAGCGCAGGTACCTATCGAATTACCGACGGGCGCGGCGGCGGCGGCCGGGGGCAGCAGCGCTTCGCACCGCTCAACAGCTGGCCGGATAACGCCAGCCTTGATAAGGCGCGGCGACTGCTCTGGCCTGTAAAGCAGAAGTATGGCCGCAGAATCTCCTGGGCAGACTTGATGATCCTGACCGGCAACGTGGCCCTCGAATCAATGGGCTTCAAGACTTTCGGCTTTGGTGGCGGTCGCGAGGATGTATGGGAGCCGGATCAGGATGTTTACTGGGGCCAGGAGAAGGCGTGGCTCGGCGGAGATTTGCGTTACTCCGGCGACCGTCAGCTCGAGCATCCGTTAGGCGCGGTGCAGATGGGTCTCATTTACGTCAATCCGGAGGGGCCAGACGGAAAACCCGACCCATTGGCCGCTGCTCGGGATATCCGCGAGACCTTCGCTCGCATGGCGATGAACGATGAGGAGACGGTGGCACTGATTGCGGGCGGGCATAGCTTTGGCAAGACCCACGGTGCCGGCGATGCGTCGCACGTGGGTGCCAATCCTGCAGCGGCGGATCTTGAGGCGCAGGGATTGGGCTGGAGCAGCAAGTATGGCAGCGGAATTGCCGGCGATGCCATCACAAGCGGCCTCGAAGTAACCTGGACCACGACGCCCACAAGGTGGAATAACGATTTCTTCAAGCATCTGTTTGGGTACGAGTGGGAGCTGACCAAGAGCCCGGCGGGGGCTCACCAGTGGCGACCCAAGAACGGCGCCGGGGCAGGCACCGTGCCTGACGCGCACAACGTTTCCAAGCGCATAGCGCCCAACATGCTGACCACAGATCTTGCGCTGCGCATTGATCCTGCCTACGAGAAGATCTCGCGGCGGTTCATGACGCACCCCGAGCAATTTGCAGAAGCCTTTGCGCGAGCCTGGTTCAAGCTCACTCACCGCGACATGGGTCCGCGATCGCGTTATCTCGGCCCTGAAGTTCCGGCCGAAGAGCTGCTGTGGCAGGACCCGGTTCCAGCGGTCGATTACAAGTTGGTCGATGCGCAGGACATCGATGCCCTTAAGGCCAAGCTCCTGGCCTCAGGGCTCTCGGTCTCTGAGTTGGTATCCACGGCCTGGGCTTCAGCCTCCACGTTCCGTGGCTCGGACAAGCGCGGTGGGGCGAACGGCGCACGCATCCGTCTGGCCCCGCAGAAGCACTGGGCCGTGAATGAACCGGCGCAGCTCTCAAACGTGCTAAGGATCCTCGAAGGCATTCAGGAGGGCTTCAACAAGGGCCAATCGGGCGGCAAGAAGCTATCGCTTGCCGACCTGATCGTGCTTGGCGGTGCTGCTGGCATCGAGGAAGCCGCAAGAAGGGCCGGTCACACGGTTGCCGTTCCATTCACGCCCGGACGCACCGATGCCTCGCAGGAGCAGACCGACCTCGAATCCTTCGCGGTGCTTGAACCGGTGGCGGATGGCTTTCGAAACTTTACCAGTGCGAAAATGCCCGCATCTGCTGAGGAGATGCTGCTCGATAGGGCGCAGCTGCTGACCTTGACTGCTCCGGAACTGGTGGTCCTGCTGGGTGGCATGCGCGTACTGAACACCAATGTGGGCAGCAGCAAGCACGGAGTTCTTACCAAGAAGCCGGAAACGCTAACGAATGATTTTTTCGTCAACTTGCTGGATATGCGCACCTCATGGAAGGCGGCCTCGGATACCCAGGAGGTGTTCGAAGCGCGCGATGCCAAGACTGGCCAGCTCGAGTGGATCGGATCGCGTGTTGATCTGGTGATTGGCTCGAATGCCCAGCTTCGCGCCCTCGCTGAGGTCTACGGGAGTGCCGATGCGCATGAAAAGTTCGTTCACGACTTCGTCTCGGCGTGGAGCAAGGTCATGAATCTGGATCGCTACGATATCGCCCGTTAAAGGCCCTTCGGGAAGCGTTCCTGCCGCCGGGCTGGAACAGGAATCGGGCCGAGCCGAGGCCTAGGCTGCGGGCCTTGAAGCGACCGAGCCGCCCGTGATTCGGGCGGCTCGGTCTATGCACATCATCTAAGCCCCGTGTGCCGCGTGATCAGAATCGCACGCGGAAGCCAACCATGCCGGTCGTCTGGGACTGGCTTCCGCTGGTTCCCACAGTCGTGCCCGGGAAGCCGTTGGCCAGGCCATCCGTGACTTCGGAGTAGTTCACACCCAGGTAGGCGTCGTAGTGCTTGTTGAAAGCGTAGTCGGCGACGGCTGAGGCTTCGTAGAAGTCGCCGGCGCAGAGCAGCCCGGCATCCGCGCAACCGATGCCCTGGGTGCCGGTCGTGCCAAGCCCGATGGTCCAGCTGTTCTGGTTGATGTGATAGAGCGCCGCCGTGTAGCTCCAGCCGTTGTGCATCGCATATTTGGCGCCGAGCCATTCCATGTTGTAGACCGCCGAGTTATTGATGTTGATACCCACACTGATTGGGTAAGCGCCCTGGGCTTCGCCAGTCGTGTAGGGCCCATGGGCTTTGGTCAGATGGGTGTAGCCGGCATACACACTCAGCTTATCGGCAGCTGACGGCGGTCCGCCGTTGGCAAGATCAAAGGTGTATTTGCCCATCGCGCTATACAAGGTGTCATCCGAGATGTACGCCGCGAGACCGGGCGACGGCAGTGGATTGACCCCCAGATCGTCGAAGGAGCTTCTCAGATTAACCACGCTGTTTTCATTCTGGAACACGGCATCAATGGACAGGCCGCCGAACGTGCCGCCAAGGTTGGCACCAAAGGCGCTGCCGAGCGTGCCCGTGTCATAGCCGCCACCGGTATACATCGCACTAAAGTGCACCGGGCCCGAGGCGTAGGTGTATTTGAACGAGTTGTCCCAGCGCGCGCCTTCGGTGCTGCCCGCACCGCCGTTGAATCCCGAGTAGCCCAGGAACGAAAACGCATAGGAGAGTCCCTGCGGATCGTAGTTGGCCAAGGTGCTCAACTCGAGCGCGTTCTGGCGGCCAATGGTCAGGGTACCGAGCATTTTATTGCTGACACCGCCCATTAACACGGAGTTGAAAGCCTGTCCGCAGCGGCTGCTGTCGGCGTTGGCAGTCTGGTGCCCCTGAGCATTTGCACCGTTATCTGCAATGCTCGCGCAGGCGTCGGTCAGGTGTCCGGAAAGAGGGTTAAATCCCGTTTCAGCCTGTGCGATCAGCGTCCAGTCATCGGCGATCGGCTCGTTGACCCGGATGCCGATCTTGGATTGTTCGAGTCCGCTTTCCGCCGCACTCGAGACTGAGCCGGCGAAATTACGGGTGGTGGTGAACGCCTGGTACTCAAGGCCGCCTGGCAGCGTGCTGCTAAGCGGTACGCCGCTGCTTTGATAGGCGTAGCCGACATCGACAGTTCCATAGACGGTGACGCCGGCGAGTGACAGGCTGTCGGGTATCGGATCCTTCATCTGCGCCTGCGCGGTGGCACACACCATCGCCAGACTAATTGCCGCCCCGGTCAAATAACTGGATCTGTTCATAATTATCTCACTCCGTAAAAATTATTATCGCCTGCCAATCTCAAGAAGCCGCTTACGGCGGCTCGTGGCGCAAACGCATTGCGGATTTCTCTGCAAAAGTCACATCCGTCCTTGTCTGTTTCCCCAAAAATGAACTCACGTTTACACTCATATCGTTGCGCAAGCGCTGACCCACGCGTGGCGCTCAACTCTAGATTTGCTTCTTTGACGGCCACTGGCACTCGCAGGTAGCTGCCGCATTGATTAGCCGCGGCACAATACAAGCGCCCATTGGCCGAAGTTCGCCCCCGCAGTTCGTTTTCCTTGGCCTCGTTCCGCTTCGCGTGCGGTAAACGTCAGGTTTATGGCCTTGCCCCCCGAAATTGCCGGCAGATCCTGAGCCGCTGGGCCGTGGGCTGACATACGCCTTTAGTATTAACTGTCACAATTCTGGGTGTTTTATCGACTAAGGTCGTAGCCTTTATCCGCCGCTCAATGCGTTTGTGTTGCGGCTCCGCAACGCCCGATTGAGCAGGCATAGTCAAAGCCTGTGCATCCTATCGGCCGGCGCAGGTCGCGATTGGTGAGCGCCGGGAGGTCGGTCGGTGACTACTGCGTCGTGGAAAAGGCACTGCCGGCTCGCAAGAGAGCGTTGCGTCGATAAGGCAGGTTTGGGTTGCCCGAGCGAATGGGGACTGCTGTAATCCCAAGTGCCCAATGAATCGCTCAAACACCGCCACCACCAAGATAATTGCTGCTCCTGATCTCCTGACCGTCGAGTGGAGTGACGGAACCGCCAGTGAGTTTGCCAGTGTCTGGCTGCGCGATAACCTGCCTGAGGATCGCGACAGCCACAATGGCCAACGTCTGATCGATGTCGCCGACCTGCCGCCGCGGCCTCGCATCAGGGACGCCGCGCTTCAGGAAGCCGAGGTCTGCGTTCAGTGGCAGGACGAGGATCGAACTTCCAGTTTTTCGCTCGTCTGGCTCCGCGAGCATCGGATCTCTGGTCAGGAGAGCCCAGCACCGGTGGCGCAACCCTGGTTTGAGGGCGCAACACTTGATCCACGCGCGAGTTTTGCGTGGAAATCACTTTCGATCATCAAGACAGACGCCCAGGAGCGGCACTATTGGCTGCAGCGGCTCTTGCAGGATGGCATTGCATTCCTGAGCGAGGTTCCTGCGATCGAGAGCGGAATTCTGGAAGCCATGGGGTTGATGGGGCGTATAGCCGAAACCAACTATGGTCAGGTCTTTGACGTTCGCGCAGTGGCGCAGCCGGAGAATCTGGCCTATACCGATCTCGGTCTAGGCCTGCATACCGACAATCCTTACCGTGAGCCGGTCCCGGGATTCCAGGCCCTGCACACGCTCATCGCTGCACCCGAAGGCGGCGACAGTCTCTTTGCTGATGGCTTTGCGCTGGCAGAGCACCTGTCTCAGACGGCGCCCGAGGCCTATGCAGTGCTCACGCAAACCGCGGTGCCCTTTCACTATCGCTCCAGTACAGCTGACCTGTACGCCGAGCGACCCCTGATCCAACTAACCTGCGACGGTGCCGTCTCAGCGGTGCACTACAACAACCGCTCGGTCGCTCCGCTGCGCCTGCTGGCGCGCGAGTGCGCGTCCTTCTATGCTGCCTACCGGCAATTTGCCAACCTGCTGCGTGAACCGCGATTTCAGGTTATCGCGGCGCTGAAGCCCGGAGACCTGGTGCTCTTTGACAATCAGAGGATCCTCCACGGTCGCACGGCCTTTACTTCGGCTCGCCATCCACGCCATCTGCGCGGTTGCTATCTGACCCGTGACAGCGTCTACAGCGCAGCCGCGCTGCTGCAAATGCAATTCGGTTACGCAGAGTTTTCATGACAGCCGATGAGATTCTGGCGATCTACGCGGAGCAGGGCTCGGGTGCGTATCTTGGCGAGCCGGTGAGCGTTAGCGAGCATGCGCTGCAGTCGGCCTATTTTGCCGAAGCCGCTGGTGCCTCAGGCGCGCTGGTTCTGGCGGCATTGCTGCATGACATCGGCCACCTGATTGAACAGGCACCCAATGACATCGGCGAGTGGAAGAGCGACGCGCAGCACGAGCTTACCGGCAGCCGCTGGTTGGCCCGGCGCTTCGGACCCGAGGTGTCCGAGCCGGTGCGCCTGCATGTTCCGGCCAAGCGCTACCTGTGTGCGACCGAGCCCTCCTACGCCAACGCTCTGAGCGCCGCCTCCGTTATCACGCTTAAGCTTCAGGGCGGCCCAATGTCGCCAGCCGAGACCGAAGCTTTTGAGGCCGAAGCTTACTGGCGCGAAGCGCTGCTCGTGCGCCGCTGTGATGATCAGGGCAAGCTGCAGGGATTGCGGACGCCAGATTTTGACCATTACCGCGCTCTGATACAGCGGTGGGCCACGGCGCCGCCGCAAGCTGCCGGATAGCTGCTGGCGATCGCCGCGATTTTCGGGATCAGAATCGCGCCGACCCGCTGCCCGAGCGCAGCAGGGCCGGCGCCCAATCTGACGGCTTCGCGCAGAGCTCAGCCCGCGACGGCAGTCTTGCCGGCCGCAGCAATGACCTCATCGGCCACCGACCGGGGCACTGGGTCATAGTGCGAGAATTCCATCGTGTACGAGGCACGCCCGCTGGTCATGCCACGTAAGTGCCCGATGTAGCCAAACATCTCCGACAGCGGCACTCGCGCCACGACGGCCACGTTGGTGCCGCGCTCCAGCTGCTCCTCGATCGAGCCGCGGCGGCGATTCAAATCGCCGATCACATCGCCGAGATAATCACCCGGGGTCACCGTCTCGACTCGCATCACCGGCTCGAGCAGGATCGGCGAGGCTTTGCGAATCGCCTCGCGGAAGCAGGCCTTGGCGGCGATTTCGAAGGTGAGGGCGTTCGAGTCGACGTCGTGATAACTGCCATCGGTGAGCGTTGCGCGGAAGTCCACTGTCGGGTAATGGCAGAGCACGCCATCTTCCTTCTGGATCTTCAGGCCCTTCTCCACTGCCGGCACAAACTCGCGCGGTACTGAACCGCCGGTCGTGTCGTCGACGAACTCAAAGCCCGTGCCACGCGGCAGAGGCTCGAAGATTATCCACACTTCGGCGAACTGGCCCGAACCGCCGGTTTGCTTCTTGTGCGTGTAGTGCTCTTCGATCTTCTTGGTCAGGGTCTCCCGATAAGCGACCTGCGGCTCGCCCATGATGCCCTCGACGCCAAACTCGGTGCGCATGCGATCGAGCGTGACCTCAAGATGCAGCTCACCCATGCCTCGCAGAATAGTCTGATTGGTCTCCGGATCGGTCTCCAGGTGCAGCGAGGGATCGGCGCGCACCATCTTGCCCAGTGCGGCGCTGAACTTCTCCTGCTCGCCCTTGACCTTCGCCTTCACCGACACGCTGATCACCGGCTCCGGAAAGCGCATGCGCTCGAGCACCACAGGGTTGGCCGAGTCGCTCAGTGTGTCGCCGGTTTCGGTATCCGCCAGTGATACCAGCGCCACGATGTCGCCGGCACGAGCCTCGTCAACGGGGTTCGAGTCCTTGGCGAACATCTCGACCATGCGTCCGATCTTCTCGCGCTTGCCGCGAGTCGTGTTGAGCACCGAGGCGCCTTTGGTGAGTACGCCAGAGTAGACGCGGATGAATGTCAGGGCGCCGTAGACGTCGTTGATGACCTTGAAGGCCAGCGCCGAGAACGGCTCGTCATCCGAACAGGCACGTTCGCCAATCGGATCACCGTCGGCATCGACGGTCTTGATCGAGGCTACGTCCGTCGGCGCCGGCAGGTAGTCGACGACCGCGTCGAGGACCTGTTGCACGCCCTTGTTCTTGTACGAAGATCCACACAGCACGGGCGTGAATGCGGAGGTCAGGGTGCCCTTGCGCAGGCAGGCGCGCAGGATCTCAACCGAGGGCATCGAGCCATCGGTCAGATGTGCTTCCATCGCCACATCGTCCATCTCGAGGCAGGTGTCCACCAGCTCCGTGCGGTAGTGGGGCACTTTGGCCAGCAGCTGACGGTCACTGGGCACCGTGATGTGCAGGCGATCAGCCAGATCCGGCGTGACGTCCAGCTCCTGCCATTCGGCATCCTTGTCATCCGAGTCCCACACCAGCGCCTTCATCGTGACCAGATCGACCATACCCTTGAAGTTATCCTCAGAGCCGATCGGGATTTGCACCGGTAGCGGGCGGGCGCCGAGGCGCTTCTTGATCATGTCCACGCAGCGCACGAAATTGGCGCCGCTGCGGTCCATCTTGTTGACGTAGCACAGGCGCGGCACATCGTAATTGTCGGCCAGGCGCCAGTTGGTCTCAGATTGCGGCTCGACACCGGCGACGCCGTCGAATACCACGACGGCACCGTCCAGGACGCGCAGGGAGCGGTTGACCTCGATGGTGAAGTCGACGTGGCCCGGGGTGTCGATGAGATTGATTTTCTTGTCGCGCCAGAAGGCCGAGACCGCGGCGCTCTGGATCGTGATGCCGCGCTTCTGCTCCTGCTCCAGGTAGTCAGTCGTGGTCGAGGTCTTCAGATCCTTCGTATCGTGGATATCGATGATCGTGTGCTTGCGCCCGGTGTAATAAAGGATGCGCTCCGTCGTCGTCGTTTTGCCGGCGTCGACGTGGGCAATGATGCCGATGTTGCGGATATCGGATAGGGGGATCGTGCGGGCCATAATTAGAGTTCCGTTACGGTGTCTGGTCTGATGAAAGTGGATCGGCCAATAAAACAGCGGCGCCGTCAAACTCCGATAAAAATCAGTGAGTTATCTGGCGCCAGCTTGAGCGGTCGACGGGTCGGCCGATCAGTGGGCGCGGAGTTTGACACAGCACCGTGGACGCTGCCAAAAAAACATGAAAGTTCTGCGCCAATTCGCGACTTATGACATCACCGAGATTGCCTTGGTTGGCACTTGCCAACCCACCCAGCTGAAATGCGGTAGTTCCGGGACTAACTTTGGTCCGGGACGGGCGGCTGGCCACGCCATTGGACGCGCGGGATCTGAATGGCGGCTAAGGTGGGCGGATGTGCCTACAGCGCTGACGGGTGCCGCACCCGGCGAAGGGCGAGATCGCGGCGCTATACAAACATATAACTGACTGCGCATCCGTTCCTTCGTGCGGCAGGCGGCAAAGCCCGGCGCGCGGCTCCGGAGCGCTTCAAAATCACCTTAACTGATTGTTATATAATGAGTTACTTTGCAATTGGCCCCATCGCGGCCGCGCTCGTTGCGGCTCCTGTGAGCTTCGGGCACACTCTAAATCGTTAAATAATCATATAGCCTTGGAGTCGGCCGAAATGAACGCGCGCATGGGCCTCGGTCGCGATTCCCAGCAAGCATCTGCGCAGATCGACCGCTCCCTGGCTTGTGCCTGCGCTGAGCTGAAGCCGGGACATGCCTTGCCCCGCGCCTTTTACACCGACCCGCTGATATTCGAGCGCGACCTGCAGCGCATGTTGCTGCGTCACTGGTTCTGCGCCGGGCATGCCAGCAGCATTCCCCAATCGGGCGACTACTTCCTGGTCGAGCTGGGCCCGGAGTCCGTGATTCTTTGTCGCGATCGGGATGGGACAGTTCAGGCATTGCTCAACGTTTGTCGTCATCGCGGATCGCGGGTGTGCATCGCGCGTTCCGGCAGTGCCGTGGGCGGTGGCTTCACCTGTCCCTACCACGCCTGGTCCTATGGCCTGGACGGGCAGCTGCGTGCTGCCCGCGAAATGCCCGATTCGTTCAAGCGGGAGGAAGCCGGACTCAAGCGGCTTTCGGTCAGGGTGCTTGAGGGACTGATCTTTGTCAGCTTTGCCCACGATCCGCCGGCGCTCGATGTGACCGCTGCAGCGCTGGCTGCCAGCGCGGGCACACATGGCTGGGCGCAGGCCAAGGTTGCGCACCGGGCCTCGTTCGAGATCCACGCGAATTGGAAGCTCGCGGTAGAAAACTATATGGAGTGCTACCACTGCCAGCCCTCGCACCCGGAATTCGCGCGACGTCACGTGTACTCGCGCCCCGGATCGCAGAGTGTGGCTCTCGAGGGCCAAGCGCGTGCGCGCAGCCAGTCGCTGGGCGTCCAGATCTCCGATGTGGACGGCTATGGTTTAAAAGCCCAGCCGGGCCAGGAGTCGACGGCGGTGATGCGCAGTGCGCTCTTCGCGGGGCATGCGACGGCCTCACCGGATGGACTGCCGCTGGCCCCGCTGATGGGAAATTTCCCCGCCTACGATGGCTGTTCAACTTACTTTGATATTGGTCCGCTGAGCGATTTTCTAGCCTACCCGGATCATGGGCTCATCTATCGCTTTATTCCGCGCACCGTCCAACGAACGGAGATGGAAGTGATATGGCTGGTTGATGGCACTGCGGTAGAAGGGCGGGATTATTCGGTTGAACGCCTCACCTGGCTCTGGCAGGTCACGAGTGTTGAGGACAAGCAGATCATTGAGCGCAACCAGGAAGGAGTGAACTCGCACTACTACGAACCGGGGCCGTACTCGCTGCAAGAGGAGTACGCGAATCGATTCGTCGAGTGGTACCTCGCGGACATTGGAGCCGCCGCCGCACTGCAAGCTCCGGCCTGAGAAGCGTACGCTAGAGTTCTACGCGGCTGGCACGCCAGCCGTTACAGGCTAGCTGGTAACCTTCAGGTCAGCCGAGCGCGCCTCCGGCCCAAACGCGGTGCATACGACAAGCACGATAGCGACAATCGCCACGGTAATGGCCAGCGCGAGGCCGTAGTTGCCGTCGTGCGAAGCCGCAAAGGAAGACTGCACTACGCTGAGCTTGGAGACGGCCAAATTGCCGAGCTGATAAGCCAGGCCCGGAAGGATTGCGCGCACCGCGGGGGGCGAGAGTTCGTTCAAGTGCGCGGGTACAACGCCCCAGGCACCTTGAACCATAAACTGCATCAGGAATGCGCCGATAGCGAACATCACTGCGGTGGTTGAGAAAGCCCATAGATATATCATCGGGATTGCCAAGGCCGCCGCAAGCATGATGGCCCGCTTACGCCCCAGGCGCTCTGACAGCGAGCCAAACAATATCCCGCCAAGGAGCGCACCAAAATTCATCGTTATAAGAATGGGCTGTCTAACGCTATTTGAGAAACCATGCTGCTTTTCCAGGAAAGCTGGATACAGATCCTGGGTGCCGTGAGAGAGCGCGTTAAAGCACGCCATCAATACAACTAGAAAAATGAGCGTAGGTAGATTCTTTATTGCCGCATTCCAAATTGTCGCCGCCGATGCTCTTTTCGGCGCCGCTCCAGCTAGCCAAGCTGGGGACTCCTGAACGCCCATGCGGATGAAAATGACCAATAGTGCCGGCGCTGCACCGATAATGAACATGCCGCGCCAGCCCACACGGTCGAGGGCGAAGAACGCCACCAGGGAGGCCAGCAAGTATCCAATCGCATAGCCTTCCTGGAGCATACCCGAGAAAAAGCCGCGCCGTTTTGCCGGCAGTGTCTCCAACGCAAGCGCTGCGCCGACACCCCATTCGCCGCCCATGGCGAGTCCAAATACGGCGCGCAGCACCAGGAGCGTGGCAAGACTGGGTGCGAAGGCGCTTGCCAGCTCAACCAGCGAGTAGCTTAGGATATTGAGCATCAAAATGGGGCGCCTGCCGAATTTTTCGGCAAGCCAACCGAATAGCAGGGCGCCCACCGGTCGAAATGCGAGCGTAAGAAATACGCCCTCCGCAACCGCCGTTACAGTTGCGTGAAACTCCTTGCTTATTGACGTTATACAGATCGTATAAATGAAAAAGTCGAAGGCATCCAGGGTCCAGCCCGAGAGGGAAGCAAAGAAAGCCCGGCGCTGCTGGCTCGTCAGTTCAGTGAAAGCTTTGAACATTCTGGATGTGCTCCCCAGTTGAATGTGAGCGAAGATTAGCACGGCCGGGCAGCCGGTTCTGCACCTCTCGATAGCCGTTCCCGGTCCGCCAGCGTTGGTATGGCTGGAATCGGAATTTGATGCGATACCTTATGAGCGTACCTGTGCAATTCTCCGGCGGAAAGGTGGGGTACGGGGGGCGAAGGGCCGCCTGGCACTTTAGAGGCGAATTTGTCGGCGTGGCGGCCCCGCGCCGCGTCGTGAGGATCCCCAAATAAAACAAGTAAATCTGCAGGGCTACCTGACTCGCATAGGAATCACCGGGCCTTGTCCAGCAACCGCCGCGACACTCGAGCGGCTGGTTTATCGACATACTCATGGCATTGCGTTCGAAAACCTAGCCAGTCTGGCGGGTGAGCCGGTCTCGATCGAGTTGCATGCCGTCCAGGACAAACTGATTGCTCGCGGCCGGGGCGGGTACTGCTTCGAACACAATATGCTGATGTGGGCCGTGCTGGCGCAGCTGGGCTTTCCCGTAGCCGGTCTGGCGGGGCGCGTGCGCTGGAACTCACCCGACAATGGAGTACGCCCACTCGGACACATGGCGTTGCGCGTCGAGGCCGATCAGCAGCCGTACCTGGTTGATGTTGGCTTTGGTGGACTGACGCTCACTGCACCGCTACGCCTTGATGTTGGCGAACCCCAGATCACAACGTTGGAGCCGTTTCTAATTCACGGGGGCACGCAGCGCGCACGCACGCTCAACGTGCTGCTGGAGGGTTCGTGGAGGCCACTCTATGAGTTCGAGCCAACCGAGTACCAGCCGATGGACTACGAGGCCTGGAACTGGTGGACCTGTACCGCACCAGAATCTCCATTTGTGGCGCACCTAATGGCCGCACGTCCCGTGGCAAATGGGCGGCACGCGCTGGCTGACAATCGATATACATTCCGGCCGTTGGGTGGCGTTGCACATACGCAGGTGCTTGGCACCGTGGCCGAGATCCGAGGCATTCTGAGCAATGAGTTCGGGATTGCCGTTCCCGAGTCTGCGGCGCTGGATGCCAAGCTGGCGACGCTCATCTAGCTTTCCCATTACAGAGCGATATTTCTCCGTGTAAGCTTTGTATCGGAACGAGCGGCAGTTCCACAAAACCGGCGAAGGTATACATGAATCGTAATCGACGATTGCGTTGGCGCGGACCGCTACTCATGATGGCAAGCTGCGGGTTGCTGCTCTCCAATCATCTGGCGGCGGCTGAGCCAAACACTACGGCAGCGCCGGAGTCAGTCCAAATTGGGGACCTGACCCTACGAACTGCACCGACGCCGATCCGCGACCGTCAGGGCTGGCGGCCGCCACGTCTCATTCTTATTACTTCTGACTTGCGCGACCAATTGCCAGCCTTGCGCCAGATCGCTCCGGATGTGCGCTTCCTGGAAGTGAATTCACGTACCCCGCTTGCGGCAGTGGCTGACGCCGATGCCGCGATCGACACCTGTGAGCCCAAATTCATCCAGGCGGCCACCCATCTGCAGTGGATCCAGTGGATGGCCGCTGGCGTTGAGTACTGCGCCAGCCAGCCGGTGATTCAGCAGCGGCAGCCGCTTGTGACCAACCTGCAACGCGCGGCGGCCTCAAGTATGGCCGAGCACGTGATCGGGATGATGCTGATGCTGAGTCGACACCTGGACTACTACTACCGACTGCAGCAGCAGCACCGTTGGGCGCCAGAGCAGGCGCCGCAGATTGTTGATCTTAAGGACCAGACCATACTCATCGTAGGGCTGGGTGGCATTGGCACGGAAGTGGCCCGGCGTGCTGCCGCCTTTGGCATGCACGTGGTTGCGACGCGTGCCAGCAGCCTGGGCGCACCCGACTATGTCAGCTACGTCGGCACACCCGATGAACTCCCGAAGCTTGCGGCGCAAGCCGATTTCATCGTCAATTGCACGCCGCTGACGCCGCAGACGCAGGGTCTGTTCAACAGGGCGCTGTTCAGAGTGATGAAGCCCACGGCGTATTTCCTGAATGTCGGTCGCGGCGGGAGCGTCGTGGCGGCTGATCTGATCGCCGCCATCAAGAGCAAACGCCTTGCAGGAGCCGCTCTGGATGTCGCCGACCCCGAGCCGCTTCCCGCATCGAGTGAGCTGTGGCGACTGCCCAATGTGCTGATCACGCCGCACATTTCGGGTGAATCCGCAATCACCGTGAAGCTGCGCAATGCAGTGCTCATGGAAAACCTGCGACGCTTCGTGGCCGGCGACGCCATGGTGTCGGTGGTGGATCTGCAGCGCGGCTATTGAGAAGCACCCATGACACGATGCCGAAACTGCTTTGGTGTTCTGAATTCCAGCTGCTGAGCGCGCTGAACATTCGCTCGTGGGATGTGCTGGCGTTTCAGCGCCTTGGGGCGACCGCCTCGCGCTACAGCGTGACAGCGCTATAGACAGCAGTGAGTGTGAACATCAGCAACGCGCAGAAAAAGTAGGCAGTAGTCAGAACCGCAAATTTAAGCACGGTGCGCGTGCGTCCCTGTGCATAGACGCGGCGCATCGAGCGGTACAGGTACCAGAGGATATAGAGCCACAGTGCAGTGCTCATCCAGCCCTGCACCTTCTCGGATGACACCAGCAGTTCCAAACATAGCAACAGCGAAACACTGGCGAAAATAAAGGCGTGGTTGTGCAGCAGCAGTAACAGATGCTCGACGTAGTAGCGGCGCGGATGCCAGTACAGCAATTTCATCAACGCGGCGATCAGCGGCAGAAACACAAACATTGCCCGGCCCGCATTGTGGATCATGCTCTGAAGGAGCCCTTTGCCATTGTCGGCCTGGGCCTTTACGCAAGCCGCGACCGCGTATTCACGCACCCGACCCTGCAACCACGCCGTGGAGATATTGGATTCGCAGTCCGGGTTGCTCTTTAGTTCTCTCGCTTTCGCATCCAAGGCCGCAGCACTCTGGAGCGCCTTGCGCGCTATGGCCTGAGCCTCGGGATCCGGGTCGGCGTCGAGCTCTTTTTGAGCCTCGGCTAAGGCGGCCTTGGTCCGATCGACTTGCGTAGCAGCATCGGCGCCGGCCACTCTTGGAGCGGCCAGCTCCGAGTCCCGCGCCAGGCGCGTGGTCAGCGACACCATCAGGAAGAACACCACGCTCAAGACAATGTAGAGCCGGAACGGGGGCAGGTAACTCGCACGTCGACCCGCCAGGTACTGTTGCGTCAGGAATCCCGGGCGGAAGAACAACGGAACAAAAGTGCGCCAGACCCGTGAGTCGGCATGTGTGATGACTTCAGCTGCTTCGCCCAGGAACTCTGAGAGCGAATGCACCTGAAGCTCGACCCGCTGGCCGCAGTGGCTGCAGAAGCGATCCGCAACCGGCGTACCACAATTGGCGCAGGTCGCCGCCGGCTCTTGCGCTACCAGCGCATGAGAATTACTGGATTCAATCAGTTCAGATCCCGGAGTCGACATGTGACCTGCAGTTCGCGCGTTGGTGGGTTGCACGCATCATATCGAAAGCCACGTCGCCGGATGGCCGCAAAGCTGCGGCTCAAGGTTGTGGCGCCGCCGCCCTGGCGCCGAGGCGGCCAACCCAGACGTACAGGGCTAAAATAAACAGGACAAACACGCTTCCACCGAGCCAGATCGAAGGATTGGCAAAGGCCTCGCCGACCAGCGCCAGCGGCGCAGGCTTGCCAGAGAATACGATCACTGCGGCGAGCACCACACCCATCAGACCTTCCCCGACCAGCATGCCGGAGGCGAGCAGTACGCCCAGCTGGCGCGTGCCCTCGCCATGGGCTGTCCGCGCTGCGCGCCGATCGAAGAGCCAGCCGGCAATCGAGCCGACCGTGACCATCAGGGTGGTGGAAGTTGGCAGGTAGAGGCCGAAACCTACCGCCAGTGGGGACAGATGTGCGCGCGTGGTGCGCCGGACAACTTCATCGAGCAGGATGACGACGATACCCAGCACGGCACCGGCGCCGAGCAGCGACCAGTCCAGATTGCCCTGAATTACGCCCTGGGCCAGCGTCGAGATCAGCGCGGCCTGTGGCGCCGAGAGCGCGCGCGGCGAGGTGACACCGGGCGCGCCCGCAAAACCAAAGGCGTGATTCAACAGGTCCAGGACCGGCGGAATGACGAGCGCACCGGCGAGCACACCAATGATGAGGGCGACCTGTTGCCGCCAGGGTGTGGCATCCACCAGTTGGCCGGTCTTCAAATCCTGCAGATTGTCGTTGGAGATCGTTGCGGCCGCAAATACCACGGCCGTAACCAGCAAGGCATACGCAACCAGCGCCGGCGCGGCCCCTTGCGGGAGGCTCGGTTGAACAAACATCGCCATCGGTACCGCCGCGCCAATGACGACCAGGATCCCGACGCCGGAGAGGGGGCTGTTCGAGGAGCCGATCAATCCTGCCATGTACCCGCAGACCACGGCGACAAAGAAGCTCATCACTGTGACGAAGACGACACCACCGACAACCAGCACCAATCCCTGGTGAGCCAGGCCAC
>Ga0302310_10000344_pt1 | contig 43938 bp, 39 predicted proteins | sample III_Palsa_N1_2_FD_200451 | JGI IMG/M metagenome (GOLD analysis project Ga0302310, IMG submission 200451) | Peat permafrost microbial communities from Stordalen Mire near Abisko, Sweden - III_Palsa_N1_2 | ecosystem: Environmental > Terrestrial > Soil > Palsa > Peat permafrost | place: Sweden...
GTTTTTGCCACTTTTGCCCACAAACTCAGGGTTCCCTACCGCAGCCCACCGTGCAAAAATCTGGAAGCGCCTTGGTCTGCTCACTCCCACTCAATAGTGGCCGGCGGTTTCCCCGAGATGTCGTAGACCACACGTGAGATGCCCGGCACTTCGTTGACGATGCGCCGGGAGACTTCATCCAGGAAATCATAAGGCAGCCGCGCCCAGTGCGCGGTCATGAAATCGATGGTTTCCACGGCCCGCAACGCCACCACGTAGTCATAGCGGCGGCCGTCACCCATCACGCCGACCGACCGCACCGGCAGGAAGACGGCAAACGCCTGGCTGGTGCGGTCGTACAGGTCGTGCCGCCGCAGTTCCTCAATGAAGATGGCATCCGCGCGACGCAGCAGGTCCGCGAATTCCTTGCGCACCTCACCCAGGATGCGCACGCCCAGGCCGGGTCCCGGAAAGGGATGGCGATACACCATGGCGTGCGGCAAACCAAGCTCAGTGCCGAGGCGGCGCACCTCGTCCTTGAACAGCTCACGCAGCGGCTCGACCAGCTGCAGCTTCATGTGCGCCGGCAGCCCACCCACGTTGTGATGGGACTTGATGACATGCGCCTTGCCGGTCTTCGAACCTGCCGACTCGATGACATCCGGATAGATGGTGCCCTGTGCGAGGAATCCTACGTCCCGGAGCTTGTTTGATTCCTCTTCAAACACTTCGACGAACAGACGACCGATGACCTTGCGCTTCGCCTCCGGATCGGTGACGCCCTTGAGCGCCGTCAGGAAGCGCTGGGCGGCATCGACGCGGATGACCCGCACGCCGAGGTTCTGCGCGAAGGTGCGCATGACCTGGTCGCCCTCGCCGAGTCGCAGCAGGCCGTGATCCACGAAGACACAGACCAGCCGGTCGCCGATGGCCAGATGCAGCAGGGCGGCCACGACACTCGAATCGACGCCACCGGAGAGTCCCAGCAGCACCTTGCCGTCGCCGACCTGCGAGCGCATCCGGCGCACGGAATCCTCGATGATGTTGCCGACGCTCCAGAGCGCATCGCAGGCACAGATCTCGCGCACGAAGCGCTCGAGGATGCGCGCGCCCTGCAGGGTGTGAGTCACCTCCGGGTGGAACTGCACGCCGTAGTAGCGGCGGCGCTCGTTGCTCATGGCGGCGTAGGGTGAATTCCCCGAGACGGCGGTGGCGACGAAGCCGTCCGGCAGTTCGGCAACCCGGTCGCCGTGACTCATCCACACATCCAGCACCGCGCGACCCGCCGGGTCGCGCCGATCACTCAGTCCGTCCAGCAACCGGCACGCGCCGGTGACCGAGACTTCGGCGTAACCGAACTCACGGGTCAGTCCGGCGACCACCTGCCCGCCCAGCTGTTGCGCCATGGTCTGCATGCCGTAGCAGATTCCCAGTATCGGCACGCCCAGTTCAAACACAGCGCCCGGTGCACGCGGTGGCTGCGCCTCGGTGACGGATTCGGGTCCGCCGGAGAGGATGACACCGCGGGGTGCAAAGGTACGCACGGCATCATCGCTGAGGTCCCAGGGATGAATTTCGCAGTACACGCCGCTCTCACGCACCCGGCGGGCGATGAGCTGGGTGTACTGCGCGCCGAAATCGAGAATCAGGATCCGGTGCGCGTGGATGTCAGGAGACGCGGTAATTGGGCGCTTCCTTGGTAATGGTCACATCATGCACATGGCTTTCGCGCACACCGGCATTGGTGATGCGTACGAATTTGGGTCGCGTGCGCATGATCTCGATGGAGCCGCTACCGGTGTAGCCCATCGCCGCGCGCAGGCCGCCGGCGAGCTGGTGCAGGATCGAAACGAGACTGCCCTTGTAGGCGACGCGGCCCTCGATGCCCTCCGGCACGAGCTTCTCCAGCTCCGCCGCGGCGTCCTGGAAATAGCGGTCGGCGCTGCCATGCTTGTCCGCCATCGCCCCCAGCGAGCCCATGCCGCGATAGGCTTTATAGGAGGCACCCTGGTACAGCTCCACCTCCCCGGGGGACTCCTCGGTGCCGGCGAACATGCCGCCGATCATGACCGCGTGCGCGCCCGCGGCGATGGCCTTGGCGATGTCACCGGAGAAGCGGATGCCACCATCGGCAATGACGGGTATGCCCGTGCCTTCGAGCGCGCGCGACACATTGGAGACCGCGCTGATCTGCGGCACGCCAACGCCGGCGACGATGCGCGTCGTGCAGATCGAGCCCGGGCCGATGCCCACCTTTACCGCGTCGGCCCCGGCCTGCGCCAGGTCCCGTGCCGCCTCGGCGGTCACGATGTTGCCGGCGATCACCTGCATCTGCGGCCAGCGCTGCTTGATGTGCCGAACCATGTCGATCACGCCCTGCGAATGCCCATGGCTGGTATCGACCACCACCACATCGACACCGGCACCGTGCAAGGCGGCGACCCGCTCGAGCGTATCCACGGCGGTGCCCACCGCGGCGCCGACCCGCAGCCGGCCCGTATCGTCCTTGCTGGCGCGCGGGAAGTCGGTGGCCTTCTGGAAGTCCTTCACCGTGATCATGCCCTTGAGCTCTGAGTCGTCGCCGACCACCAGCACCTTCTCGATGCGATGCCGGTGCAGCAGACCGAGCACTTCTTCCTTGGGGGCGTTTTCACGAACGGTGATCAGGCGCTGCTGCGGCGTCATGACCGAGGACACCGGCGCATCGAGCTTTTCCTCGAACCGCAGGTCGCGATGGGTCACGATGCCGACGACCTTGGTACCGTCCACGACCGGCACGCCGGAGATGCCCCGCGCGCGCGTGAGCTGCAGCACTTCACGGATGGTCATCCCGGGAGGTACCGTGATCGGGTCGCGGATCACACCGCTTTCGAATTTCTTGACCCGGGCCACTTCGCGCGCCTGCGCTTCCACCGACATGTTCTTGTGGATGATGCCCATGCCGCCTTCCTGCGCAATCGTGATCGCGAGCCGGGCTTCGGTCACGGTGTCCATGGCGGCAGACAGCACCGGCAATCCCAGCCTGATGCTGCGGGTAAGGGTGGTGGAGAGGTCGACCTCGCGGGGCAGCACCGTGGAATGGGCTGGGACCAGGAGGACGTCGTCGAAAGTGAGGGCTTCTTCGAGGATTCGCATGGCGCATTCTACGCACTCTCCGGGGTCGGGTAAACCGGCAAAGAGCGGTACCATGGGGCATGCCCGAGATCCCCGAGCGCACCGTCTTTACCGTGACCCGGCTCAACCGGGAAGTGCGCCTGCTGCTGGAACGGGGCCTGGCGGTAATCTGGCTGGAAGCTGAGCTCTCCAACTTCACCCAGCCGGCCTCCGGTCATTGGTATTTCACGCTCAAGGACAAGGAGGCCCAGATCCGCGGCGCCATGTTCCGCCAGCGGAACATGAACCTGGGGTTCAGCCCCAAATCCGGGCAGCTGGTCCTGGTACGCGGCCGGGTCAGCCTGTACGAGCCCCGCGGCGACTACCAGATGATCGTCGATCATATGGAAGAGGCCGGGGTCGGCGCCCTGAAACGGGAGTTCGAGCGGCTCAAGGCACGCCTGGCTGCCGAGGGGCTGTTCGCGCCGCAGCTCAAGCGCCCCCTGCCCGCCTTCCCGCGGCGCATCGGGGTGATCACCTCGCCCAGTGGCGCTGCGGTACGCGACGTGCTGCACGTCCTCAAGCGCCGCTATCCACCGGCGCAGGTGCTGATCTATCCCACGCCCGTACAGGGCGCCGCGGCCGTGCCGGCACTGATCCGGGCGCTGCAGCTGGCCTCGGCGCGTGCAGATTGCGATGTCATCATCCTGGCACGCGGCGGTGGCTCGCTCGAGGACCTGTGGGCCTTCAACGATGAGGGCGTGGCGCGGGCCATTCGCGCCTGCGCCATACCGGTGGTCAGCGGCGTCGGCCACGAGATTGACTTCACCATTGCCGATTTTGTTGCCGACGTGCGTGCGCCGACGCCCTCCGGAGCCGCCGAACTGGTGGTCCCGGACCGCCAGGAGCTGCTGAGTGCGCTGCGCCGCGTGGGTGAGCGCCTGGTGCAGTCCGGGCGGCGCGAGCTGCGCGCGGCGGCCCAACTGCTGGCCAACCTCGGACATCGCCTGCAGCGCACGCACCCGCAGCAGCGCCTGCAGCACGGCGCCCAGCGGCTGGATGAGCTGGACCAAAGGCTGCGCAAGGGCCTCCACGCGCAGCTGCAGGAGCGCAACATCCGGCTGGGTGCCGCGCTCGGCGCGCTCATCAGGGCGACGCCTGCACACCGCGTGGCGCTCCTCAACGCGCGCAATGCGGAACTGCGCATCCGTCTGCGCCATGCGCTGCAGCGGCGCGTGCAGGCGAGCATCCATCGGCTGCACCTGGCGCAGCACAAACTCGATGCCGTAAGTCCGCTCGCGACGCTCGCGCGCGGTTTCGCCGTCGTCACCCGCGCCGATGGCAGTGTCATCACCGACGCCAGCACCGTTGCCTTGGGCGATGAGATCCGCGCGCTCGTACACCGCGGCGCAGTGCGCGCTCGGGTCATCGGCCACGATGCAGGAAACAAGCAGTGAAGCGGTGGCGCAAACTGCTGCGCGGCATGCGTCCCCTGCTCGCCGCCGCACCGTTGGCGATCGCCCAGGCCAGCGACGCTGCGGCATTGGAACTGCCGCGCAGTGAAAGTGTTCCCGGCGGCGTCCGCCTCATTGCCCTGCCCGGGCCGGCCGATACGGCACCCGTTGCCCTGTTTGCCGAGCATCGCGTGATGGTGATCCGCCGCGGCGACCAGTGGCTGGCGGTGGTGGGCCTCGCACTGGACACACCGGTCGGGCAGGCGCGGCTGACGGTCCAGCCGGACATGCCCTACCCGTTTCCCATCGGTCCGAAGACCTACACCGTGCAGCGACTGACGGTCGCACCGGGCAAGGTCGACCTGTCAGCGCAGGACGCGAGCCGCGCTGCGCAGGAGCGCACGCGGATCCTCGCGGCAATCGCAACGTTCAGCCCGGCAGCTCCGCCCACACTGTCACTGCTGCAGCCCGTAGCGGGCGTTCGTTCCAGTTCGTTCGGCCTGCGCCGCGTGTTCAATGGCGAGGCGCGCAATCCTCACACCGGCATGGACATCGCCGCGCCGACCGGCACCCCGATACTGGCGGCCGCGGACGGCACGGTGGTGGACACCGGCGACTATTTCTTCAACGGTAATACCGTGATCGTTGATCACGGCCTGGGGCTGCTGACGGTGTATTGCCACCTGAGCCTGATCGGTGTGCACAGTGGGGAGGCGATCCGTCGCGGACAGATCATCGGCAAGGTGGGCATGACCGGACGGGTCACCGGACCGCATCTGCACTTCGCAGTGGTGCTGAACCAGGCGTTCGTGGATCCGGCGCTGTTCCTGCCGCCGCCCCACCAGTTCATCCGGACGCGCTAAAGGCTACTTGCGTTTCGTGCCGCGGCCTCTGCCGCCGCGCGCCGGAGCGCTGGTCTTGCGTGGCGGTCTGGCAGTCGCGGATTTCTTTGCCGCAGGTCTGCCTGCGGCGCGCGCCGGGCGTGCACTGTGACCCGCCGCCACCTCCGCCTTGCGCTTGCGTGAGGCCTTCATGCCGGCGATCTTCGCAAGCGCGGCGCCCCGGTGCCCGGTGCTGGCCGTCCCCTTGCGGCGTGGCCGGTGACCGACCTTGTGCTCGGTCCTGCGTTCGCTGAAGGGATTGGAGTCCGTGCGGAACTCCACCACGACCGGGCAGGCATACAGATCGAAGGTCTTGCGGAACACGTTGGCCAGGTAGCGCGCATAGGCATCCGGCACACGCTCGCCCTGGTTGCCATGCACGATCACGCGGGGCGGATTGCGCCCGCCCTGATGTATGTAGCGCAGCTTGATGCGCCGGCTGTTCACCAGCGGCGGCTGATGCGCCTGCATCGCCGCCTCCAAAGTCTTGTTGAGCACGCGGGTGGGCATTTCGCGCATCGCGGCTTCGAACGCGCGCACCGCAGACAACGCCAGTTCGCCGACACCGGTGCCGTGACGGGCCGATATGAAATGCAGCGGCGCGTAGGGCACGAAGTCCAGCTTCAACGCGAGCTGGCGCCGGATGTCCTCGCGCTGCTCCATCGGGATGCCGTCCCATTTGTTGATCGCAATCAACAGTGCCCGGCCGCGCTGCAGCGCCATGCCGAGCACACTGGCGTCCTGCTCACCGACCACGTCATGGGCATCGAGCACCATCACCACGACGTGCGCGTAGTCCATGGCCTGTAGCGTCTTGGCGACACTGACCTTCTCGATGACGTCCTCGACCTTGGAGCGCCGGCGGATGCCGGCCGTGTCGATGAGCACGAAGTCGCGATCATCGCGCCTGAAGGGCACCAGGATGCTGTCGCGAGTGGTGCCCGGCTCAGCGCTGGCAATGACCCGCTCCTCGCCCAGCAGCCGGTTGATCAGCGTCGACTTGCCGACATTGGGCCGCCCGATGACGGCAATGCGGATGGCGTCGTCGATCGAATCCTCGCGAACCGACTCTTCGAATCCGGCGAGCACGACGGACATGAGCTCGCGAATACCCTGGCCGTGAGTGGCGGCGATCGGCTGCGGATCCCCCAGACCCAGTACATGGAAATCGCTCAACGCAACCTGGGTATCCAGGCTCTCGATCTTATTGACGGCGAGGATGATGGGCTTGCCCGAGCGGCGCAGCTCCCGGGCGATGATTTCATCCTGTGGAGTCAGGCCCGCGCGCGCATCGACGATGAGTACCAGCCGATCCGCCTCGGCCACCGCGCGCTCGGTCTGCATGCGCATCTGCGCCTCGATCACCGACGGGTTCTCGATCACCAGGCCGCCGGTGTCGATGACGACGTACGCGTTGGTACCGAACTGCCCGTAACCATACTGCCGATCGCGGGTGACGCCAGGCACGTCCGCCACGATCGCATCGCGCGTGCGCGTCAGGGTATTGAACAGCGTGGACTTGCCGACGTTGGGTCGGCCGACCAGCGCAACGATCGGCAGCACGGGAGGCCGTCCTTTAGCCTCCGGCCTTTGCGGTGTGGACCGCAACCGGTGTGGCACGCAATGCGTCGATGACACCGCGGTCATTCAGCAGCAGCAACAGGCCATCGGCGAAGACCGGAGCATTGGTGTAGCGCACCTTGCCGGCGCGGATACGGCCGATGATGGCGCCGGTGCTGCGGTCCAGCCAGTGCACGTAGCCTTGGTAGTCCGCAACCACGATCGCATCGCCGGCCACGGCCGGCCCTGACAGGCCACGGTGCGCCAGACCCTTCTGCCGCCACAGCTCGATACCCGTGCGCCGCTTCAGTGCCACCACCTCACCGGCCGCGGTCGACACGTAGACCGTATCGTCATCGAGCGCGACACCACGGTAGCTGGAAGTGTCGTGTGACCACCAGATCTGCCCGGAGTCCAGGGCCATCATGGCCACCTTGCCCTGGAATCCCACGACATAGATGTCGTTGCCGATGATCTGTGCGCGGGTATCCACATCGGCGAGACGGTCGATATCGGTCTTGCCGGCGGGAATCTGCAGCTGGGTTTCCCAGACGCTGGCGCCATCACTCAGGGAGGTGGCGACCACGCGGCCATTGTCAAAGCCGGTAACGGCGACATCCCCGATGATCGCCGGTGACGCCGTGCCCCGCAGCGACAGCTTCGGGACCGACTGCTGCTGCTGCCACACTTCATGGCCGTCGGCCATCGCCAGGGCGTGCAGCTTGCCGTTGACGCCGCGGACCAGGACCAGCTTCGGCGACACCGCCGGTGCCGCCAGGATCTCGGCGGCGACATTGGTGGACCACAGGCGCTGGCCACTCCGGGCATCCAGTGCGATCACATCACCGTCAGTGGAGCCCACGACGATCTTGCCGTCGCCAAAACCCACCGCTCCGCCCAGCGGCAGCTTGGTGCGGGACTCCCACTCCTTGTGCCCGCTTTGCAGTTTGAACGCCGCAATGTCGCCCGTTTCACCGGCGGCGTACACGGTGTCACCCTCGATATCCAGCGCCAGCCCCAGACGCAGCGGCACCTTGGTGCCACCGACCTTTTCGGACCAGACTTTCTGGATCTTCAGGCTCTCCGGAAAGGCAACCAGCTTCACCGGACGGTCCGGGTCCTTGTCCTTGGAACAGGCAGCCACGAGGGCCAGCAGCAGGATGGGCAGAATGCGACGCATGATGGATCAGGTCCCCTTGGGAGTGGCAGCAGCCGGCGCGCTGGTCGCGTCGCCGGCAAGGTCGTTGATCTTCAGATCCAACAGGTCGTTGGAAGCCTGGGCCGGCCCTGCGGCAAGACGCGCCGCCCGGTATTCACGCAGCGCCGCGGCCTTGTCGCCCTTGGCGAGATAGGCATCGCCGCGCACTTCGGCGAAGCGTGCTTCGAAAGCGCCCTGATCCGCCGTTCCCAGGGTGTGGAGTGCCTGGTCCGGATGGTTCTGTGCCACCTGCACCCGGGCGAGGCGCAACCGTGCGACCAGCACCAGCTGCGGATCACGCGAATGATCCATGACCGCGGTGAGATAGGAGGCAGCGCGGTCGACCTGGCCGGTCTCCAGCAGCAGCCGCGCTGCAGCGAGGTCCGCCTGGTCTGCATAGGGACTGCCGGGATGGGCCTGCGCGAGCTGCTCGACCAGGTCCATGCCCCGGGTCCGGTCACCACGATCAAAGGCGTCCAGGATCTGGGAATAGGCCTGCGCGGCGGCAACGCCGCTGTTTTCGGTGCGGGCCTGCCACCAGCGCCAGCCGCCCACGATGGCACCGCCGACGGCCAGGCCGATGAGAATCCAGGGAATATTGGCGCGCAGCCACCCGGTCAGCCGCTCCAGTTGTTCTCGTTCTGAAAGGTACTCGTCCACCCACCCTACTCCTGCAAATCCGTGCCCTCGAGGGCTGCCTCGATCCGACCCGGCAGCTGCGACATCGGGCATTCACTCTGACCCGCCTCGAGGCGTAAAGGTTTCAGCGCCGCGACGCCCCGGGAAAGTTCATCCTCGCCGATGATCAGCGCCAGGGCGGCCCGGCTGCGATCGGCGCGGCGGAACTGCGCCTTGAAATTACCCCCGCCCAGGTTCATTTCGAACCGCCGATGCGGTAACGCATCGCGCAGGGACTCGACAATGCGGCTGCCGGCGCTCGCCGCCTGCTCACCGTTGAGCACCACATAGACATCGGTGGCGGGCGGCTGTGGCTGCGTGGGCAGCTGGCGCAGCAGTTCGACCACCCGCTCGATGCCCATCGCGAAGCCGATGGCCGGCGTCGCATCCCCGCCCAGCTGGGTAATGAGCCCATCGTAGCGGCCGCCGGAGCACACCGCATCCTGGGTACCCAGCGCATCGGTGGTCCACTCGAACACGGTGCGGCTGTAGTAGTCGAGACCGCGCACCAGGCGCGGATTGACGGTGTACTGCAGGCCCATCGCATCGAGCGCGGCGCGCAGCGACGCGAAGTGCGCCTGGGATTCGGGGTCCAGGTAGTCCGTCAGCAGCGGCGCCTCGGCGACGAGCTGCTGCATGTCCGGATTCTTGCTGTCCAGGATGCGCAGCGGATTGCCATTCAGGCGTCTGCGGCTGTCCTCATCGAGACGCTCCCGGTGTGCCGAGAAATACTCGACCAGCTGTTCGCGATAGACACGGCGCGAGTCAGCGGTGCCCAGTGAATTGATCTGCAGCTTCACACGCGTGAGCCCTAAGCGGCGCCACAGTCGCGCCGTCAGCGCGATCAGTTCGGCGTCGACGTCCGGACCGGTGAAGCCCACGGCCTCCACGTCGACCTGGTAGAACTGCCGATAGCGGCCCTTCTGCGGTTTCTCGTGGCGGAACATGGGACCGATACACCACAGCTTGTGACGGGCTCCGCGCAGCAGGCCATTGGAGATCATGGCGCGCACGATTCCGGCAGTCGCCTCGGGACGCAGCGTCAGACTGTCACCGCCCTGGTCCGTAAAGGTGTACATCTCCTTCTCGACCACGTCGGTGTATTCGCCGATGGCGCGCTTGAAGAGCTCGGTGTGCTCCACGAGCGGCACCCGGATCTCCTCGTACCCATAGGCCACGAGAATGTCGCGCATCGCGCCTTCCAGGTGCTGCCACAACACGCTCTCCGCCGGCAACACATCGTTCATGCCACGGATGGGCTGAATCTGACCCGTCAAAAAAATCCCCTGCTCAAGGTTTGATGCCCGCGGTGGTCACGGTCCGCACGGGCTGCAGTTCCCCGGCCATGGTCACCAGGAACTCGGCCGTCCGACCGGTCTGAGCTTCTGCGGGAATGACCTGCGCCTGGCCGTTGATCTCAATATCGACCACCGCAAAGTTTCCGACGAGCACTTTCAAGGGCGCCGCACCGCGCAGGTTGGCGATATCACCGGCAGCGCCGATCGCATGGTACAGCCGCCCGCCATGCGCGTCGAAGACCTCGGTCCAGCATGCCGAATTGAACTTCAGGGTCACGCTGGCCTCGGCAATGGCAGCACGTGCGGCCTTCGCGATCCGCGCGGCGGCTGGCACCACCGGCGTTGGCGCGCTGCCGGCAGCAGGCGCCGCCGGAGCGGCGGCCGTCGGCGCCAATGCGGGGTCCGCGGCTGCGGGAGTCGCCGGCACGTTTGCAGCCGGTGCAGAAGCAACGACAATCACCGCCGCGGCGGCCGGATGCAGGTCCAGGTAGATCCAGTGAATGCCGCCGACCAGGCCCACACCGATAATGAGCGCCAGGCCCATCACGAGCAGCGCGCCGCGCAGCGAAGAGCCCTGCCTGGCATGCGGCATCTGCGTGAGATCCGGCGGCGGTCCGGTCTGGACACTGTCGGCATACAACGCCAGCAGCTCCGGCGCGGATTCCCTGACCAGCTCGGCATAGTGGCGCAGGTGACCCCGCACGAAGACCCCCGCGCCCAGTTCGCCGAACTGCTCGGTATCAAGCGCGTGGATCACGTTGGGATCCACGTGCAGGCGCTCGGCCGCCTGCACCAGTGACAGGTCGGCACGTTCCCGCGCCGCCAGCAGTCGCGCGCCGATGCCGCTCATCCCGGCGGATCAGCGCCCACGGAGCGCGCCTGCTCGGAGTCCGGGAAATCGGCGCGCAGCGTCTTGGCGTACTGCGCGACGCTGCGCGCGTCACCCAGGGTGCGCGCCGCGCGCACTCCGAGCAGCAACAGGTCGGCGGTCGGATTGTACTGCCCCAGGTACCGGTCGATCCGGGTGCGCGCTTCGAGCGCGCGCCCATGCGCCAGCTCCAGGTCGGCCAGCTGGTAGGTCGCCTCAGCAAAATCGGGCCGTATCGTCAGAGCCCGCTTGAAGGCCGTCTGGGCTTCATCGTCACGCTGCACCGTGCGCAGGCACACGCCGGCATTGGTGTAGGCGGCCTCGGGGGTCCGATACAGAGGATTGGTGGCCACCTGCATCAGCTTGGTGACACCCTCGTCCACCCGGTGCTGCCCACACAGATAGACGCCGTAGAAATTCAATGGCCCCGGATCACCGGGTGCGAGCCGCAACGCCTCGTGGAACTCACTCTCGGCTTTCTTCTGCTCATTCACGCGCTCATAGAACAGCGCCAGCACGCTGTGCGCGTTGGCATTCAGCGGATCCTCCTGCAGGGCCTTGTCGAGCTTTTCCTTGGCGCGCGGCAGATTGCCCGCCTGCATGTAGGCCATGGCCAACTGCACATTGTCGGCGGCGGCGTCCTGCTGCGCATGCGCGTCGGCGAGATGTGGCGTGTGCGTGGTCACGCAGCCGCCGAGCACGAAGCTCAGCGGAACAATCGCAAGGGGCAGGCACAAAGCGCGCATGTTCTTCATGACTCCACTGCCAGACCGATGGTCTTGTTGCCCAGTCGCACCGTCGTGCGATCGATGACCCGTCCGGCGAGCTGGCCACAGGCGGCGTCGATGTCCTCACCACGCGTGCGGCGGATGGTGGCGAGCACGCCCCCACGAATGAGTTCATCGCGAAAGCGCTGGATGGTCGCAAGCGGTGAGCGACGGTAACGGGTCCCGGGAAAGGGGTTGAAGGGAATCAGATTGAGCTTGGCCGGATGGCCCCGCAGCAGTCGCACCAGCTCGCGGGCCTGGGCGGGAGAGTCGTTGACACCATCGAGCATCACGTATTCAAAAGTGACGCTGCGGCCGTTCTGCTCATCGAGATAATGCCAGCACGCCGCGAGCAGCTCGCTGATCGGGTGCTTGCGATTGATCGGTACCAGCTCGTTGCGCAGCGCGTCGTTCGGCGCATGCAGCGACACGGCCAGCGCGACGTTGGCTTCTTCGGCAAGCTTGTACATCTGGGGCACCAGGCCCGAGGTCGACAGGGTGACGCGGCGGCGCGAGAGATCAAATCCAAAGTCATCCAGCAGTATCGACAGTGCCGGGACGACGTTGCGGAAATTGGCGAGCGGCTCACCCATGCCCATCAGCACGACATTGCTGATGACGCGGCCACTCAGTGGAGTGACCACCTGCCGGAGCGCCTCGGTGTCGGAATCATCATCCGGCACACCCCCCACCCCTGCTTCCAGCTCCCGCGCCGCCAGCCACACCTGGCCCACGATTTCCGCGGTCGTCAGGTTGCGGTTGAAGCCCTGCTGCGCGGTGGCACAGAACGAACAATCCAGCACGCACCCGACCTGGGACGAAATACACAAGGTGCCGCGCCCGGGCTCCGGGATGTAGACCATCTCGAAGGACTGGGCGGAGTCCGCCTCCAATTTCCACTTGCGGGTGCCATCGGCTGACACCTGCACAGCGGTGATGCGGGGTACCCGCACTTCCGCACACTGCGCCAGCTGCGCGCGAAAATCCTTGGCCAGATCGGTCATCTCCGCGATGCGACCCTCCCCGCGCTTGTAGATCCACTGCATCAACTGGCGGGCGCGGAAGGGCTTGCTGCCAAGACCGGTGATGTACTCCTCCAGCTGCGGGCGGGTGAAGCCCAGCAGATTGGTGAGTCCGGTTTCGGTGGCAACTGACATGGGGATCTTAAGTGCGCGGGAAAATCTGGGTCCCGGCGAAGAAGTAGGCGATTTCCTGTGCGGCAGTGTCCGTGGCATCCGAACCGTGCACCACGTTTTGCTCGATGGAGAGGGCCAGATCCGCGCGGATGGTGCCGGGGGCCGCCTTCTTCGGATCGGTGGCGCCCATGATCTCGCGGTGCTTCGCGATGGCGTTCTCGCCCTCGAGGACCTGCACGATGACGGGGCCGGAGGTCATGTAGCTGACCAGGTCCTTGAAGAACGGACGGGCGCGATGTACCGCATAGAAGCCTTCGGCCTCGAGCTGGGACAGATGCATCATGCGCGCGGCAATGACGCGCAGTCCCGCCGTTTCGAAACGGCGGTAGACCTCGCCGATCAGGTTGCGGGACACGCCGTCGGGCTTGACGATGGACAGGGTGCGTTCGAGCGCCATTGAAAGAAAATCTCCTGCGTAACTGTGAAGCTGACCAGCCGCCGTCGGGCCATCCATCAGCCCGTCAGCAAGTCATTGAAATCGTTTGAATTTATGCCCCTTAAGCCGTAGACGCCAGTCACGGCGCCCAGGATCCGGGGCGCGCAGTCTACCGCGGACGGCCCGGCTTGGCCACCCGCAGCTTTTGCGGAAGTCGCGGTTTGTTAAGGCTTTTTGCTAAGTGCCGGCAGGGAGCCGACAGCGTGAGGATCAGACGCTGAAGCTCTCGCCGCAGCCGCATTCGCCCTTGACGTTGGGATTGCTGAACTTGAAGGCCTCATTCAGGCCCTGCTTCACGAAGTCGACGACGGTGCCGTTGACCAGGGTCAGGCTCGCGGAATCCACGAACACCTTGACGCCGTGGTCCTCGAAAACCACATCGTCGGGGCGGGTGTCGTCGGCGTAGTTGACCACGTAGGCAAATCCGGAGCAGCCGGTCTTGCGTACCCCGAGCCGCAGGCCCAGGCCGGAACCGCGCGAAGCCAGGTAGGTGCGGACCCGGGTGGCGGCTGATTCGGTAAGCGAGATTGACATGGCTTATCCCATCTTAAGGCTAATCTCAGGCCATTGCTCGAGCACTTTGTGCAGTGCATCCTCGATGATCAGCAATCGACCCAATTTCTCAATCGGAACGGCAAGTGTACGCGCCCATTCGGCCGGGGGACCCGGCAGCGCCTCCGAACGCCTGCGCCCGGCCAGCTGCTGCGTCAGCCAACTGGCCGCGGCTACAGTATGCGGGCACCCCAGCACCTGGAAACGTGCCTCGATCACAGTGTCGCCACGCACCCGCAGGTACAGGCGCACCCAGGTCTCACCCGACGCCTGGCCGGCCTCCGCCCGCAGCACCGTGCCCGGCGCATCGGTATCCGCCAGTACGCCGGCGCCCGCCAGGTGCGAAAACAGCTCCCGCGCCAGGGGACTGAGCGTGTCCGCCTGCACCGCCAGCGGGGCCTGTACCTCGGGCGTTACGGTGGCGGCAGGTGAAATCGCGCGCAGGCGCAGCACGGCGTGGCGCACCTGGGCGGCGGCGGCGGCGATGTCTGCAGCCGTCGTGAACCGGCCAAAGCTGAAGCGCAGCGCGCTTTCGGCCTGCCGTACGCTGCGGCCAAGCGCCCGCAGCACGTACGAGGGCTCGGCCAACGCGGAGTTGCAGGCCGACCCGGTCGAAACCGCCAGTCCCGCCAGTGCACTCATCAGACTTTCGCCGTCCACGCCATCGAAGGAGACATTCAGGATATGCGGCACGCGCGGTGCCTGCTCTCCATTCATGGTTACACCGCCCAAGGATTCAAGACTCGACCACAGCTCATCGCGCCAGCGCGCAATGCGCGCGCCGTCGCTGTGCAGGGCGGCACCCGCCAGTTCACAGGCGAGACCAAAGCCTGCGATCTGATGCGTCGGCAGCGTTCCGGGTCGGATCCCGGACTCCTGCCCGCCGCCGAACATCAGCGGTGTCAGCGGCGCCCGCGCGCCCGCGCGCACGAACAGCGCACCAATGCCCTTGGGCCCATGGATCTTGTGGGCCGACAGCGACAGCAGATCCACCGGCAGGTGCGCCAGATCCAGCGCCAGTCGCCCCGCGCTCTGCGCCGCATCGACATGAAACACAACGCTTTGCGCCCGACACACCGCACCGATGCCTGCAATGTCCTGGATGACTCCAGTCTCGTTGTTGACGTGCATCAGGGACACCAGCGCGGTGTCCGGACGCAGCGCTGCGGCGACGGACCGGACGCTCACCCGACCGTCGGCGTCGGGCTGCAGCCAGGTCACGTTCGCACCCTCACGGGTCAGCTGCCGGATCGCATCCAGCACCGCCTTGTGCTCGGTGCGGGCGCTGATCACGTGGCGGCGCGCCGGCGCCAGTGCCCGCACCGTGCCCAGCACCGCGAGATTGTCGGCCTCGGTGGCGCCGGAGGTGAACACGATCTGCGCCGGCTCGGCACCGATGAGCGCTGCCACCTGGGCGCGCGCCAATGCCACGCGCTGCGCGGCGGCCCGCCCCGCCTCATGGGCGATCGCTGACGGATTGGCGAACCAGCCTCCCTCCTCGCCCAGGCATTCGCGCATCCGTGCAATGACCGCCGGGTCCACCGGTGTGGTCGCTGCGTTGTCCAGGTAGTGATGGGCCGCCATCGTCATGACTCGCGCTGCGGCGCGCTGCCTAAGCCTGCGGTGCGGCGCCGGCGCTGGATGGCGGTGAGGATGCCGCGCAGGATGTTCGCTTCGTTCTGATCCAGCTCCGCGCGCTGCAGGAAGCGGCGAATGCGGGTCATGAGATGCGTGCCGGCCCGCGTCCGGTCCTTGAAGTTCACATCCTGGAGCACCTGCTCCAGGTGCGCATAGAGCTGCTGCATCTGCAGCGGCGTGGCCAGCGGCACGGCGGAGTCATCCTGCCGGATGACTCCGGCAGCGCCGGGCTCCCCGCGTGCGCGAAAAATCTCGTAGCTCACCAGCTGTACCGCCATGGCGAGATTCAGCGAAGCGTAGTCGCGGCTCGCCGGAATGCGCAGCAGCACATGACTCGCCTCCAGGTCCTCGTTGCGCAACCCGGTGCGTTCCGTGCCGAACAGTACGGCCACGGGCGCGCGGCGCGACTCCGCTACCACCCGCGCGGCGGCCTCCCGCACATCGAGTAGCCGGAAATTCTGGTCCCGGTCCCGGGCCGTGGTGGCCGCGACAAAGCCGCAGTCGGCGATCGCGCCGGCGACCGAATCGGTGACGCGGGCGCCAGCCAGCACCGCTTCGGCGCCGGCAGCGCGGGCCGTGGCTTCCGGGTGCGGAAATGCCTCGGGCCGCACCAGCACCAGCTGGGTCAGATTCATGTTCATCATGGCGCGCGCGACCGCGCCGATGTTCCCCGGGTGGGACGGCTCGACCAGGACGATGCGGATCTCAGACGTTGAATCTCTGCTAATCTTGCAGCCCTCCGCGCATTGCGCGCACTTTTCCGTGCCAGCTTATTTGCCGTGCAGCCACTTCTCAACATTGCCGTTCGTGCCGCCCGCCGTGCCGGCGAAGTCATCGTTCGCAGCCTGAACCGCGCGGATACCCTGACCATTACCGCCAAAGGGCGCAACGACTTTGTGACCGAGGTCGACCAGGCGGCCGAACGGGAGATCATCGCCAGCATCCGCAGGTCCTACCCCGATCATGCCTTCCTGGCCGAAGAAAGCGGCGTGAGCGGCAACAGCGACACGGTGTGGATCATCGATCCGCTGGATGGCACCACCAATTTTGTCCACTCCATGCCGATTTTCGCGGTCTCCATCGCCTGCCAGATCCGCGGGCGGCTGGAACATGCCGTGGTCTATGACCCCATGCGCCAGGAGATCTTTACGGCCTCGCGTGGCGGGGGCGCCCACGTGGACAACCGCCGGCTGCGCGTCAGCGCACACAAGACCCTCGAAGGGGCGCTGATCGGGACCGGCTTTCCCTACCGGGAAAACACCCGCTACCTGGACGAATATCTGAACATGATGAAGGCGGTGATCATGAACACCGCCGGCGTGCGCCGTCCCGGTGCCGCCTCGCTCGACCTGGCCTACGTGGCCGCGGGCCGCCTGGATGCATTCTGGGAGATCGGTCTGAGTCCCTGGGACACCGCCGCCGGCACGCTGCTCATCCAGGAGGCCGGCGGACGCATCGGCACGTTGAGCGGCGGCGAGTACACACAAGGCGGCAACGTGCTGTGCGGAACGCCGAAGGTCTACGAGGCGATGCTGGAACTGCTGGCGCCGCATCTGCCGGAAGGCCTGCGCGAAGGCTGATCATCCCGGGCTCCCGCCGGCTGTAGTACAGTCGGCTCACAATAAAGGGAGCCTTTGATGACCAAACCGGGGATATTCGCCACCATTCCAGTGGCCGATCTCGAGGGCGATCACGGCAATGTCTCGCTGAACCGTTCCCTGGGTCCCGTCGCTCTCACCGCCTTAGGCATAGGCGGCATCATCGGCACCGGCATCTTCGTGCTCACGGGCCTCGCGGCCGCGCAGCATGCCGGGCCCGCGGTCGTCCTCTCCTTCATCGTCGCTGGACTCGGCTGTATATTCGCCGGCCTGTGCTACGCCGAGTTCGCCTCGATGGTGCCGGTCGCCGGCAGTGCCTACGCGTACAGCTACGCGACGCTGGGCGAATTCACCGCCTGGTTCGTCGGCTGGAATCTGGTGCTCGAATACCTGTTCGCCTCCGCCACGGTGGCCGTGGGCTGGTCACGGTACTTCGTCACCCTGTTGAGTACTTTCCACATCCATCTGGTGCCGACTTCCCTCTCGGCATCACCGTTGAAGGTGGCCGCCGATGGCGTCTCGATCACCACCACCGGCGGGTTCTTCAACCTCCCGGCTATCTGTATCGCGCTGCTGGTGACCTGGATCTGCTACCTGGGCATCCGCCAGTCGGCGATCGTGAACACGATCGTGGTGGTCATCAAGGTTGCAATCGTGCTGGCCGTGATCGGCTTTGGCGCGTTCTACGTGAATCCCGCCAACTGGCATCCCTTCATACCGCCGAACAACGGGACGTTCGGCGCCTTCGGCTGGTCAGGCGTGCTGCGCGCCGCGGGCATCGTGTTCTTCTCCTACATCGGATTCGATGCCGTCTCCACCGCCGCGCAGGAAGCCAAGAATCCGGCCCGCAACATGCCGATCGGGATTCTCGGCAGCCTGATCATCTGTACGGTCCTGTACATCCTGATGTCCGGGGTACTGACGGGCCTGCTGCCCTATCCGCTGCTCGATGATGCCGCCCCGGTCGCCGTGGCCCTGGGGTCACATCCGCAGCTGGCGTGGCTGCGCGTGTGGGTGATCATCGGCGCGCTCGCCGGTCTCACCTCCGTCATCCTGGTGCTGATGCTGGCGCAGGCGCGCATTTTCTACGCCATGGCGCATCACGGGCTGCTGCCGCCGGCGTTCGGCAAGGTCCATCCGACGCACCGCACACCGTACATCGCAACGCTGGTCACCGGCTTCTTTGCCGCCGTGGTCGGGGGTCTGCTGCCCGTGGATATTCTGGGTGAACTGGTCTCCATCGGCACACTGATCGCCTTCGTCGTGGTGTGCATCGGGGTGCTGGTGCTGCGCAGGACGCGACCGGATCTGCAGCGCCCGTTCCGCGTCAAGGCCATCTGGCTGATCGCGCCGCTGGGGATCGCGATGTGCACGCTGATGATCGGTTTCCTGCCGGTGAGCACCTGGGTGCGACTGGTGGTGTGGACTGCGATCGGGGTCGTCATCTACTTCACCTACGGTTACAAGCACAGCCGGCTGCGCGCCTGAGGTAACTCGACCGATCAGGGTGGTTTCCCGCCCTGCTGCAGCAGCGCGCGCACCCGCAGATTGATCAGTTCCACGGCCGCCGCGAACGCCATCGCAAAGTAGATGTACTTCTTCGGTGTTTCGAAATGCAGTCCTTCGGCGGCCAGGGTCGCGCCGATGAGGATGAGAAAGGCCAGCGCCAGCATTTTCACGGTGGGGTGCCGGTCGACGAAATCGCCGATGGGTCCTGACACCCACATCATCAGTAGTACGGCGGCGATGACCGCGGCCACCATGATCACCAGGTCCTTCGCCAGACCCACGGCCACGAATACCGAGTCCAGCGAAAACACGATGTCGAGGATCGCGATCTGGATCACGGTCAGCACGAAGCCTGCGGCCAGCTGTCGCCGGTTGCCCCGCGCCGCACGCTCGAGTGCGTGATGGATCTCGATGACGCTCTTGGCCAAGAGGAACAGGCCGCCACCGAGCAGGACCAGATCCCGGCCGGAGAACTGCTGTGAGCCCAGATCGAAGAGCGGTTGCGTCAGCCGGGTGATCCACACGATCGAGTACAACAGCGCGATGCGGGTGCACATTGCCAATGCCAGGCCGCCGAGCCGCGCCGAGCGCTGCCGCTCGTGTGGCAGCCGCGACACCATGATGCTGATGAAGATGATGTTGTCGACACCCAGGACGATCTCAAGTATCGCGAGCGTGGCGAACGCCAGCCAGGCCTGGGGATCGGACAGCAGTGCCGCCACTTAGGTTGCGCCGCGACTAGGGCATGGCGTCGACGGCACTCTTCTTCACCGTCGGGAACAGGTGCTCGGCTGTCAGTCCGCAGTCCAGCGCAATCGCGCTCGAGATGTAGATCGAGGAATAGGTGCCGGCGATGATGCCGATCATCAGCGCCTCGGAGAACCCGCGCAATGCGGGGCCGCCGATGAACAGCAGCGCGAGCACCACGATCGCCGTCACCACCTTGGTCATGATGGTTCGGGACAGCGTCTGGTTGATGGACTGGTCCAGCACCAGCGCCGGAGCCAGGCGGCGGTTGGCATTGAAGCGTTCGCGGATACGGTCGAACACCACCACGGTGTCATTCAGCGAATAGCCGATGACCGCGAGAATGGCGGCGACGGCCGGCAGATCAAAGGGCGTATGCGACACCGAGAAAATGCCCAGCACCAGCACCGGATCGTGGATGACGGCGAGGATCGCGCCCAGCGACAGACGCCAGGTATGGAACCGGAAGGCGATGTAGATGAAGATCCCGACGAGGGTGAAGAACAGCGCCCATTCAGCACTGCGCTGCAGCTCACCGCCGACCTGCGGACCCACGACATCCGGCGGTTGCACCTGCACGCCCGGATCCACGCCCTGCAGGACCTTCGTCACCTGCGTGCGGATGGCCTGCGCATCCTGCTTCACGCCCAGGGGCGGCAGACGGATCGACACATCGCGCGAGGAGCCGAAGCTCTGCACCTGTGGATCCGGATACCCCGCCCTGGCCAGCGCCGCTCGCACCGCGTCGACGTTCGCCGCGGTCGGGAAGGTCGCCGGCACGTTCACGCCGCCGGTGAAGTCGATGGCGAGATTCAGGCCGCGGGTGGCAAAGGAGCCGATGGAGACGATGACCATGAGAACGGACAGTGCGTACCACACCTTGCGGGTGGCCATGAACGGGAAATTGGTCGGCTTGTGAAAAAATTCCACTTTGAATCCTCGAAGCGACCCGCGCTCAGATCGGAAGGCGGGTCAGCTTGCGCCGTCCGCCGTACATGAGTGTGATCAGTGCCCGGCTGCCCATCAGCGATGTGAACATCGAGGTGATGATGCCCAGCACCAGTACCACGGCGAAGCCGCGGATCGCACCGGTGCCGAACACCCACAGTACGAGACCGGCGATGATGGTGGTGACATTGGAATCCGCGATGGCCGAGAACGCCTTGTCAAAGCCGGCGCGGATCGCCGCCTGCGGCGACACCCCGTTGCGCAGCTCCTCGCGGATGCGCTCGTAGATCAGCACGTTCGCGTCCACCGCGACGCCGACGGTGAGAATGATGCCGGCGATGCCGGGCAGGGACAGCACCGCGCCCATCATCGACAGCAGCGCCGTCAGCAGCACCACGTTGGCAAGCAGGACCACGTCGGCCACCAGACCAAACACGCGATAGTAGATGGCCATGAAGACGAACACCGCCGCCATGCCGATCACCAGGGCGTCGACGCCGCGCTGGATGTTTTCCGCGCCCAGGCTCGGTCCAATGGTGCGCTCATCGACCGGATAGATCGGTACCGACAGCGAACCGGCGCGCAGCAGCAGCGCCAGGTCGCGCGATTCGCCGGCCGTCATGCCGGAGATCCGGAACTGGTTGCTGAAGACCCCTTGGATGGTCGCATCGTTGATGACCTTCTCATCGGTGATGTCGCGCGTCACCTTCTGGCCGCCGACCTCGGTCGTTTCGCGACGTTTTTCGGTGTACACCACGGCCATCGGCCGGTTGAGATTGGCGCGGGTCACCGCCAGCATGCGATCCCCGGCGCGCGAATCGAGCTTGATGTTCACGATCGGACCATCCTGATCGGTGGCCGCCGTGGCGCTGGTGATCTCATCACCGGTGGCGATGATCTCGCGCTTGAGCAGGAGTGGCTGTCCCTGGCGCGTGTAGTACAACTTGGTGCCCACCGGCGCGTTGCCGTGCTGGGCCACATCGTAGGCATCGCCGTTGGCGGCATTCAGGCGAAACTCCAGGGTCGCCACCTTGCCGAGAATGTCCTTGACCTCGGCGGAGTTGGTCACTCCCGGCAGCTGCACGTTGATCCGGTCCAGACCCTGGCGCTGCACGATCGGCTCGGCGACACCGAGTTCATTGACGCGATTGCGCAGATTCACCAGATTCTGCTCGATCGCATAATCCTGCCGATCGCGCAGCTGCTGTGCGCTGAGCGTGCCCTGCAGTGCCGTCCCGCTCGGCAGGCTCACGCTGCGGAACGGCAGGTCCGGCAGCGCCTTTTCGGCGACCGTCTGGATCGCATCGAGCTTGGCGCCCGCCGGCAGCGTCACGCGCAGGCTGTCGGGGACATTGCCGCTCGAGGCCACGATGGACACATCCGTGTACGGCAGGTTCGCCTGTGACAGCGCCCGACGCAGGTCCTGGGCGTAGCTGTCCAGCAACTGGGAAATCGCACTCTGGGTATCGACCTGGTACAGCAGGTACAGGCCGCCCCGCAGATCCAGTCCGAGTTTCATCGGCTGCAGACCCACGGCGCGCAGCACCGCCGGCGTGCGCGATGCGAACGACAGTGCGGTGATGTACTGGTCGGCGAACTTGGTGTTCACCTCATCGCGCGCCCTGAACTGATCCGCGGTATTGGCAAAGCGCACCATGATGCGGCCACCGTCCAGGTACGCGGCGGTGTAGGCCAGGTGCCCATCCTTCAGGAACTGCTCGACCGTCGGCAGTGAGCTCGCCAGCATCGGATCGTGATCCTTGCGCGCAACCTGCAGCGCCGGATCCTCACCAAAGAGATTCGGCAGCGCCAGGATCAGCGCCAGTCCCAGCACCACCAGAACGAGGAGGTATTTCCAGCGCGGATACTCAAGCATTGTCTAAGCGCTCTTCAGGGTGCCCTTGGGCATCAGCGATGTGATCTGACCCTTCTGGATTTTCAGGCGCACGCTGTCGGCCACCTCGAGGGTTATGAAGGCATCGCTGACTTCGATGATGCGGCCGAGAATGCCCCCGGAGGTGACGACCTCATCTCCTGCCGAGAGCTTGGCCACCATGTTCTGGTGGTCCTTGGCCTTCTTCTGCTGGGGACGGATCAGCAGGAAGTAAAAGATTCCGACGAACACCACCATCATCAGGACGGGGGCGAACTGGCTGCTGGTGGAAGCGCCGCCGGCCTGGGCCCAGGCGGCGGGAATCAATGAATTCATACATGCACCTGAATACGAGGGGGCGGCATTATGCCACAGGGTCCGCCCGGGTCCGTCTCGGGGCCGGATAGGCAGCCGCAAAAGCCTCAAAAGTGCCGTCCTCCAGGGCCTTGCGGATCGAGCGCATCAGTTCCAGGTAGAAGTGCAGGTTATGTATGGTCTTGAGCCGGCTGCCGAGGATTTCGTTACAGCGGTCCAGGTGCCGCAGGTACGAGCGGGAGTAGTTCGCGCAGGTGTAGCAGCTGCACTGCGGGTCGATCGGGGACAGGTCGGCGGCATGGCTGCTGTTGCGGATATTGATGGCCCCGGCCGGGGTGAACAGATGGCCGTTTCGGGCATGGCGCGTCGGGATCACGCAATCAAACATATCGATGCCGCGGGCCACGCCGGCCACGATGTCCTCCGGGAATCCCACCCCCATGAGGTAACGCGGCCGGTCCGCCGGCATGTGGGGCACCAGTTCCTCCAGCACCCGCAGCCGCTCCGGCTCCGGCTCGCCCACCGCCAGCCCCCCCACCGCGAAGCCGGGCCAGTTGCGCTGCATCAGCGCCTCCAGGGACGCCAGGCGCAGGGCCGTGTGCATCCCGCCCTGCACGATGCCGAACAGACCACCGGGCGGCTGGTCACGGTAGTAATGGGCATGGCCGCGCGCCGCCCAGCGCATCGAGCGCTCCATCGACTCGCGGGCCTGTGCCTCGGTGGCGGGGTATGGCGTGCAGTCATCGAAGGCCATGGCAATGTCGGAGCGCAACGTGCGCTGCATGTCCATGGACACCTCCGGAGTCAGGTGCACTTCACTGCCATCCAGCGGTGACTGGAAGCGCACGCCCTCCTCGCTGATCTTGCGCAACTCCGCGAGGCTGAATACCTGGAAGCCCCCCGAGTCGGTGAGGATCGGATGCTGCCAGTGCATGAATCGGTGCAGGCCGCCGTGCGCCTCGATGATCTGCGGTCCCGGCCGCAGCATCAGGTGGAAGGTGTTTCCGAGCACGATCTGCGCGCCGAGCCCCGACAGGTCCTCCGGCGTCATGGATTTGACAGTGCCGTAGGTCCCCACCGGCATGAAGGCCGGCGTCTCCACCACACCGTGCGCCAGGGTCAGGCGGCCACGGCGCGCGGCGCCGCTTGAATTCAGCAGCTCAAACCGCGGCTGCATGGGAACTCACAAACATCGCATCACCGTAGCTGAAGAACCGATAGCGCGAGCGCACGGCGTACCGGTACGCCGCCAACACCGGCTCGCGGCCGGCCAGTGCGCACACCAGCATCAGCAGCGTGGACTCCGGCAGGTGAAAGTTGGTGAGCAGTCCATCGATGACCTGGAAGCGGAATCCCGGCCGGATGAACAGCCGCGTGTCGCCGCTCCAAGGCACAGGCTCGCCGCCTGCGGGTCCGTTCGCGAGTGCCGCGGCTTCCAGCGCACGCACCACGGTCGTGCCCACCGCGATCACCCGCTTGCCACGGCGCCGGGTTTCGGCAACGGCTGCGCACGCCTCGGGCGGCACCACCACGCGCTCCTCGTGCAGCACGTGACGCTCCAGGTCCGGGTTGCGCACGGGCTGGAAGGTGCCTGCGCCCACGTGCAGCGTCACGCAGGTGCTGCGCACGCCCCGCGCTTCCAGGGCTGCCACCAGCGGGGCATCGAAGTGCAGGCTGGCGGTGGGTGCCGCGACTGCGCCGGGATCGCGGGCAAAGATACTCTGGTAGCGATCGCGGTCCTCGGCGGCGGCCGGACGCTGGATGTAGGGCGGCAGCGGCACCCCGCCGTGAGTCTCGAAGAACTCCAGCGCCGTGCCCGGTGTGCGCACCTGCCACAGGTCCTGCTGCTGACCCAGGATCCGGACCACGCCGCCGGCGGTGGTGATTTCAAGGCCGGGCCGGATCGGCTTACCGGCGCGCAGCTGAACCAGCGCAGTGCCATCCTCGAGGATCCGTTCCAGAAACACCTCGACGCGGCCGCCGGTGGGCTTGGTACCCATCACCCGGGCCGCGATCACGCGCGTGTCATTGAAGACCAGCAGGTCACCCGGGTCCAGGAGACCGGGGAAATCCCGAATGAGCCGATCCTGCGGGCCCGACTGCGGGTCCAGGACCAGCAGTCGGCTCGCAGAGCGTTCGGGGAGCGGCGCCTGCGCGATCAGCTCGGCAGGCAGATCAAAAGCAAAGTCAGATAAAAGCACGGGCGCATGGTAGCAAGCCTCACGCTTGGGTATGCGCCCGGCTCGCGCCGCCCTATCCGGGCGGCACATCCACCAGCTGCAGCGTCGAACCACTGCTGACCAAAGGCACGAACTGCCCCTGCGGCGGCGGGTCAATCGACGGCGGCGGGAAAGGTATCGCGGGCGGAATCGGCCTCGGTCCGGGCATGCCGAAGTTGCGTGCTCCAGGACCCCAGGGGCCATGTTCCGGGGGCGGACGATCGCCCGGGGTGCCGGGCCCCGGCCCGGCGTGGCGATGTTCCGGCAGGGTGGCAGCCAGTTCCAGGGTCTTCTTCTGCCGCATGACCTTCAGGTGGATTTTCTCGCCGGACTGGTAGGAGCGCAGGATCCGGGCGGCATGCGAGCCGTTCTCCGGAATGCGGCCATCGATACTCAAGATCACATCGCCGTCCTGCAGCTTCAGGAACTCCCCGTCATGCGGAACGCGGATCACGAGCACGCCCTGGCTGGTGCCGAAGTACTGGCCCAGCGCGGGCGAGAGATCCGCCAGTTCCATGCCTTCGAAAATCGCACCGACGTCATCCGGTCCGCCTGGCCGCATTTCGATCGGCCGGGGACCCGGGCCATCGAATACCGGGAAGAAGTCCACCATGTTGGCGCGCGGTGTAATTTGGAATTCCTTCGGCTTGCCATCGCGCATCACTTTGAGCGCAACCCTGGAGTCCGGCTTCACCACCGCCATGCGCTCCACCACCTGGCGGCCGGCATTGGGCCCGGTGATCGGGGCGCCATTCAATGCCACGATCACATCCCCGGAGGCCACCCCCGCATCTGCCGCCGGGCCGCCGGGGCTCACCCCGATGATGGTGGCGCCCTGTTGCGTCGCGGAGGGTTCGACCTGCAGCTGGATTCCCAGGACCGCACGCGTCCGCAGACTCTGCACGTGCGCCATCGCGGCCTGGCCCAACTGGGAGGACAGCTGTGCGACATCGCGCGCCGCGACCTCGAGCTTCTGCCGCGCCATCGCCAGCTGCGCCTCCAGATCGTCACCGGCCGTGGTGGTTGCGGGCGTCGCCGCAGGGCTTGAGGCCGGAGCATCAGCGGCCGGGACATTGGCACTGAGTAGTAATCCCGCCAGGAGGACAGCAGACATCTTGGACATGAGGCTCACCTTGAATTCAAAACCCTTCGAATCGGACTTCACTGCACGCCCGCCACCAGGATCTGTGCGTAGCGCACCTGGACGAGGGATTTCACCAGCTGTGCACGGTCACGCTGCAGCATCGCCACCTGCTGCGCATGCGGTTGCGCCAGCCGCATGGCATTGAGTTGGTCATCCATGGCCGCGATCTGATCTTCCAGCTCGGTCACGGCCATCTGTGTCGGTACGCGCACGATGGCGCTGTGCGGCTGTGCGTTCAGCCAGCGCTCGGCGTTCACCGTGAGCAGCGGTGTGCCCCCGGCCGTGGCCTGGGGCAGGGACTGCGACTGCGGCTGCGGCGCGGGACTCGTGGAGGCGACATCGGTCATCATTGGCGCCAACCCATGTTTCATGATCCATCCGGCCACCACCACGGCCAGCGCGATCGCCATCAGCCGCAGCGGCGCCTGGGCGTGACGCGTGCGACGCTGCGAGTAACGCCGCGAGAACTCGACATAGCCATAGGGCGGCGCCTCCGCATCGGCAAGTTCGCGCAATCGTTTCAGGTTGGGGTGCATGTCTGGGATGTCTCCGGTTCGAACCAGACCCGCAGGCACTGATGCGCGCGGGCCAGCTGCGATTTGGAAAAACTCACCTTGCGGCCAAAACTGCGGGCGATCTCCTCATGGGACCAGCCCTCCACTTCAAAGAGCCAGACCACCATGCGCGCGGTCGGTGTCAGGCTCGACAGCGCCCGTTCGATGTCGAGCGCCGCGCCGTCCGGAGCCGGCAGCGCGCGGTAGCTGGCCGGCAGTATCGTTTCGGCATCGGCCAGGGAACCAAAGCTCAGCCGGGCGCGGTGCCAGGGGGAGCGTAGGAACATCAGGCTGCGAGTCAGCGCGATCCTGGAAGCCCAGGCACCCAGGGGTGCCTCGCCGCGGTAGCGGTCCAACTGTTCGAACACCGTCATCATGGTGTCCTGGAACAGGTCTTCGGCAACCGCCCGCACCCGCACGATCCGCCGGATCAGGGCAAACAGGCCCGGCGCCAGCAGTTCGTAGATCTGGGCCTGTGCGTCGGGGTCGCCCCGGCGCGCGCCGGCAATCAGACCTTCCGCCACCCGGATTTCGGTAAGTCTTGTCACCTATGGATAGGATGCGCCAGGTCGGTAAAAGGTTGCAGCCGGTCGCGCCGTTGTGAGGCGGATGCCGAATCGCTAGGATGTCGCCCGGTTGCCCCCTCAAGGCCCGAGTGGCGGAATTGGTAGACGCAGCGGACTCAAAATCCGCCGCCCTTAAAAGCGTGTCGGTTCGACTCCGACCTCGGGCACCAGCTGCGGCGCACTCGAATGGTGCGCTGCGACGCGCTCCGCATCCATCATAGAATCTGCGCCATGAGGATTCTCGTTACCGGCAGTGCCGGTCATCTGGGTGAAGCGCTGATGCGAACCTTGCGCGTCAGCACCGACCCGCCGGTCGGAATCGACATCAAGGCCTCGCCGTTCACCGATCACGTCGGCTCGGTGATTGACCGGGCCTTCGTGCGCGAGTGCCTGCGCGGGGTCGACGCGATCGTCCATGCCGCGACGCTGCACAAGCCGCATATCGCCACGCACAGTCGTCAGGACTTCATCGACACCAACATCACCGGCACTCTCAATCTGCTGGAGGAAGCACTGGCGGCGCACGTGCGCTGCTTCATCTACACCAGCACCACCAGCGTGTTCGGCCGGGCACTGGTCCCGCCCCCCGGCGCACCGGCGGCATGGATCACCGAGGAGGTGACGCCGATACCGAAGAATATCTACGGTGTGACCAAGTACGCCGCCGAGAACCTGTGCGAACTCTTCCACCGCAGCTGTGGCCTGCCCTGCGTGATCCTGCGCACCTCGCGTTTCTTTCCCGAGGACGATGATGAACACGCGGCGCGGCGGCGCTTCGACAGCGACAACCTGAAGGTCAATGAGCTCCTCTACCGGCGCGCCGATCTGGAGGACATCGTCAGCGCGCATCTGCTGGCGATCGGTCAGGCGCCCGCCCTCGGCTTCGAACGCTTCATCATCAGCGCCACGACGCCGTTCACGCAAGAGGAGCTGCCGACCCTGCGCGCTGATGCCGCCAGCGTCGTCAGACGGCACTTCCCGCATTTCGAATCGGAGTATGCGCGCCGCGGCTGGTCAATGATGGCGGGCATCGATCGGGTGTATGTGAATGATCACGCGCGCGCCCGTCTGGGCTGGGCGCCGCGGTATGACTTTCGCGCCATCCTCAGACTGCTGGCTGACGGGCAGGACTATCGTAGTCCGCTCGCCCGCGAGGTCGGTGCCAAGGGCTATCACGCACAGACCTTTGCCGAGGGCCCCTACCCTGTCTAGCGATCGGTACCAATGGTGCGCCGCGACGCCTCTCCGGCAGGGAAGGACGGGCGCCGATTGATGCGGATATGTGACCTGCAGCGTGCGAGAAGCCGCAGCAGGGTCTAATGTCGCGGGCAGCCATGCACGCGCGCCCCGAAATACCCAAGTCGGCAGGACCGTCGCTATCCTGGGTGCGGTCTACCTGGGCCGCCTGCAAATGGCGATGCCGGCAGTCATCAGGACGGCGCTGCGGCGCCGTGAGTTCTTTTTGCACTACCAGCCGATCGTCGATCTGCGCAGCGGTGAGTGGGTGGGTGCGGAGGCACTGATCCGCTGGCAACGTCGGGGCGGGGAGATGGTGCGCCCTGACCTTTTCATTCCGGTCGCCGAGGACGCCGGCATGATTCAGCGCATCACCCAGCACGTCCTGGAATTGGTGGCACGCGATGTCGAGGATCTGTTCACGCGCCATCCGCAGTTCCACATTGCCATCAATCTCTCGCCGGATGACCTGCACTCCTCGCATACGATCCGCCTGCTCAGGCAGCTCGCCCGGGACACTCGGGCTACCGCGGGCAACCTCGTCGTGGAGGTGACGGAGCGCGGCTTCATAAAGCTGGAGATCGCGCAGCAGACCGTGCGGGCGCTGCGGGCGGATGGCATCCGGGTCGCAGTCGATGATTTCGGTACCGGCTATTCCAGCCTGGCATTTCTCGAAAGCGTGGAGCTGGACTTCCTGAAAATCGACAAGTCCTTTGTCGACACGATGAACATGGACACGCCTACCAGCCAGGTCGCGCTGCATATCATCGAAATGGCGAAGTCCCTGAACCTGAAGATGGTCGCCGAGGGTGTCGAGACCGAAGCTCAGGCACTGTTCCTGCGCGACCTTGGCGTGCAGTACGCGCAGGGCTTCCTGTTCAGCAAACCCATACCGATGAGGGAACTCATCAGGCGCATGGCGCCTCAGCGATCGGAACGGAAACCGATCTTGGCGTGAGTGCCATCGCAGAAGGGCTTGGTGGCGCTGCCACCGCAGCGACACAGATTTGCCGTGACCGTGCGGGCAACGACCCGTCCGGTACCACTGATGATCTGCAGGTTGCCGCGCAACGCCAGCGGCCCGTTGGGCTGCGGATCGATCGCCAGCGGGCCATCAACCTCCGGGATCGGATCCGCCTGCGTCGTCGGCGGCTCGCCGCTGGCGCTGAAGCCGACTTCATGGTGCGAGCCATCGCAGTACGGTTTTTGCTTGGACGCCCCGCAGCGGCACAACGTCGCGCGATAGCCATGCGCCTCGCCATCGATCAGAAGGGGTGCACGGAACGCATAGGGTCCGCCTTCGCGGATGGTGACCAGATTGACCGGGGGCGCCTGCTCCTGGGGAGCGCCGTCGAGGCGCTTGTATCGGATGGCACCCGAGGGACACAGATGCGCGATCTCCACGACGCTTGCGATGGGCATGGCTTCCGGGTGGATCCACGGGCCCTTCACATTGGCCAGGAATACCTTCGGCGCCCCGGTGACGCAGAAGCGCGCGTGGATGCAACGGCGGCCTTCGAACTCAAGTTCGATGCCGGTGGTCCGGACCGTTTCCACGCCATCGACGACCGTAGTGTGTGAGTCATGCGACGCTGCCGAGCGGGCGGCAGCGGAATCATCGCTGCTCATGGCCTGCATCGGCGGTGTCGGCGCCGTGGGTGCACCGGCGAGCTTGCGGCCCATGTCAAAGCCGCGTACCGCACGCGTATACAGGTACGCGAGCTGGTCCCGGGCCGCGCGCACGCGCGCATCGTCAGCGTTGGGCAGTTCGTTCGCGCCGCGCGTGAAGCACTCGAGGCGCTCCAGGAACAGCCGCCGTGCCGCGCGGCCGGGGGCCAGGGGCGACGCATCACGCAATGCAATGAAGGACATGCCCGCGTTGCAATCCGGATTGGAGGGTCCCGCAGGCAGTCGCGCGGCGCGCTCCGCCAGCGGCGTGATGGCGCGCATCAGGCCCACCGCCAGATCCACGGCCAGGGACTTCTCGGCCTGGGGTCCGCGGATGACGTAAGAGTAGGCAAGCAGCCGCACCATCAGGCCATAGGCCGCGTTGGCCAGATCGACCACGGCGGTCGCCTCAGGATCCTCGATCCACACCCGACCCTCGGGCCGGGGCGGTTCGCGCAGCACCGGGTTGGTGGCAGCCGGAAAAGCCGGCGCGAACTTCGGATTGTCGCGCAGCAGCTGCTGGTATTGCTCGCGGATGAGGCTGAAGCGCTGGTAGTGAGAGCCGGTCGCGTCGCGCGGCGCGCCCTCGCCCTGCACGACGATGGCGTCGAATGCGGCGAGGGCAGTCTTCAGGCAGATGACGGGTCTGGCCGCCGGCAGGGCCACTTCGTTCTGCGACAGCTGCAGGGCGGGATCCCCATCAAATGCGTTGTCTTCGGTCTCGCGCGCCACCAGCCCGCGCAGGGCTTCGGATACCGCGACGTAAAAATCACCGACCGTGTCGTAGTTGATGCCCATGGGCGTGATCCGGGCCCGATCGTTGCCACGGCCGAAGGTGCCGGAATAAACGAAACCTTCACCATCGCGCTCCAGCGAATCCTTTGGCCGTTCCAGGAAAATGAAGTGCTGCAGGGTGGCCTGGTTGAACGGCGCCAAGCGTACGGTCACACTCGCCGGCAGATTGCCGGGCTCCAGCGGGAAGTTGCCGCGGCCGAAGCGCGGCGTCCCACCCAGTGCCGCGGTGATGTTCCACACGGCGGTGAGGTGCCCCATCTCCTCTACCGATACCTTGATCAGCTCGCTGCGCCAGCGGCGCACGGCCTCGACCTCCACCGGGCGCAGGCCCTCGGCCTCGCAGTCGCGCAGACTGAAAGCCGCGTACAGGTAGGTGCACATCAGATTGTGTTCGAGTTCCGCAGCTTCGTAGAGCGCATGCAGAATCTCTTCGCGACTCCTGATTCGTGCGGCGACCGCGTTCATGGCGCTCTCCTTGCTACGGACTGTAAGCATCTATCGCATCCTTTCCGCCCTGTTTCAAGAATCAATTAGTATGGGCCGGCACGATCGGGATCACTGCAACCGGGGGATTGCATGCTCATCAGGATTTTGCGGATCACAGTGCTGGCGGTGGCATCCACTTGCCTGTGCTCGGGAATCGCCTGGGCGGAGTGCAAAATGCAGGCCGTGCTGGTGCTGCCGATCACGATGGCCGGCCTGCAGCCCCTGGTCACCGTGGAGCTTGATGGCACCGAAGCCCATCTGCTCATGGACACCGGGTCCTTCTTCAGCTTCGTGACCCCCGAGGCGGCCAAGCGCGCAAAACTGAATGTAGGTTTTGCGCCCGAGGGCCTGCGGGTCCAGGGCCTCGGCGGCGAGGCCCGCCCGGACAAGGCGACCGTCCAGGATTTCACGGTCGGCAAGCAGACCCTGCATCGGGTGGATCTGCTCGTCTACGGCGACCGTTTTTCCGCCAACGGCGTGGATGGGATCCTGGGACAGAATTTCCTGCGGCTCGCCAGTGTCGAGATCGACCTGGCCAATGGCATCGCGCGGCTCATCAAGACCACCGGCTGCAAACACGCCAATCTCGCCTACTGGGCAGGTTCGAAGCCGGTGAGCGTACTGGACATCCTCGCCACCGACTTGAACGCGCCGCATATCGTTGCCTCCGCGCAGGTCAACGGCACCGACATCCGGGTCATGTTCGACACCGGGGCCTCCTCCTCGCACCTGTCGCTGCGCGCGGCGGAGAGGGCCGGCATTACGCCGCAGAGCCCCGGAGTGGTTCCCGGCGGGCTGCGCTTCGGATTGGGAACCGCAGCGCGGGACTCGTGGATCGCACCCGTCAAATCCTTCAAGCTGGACGCCGAGGAGACGCACAATACGCGCATCCGCATCGGTGAGCTGGGCACGCTGCCGCGGCAAGTGGACATGCTGCTCGGCGCGGATTTTTTTCTGTCGCACCATGTGTTCATAGACTATGACGCGCGGCGGGTGTTCTTTACCTACAACGGCGGCCCGGTGTTCGACCTGAGCGTGCGGGGTGCGGCCGCGACGGCGCCCGAGGCGGGTGCCGAGAGCGCCACGAGTGCCGCGGATCTTGACCGCCGCGCCGAGGCCTCCTTTGCGCGCGGCGAATTGCCCGCGGCCATTGCCGATTTCGGTCTCGCCATCGCGGCCGAACCGGGCAATCCCCAATACCATCTGCACCGCGCGCAGGCCCGCGCCGGCGACGCGCGCCAGGCTCTCACCGACCTGGACGAGGCGCTGCGTTTGCAGCCGAATTTTACCGAGGCCCTGATGCTCCGGGCGGCGATCCGGATCCGCAACAACAACCTCGATGGCGCCCGGGCCGATTTTGCGGCCGCCGAGAGCGCAGCACCCGACCGGTACGAACTGCCGCTGCAGGAAGCCGGCGCCTACACCGCCACCGAGCGCTACCCGATGGCGCTGGAACTGCTGGACCGCTGGATCGCGGCCCATCCGCAGGACGAGCGGCTCTACGACGCCCTGGGCGAGCGGTGCCTGGTGCGCGGCATGCTGGACCGGGATCTCGATGCGGCGCTGTCGGACTGCAACACCGCGCGCCGGCATGAATCGGGAAATTCGCAGGTCCTCTACAACCGCGGCATCGTGCAGTTGCGCCGCAAGGAATATGCGAAGGCGATCGCGGACTTCAACGACACCATCGAGTTGCAGCCGCGCCTGGCGCGGGCCCTCTATGCGCGCGGACTGGCGAGAACCGGCACGGGCGACCAGGCCGGGGGCGAGGCCGACCGGCAGGCTGCTGTGGCCCTGGAGCCGCGGGTGGCGAGCCTGTTCCGCGACGTAAATCTGGGGCCTTAGCGCTTCACCGGCGCGTGCAGCGCCATGAAATCCAGGATGCGCTCGCCGAGGGACGTGTCCCCGGTGTTCAGATGCATTGTGGATGAAAGATGGTTGTGCCCCATCATGTGCACGAAGTACGGCAGCCTGCCATTGCGCTTCAGGTAGTGCTCCAGCAGCACCAGGGTCTGGCGCTGGAATTCCGGCGGATCCATCTCGGTCAGCACCAGCAGCAGCGGAATCTGCGTTTTGGCGAGGCCTGTCAGGGTCGATCCCGCCTCGTAGTTGGCCTCGTCATCGCCAAAGTAGGCGACCTTGAGATCGTTTCCGGGCGCCGTGACCATGTCATACAGCCCCGACAACAGCACCAGCCCCGCGAGGCCCGAATTATCGCCATCCGCGTGAAAGCGTGAGTTCACGGCATAGGCCCCCGCATGGGCCGCGCCGGCGGAAGTCCCCATGAGGATGATGCGGTCAGGGTCACCCCCATGGCTGCCGATTTTGGCGCGCACCCAGGCCACCGCGGCCCCGACATCCATGGCACCCGCGGGCCAGGGGTGCTGCGGTGCCAGCCGGTAGGTCATGTTCACGCCGATCATCCCATGGCGGACCGCCCACAACGCGACGTTGTCCTGGTAGGGCGTACCGGGGCGGTGCTTGTCACCGGCGACGAACCCACCGCCGTGCACGAACAACAGCACGGGTCGGGCGGCGCCCGGGGTCTGCGGTTCAAACACGTCCAGCAGGTGGCGGGCATCGGCACCGTAGGCCAGATCGCGGCTCACCGTCACGCCCTGGTAAGGCTCCCGCTCATGATGCGGGCCATAAAGCTTTGCGGTGCCCTCGATGGCCTCGGGCACGATCTGGTCGCCCAGCGCGCGGATCCGCGCCGCCATCTCAATGATATCCAGTGACATTCGCTTTCCTCGTGGAATTGAACTCTCGAACCCTATGAAACCGCAGCTTAATCCTCTCACAGGAACAGGTGTGCAGCCGCGACGCCGCTCATGCGAATATCCTCCCATGAACTTCTGCAACCAGTGCGGGAAACCGGTCGAGTTTCGCGTGCCGCCGGGCGATCACCTGCCACGATACGTGTGCAGCCATTGCGGCACCATCCACTATCTCAATCCGCGGATCATTGCCGGTTGCGTGCCCGATCACGAGGGGCGTGTGCTGCTGTGCCGGCGCGCCATCGAGCCGCGCCTGGGCTTCTGGACCTTTCCGGCCGGCTTCATGGAGAACCGCGAGACGGTCCAGCAGGCTGCCGCGCGGGAATCCCTGGAAGAGGCCCAGGCCCATGTCCAGATCGGCTCCCTGCTGGCGATCGTGCACGTACTGGAGGCCAACCAGGTACATATGTTCTTCCGGGCGATTCTGCCCCGGGCCGAATTCGGCCCATCGCCCGAAAGCCTCGAGGTCGGGCTGTATGCGGAAAGTGCCATCCCCTGGGGTGATATCGCCTTTCCCAGCATCGAATTCGCGCTGCGGCACTACTTTGCCGACCGCGCCGCCGGCCGCGAAGACCACCACTTCACCACCGCCGAGCGTCGGCCCCGAATGTGAGCGGGCTTCACGCACTGGCGCGGTGCGTGGCAGAATAGCGGGTTCGGACGCGTCCGGTACGCGTGCAAGTCATCTGTGTCGGGGATAGCCAATGACCTTTGTCGTTACTGAAAGCTGCATCAAGTGCAAATACACCGACTGCGTGGAGGTGTGTCCGGTGGACTGTTTCCACGAGGGTCCGAACTTCCTCGTGATCGACCCCGATGAGTGCATCGACTGCACCCTGTGTGAGCCGGAGTGCCCGGTTGAGGCCATCTTCTCCGAGGAAGAAATGCCGGCCGGCCAGGAATCCTTCAAGGCCCTGAACGCGGAACTGGCCAAGAAATGGCCCGTGATTGCGGAAAAGAAGGCGGCTCCCGCCGATGCCAAGGATTGGGAAGGCAAGACCGACAAGCGCGACCTGCTGCAGCGCTAGCGCGCCCTAGCGGTCGACGCCCTTGAGCTCCTGGTTCAGGTCGCCGGGAGCCATATAGCCCGCCACCATCTCGCCGTTGCCGAGAATGATGGTGGGCGTGCCCTGCAGGTTGAAGTCCTGGCCCAGCTGATATTCCTTCGCGACCGGATTGTCCGCGCAGATCTTCGTCGGCAGCGTCTTGCCCAGCTTGGACTCGGTGAGCGCCGTTTTGCGGTCCGCCGAGCACCAGACCTGCTCGGCCTTGGACCACGATGAGGTATTCGGACCGGTGCGCGGGTAGGCGATATAACGCACCCGGATGCCGAGCTTGTTGTAGTCGGAGATCTGGCTGTGGAGCTTGCGGCAGTAGGCGCAGTCCATGTCGGTGAAGACCGTGATCGTGTGCTTGGGATTGTCGGGACCGAACACGACCATCTGCGTTTCGGGAATCCCCGCCAGCATCTTCAGCCGCAGATCGCGGCGGCGGTTTTCGGTCAGGTCATTGTTGGTCCCGGTCTCGTACAGGTCGCCGATGATGGCGTACTTGCCATCGCTCGAGACGTACGCGGCATCCCCGCCCCGCAGCAATTCATAGACGCCGGGAACCGGGGTCGCATGCAGGTCCTCGGGCTTTACGCCGGCCATCTTTGCAGCAATGGTCACTCTGGGATCCGCTGCAGTCACGGCGGGCGCAGGCGTGGCAGCCAATATTGGCGGCGCTGCCAGGAGGGTGGCCAGCAGGGCAAGGAGCGGTGCGCGTTTCATGGCACCGATAATATCACCCGCGCGGATGATGCTGCTGATGCAGTTCCTTCATGCGCTCGCGGGCAACGTGCGTATAGATCTGGGTGGTCGACAGATCACTGTGACCCAGCAGCATCTGGACGACCCGCAGGTCAGCCCCATGATTCAGCAGATGGGTCGCGAAGGCATGGCGCAGGGTGTGCGGCGACAATTCCCGATCCACGCCGGCCTTGCGGGCATAACGTTTGATGATGTGCCAGAACGCCTGCCGGGTCATGCGATCACCGCGGCGGGTCGGGAACAGATAATCGGTCTGGCGTTCCAGCAGGATCTCGCCCCGCGCGGAGCGGGCAAATTCATTCAGCCAGCGCACCGCCTCCTCGCCCAGCGGAATCAGGCGCTCACGGTTGCCCTTGCCGATGATGCGGATAACGCCCTGGTTGAGATTCACCTGGGAATATCTCAGGTTCACCAGTTCCGAGACGCGCAGGCCCGTGGCATAGAGCACCTCGAGCATGGTGCGGTCGCGGTTGCCGAGCGGGTCACCCACGGCGGGCGCGCCCAGCAGCGACTCCACTTCCTCTTCAGTCAGTGACTTCGGCAGGGAGCGGCCGATCTTCGGCATGGCAATCTGGGCGGTCGGGTCGTCGCGGATGACGGCCTCGCGCATCAGGTAGCGGAAAAAACGACGGAAGCTCGACAACTGCCGCGCCGTGGAGCGCGGCCGGGCGCCCGCTTCGACTCGGGCGGCGATGAAATCCTGGAGATCCGACTTGGTGGTCCGCGCCATCTGAATGCCGCGCTCGCCCAGCCACCGCGAGAGTGCGGTGAGGTCGGCGCGATAGGCAGCCAGGGTGTTCGAGGAGAGCCCGCGTTCCATCCACACGGCGTCCAGAAATCGCGCCACGGCCGGATCAGCGGGTTCTGGCGCGGTCGTCGCGAGAGCTGTAGCGTGCTTTACCAAAATCGGCCTCACTTGGAACGTCGGTGATCGCCGCGTGCGACCGAGGCCTTTTGAGGGACCCGGGGGCTCTTCGGCGTCTGGACGGAGTATGCAAAGGAGTAGCGCCGATCCGGAGTGACCATTATCACAACTATTGATTCGGCATTACATAAAGAGAACCAGTTCACACAATGCGGCCTCTGATTCAGACTAAGAACTGTGCCGAAACCGGCCAGAAATCCCTGTCGTCTCCTACGCTTACGACCTAGATGCCTTTAATAGTCAAAATCCTGTACGGCCTGTATGCCGGGGTGCTGTTCCTCGTGGTCGCCGTCGGCGCGATGCTGGTCATGGTCGCCCTGCCCGGTCTGAACCGCCGCCGCTGGCTGGCGCGCAAGGCCGCGCGGGCCTTTCTGCAGCTGGCCGGCATGCCCCTGACGGTGGAGGGGCTCGAGCGGCTGCCCGCCGGACACTGCATCCTGGTCGCCAACCATTGCAGCTACATTGACGGCGTGGTCTTCACCGCGGCCTTACCGCCGCGCTTCGGGTTTGTCATCAAGCGCGAAATGGCTTCAGTGCCGCTGGCGGGATTTCTGCTGAACCGCATCGGCTCCCAATTCATGGCGCGCGACCGGACCGGCCAGACGACCAAGGATGCGCGGCGCGTGATGCGCAGTGCCGAAGGCGGCGAATCCCTGGTGTTTTTCCCCGAAGGAACCTTCAGCGAAGAGCCGGGCCTGCTCAAATTCCACTTCGGCGCGTTCGCCGCAGCACAGCGAGCCGGCTGCCCGGTGGTCCCGGCCATCATCCACGGTTCACGCGTGGCGCTGTCACCGCGCGGCGGCCTGCCACAGCCCACACCGCTGCGAATCGAGATCCTGGAACCGGTGATTCCCGATTCGCTCCCGGGTACCGAAGCTGTGGCAACGCTGTGCCGACAGGCGCGCGATGCCATACTTGGAAAATTGCACGAACCGGACCGGGAGGCCGCCTGATATGAATCTCAACGAAGTGCGCGCAGTCGTGACCGGTGGCGCATCCGGGCTCGGATACGCCGTCGCGGAACTTGTCATCGCCAGCGGCGGTCGCGTGACGTTGTTTGATATCCAGGATGCGCAGGGCCAGAAGGCAGCGCAGACCCTGGGTGCCGCGGCCGGCTTCCAGCGCTGCGATGTGAGCTCGGAGGCGAGCATCGATGCCGCCATGCAGGCGGCGGCGGCGGCGATGGGCGCACTGAACGTGGTGGTGAACTGCGCGGGCATCGGCACCGCTGGGCGCATCCTCGGCAGAAACGGGCCGATGCCGGTGGACCAGTTCACCCGCACCATCCAGGTCAACCTCGTCGGCACCTTCATGTGCGACCGCGCCGCCGCGGTCATCATGCAGCACAATCCGCCCGGCCCCGACGGCGAACGCGGCGTGCTGATTCACACCTCCTCGGTAGCCGCCTTTGAAGGCCAGATCGGTCAGTCAGCCTACACGGCCACCAAGGCGGCGGTGGCTGCCATGACCTTGCCGATCGCGCGTGAGCTGGCCATGTTCGGCATCCGCTGTGTTGCCATTGCACCGGGCATCTTCCATACGCCGATGCTGGCCGGCATGCCGCCGGAGGTTCAGGAATCACTGGGTAAGCAGATTCCCTTTCCCTCGCGGCTGGGCAAACCCTCAGAGTTCGCGGCGCTGGCGGCCAGCATCATCACCAATCCGATGCTCAACGGCACCACCATCCGTCTGGACGGCGCTATTCGCATGCAAGCCAAATAACCCCGTTACAATCACGGCATGGACAGAGACGTTCTCGAATATGACGCCGTGATTGTGGGGGCGGGTCCTTCCGGCCTCTCCTGCGCGATCCGCCTCAAACAGCTCAAGCCCGACATCAATATCTGCGTGCTGGAGAAAGGCGCCGCCGTCGGTGCGCATTCGCTCTCCGGCGCGGTCATCGAACCCGGTCCCCTGGATGCGCTGCTGCCCGCCTGGCGCCAGAACCCGCCGGGCATCTGTGTGCCGGCGACGCGCGATGAGTTCCGGCTGCTGACGCGCACCGGCAGCATCCGTCTGCCCACCCCGCCACAGATGCACAATCACGGCAACCTGATTGTGTCGCTGGGATTGCTGACCGCCTGGATGGGCCAGCAGGCCGAGAGTCTCGGTGTCGACGTGTTCCCCGGATTTGCCGCGGCCGAGCCGTTGTTCGACGAACGCGGCGCGGTTGCGGGGGTGCAGATCGGTGACATGGGGCTTACGAAAAGCGGCGAACCCGGACCCGGCTACTCCGCCGGCCCCGAGGTGCGTGCGCCACTGACGTTCATTGCCGAAGGCGCCCGCGGCAGCCTCGCCAAGGTTCTGACTCAACGTTACGGACTGGATGTCAGGTCCGGGCCGCAGACCTACGGGCTCGGGATGAAGGAGCTGTGGCAGGTGCCCAAGGGTCGCATTGAGCCGGGCCTCATCCAGCACACCGTCGGCTGGCCGCTCGACACCGCAACCTACGGCGGCAGTTTCCTCTATCACCTGGACCAGGACCGCGTGTATGTGGGCTTTGTCGCGGGCCTGGATTATTCGGACCCCCGCTTCATGCCCTTCGAGGCTTTCCAGCAGTTCAAGAATCACCCGAGCATCCGCCCATTGCTCGAGGGCGGGGAGATTCTGGCCGCCGGCGCGCGCACCATCGCCGCGGGCGGCTGGCAGTCGATTCCGCAGCTGGCCATGCCCGGTGCCGTCCTGATCGGCGATACGGCGGGCGGTGTCAACGTACCGAAAATCAAGGGCGTGCATCAGGCCGTACGCTCCGGCGTGCTGGCCGCCGAGGAGTACGTTCAGACCGGCTCCCTGCAGGGCTTCGAGGCGCGCTGGCGTGAGTCAGTCGGCGGGCAGGAACTCAAGGCCGTGCGCAACATTAAACCCGCGTTCAAACGTGGACTGTGGTTTGGACTGGCCAACGCGGTTCTGGAAACGGCTACGGGCGGCAGATCGCCCTGGACGCTCAAACACAAACCGGACTACGCGCAGCTGAAGACGCTCGCGCAACAACCGCCGATCGAGCGTCACTGGGTGGATCGTACGCTGCCGCCGCGCGATCGCCTGGCTTCGGTGTTTTTTGCCTCGACCACGCACGATGAGTCCCAGCCGGCGCATCTGAAGGTCCGCGATCCCTCGCTGTGCGCCGATCGGTGCGCCAGGGAATTCGGCAATCCGTGCCAGCGCTTCTGCCCGGCGAACGTGTACGAAATGGTAGACGATGGGCAAGGTGGCAAGCGACTGCAGATCAACGCCGCCAACTGCGTGCATTGCAAGGCCTGCGACATCAAGGACCCGTACGCCGTCATCGACTGGACCACCCCGGAAGGTGGCTCGGGTCCGAACTACCAGGCGTTGTAGCAGCTGATTGTGTCGCGAATGAGGCTGGAACAATGGGAGAGCCTGCAGGAGCTCTACCGGCGCGAACTGCGCGAATACGGTTACCAGTCAGATCCTGCGCAACTGGCCGCGGTGGTCGCGTTGTCAGAGCTGCGGCAACGGCTCATCCGTCGCCGCCGCGCCAACCGCAGGGGCCTGAGTGTGCTGCGCGCCGTGCTGCGGCGGCCGTCGCCGCCCCCGGAAATGGGTCTTTATCTGTGGGGGGCGGTGGGCCGCGGCAAGACCTGGCTGATGGACATGTTCTTCGACAGCCTGCCCTTCGCGCAGAAGCGTCGCCGACACTTCCATCGGTTCATGCAGGACGTGCACAACGGCCTGAAGGAAAACGCGGGTCTCCCGGCGCCGCTGGAACGGGTTGCAGATGGCATCGCAGCGGGTGTGCAGGTGCTGTGCTTCGATGAGTTCTTCGTCAGTGACATCGCCGATGCCATGATCCTCGGCACGCTGCTCGCGGCGTTGTTCGAGCGCGGCGTGACGCTGGTGGCCACTTCGAACTCCCCGCCCGATGAGCTGTACCGGGACGGACTGCAGCGGCAAAGATTTCTTCCCGCGATCGAGCAGATCAAAGAGCACACCTGGGTGCTCGCGATGGACGGCGGTACGGACTATAGGCTGCGACGGCTGACGCGGGCCGGCACTTATCTGCTGACCACGACGGCGGGAACCGAGGCACGACTGGCGGCCCTGTATCGGGGACTGACCCATGGTGCCGCGGCGACGCCCGGCGCAATCGAAATCGCGGGGCGGCAGATCGCCACACTCGGCCTGGACCGACAAGCGGTCTGGTTCGATTTTCGCGCCATCTGCGAAGGCCCGCGCAGCACCGAGGATTACATCGAAGTCGCGCGCACCTGGCCGGCGGTGCTCGTCTCCCATGTCCCGGTACTCACGCAGCAGGACGAAGATGCGGCACGACGCTTCATCGCGCTGGTGGATGAACTGTATGACCGCCGGGTGAAACTGATTGTGACCGCTGCTGCGTCCCTGGCGGAGCTTTACCAGGGCGAGCGCCTGCGGTTCGAATTCCAGCGTACGCTCAGCAGAATGAGCGAAATGCAATCAGCGCAATACCTTTCTCAGCCTCACCGGCCCTGATCCATTCCCGGTTCCCAGGCGGTATACTGCGCGCCATGTCAGCCGAGATACCCGCGGCCCGGGTTCGCCTCATCGACCGCATCATCCTTGCCGCGCGCGGCCTCGGCCGCAAATCCAGCGGCACCGACACCAAGTCTTTCCTGAAGACCTACTTCATGGGTGTCGCGCATGAGGACCTCATGACGCGCCCGCCGGAGTACCTGGCGCGTGTTGCGCTGGCGCATCGGCGGGCCGGCGAACGGCGCACCGCGGGCCGGCCCGTCGTGAGCGTCCTGGACGCGCAGCTTGCAGCCGATGCGCACGGCGATGCGAAGCTGTGTCCGCATACCCTGGTTGCAGTCGTCACCGACGACATGCCCTTCCTCGTGGACTCGCTGTTCCTGGCCTTCGGCCGCCTCGGGATCGGCGTGCACCTGATCATTCACCCGCTGTTCGACGTACGCCGGGATCGCGCCGGTCGCCTGGCTCCGGCGGCGGGGGGTGGCGCCACGCGCCGCGAGTCCTGGCAATTGTTTGAAGTGGATCGGCAGATCGATCCGCAACGACTGCAGGTGCTGGCCAGCACGCTTGAGGCGACACTCGCTGACGTGCGGGTTGCAGTGGCTGACTGGCGGCCGATGCTGAATCAGGCGCGGGTCGCCGCGCGCGGGCTTTCGAGCGCGGGCGTGCCGCGCGAATCGGACGCAACCGAAGCGCAGGCACTCATTGAATGGATGGTAGCGGGCCATTTCACCTTCCTCGGCTATCGTCGCTACCGGCTGCGACGTGGCGCGCGCAAGGATCTGCTCGTACCGCAGCCTCAATCCGGTCTCGGGATCCTGCGTCCGTCCCGTCCCGGCGTTGCCATCCCTTCGCCCACCGCCCTCACCGGCGCGTTGCGGCGCGAGGCGCGTTCCGCCCGCGCGGTGCTGGTCACCAAGGCGAATTCACGCGCGACGGTACATCGTGGCAGCTACCTGGACTACATCGGAGTGCGCACCTTCGATGCGCGGGGCCGGGTGACGGGCGAGCACCGCTTCCTGGGACTGTGGACGTCTTCCGCCTACGAAAGCAGTCCGCGATCCATCCCGATGTTGAAGGACAAGCTAGAGGCCGTAGTCGGTGCGTTCAATGCTGCGCAGGGCAGCCACGACGCCAAGTCCCTGGTGCACGTGCTGGAAACCTACCCCCGGGATGAGCTGTTCCAGGCCACGGCCGGGGAACTGGTCCGCAATGTCCGCGGTATCGTGAACCTGTATGAGCGGGCACAGGTGCGCCTGTTCGCACGTCGTGACCCCTTCGACCGCTTCTATTCGTGCCTGGTCTTTGTGCCGCGCGACCGCTACGACTCGCGGGTGCGTGCGCGTATCGAGGCGGTACTGCTCGAGGAGTTCGGCGGACGGGCGGTGGAGACGCAGGTGCTGCTCTCGGAATCCACGCTGGCCCGGCTCTATGTCGTGGTACGCCTCGGCGAGCACCATCATGGGCGGGTGGACCTGACCCGGATCGAGCGCGCGCTTGCCCGGGCGGCCTCCACCTGGCAGGCCGGACTGCGCGATGCGTTGACCGCCGCCATGGATGAAGCTGCGGCACTGGTGCTGTGGGCACAGTTCGCGGGCGTCTTCCCGGCGGCCTACACCGAACAGGTAACACCCGCTGCCGCACTCGCCGACATCGCCGAACTCGTGGCGCTGGGGCCGGAACCCGGCGCCATGCGCCTGCGGCTGCACCGCGCCGCCGGCGAAGCCGACACCCAGCTGCATCTGACCCTGTTCCGTCGCGGTGCCGCGGTCTCCATCTCCGATGTGGTCCCGGTGATGGAAAACTTCGGCCTGCGGGTCATCGCCGAGCAGCCGTACGAAATCCACTGGCCCGCCGACACACCGGTGCGGATCCAGGATTTCGAGCTGGCTCATGTGACGGCCTTCGACATCGGGAAGCTCGGAACCAAGCTCACAGCCGCCATCGAAAGTGTATGGACCGGGGCTACCGAAAACGATGGCTTCAACCGCCTGCTGCCACTGACCGGCCTTGGCGTGCGCGAGATCATGGTGCTGCGCGCCTGCGGCCGCTACCTGCTGCAGACCGGTCTGCCCTTCAGCCAGGCGTATATGGAGCGTGTGCTGCAGGCAAATCCGCGTCTCGCGCGCCGCCTGTTCGAACTTTTCGAACGGCAGCTGAATCCGGCACGGTCCGCCGCCGCGCGCGCCAGGACCCAAACCCTCGAGGCGGCCATCGGCCGTGAGCTGGAGGCGGTGACGAGCCTGGACGCGGACCGGATCCTGCGCGCCTTCCTGCATGTGATCCGCGCCGTCGTCCGCACCAATTTCTGGCAGACCCCCGAGGGCGCATCGCGACCGTGCCTGTCTTTGAAACTCGACTCGCACGCGATTCCCGAGCTGCCGTTGCCGCGGCCGCTGTTTGAGGTGTTCGTGTACAGCCCGGAGGTCGAAGCCATCCATCTGCGCATGGCCCAGGTGGCGCGCGGCGGCATCCGCTGGTCCGATCGGCGCGAAGACTTCCGCACCGAAGTGCTGGGGCTGATGAAGGCGCAGAACGTCAAGAACACGGTGATCGTGCCGATGGGCGCCAAGGGCGGCTTCGTCGTGAAGCGTCCGCAGGCGAACACACCGCAGGAGCGGCAGCAGGAAGGCATCCGCTGCTACCAGACCTTCATGCGCGGACTGCTCGACATCACCGACAACATCGTCAACCAG
>Ga0302310_10000346_pt1 | contig 43510 bp, 42 predicted proteins | sample III_Palsa_N1_2_FD_200451 | JGI IMG/M metagenome (GOLD analysis project Ga0302310, IMG submission 200451) | Peat permafrost microbial communities from Stordalen Mire near Abisko, Sweden - III_Palsa_N1_2 | ecosystem: Environmental > Terrestrial > Soil > Palsa > Peat permafrost | place: Sweden...
CACGCACCAATCGGAGAGTTCGGCGCGCAGCCGCGCGTCCGCTTCGACGTCGCCGTAGTATGTGGTGCTGCCCCATTCCTTGGCGTACACCACATCGGCGCCCTGGAGCGCCGCGGTGCGATCCGCGGTCTCGGTGACCGAGCCGCCGGACGCGGCCGCGGCCGCGCGTGCCTTGTCCATGATTTCCGGCGGCAGCGCGAAGCCTTCAGGCCGCGCCACGACCACGTCCATGCCGCGCATGGCGGCCATGTGCACAGTGGCGGACGGCACGGCCAGGTACAGGGGCTTGGGGTGATACACCCAGTTCAGCACGAACTTCGCGCGCTGCGGCACCCGCAGTTCGTCCAAGGTGCGCCAATCCGCCAACGCCTGGCAGGGATGATTCATGGCGGACTCTAGATTGATGAGCGGCTTGTCGCACAGCCCATCGATCATGCGGAACAGCGTCTCGTCGAGATCGCTGCGCAGATTCTTGCCTTCGGCGAAGGCGCGCACGCCCAAGGCATCGCAGTACGAGGCCAGCGCGGGAATGCCTTCGCGTATGTGCTCCGCGGCGGCGCCGTTCATGATGGCGTTCAAGCGCGTCTCGAGTTGCCAGGTGCCTTGGCCCGGGGTGATGACGAAGGACTGGCCGCCGAGCCGCGCCATGCCGGCTTGAAACGAAGCCAGTGTGCGCAGCGAGGGATTGAAAAACACCAAGCCCAATATCTTGCCGGCCAACGCCTGCGGTTGCGGTTTGTCCTGGAGTGACTGCGCGAGGGCCAGCAGATCGAGCACTTGATCTCGGCTGAAGTCGGCGAGGTCGAGAAAGCGGTTCATGCGGGTATCTTCGCGAGGGCGTCGCACAATCGGTCGACGTGGCCTTCGTTCAAAATGTATGCCGGCAAGAGGCGCAGCACATGCGGGTCGCCGCTGGTACCGGTGAGAATATTCATGTCCATGAGGGCCGCCTGCACTTCCTTCGCCGGACGCGAGGTCTTCAATCCCAAAAGAAAGCCGAGCCCTTGGGTGCCGGTTACGGGACCCACCATGCAATTCGAGCGGATGTACGTCGACACCTGACGTACGTTGGCCAACAAGGACTCGGATTCGATGGTGTCGATGACCGCTTCGGCCACCGCGCAAGCCATGGGCCCGCCGCCGAAGGTCGTGCCCATGTCGTCATACTTGAGCTTGTCGGCCACAGGCCGCGACAGCAGCAGCGCCGACACCGGAAAGCCGTTACCCAGTGCCTTGGCCGCGGTAATGATATCCGGGGTCACGCCATAGTAGTTGGCTGCAAAGGGCGCGCCGGTTCGGCCGACGCCGCATTGCACCTCGTCGAAAATCAACATCGCACCGACGTCGTCGCAGCGCTGACGCAGGGCCTGCAGCATGGGCTTGCCGATATCGTAGGCGCCGCCCACGCCTTGCACCGGCTCGACGATGACCGCAGCGGTATCCGAGTCCACGAATTGTTCCACCGCCGCGGGATTGTCGCGCGGCGCGAAGCTCACATCGAAGGGAGCGCGGGGGAAGCCATACCATTTACCCATGGCGCCCCAGGTCAACGCACCGGCCGCGGCGGTGCGGCCGTGAAAGCTTTGTTCCAACGCCACGGCCTTGGAGCGGCCCGTGATTTTGAAGGCCAGCTTGAGCGCGTTCTCGTTCGCCTCGGCGCCGCTGTTGATCCAGAACACGGTGTCGAACCCCAAGCCCACGAACTTGGACAGGCGTGCGGCCGCCCGCTCACGGATCACCATGGGCAGCGCATTGGTTTGAAACGCCATTTGCCGAGCCTGCGTGGACAGCGCGGCCAGCCAACGGGGATGACCGTAGCCCAACCCTGCGACGGCGTGGCCGCCATAGAAATCGAGAATCTTGCGACCGTCGCGGGAGTGCAGCCACACGCCGTCGCCATGAGCGACTTCGATCGGGTACTGCGCGAACACCTTTGCCAGGTGGCTCTTGAGCGGTTGGCTCACGGGAGTAAGGGATTGTGATGCTGCCATGATGGTTCTCGTTCTTAAGTCCAGCCTGGTGCCGGGGCGGTGAGCCCCGTGCCTTCGTCGAAACCCAGTAGCCGGTTCATCCACTGCATGCCGCCGCCGGCGGCGCCTTTGTTCAAATTGTCGAGCACCGACATGACGGCAATGGAGCTGCCGTTGGTGACCGCGCTCAAGTTCGCGTAGTTGCTGGTGGCAACATCCTTGACCCGCGGTGCCGTATCGATCACGCGGACGAAGGGGCAATCCTTGTAGAACGCCGCCAGTTCCTCGATGGCCTGTGCCGTGCTCACCGGCCGTTTCAGCGTCGCCTGGACGGTCACATGAATGCCGCGCGCGAAGGGCCCGGAATGCGGGACGAAATTGATTTCCGCGGTGACACCGCTGGCCGCCGCCGCGCAGGCGGTCATCTCGGGTACGTGCCGGTGGCTCAAGGCGCCGTAGCTGTACAGGTCGCTGTGTCGTCGCGGGTGATGGGTGCCTTCCACCGGGCGGCGTCCCGAGCCGGTGCTACCGGTAATGCCGGTGACGAACAGCCGTGGGTCGGCGAGTCCCAAGGTGAGCAAGGGCACGCTCGCCAGCAGTGTCGCGGTGGCGAAGCAGCCGGGATGCGCGACATGCGGCGTGACGGAAGTCTTCAGGTGCTCCGGAACGGCGCAGGTGAATTGTGATATGCGCGAGGGTGCGCCATGCGGGTGCTTGTAGACGGCTTCATAGGCGCCGGCGCTGGTGTAGCGAAAGTCCGCCGAGATATCCACACAATGTATGTGAGTGCGGGCACTCTCGGCCGTGCAGAGCAGCCGGTCGACAATGGCCGCCGCCACGCCGTGGGGCGCTGCCGAGAAGAGCGCACAGCGCGGTGTTTCTCGCACAAGCGCGTCGATTTGATCGAGACTGCTGAACGTCAGGTCCGGATAGGCGCTGCGTAGGTGAGGAAAGGCTCCGGCCACCGAACCGCCCGGTTGGCTGTCGGACAAAATGGCGGCGGTGTGCAGGCGCGGATGCCCCGCTATCAAGCGCAACAGCTCGCCGGCCACATAGCCGGTGCCGCCCAGAACAATGGCGGGAATGGAATCGCTCACGCGCCCACGACCTTGGACTCACGCGCATTGGCGATACCGAGTTTCGCGATGAGGTAATCCCCGAGATCCGCGGGATTGCTGATGGCGTTGAAGGCCTCGACGTTCATTTGCTCCCGGATCATTTGCACGCCCACCATATTGTCGGTGGCGGGCCCGGTGACCGCCGCGGGTTCGATGCCGAAACGTTCGCGCAGCAGTTTCATGCCGCCCCAGGCGGCCACGGGGTCGTTGGCCGATAGCACCACGGCGGTGAGTGCCTTCTTGATGGCCGCGTCATAGAGAATGGACTGCACGCCGTACGTCCCCAACAGACCGTCGCCGAGCTCGAACACGATGACGTCAGGCTGGCCGCTGGCCATCTCGGTGAGCATGGTGCGGGTGAGCGCCGGGCCGGACTTCTCCGTGGTCGTGACTATCCCTAAGTCCGTGAATATCATGGTGCGCCGCGCACCCGAATCCTCGAAGGCGAGGATGTCGCGCCGCAGGGAAACCCCGGTGGCCTTGAACGCGTCCACCACCAGGCCGCGATGGCGCATGCGGGCGATAATGGCCGCGGCGGCGGCCGTCTTGCCGGCCTCCATGCAGGTGCCGGCCAGTGCCACCACCGGCACGCCGCGCATCTCGAGCGGTGCGTCGTAATCCAGCGGCTTGTAGCCCACCCGCGCCGGAACGCCGATGCGCTCACCGAGATAGGGGAAGGTCAGTACCGTGCCCAGCACCTTGCAGTCGAAGGGCTTGCCCTTGTCCGGCGTGGCCGAATCGCATATGCCCAACACGCCGCCGATGTTCAGCATTTGAATCACGTCGCCGGGCTTCAAGTCCGTGGGAATGTGCCCCGAGTAGCCGAACAGGGCGTTGCGATGGCCCAGCGCGCCCACCACGATGTCGCCGCGCGACACTTTGGCCATGCGCCCGCTGGTGAGTTCCACGGTGTTGTAGGTGGATTTGCTGTTGAGAATTTCCACCACCAGCACCACGCCTTCCTCGCAGGGGATGTCCGCCGCGATGCGCACCTCGTGCGACAGGCCGCAGGCCTGCGTGACCGAGGCGATCTTATCGACGACTACCGTACGCATGCCGCTCATGATTTGTTTGCTCCTGCCCGCTTATAGAAGATTCCAGTCAATGCCAGCATCTTGGAATACCCCAGTGCATCAGTGGGCGTCCATTCGCCCGCGGCCTCGCCGTACACGCCCTTGGAGGCGGCCATCAGCGAGTACGGTGAGGTGACGCCCTCGATGAACACGCTGCCTGGCCGGAACAGCACATTCACCATGCCGGTGACGCGAGCCTGCGACGAGATGAGAAGGGCTTCAATGTCGCGGCACACCGGGTCCAGATGCTGGCCTTCGTGTACCAGATCGCCGTAAGGTTGCGCCACCGTCTCCTTGATGCGTGCCTGCTTGCCGGTCAGCACCAGCTTCTCGAGCTCGCGATGCGCCGTCAGCAGGACCTCCGCGGCGGGCGCCTCGAAGGCCACTCGTCCCTTGGTGCCGATCACCGTATCGCCCAAGTGGATGCCGCGGCCAATGCCGAAGGGGCCGGCCAAGGCTTCCAGTTCCTCGATAATGGTCACCGCCGATTTGGTAACGCCGTCGAGGCTCACCGGCATGCCGGCTGCGAAACCGAGGCTGTGTCGCTCAGGTTGCTTCGGGTTGGAAAAGGCATCCTTGGAGAGCACCCAAGCATCGTCGGGAATGCTGCCGCCGGAGGTCAGTGTTTCCTTGCCGCCGATGGTCACACCCCACAGGCCGCGGTTCACCGAATAGGCGGCACCGAACGGCGGGATGGGCAGCTTGTGCTCTTCTAAATATTTGAGCTGCTCCGGCCGCTTGAAGGCGCGGTCGCGCACGGGCGCAATGATCTCGAGGTCCGGTGCGAGCGTACGCAACGCCACCTCGAAGCGCACCTGATCGTTGCCCGCCGCAGTGCAGCCGTGGGCCACCATGGTGGTTTTCAAGGTCAGTGCCATTTGCGCGATGGTTTGCGCCTGTAGGACGCGCTCCGCGCCCACGCACAGGGGATACATGCCGCCCCGGCGTATGTTGCCCATGACGAGAAACTTCAGGACTTGTTCGAAATAGGCGGCGCGCGCGTCGATCAAATGGTGCTCGATGGCGCCCAGCTGTACCGATCGTTCGGCCAAGCTCTGCGCCGCCGCCTTGTCGATGCCGCCGGTGTCGACGCACACGGTGATCACCGGCCTTTTGTAAGTGTCCTTCAGCCAGGGCACGCAAAAAGAGGTGTCCAGGCCGCCGGAAAAAGCCAAAAGAATGGGCTCAGCGCCCTGGAGGGTGGTCGATGTCATGGGATTTAGCGTCCGAAAAGAGTGCGAAGGCGGTCGCCGAGCTGCCGTTGCTCGCGAGCGCCGGCAGTAGCGATGAATATCGTATCGTCACCTGAAATGGTGCCCACTACTTCGGGCCAGCGGGCGGTGTCGATGGCCACGGCGACGCTTTGAGCTGCGCCCACGGTGGTCTTCAATATGGTCAGGTTGGTGCCCGCGGTGAGCAAGGCGTTGACGAATTGCTTGAGGGTCGAAAAATCGTTTTTGGGAGACAGCGCGGTCTCGGGCAACACGTAGCGGTCGCCCTGTTTGGCGACTCCCATCTCCCGGAGGTCGCGGCTCACGCTCGATTGAGTCGCGACATGTCCGTGCTTGCGCAGCATGGCGACCAGCTCGCTCTGCCGACCCACGGACGTTTCGCGAATGATTTTCGCGAGCGCAACCCGCCGCGCCGGCGCGCTGGCGTTTCCGCTGTCGATGGTGGATAGAGAGTGGAGCACGGAATCGCCTTGCATAAATTTGCGCGCATTCTGCATAAAAATGCACACCCTGTCAACAGGCTGCATGAGATCCGGTATCCTGCGGCGCATGACGCTTGAAACGATCGAAATTGAAACGGCCGCCCGGCCCGATGCCACCGTCATTTGGTTGCATGGTCTGGGCGCGGATGGCAACGACTTCGTGCCCGTGGTCCCGGAGCTGGTACGGCAGGGTGAACGCGCCTGGCGGTTCGTCTTTCCGCATGCGCCGAGCCGACCCGTCACGCTCAATGGCGGGATGCGCATGCGCGCGTGGTACGACATCTCGGGTTTGGATCGCCGGTCGGCGGAGGACGCCGCGGGCTTTCGCGACACCGACGGCGCGATTCGGGAATTGATGGCGCGGGAAGTCGAGCGCGGCATCCCTGCGCAGCGCATCGTTCTGGCGGGATTTTCGCAAGGTGGCGCCGCCTCTCTTTATACCGGCCTGCGGTATCCGGAGCGGCTGGCCGGCATCATGGCCTTGTCCACCTACCTACCGCTGGTCGACCGGCTTGCAGCGGAGCGGTCGGCGGTCAATCAACCGATTCCGATTTTCATGGCCCACGGGCTCTCCGATCCTGTGCTGCCCTTCAACCTCGGGGTGGAGTCCCGGGAGCATTTGAAGACGCTGGGGTATTCGGTGGAGTGGCATCAATACCCCATGCCGCACTCGGTTTGCGCGGCGGAAATTGCCGATATTCGCAACTACCTGCTCGGGGTATTGCCGAATGTGAACGTCCCGTGACAAGCGGGAACCCGAAGCATAAGCTGAGGGGAAACCCCCTGATGCGAGGCGATTATCGTGGCGACTACACCGAATGCGGCTCGATCCAAATTGCTGACGGACCTCAAGCGCCGGACCGCTGAAGCCAAGAAGACGGTGGGGCGCGCCGAACTTGCGAAGCGGGGCCTGCGCACCATCAAGGCTGAACTGAAGAAGGCTCGCAAGTCGTCCAAGATCGCGAAAAAGGCTGCCAAGGAAGCGCGGAAGAAGCTCGAAGCCATACTGGCCGGGCTGCAACGACTCGATGCCGCGACGGCGAAAGCCAAATCCGCCAAGGGCGCCGCTGCAACGGCCAAGGCGGAAGCAGCCGCCAAGCCCAAGGCGGGTACCGCGGCCAAGCCTAAGGCGCGCGCGAAGGCGAAATCGCCCAAGGCGGCTCCCAAGGCGGCGGCAAAGACGCATCAATCGGCCGCCGACGTGGCACGATCGGTCATCAAGCGTTTGGTTGCCGATAAACAGAAGAAGGACAAAGCTGCGACCGTATCCGCGGCGCCGTCTCCCGCGAAGAGCGCCGAACCCGTGGCTGAACCTACCGAGAGCACGGCAGAGTCTGCCTGAGGGCAACGGGTCTAACCCGGCACGGCCCCGGGAAACAGCGTCACCAGTAAGATCGCCAGAAAGAGCAGCGCCAGAAATCCTATCAGCTGGCCAAGTACCCACAGTCCGAAGGCTCTCGCGGTTGTGAGACCTTGGACCTCGCTCAGTCCCATGACCTGAATCACCACGCTCCATAACGCGAGTATCAGAAAGGCGATGAACTGCATGCGCAGCAGCAGCGCTACGAAACCCTCCACGTCGCCGTGTGGGGTTTGCTCGAAGGTGGCACCCCCGGTGAGTAGCGCGGCGAAGACCCACACGATGAGGGATGCGGCCAGCGGCACGTTGCCGTAGGCGAGCACATGAAACACTTGGCCGCGGGTGGCGGCTCGGCCCGCCCGAGACCCCAATCGGGTGTAAATCAGGCCCATGAGAAAAAGGCCTGCGACACCCACCGTGGAGCCGATGCCGAGCGCCCGCAGAAATATCTCGCCTATGCCCATAGTGGCCCCCGCGTCCTGCGCGCGGCTCAGCGCGAGGCAATTGGCGATGCCCTGGGCCGCGCCGAGCAGGTAGTCGACGCGGCCGACCGGTTGGGAGGCCAGCTCGCGAAATACGCGGCGAGGTCGAAGCCACACATCGTGCAGCGGGCGAATTTGTTCTGTAGGTAGCACGATGAGCAGCGTACGCAATCCTTGCGAGCGACTCCAGCATCACGCATAGATGACAGCAGACTTTTTCAGGGCTACTCTCCTAACGAGTGGCGTTAAGACTGCGAGGAGAAAATTGATCATGGCAAAGAAGGCAAAGAAGAAGAGTAAAGCGAAGCAGCGTCCGGCGGCGAAAGCGAAGCGCACGGTCGTGAAGGCGAAGAAGAAGGCCCTCCCGGCGAAGAAGTCGCCGAGCAAGGCAAAGAAAGTAGCGAAGAAAGTAGCGAAGAAAGTCGCGAAGAAGGCGAGTAAGAAGACGAAGGCCAAGGCTGCGCCGGTAGCCAAGAAGGTAGCCAAGAAGCTCGTCAAAAAGGCAGTCAAGAAGAAGGCTAAGAAGTCCAAGACGGTAGCGCCGGTATCCGCGCCGCCGGTAGTCTCGATGCCGGAACCCGCGGAAACGGGCTCAGTCGTCGAAACGCCCGTGGTATCCAATGTGGAGACCGAGGCCTGAATTCAGGCCCTCACTCGCAGTCGTCAGGCGCGTATCAGTCCTAGGAGAGGGCGCGCGCCGCTACTGTTCGGGAACACATGGGCAGACAGACTCGCGTTGTCGACCCGCATATGATCGCCGAGCACGGCTTTGAAGACGCTGCGTAGATCCGTGGTCGGTCGCAGATCTCTGCCCTCGAGCAAGGCGCTGCGACCGAGTCCCGGCCAATCCGTTACGACACGGCCGCCGCGGACGGCGCCACCGACCAAGAAGGCACACCCGCCGGTACCATGATCGGTGCCTCGTGTGCCATTAATGGCCGCGGTGCGTCCAAACTCGGTCACGACCATCACGGCCGTTTGTTGCCAGAGCGGACCGAGGCCGTCGGCAAGCTGGCGTAAGGCACCGTCGAGACTGCCGAGGCGCTGCGCCAAAATGCCTTTGGCGCCTCCCTGATTAGCGTGCGTGTCCCACCCGGTGGCTTCAATGACGGCGATCTCCGGTCCGCCGTCACTACGCATCAAAGTGGCGGCCATGCGCGCGACGCTGCCGATGCGGTCGGTGGCCGGTTTGGCGGCTTGCATGGTCGTTTCGGGGCCAGCGTCCGCCGTCATGCGATCGCTTTGCACTGCTTCGCTGAGCCGGGCGGAGAACCATTCGTCCTTCGAATACAAATCTGCGAGTCGCTCGAGCAGGTCTGCGTCCGCTTCAGGCTCCGTGGCCGGAGACTTCGAGAGCACTTGAATTGGTCCGCGCAGGATCAACGGAACGTTTTGGCTCACCGCAACGGCACGCTCGGGGCGACCGGCCGTTCGCAGGGGAAGGGACGCCAAGGCGCGATTCAGCCAGCCATCCGCTGTGCCGACGGGTTGCGTGAGTCCATTTTCCAGCACGTTCTGACCGTCGAAGTGCGAGCGATCGCGGTAGGGTGAAGCAACGGCATGGATGACGGCGAGTTCGCCGCCTAGGTAGCGCTCGTGCAAGAAGGTCAGCGAGGGATGCAAGCCGAAAGTTGCGTCGAGGGCCAGGGCCCCGTCGGCGGCGCCCGGCGCGGCGACGGCCAACTCGCGACGCAGCTCGCCATAATCCCGGTCGCCGTAAGGCGGTACCGCGGCCAACCCGTCCAGTGCGCCGCGCAGCACGACGACGACCAAGCGTCCGGAGCCGCCGGTTTTGGCGAATAGCACCGGAGGCAGCGCGGCGCCTGCGGCCAGTAGGCCGGTGGTATGGAGAAAGCGGCGTCGCGAAAAGGAATGGGGGTGGCGCATGCTATCTCCGTTGGAATTCCGGACTCATGATCAGGAGTGCGAGAGCCTGGGGTGCCGAGGCGGCACGGCGTACGGCGGCTAACGTCTCCGCGCGCGCATAGTTCCCCAAGCTGGATGCCGCGATTTGCAGCGGGTCTATGCCGGAGTCGAAATGTTCCGCCACCCGGGACGCCCAGAGCACCCGGCGCATGAGGGCGTCCGATCCATCCCAGGCCTGCGCGATATCCGGCCAGCCGGCCGGTGAGCCGGGCGTGTACTGCCGTTGTCCGAGAAACTCGAAACTGCGAAGCACCTCCTCCGGCTTGCCGGGCGCGCTACCGAAGGCGCGTAAGGTCGAGAACACCAGGTCCTCCGGCGTCTTGAATTTGCGCGGGCTGGCATTCCATGCCTCTGACGATTCGATCAGCGCCGAATACACGTGCGGCAAGTCGCCGTCCGATGCAAGGAAGGCCCCAGCGACGCGTTCCACGGTGGCCGGCGGCGGTTCGTCGCAAACGAAGTGACGCGTGAGCTTGGTCGCGATGAAATGCGCGGTGGCGGGATGACGGGCGAGGTCTTTGAGCGCCGCTTCGCCCTGGGCCTGACCCTCCTGGACATAGCGTTTGCCTAAAAACATTTTGGCGCCGGGTTCATGAAGATTGTCGCGGAAGTAGAAACGCCCCGCATCGCCTCCGGCGAGACGCCCTTTACCGCCGCCGATCGACCAGCCGGTAATGATTTGCGCAAAACTGGTGACGTCCTGCTGCGAGTAACCGCCGTTGACGCCGAGCGTGTGGAGTTCGAGGATTTCGCGCGCCAGGTTTTCGTTGATGCCAAAGCGGCGTTTGGAGTTGGCCCGAAAGAGCTGCCGCCGCGCGGCAGCCTGCGCAGCCGGCGAATCGGTGCCGACGGAATATTGGTTGTCGAGAAAGGCCAGCATGGCCGGGTGCTGCTCCACGGCCATCAATAGGTCGATGAAGCGGCCATTGGTGTGCGGCCTGATGGCCTCGTTCTCCAGAGTGCCGGCCAGCCCGAAGATGGCGCCCTTGTCCGCGGATATGGCGAAATGATTGGTCCAGAAGTGCACCAATCGCTCGGCGAAGGGTCGCGCTGTCAGCGCCGCGCTTTGGGCGCGCGCCAACACTTGGGCTCGGTAGTGGGGAACGTAAGCATTGCGCAGCACGTTGAAGGCCGCCTTGTTGGCATCCGGCTGCGCAGCGTCCAGGGCCTTCATTTCCTTGCGCTCTTCGCGCGCCTCCACCACCTCGGCGAAAATCTGCTGAGAGGGTGCCAGCGGCGTATCGCCGGCGAGAGTTACCGCACCCGTCAATTGCGTCCGTAGCCACGCGCGGGGATCACCGGCGGCCGCCGACAAATCGCCGGGCCGGGCACCCAGGCCGAAGCGCAGAACTGCTATTTCCGATTGCACCATAGGCACTCAACGGCGTCGCCGGCCCCGGGTTGACCGGACCGGTGAGAAACGACTCCGCCGCCGCCGTTCACCCTGCCGGCGGCGGCTGTGCGGCCGAGCTGGGTAATGCGGTGTTGATGCAAGCCCACGTAGGCGCTTGCGATGTCCAGATGGTGCCTGCGGGTTGCGCGAATTCGGGATTGTCGAGTGTGCCACCCCGCACGAAAATCAAATGGGGGCGCGCGTCGGCTTCACTGAACATGGGAGTGCCGCAAGTCGGGCAGAATCGCCGATGCATCACATTGCCGCTATCGGCAACGCTGCGATAGTCGCAGAGGGGGCCCTCGATGGTGAACGTGGGTCGCGGGAAGCAGACATTCACGGTTCCGTTACCCGCTGCTAGATACTGACAAAGGCGGCACCAGCAGACGCGCGCGGTGAGAGGGGCCGCGGTGCTTTGATAACGCGCCGCACCACAGAGGCAGCGTCCGGTAATGATCATGAGGGCTTCCTGAATTTATGAACCTACGGCAAGTCGGTCGGTCAATTCTTACATGCGCCTGAGATTATGGCCGATCGCGTTGTGAGTAAGACCGGGAATAATCGGAACCTGGTTTGAGAGGGCGTGGCATGACCTGCGGGCGTAGTAGATTGTATGACGGCGGCGACGTGGTAGAGCGTGGGACTGTGGCCGCTACAGCCGTCAGCGAGCATGGCGAACCGGCCGCGCGTACCCTGCCGGATGCGTTATGTGAAATCGATACGCTTCGTTCCATTAATGGGCATTTGGTGCGCCAGATCGCCGAGCTCACGGAGCGCGAAGCACAAGCCCTGCAGCAAGCGGATCGAGATGGCCTCACCGGGCTCTATAACCGTCGGAAGTTGGGAGAGCTGCTCGTAACGGCGGTTGCCGATGCGCTGAAACATGGACAGCGAGTAGGGGTGCTGTTCATTGATCTCGACGGGTTCAAGGGCGTCAATGATGCCCATGGCCACTCAGTGGGTGACAAGTTATTGACGACGGTGGCCTCGCGAATTGCGGCGCGGGCGCGCACCGGTGACTTCGTTTGCCGGTACGGCGGCGATGAATTCGTGGTCATTCTTCCGCGAGTGGCGGACATGGCCGCGACCCTGCAAGTAGCCGATTCCATTCGTAATCGCGTGGCACTGCCCTATCGAATCGACGGTACCGAGTTGCAGGTCACTGCTGCCATCGGTGCCGCCATATATCCCGATCAGGCAGCGAGCTCGGTGGAATTATTGGAACTCGCGGACGAATCCATGTACCGCGCCAAGATGCATGCCGAGGATCCGCTGCGCGTGATGCAGGCGATACCAGCCGAGACGCGCCGCCACGACGATAAGGTAAAGCGTCGCACGCTGAGCTAGTCGCCATCACAGCGCGGCGCTATTCTTGGGCTCCTCGGTCTAAGAATAATAGGTTGCCGATATGCATTCCCACATTCTTCGTTACGCTGCGCTGAGCGTACTCGCCATGACACTTTGCGCCTGCGTCATCGTGCCCGATCAACGGCATTACGCCGATGGACTGGTCATGGTCGCGCCGCCGCCGCCGCGTGAGGAAGTCATGGGTGTTGCTCCGGAGCCCGGCTACGTGTGGCTGGGAGGATATTGGGGATGGGTGGGCAATCGGCACGAATGGGTGTCGGGTCATTGGGCGCCCCCTCACCCCGGCCAACACTGGGTGGCCCACCAATGGGTACGACAAGGCGATGGTTGGCGGTTACGTCCGGGGCATTGGGAGCGCGGTTAGCGGAAGATCACGCAACGCCCGGTCGCTGCCGGCATCGAACCAATGCTCAATGAGGCTGTAGGAAATCGATTGCCGAGGCGGCAAGAGAGGCAGGCCGCCCGCCACGTCCTGGCGGGAGAACCAGCGCACGTCTTCCAATTCATCATCGCGTCTGAGTATGTCTAAGGTCGTCGCCGTGGCGGTGAACCCCAGCATCAGGGATGCCGGGAACGGCCAAGGTTGGGAGGAATGGTATTCAATTCCGCCAACCTGGACCCCGGTTTCCTCCAGCACCTCGCGAGCGACGGCGTCCTCCAGCGATTCGCCGGGCTCCACGAATCCGGCAATCGTGGAGTAGCGCCCGGGCGGCCAAGTGGCTTGCCGGCCCAGTAGGGCGCGTTCGCCGTCGCTGACCAATACGATAATGGCGGGGTCCAGGCGTGGGAATTGTTCGTGGCGGCAGGTCGCGTTAGTGCAAACCAGTACGTGACCGCCTTTCGAGGGGAGCGTCTTGGCCCCGCAAGTCCCGCAAAAGCGGTGCCGTTGGCGCCACGAGATCATGGCCCGGGCATAGCCCAGCAGTCCCGCTTCCTCCGATGGCATCAGAGATGCAATGAACCGCAGATCCTCGAATCTCGTGCCTTCGGGCATGGCGGGCTGATCGAGGGATTCGATCTCGTAGGCAAAGACGCTGCCTCGATCCGTCCGGCCCAATAAAATCAGATCATCGAGACCGCGGCGTTCCGGCGGAATCTCGCCGAGCGCCAGAAAGGCGGCCCGCGACGGACCTTCACCGCTGACGAGATTTCGAGAATTCCACAGCGGAATGACGCGGCTGTTGGCGTCGGCCAACGCGCCCGCAAACCACGCCTCGTCCTGACGCAAATGAGCGCCCCGATCCAGGTAAGGTCCCGCGAATACGTTCCTGGTCTGCATCCAGCGATTCTAACAGGGCGCGCCCATTCCTACTCCCGCCTAGCGGTAAAGCCGGCACACTCGCAGTTGCCGCAGGTTTGGCGTCGTTTCGACAGTAGGTCACGCAGCTGCACGCCGCTGCATACCCTGCAGCGAGCAATGCCGAGTTCGTCCCTGCCGGATAGCGCCATGAGCAGAAACCATGCGTGTTCGAAGGATATAGCCGCCGCGGCGTGCAATTGGAGATAGGACTCGTAGCTTTGGCAGAGCACGGTTCCCGATTCGATCGAACCGGTGCTGTACCCCCGCTCCACAGCGGCTGCCGACGTGCGGAGCAGCCCGTGAGTAACGAACAGGCTCGCCAATTGTGCCGCTTGAAAGTGGAGCTCCGCGCTTCTGAAAAAATAAGCCGCTTGCCTGGGCGACTTGCCGCGATGCCGTCGCACACGGCGGCCGCCGTCGGTTTTGGCCTGGGTCAAGATGTAGCTGCGATACAGCTTGCGGATGCGGTCATCGCTGAGCCCGGTCCACTGGCGAATCGTAAACGTTCGTGCCTCGTGGTGAATCAGTCGCTGCGCAAGATCCAGTCGCAATCGATCTCGGGTGTAACGGTCGTCGGACACTCTCATGGTTCGCTCCCTGCGTGATGAAATCGCCGTGTTTCAGGTCCAAGTAAATTTGACAGAAATTAATCACAAAATATAGCGCTCCTGCAGCCGGGCGCAAGTGCGAGCAACGGTGTGTTCGTCCAGGAATGCGCCAATTCGGCCGCCCGGCGACATGAGGGGCGGCGTACGTCCGCGTAGGCGCCAATCAGCGTTCCATATTTGGTGAAACTGCCGGGTTTTAGGCTTCAGAAAAATTTGACAGAAAGTAGTCACAAAGTTAGCGTACTTGTGAAGGATCGTCAGCGCGCGAATTGGTCAACACGGAGACGGCTATGCAGGACACGGAAGTCGAGAATTGGAGACGGAACTCCCAGGTGGCTCCTGAATTGCTTCTATCCCTGCGCGGGCTCAATTACCGGTTCTTGGAACTCATCACGGCTTTACCTGCCGGCTGGGACTCCCCACGGCAGGGACTGGACGCCGCGATATTCAGCCGGATCAATGCACTGTCGAGCGCGCAACGGGCTGCGGTGGCCAACTGCCCCTACGCCCTGTTCGATTTGCGCTTTCACGATGACGATCATTGGCGCGCACGGCTACGGGCTCCCGGCGGATACGTCGCCGAGCCCGCCTCGGTGAGTGCCGAGACACTGGAATTCGTGAGGCTCGCTATTTTCTTCGCGTGGCACGCCGCAAATACCACCCGTTTCGCGGCGCCCCTGCTGCTGGGAATGAACCCGGGCACGGTCGGGGATTTCCACCGTGCCAGTATCGACCGCCTACCCGCGTTGGCCGCGGTCGAGGCGGTCAATCTGACCGCGAGATGGAGTAATTGCACCGCCTATTGGGGCGCATTGACCGCCGCTGCGGCTGACGCGCACCCGGGGAGGCTAAAAAGAATTCAGCTGTACGGCATGCAGTTGGCCACGGCGGCGCGCCTGCCCTGATCCTATTTCCTACGCTTAGGTTGCGGGCGGGGGCTCGCGGGGTTTAGTCTACGCGGCTCCTATGCAAGCCCTCGCCCTGCGCCAGCTCACCAAGACCTACAAAAACGGCATCAAAGCTCTCAAAGGTATCGACCTGGAGGTCGCCGAAGGCGATTTCTTTGCGTTACTCGGGCCGAACGGGGCCGGCAAGACCACCGCCATCGGCATCGTCACCTCGTTGGTCAACAAAACCAGCGGCACCGTCGAAGTCTTCGGTCACGACATGGACCGCGAGTTGGAAACGGCTAAATCCTGCATCGGCGTCGTGCCGCAGGAAATCAATTTCAATGTGTTCGAAACGGCATTCACCATCGTGGTGAATCAGGCGGGCTTTTACGGAATTCCTCGCGCGTTGGCCAAGCAGCGCGCTGAAAAGTATCTTAAACAGCTGCAATTGTGGGACCGGCGTAATTCCATCGCGCGCGGGCTGTCGGGCGGCATGAAACGCCGCCTCATGATCGCGCGTGCGTTGATGCACGAACCGCGACTGCTGATACTGGACGAGCCCACCGCCGGCGTGGACATCGAGATTCGTCGTTCGATGTGGGAATTCCTGCGCAATATCAACGAGCAGGGCACCACCATCATTCTGACCACGCACTATCTGGAGGAGGCGGAGAATCTCTGCCGCAACGTCGCCATCATCGAGGGCGGCCGCATCATCGAGCGCGACACCATGGCCAATGTGCTGCGTAAATTGCCGACGGAAGTCTTCGTGTTCAATCTCGGCGAGTCGCTGGCGGAACCGCCGAGTTTGCCCGGATTCCGGACGTCCTTGGCCGATGACCACACGCTCGAGGTCGAAGTGACGAAGGGGCAGAATCTGAACGATATCTTCGCACTGCTATCGGCCAGGGGTATTGTGATCAACAGCATGCGCAACAAAGTGAATCGCCTCGAAGAGCTCTTCATTCGGCTCGTCGACAACAGCACCCGCGCTGCCGGCGCGGGGACTTGAGGTCATGAGCGCGCCGTCCCGTAGGCGGACCGAGTGGGTGGGGTTCTCCACCATCGTCATTCGCGAATTCAATCGCATTGTGCGCATCTGGGCGCAGACCATTCTGCCGCCCGTGGTGACCGCGACGCTGTACTTCGTGATTTTCGGCGGGTTGATCGGCGGCCGGGTGGGCCAGGTGGGCGGCTTCGCGTACATGCAGTTCATCGCCCCGGGTCTCATCATGATGACGGTCATCACGAATTCCTACGGTAACGTGGTGTCCTCCTTCTTCGGCGCGAAGTTCGGCAAACATTTCGAAGAACTGCTGGTGTCGCCCCTGCCGAACTGGCTGATTCTATGCGGCTACATCGCGGGCGGCATGGTGCGCGGCTTGCTGGTGGGCTCTGTCGTAACCATCGTCTCCTTTTTCTTCACGCGCCTCGCCGTGGCGCATGTATTCGCCATTATTTCCGCAGTGCTGCTCACGAGCATGGTGTTCTCGCTCGGCGGATTCATTAACGCCTTGTTTGCCAAGAACTTCGACCAGATATCCTGGTTCCCGACCTTCGTGTTGGCGCCCCTGACGTATCTCGGCGGCGTGTTCTATTCCATCAAGATGCTGCCGCCCTGGGCGCACGCCCTATCGTCCGCCAATCCGATTCTATATATGGTGAGCACATTTCGTTACGGGTTCCTCGGCACGACGGACGTGGATCTGCGTCTCGCGTACGGGATCATGATAGGGGCCGTGGTGCTCATGTTTACGGTGGCCGTCACTCTGTTGAATCGAGGCACCGGCATACGCGATTGAGGGAGGGACTATGCCGCATGGACTGACCCGTGTACACGCACCGCGTTTATGCGCACGGCGTGTATACGCACGGCGTTTACACGCGGTCATGATGGGATTCTGCGCGGCGCTGCTCGGCGCATTGTCCGTCTCGGCCGATCCTGTCCCGGCCGTGGCGGCGGCGCCCGGACTGCAGGGCTTCTCGGCAAGCCGTGCGGCTGCCGAGGTGCAATTGGAGGCGCGCTTCGACTCCGACCTCTCGGCAGCCGATTTGCGTTCTTGGATGGAACAATTATCCTCCGCTCCCAATCATGTGGGCAGCGCCCACGACAAGGCGAACGCAGAGTTTCTGCTGCGAAAATTTCGCGAATGGGGCTGGGATGCCTCGATCGAAGAATTCTCGGTGTTGTATCCCACGCCCCGCGAGGAAGTGGTGGAACTGGTCGGGCCGACGCACTTCGTCGCCGCCCTGCGCGAGCCGCCCGTGCCGGGCGATGCCACCTCGCAGCAAGTTCGCGATGAACTGCCTCCCTATAATGTGTACGGTGCCGATGGCGACGTGACGGCCGATTTGGTCTACGTGAACCAAGGCATGCCGGACGATTACAAGGAACTCGAGCGTCAAGGAGTGAGTGTCAAAGGGCGCATTGTCATTGCCCGCTATGGTGGTGGATGGCGCGGCCTCAAACCGAAGTTGGCGTACGAACATGGCGCCGTGGGTTGTCTCATCTATTCCGATCCGCGCGATGATGGCTACGGTGCAGGGGATACCTACCCGCAAGGCGGCTATCGGCCGCGCGACTCGGTGCAGAGAGGTTCGGTACAGGATCTGACCCTCTACAGCGGCGATCCGCTGACGCCTGGGGTAGGGGCGACGTCGGCCGCGAAGCGGCTCGACTTGAAGGACGCGCGGACGATTTTGAAAATCCCCGTGCTGCCGCTGTCCTACGCGGACGCGGAGCCGCTGTTGGCTGCGCTGGGTGGTCGGGTGGCGCCGGCCGCGTGGCGCGGCGGCCTGCCGCTGACCTATCACGTCGGTCCGGGTCCTGCGATGGTGCATCTCAAGGTGGCCTCGGATTGGAACCGGAAGCCGATCTACGACGTGATCGCGAAAATTCGCGGCGCGGAGCAACCCGACAGTTGGGTCATTCGAGGCAATCACCACGATGCGTGGGTGTTCGGTGCTGCCGATCCTTTTTCCGGCCATGTCGCCTTGATGGCCGAAGCCAAGTCCATCGGCAAGCTCGTCAAGGAAGGATGGCGGCCACGGCGCACCTTGGTGTACGCCAGTTGGGACGGCGAGGAGCCGGGTCTCCTGGGCTCGACGGAATGGGTCGAGACTCATGCCGCGGAACTCAAAGCCAAAGCCGTGCTGTATGTGAATTCCGATATGAACGGCCGCGGCGTTTTCGAAGCCGAGGGAAGCCACGCGCTGCAGAGCATGGTCAATGAGGTGACGCGCGCAGTGAATGATCCGGAGACGGGCGCGGCGGTGCGCACGCGGGCTCTTGCGGCGCGGCGCGTCATGGCCTACGAGGCCGGCCATGCCGCCGACGCGGAGAGTGAATTGACGCTGGGCGCCTTGGGGTCCGGGTCGGACTACACGCCGTTTCTGCAACACTTGGGTATCGCGTCGCTGAATGTAGAGTTCAGCGGCGAGGGATACTACGGTGTCTATCACTCCGCCTACGATTCCTTCGATCATTTTCGGCGCTTCGTCGATCCCACGTTTAAATACGAAGTGGCGCTCGCCCAGGTGGCGGGTCGAATCATGTTGCGTGCGGCCGACGCCGATTTGCTTCCCGGCCACCAGGCCGATTTCGCAAAGTCCGTCGCGGGCTACAACACGGAGTTGCAGAAGCTGGTCGAGAGCCTGCGGGCGAAAAGCCGCGAGCTGGCTCAGTTGTTGGATGAGGGCGCGTACGGCCAAGCCGCCGATCCGTTGAATCCGCGGGCTCCGCCGACACGGTCGGCCGACGTGCCGTTCTTGAGCTTTGCGCAACTGGATAACGCCACCCTGCGACTACAGTCGAGCGCCGCGGCTTTCGACAAGGAATATCAGCGCCTTGCGAGCGCTGAGGATTCGCGTTCGAAGGCGCAGCGTGTACGCATGAACGCCGCGCTGGCCAATCTCGAGGGGACCTTGACGGACGCGCGAGGTTTGCCGGGGCGCGAGTGGTACCAACATATGATTTATGCTCCCGGATTGCACACAGGTTACGGCGTCAAGACGTTGCCGGGAATTCGCGAGGCCATCGAGGATGGCCGTTGGGACGAAGCAAACGAATATATGGGGGTGGTCGCGCAGGCACTGAACGCCTACAGTGAGCGTTTGGACCGGGCGTTGGCCACGTTCTAAGTGTCCGCGGCAACCGGCTGGAGGTTCCTCATTGCGGCCCGAGTCGTGTATCGTGCGGGGACAAGGGTCTGGATTTAAGGAAGGAGTTGACTAATGACCGAAGAAAAGCAGCAGAAATTCACCGCCAAAGTCCGACGCGGTCTCGTGTGGGTGCACACGGTTGCCAGCGCGGAACTCGCCAAGAAAAAGGCCGAGGCCACCGGCGTGCGCATCGAAGGTTTCACCGCCAGCGAACTTGCCGACGTGGAATCCGCGTTGACGTGGATCGCGCAGAACAAGGAAGCGCCCGGCTCCGAGCCTGCGGCGTGAGGTTGGCATCGTTCACGGGGACGCGTTGCCTCTAGGATTGCGAGCATCGACGCTGTAGGGACACGGTCTGTGGGGACGCGCTAGACTATTCTCATGGCCCGTAAAAGAGCACTAGTCGTAGACGACTCGAAGTCGGCACGCGTCATCTTGAGCCGCATGCTCGAGAAGTACGATATCGAAGTCGACATGGCGGAGTCGGCCGAGCAGGCCATCGAGTATTTGAATCACAACCGGCCCGACGCGATCTTCATGGACCATCTCATGCCCGGCATGGATGGGTTGCAGGCGGTGCAGGCGATCAAAGGGAATCCGCAAACGGCGACCATTCCCATCATGATGTACACCTCGCAGGAAGGTGAGTTGTACGTGGGGCAGGCGCGTGCCCTCGGTGCGATGGGAGTGCTCCCCAAACAGGTACGCCCTGTCGACGTATCGAAAGTCTTGTACGAACTGCATTTGTTGCCCGATCGCCGAGATATGGCCGAGCCGGCTTTATTGCCGGTGGAAGTCGACAGCAGCGGTGCCGTCGCGCCGCTGCCCGTGGTGGCGAATATCGCCGACGCGCGACCTGCAGCGCCCGATTGGGGCCGCCGCGTCGAGGGCACCATCAAGGAACAGGCGGCCGACGGTCGACGCTTCATCGTGGCGAGCTTGGATAGCTTTGCATCTCGCATCGTGCACGACGTACGTGAGGCCTTGCCCGGCCCTGCGTCCGAGCTCGCACCCATACTGATCCCCGCAGCGAGACCTCGCATTTGGCCCTGGGTGTCCGCGTTGCTCGGCGTGTGTTTGATCGCCGTCGGCTGCGGTGTTCTCGTGGGCGTGACGCGAGAGGAATTGGCCAGGTCCCGTGCTGAATACGCGGGCATGGTCTCGGCCAACGCTGAATTGCAGCGCTCGAGCCAGGAATTGTTCGGCACGGTAAAGGATCTCACGGCTGCGCTGGCTGCAAGCCAAGCCGCACCGGTGGCGGCCAGCGGCGGCGCGACGTCCCGCGTCGAACCGGTTCCCTATGGCGAGATTCCCTTCGACCGCGGTCGACTGGATGCATTGCGCGATTTTCTCTCCAAGCTCGAAGCCCAAGGGTTTCGCGGCGTCGTCAAGATTTCGAACGTGGCCGGCCAGTTCTGTCTCAGCGGCAATGCCACCGACGGTTATGCGCTCGCCGCGGCCAACTTGCCTGCGGGCAAATGCGATCTGGTGGGCAACCCCTTTGACGAATCACTCACCGGCCAGCAGCGCCAATCCCTGGCCTTTGCGAATTTGGTGGCCAGCGTGCGGCAGCGCACGGCGGGCGCTGTGAGTGTGGTGATCGACAATGCCGGTGCGTCGCACGCCGCGTTTCCCTATCCGCAGCGCAGCGACGCGCTCACCGCCGGCGATTGGAACCGGGCGGCTGCTGCCAACAATCGCGTGGACTTCGTCGCTGAGCCCGGCTCGTGACATAAGCGAACCGGACGACCGTCAGAACGCTACCCGGACGAATATGTCGGGTCCCTTGGAACTGAAATTGAATTCTCCGCCCTGCGTGCTCGACGTCGATGTGAGCTGCGCCTTGTAGTCCGTGTACCCGATGGCGAAGGACACGTTGGGCCGGAGGCGGTACAAGGCGTCGAATTCATAAATGCCCAATGATCCCGACGCATTGTTGATGTGCACGTCCAAGTATTGAGCGCTAGCATCGAAGTAGAAGCGCTTACTCGCTACCCACGTGGCATCGAGGCCGACGGTGGGCACGGGGCCCGCCTGATCGTCGGTTTGAATCACATGGCGGGTTTCGGTTTGCACTTTCACCATGGACGATAGGTCGGTGATGTGTACTCCCACAGTGGCTGCAATTTCCAGCGTCTCGCTATGCCAAAAGGAATAGCCGTAGGTGATGCCAAAGGTGCGCAAATTCAATTGTGTCTGCAGAGGATCTGTCGGCAATAAAACTACATCGCGGAAAATGATTGGGGAGCCCGACGCCGGAATGGTCTGGTTGCCGGTACGATCCAGGGTGAAATAGTCGAAGCTCAGGCGTTGGCGCGTGCCGAGCCGTGCCATGGCCTGGAATTTCGGCTCCCAATCCGAGGACGGTAGGCCGAATTGGGATTCCGCATCGACGTAAGTACCCTCGACGCCCTCGCTGCTGTTGGCTTGCAGGTCGGTCGATGAGGAGACGTGCATCGCGCCCAGCGATATTCGAATATGATCGTCGGTGGGACTGAAATAATCGTCAGCCCGGGACTTCGGCGCGGCCAGCGTGAGTAACGTCAACGCAGTGAATGCGGACGCTCGCAGGGCGCCAATGGTCGTCTTCATTCGGTTCTCCTCAATATCAACTCAGCGATAGCCGGGACCTTAGGCGGGACGTCCGGCAACAATCGCCTAGGATGCTTTAATACGCTCGAACACACAAAGCGTCGTATGTCGCCATTTGCGTACAGCGCCGGCTAGGCGTCCCGGCTAACCGCCCGTGACTAGGCGTCCCCACGCTTCTCCTCGAAGCGCACGATGGCTGCGTCGGACGTGACCTCGATTTCTCCATCGACGATGGCGCCCTTGGCGATGGCAATGGTGCGGGCACTGACTCTGCCACGGATCACGGCGGTATAGCCGATCTCGAGTTTGTCCGCGACGATGAGGGCGCCCTCGATTCTTCCCGCAACGGTCGCTTGTTGCGCCTGGATACTGCCGTACCAACGGCCGGAGACCGACAAGTGGAAGGGGCCTTCCAACTCGGCATCGCCATGCACTTCGCCCGAGACCACGAATTGCCCCTTGCCCCGCAAATTACCCATGAACACCGTATCCGCGCCGATCACGGTGGGAATTGGCGAGCCGCGGAGCGGTGCCGACAGCGATGCGGGGTCCAGGAATCGACGTTTCGGTTCGCTCATCGACCTCTAATATCCTATTCGGACCCTAAGATGCTGTGACGAGCTTGGCGTCGCCGACAGCGAGCCGAAATCTAAGTAGAATAGCCATTGGCTTCTCATACGTGGGTCGGGTTGGAACAATGGTCATCAAAAGAAATGCCTTGAGAGTGGTTTCGGCCGTGGTGATGGCATTTGCGCTGGCAGCCTGCAGCCGGCAACAGAGCGATTGGCAAAAGACCCGGGAAACCAACACCGCCGATGGCTATGAGCAGTTCCTGAAAAAGTATCCCAGCGGGGAATTCACGGCCCAGGCTCAGGCGCGCGTCAAGGAGCTGTACGAAGAGCGTGATTGGCAGAAGGCACGCGATGCGGATACCCCTGAAGCCTATCAGGCGTTCTTGAAGCAATATCCTGAAGGCAAGTGGACTGAAGAGGCCCGCATTCGCGTCGAGAACTTCACCCTGGCGCAGGCGCCCGGATCCAGTGCTGGGCCGCCCGCGGCTGGTGCCGATTCGAGCGCGGTGGCGCCGGGGGCCGAACCCTCCGAAAGCCCTGCCCCCGCAGCCCCGCCTACTGCCGCCGGCGGTCAGCCTCCCAACCCGACACCGCCGCCCGTGCAGACACCCGCTCAGCCGCCGGTTCAGGCTGCAGCGACGGCCTCCACGTCGAAAGTGGCCAAGGCCAAGACTGGCTCCTATGGCGTTCAGTTGGGCGCATTCAAATCCGGTGCGCCTGCTGCCCACGAACGTTGGAGCCATCTGCAAAAAGAATATCCGAAGTTGTTGGCGGGGCTGTCCTCGAAGGTTTCTCCCAAGCAAACGACCGGCGGCAAGCTATATCGATTGCAGGTGGTGGGCATGACCGCCGAACATGCGCACGATCTGTGTCATGCCCTGAAGGCCAAGTCGCAGGCTTGTGTGGTGCTGCGGCCTGCCCACGGGTAGCAGGCCGCTTGGCGTCACTAGTGACAAATCTTGTCACCGCCTAGGGGTGCGTGTCTCTCGTAACCCATTGAAATAAAAGAATTTATATTTTGGCATGCGGCTTGCTTCATGTTCCTTGTCGAGGTAGCTCGAACTCAAGGAAAGTACATGCCGTCAGAAGATGTCGCAATGGTGGTGCGTGAGGATAGCCTCAGCGCCGCAATTTTGGTGCGCCGCGCCGATGGCGGTTTTATTTTCAAGAGGATCGATGCGCGCGTGGCAGCCGCGTCACGCCTTGCAGCTACCTATCAGACGGGCTTGAACACGCCTGAACGCCTGCGACAAATCGGCGGCAAGCCCTCGTAAGCTCTTTTGTTGCGATCGATATAGGCGCCGCGGTTCAGCTTCCCCCCGGCACGCGGCGCCTATTTTTTTCCTCGCTGCTGAGTCGCCGTGCTTCCAAGCCCCGCGGTGCTCACGATAAAGGCGTACTCCATCGCGATTTCGCGATAGCGCTGAAACCGTCCTGACTTGCCCCCATGACCTGCATCCATGTCCACATGCAGGAGCAGTGGATTTTGGTCGGTCTTGACCGAACGTAGTTTCGCCACCCACTTCGCGGGTTCGTAGTACTGAACCTGGCTATCCCAAAGTCCGGTGGTGACCAGCATGGCGGGATAGGTTTGAGGGCGTACATTGTCGTAAGGAGAGTAGGACAGCATGTAGTCGTAGGACACGCGGTCCGCGGGGTTGCCCCATTCGTCGTACTCGTTCGTGGTCAGCGGAATGCTGTCATCCAGCATGGTGGTGACCACATCGACGAAAGGGACTTGGGCGACGATGCCGCGGTAGTCCTCGGGACTCAAGTTGGCGATGGCTCCCATCAAGAGGCCGCCCGCGCTGCCGCCCATGGCGAATACCCCCTGTTTTTGAGCGTAGCCTCCCGCCACCAAAAAGTGAGTGGCATCGATGAAGTCTGTGAAGGAGTTCTTCTTGTTGAGTTGGCGGCCCTCGTCGTACCAGGCTCGGCCCATTTCCTGGCCGCCGCGGATGTGCGCGATGGCATAAACGAAACCCCGATCGATCAAGCTGAAACGAGCCGACGAGAACGCAGGATCCATGGACAACCCGTAGGAGCCGTACGCGTATTGGAGCAGGGGCGCGGAGCCGTTTTTGACGAATCCCTTGCGATAAATGAGTGATACGGGAATCGACTTGCCGTCCCTCGCCGGCGCAAACAGCAACTCGGTTTGGTAATTGGCGGGATCGAAGTCTCCCAGCACTGGATCGCGCTTCAGCAAGGTCTGCTCGCCGGTGCGCATGTTGTAGTCATACACGGTGGCCGGCGTCGCCAGTGAGGAATAACTGTAGCGCAGAATGTCCGAGTCGATCTCGGGGTTCGCGGAAAGCGCAGTCGTATAGGCCGGCTCGGCGCTGGCGATGAAATGCGGTTGCCCCTCGGCACGTCCATCCGCCGTCAACGGTTGAATGCCGATTTTCCTCAGGCCGCCGCTGCGTACCGAGGTCGCGAGGTGGCGAGAGAATGCCTCGAAATCCTCGATGTAAGTGTCATCGCGGTGCGCTATGAGGTCCCGCCACTCACTCTGCGAGGCTTCGCGGCCGAGGGGCACGGACATGATTCGAAAATTGGTGGCCTGCCAATTGGTGCGCACGATGAAATCATGGTTCAAATGTTCGACGTCATATTCATGGCCGTCTTGCCGAGGCAGGAACACCTTGAAGGTCAGCGATGGCTCGTGCGCATCCGCATACCGCCATTCGGACGAGAGGGTCCCCTCCATGTGAATGAACAGAAAGCGGTCGGATTTGGACTTGGACACGCCGGTGTACAGCGACTTATCGGTCTGTTCGAAGACCAATACGTCCGACGCGGGGTCCGCCCCGAGCACATGCTTTTTGACGCGCAGTCCCAATAATGTCTCGGGGTCTTTTTCGATGTACAGCACCGTCCTGTTGTCGTTGGCCCAGGCGAGGTCGGGTTCGACGGCGGGGATGGCCTCGGCCAACATCTCGCCCGTGTGCAGGTTCTTGAAGCGCAGGACGTATTCGCGGCGGCCCACCGTATCTTCGCAAAAGGCCATCCACTCGCCGTCGGGCGTAATGTCGAGTTCGCCGATCTGGTAGTAGTCGTGCCCGACGGCCATGGCGTTGACGTCGAGCATGATGTCTTCCGGCGCATCCAAGCGACCTTTGCGGCGGGCGTAAATGGGATGCTCCTGACCGGGCTCGAAGCGTATGTAGTACCAGTAGCCGTTCTTGAGGTAGGGAACGGTGGAGTCGTCCTGTTTCAAGCGGGCGATGATTTCCGCATAAATGGCTTCCTCCAGCGGCTTGAGGGGCGCTTGATGCAGTGCGTGATATGCATTTTCGGCATTGAGGTAGGCCAGCACGTCGGTGTCGCTGCGCTCATCGTCGCGCAACCAGTAATACGGATCGGACCTCTGACCGTGCGGCGAGGACACCAGGTGGGGGCGGACGGCGGCGACGGGAGGCGAATTTTTCGGCATTGGGTACCCTTGTCCTCAGACGAGGCGGGAGTATAGTCAATCGAACTGGCGCTTCAGATGTCCAAGGTCACTGGTTGAGGGGGAGATCTCATGCAGACCGTGAATCATTTATTAAAGCTCAAGGGCGGGCAGGTTTTTTCCGTCACGCCGAGCGACTCGGTGTTACGCGCCGTTGAACTCATGGCCACCCGGCATGTGGGAGCGCTTCTTGTCATGCAGCAGGGTGCGTTGCTCGGCATCATTTCGGAACGGGACTACGCTCGAAAGGTGATTTTAAAGAATCGCTCGTCGCATGACACTCCGGTCGGGGACATCATGACCCCTTCCCCCGTCACGGTCTCGCCCAACGATACCGTTCACCAATGCATGGAACTCATGACTGACGGCCGTTTCCGTCACTTGCCGGTGGTGGAAGGCGGCCGGGTGGTCGGCATGCTGTCCATTGGCGACCTGGTCAAGGCGGTGATCGAAGAACAGCGCGGCCAAATCGAGCAATTGGAGCGCTATATCGCCGGCTGAGAGGCGAACTCGTCGCCCGCTCAGGGGACGGCGCTTCGTCGCCTGAGAGAAGGCCTTCAGGTTGACGATGTTGGCCACCGAGGTATTATGAGCCCCATACCGGCGCGCCTTGCGGCGCTAGCCCCAACCTACGCTTAATTTTAAGCGAAGAACCGAGTTAAGTTATTGTTTCTAATAGGTCCTGCGGATTTGCCGTGGGACGCGCATTGTTGTGGGCTTCTTATGGCAGACGAGAGATCGGTGGATAGGGGCATTGGCGAACCCGGCGGAGTGGATCCGCGTGCGGGTGATTGGGGTTTGTGCCGGGCAGCCTATGAACGGGATTCTTGCGGGTTTGGGCTCATCGCGAGCTTGGACGATCAAGCCAGTCACTGGGTGGTGCAGACCGCCATCAGTTCCCTGAACCGTCTGACGCATCGCGGCGCCATCGCCGCCGACGGTAAGACCGGGGACGGATGCGGCCTGCTCATCAAGATGCCCACCCGATTTCTGCGCGAGGTAGCCAAGGCGGCGGGATTCAAGCTGTCCACCCGATTCGCCGCCGGCCTGGTGTTCCTGGACCGCGACCCGGCCAAGGCCGACACGGCGCGCCGCATTCTGACCGAGCAAATCGAGCGGGAACAGCTAAAGGTCGCGGGCTATCGCGAGCTGCCGACCGATCCTAGCGCCTGCGGCATGGAGGCACTGAAGACGCTGCCCACCATCGTGCAGGTGTTTGTGAACGCCGGTCCCGACATCGATGAGCAGACTCTGAATCGCAAGCTGTACATGGCGCGGCGCCGCGCCGAGAAGCAGCTGGAAGGCAGCGACCCGGTGTTCTACATCCCTTCCCTGTCGGCGAGCACCATCGTCTACAAGGGCATGGTGATGCCCCAGTACCTGGCGCAGTTCTATCCGGATCTCAAGGATCCGCGCATGGAAGCCTCGGTGGTGGTTTTCCATCAGCGTTTTTCCACCAACACGCTGCCGCAGTGGCGCTTGGCGCATCCCTATCGGTATCTCGCGCATAACGGTGAAATAAACACGGTCCAGGGCAATCGTAGTTGGGCGGTGGCGCGCGGTCCCTTGTTCCGTTCCCCGGTGCTGCCCGATCTGTCAGACGTGCTACCGGTGGTTTCCTTGAGCGGCTCCGACTCTCAGTCGCTGGACAACATGCTGGAGCTGCTGCTGGTGGGTGGCCTGGATCCCATGCATGCCTTGCGCATGCTGGTGCCGCCGGCATGGCAGTCGGTGGACATGATCGATCCGGATCTCAAGGCGTTCTACGAGTACTACGCCACGCACATGGAGCCCTGGGACGGTCCCGCCGGCATCGTCGTGACGGACGGGCGCTATGCCTGCTGCACCCTGGATCGCAACGGCCTGCGTCCCGCGCGCTGGGTCATTACCAAGAATCGGCATATCACTGTCGCCTCCGAGGCGGGCGTGTGGGATTACAACCCCGAGGATGTGGTCCGCAAGGGCAAACTCGGACCCGGGGAAATTCTCGCCCTGGATTTGCAGACGGCCGAACTCATGGACACGAAGCAGGTGGATGATCTCCTGAAGAGCCGGCACCCCTACAAGGTGTGGCTCAAGAAAGGCGTGCGCTACCTGCAAACCGATCTCATCGACCCGCGTCTCGCCGCCGAACCCTTCGATCGCGACACCCTGGCGCTGTTTCAGAAGATGTACAACGTCTCCGCCGAAGAGCGCGACGAAATCATTCGCGTGCTCGCCGAGGATGAGAGCGAGGCCGTGGGATCCATGGGCGACGACACGCCCATGCCCGTGCTGTCGAAGAAAGTGCGCTCGCTGTACGACTACTTCCGTCAACAATTCGCCCAGGTCACGAATCCCCCTATCGACAGCCTGCGCGAAAGCATCGTGATGTCCCTGCAAACGCAGATCGGGGCCGAAGCGAATATTTTCGTGCCCGCGCAGCAGCACGCCGAACAAGTGGTCTTGAGCTCACCCATTCTGTCGCAGCGTAAATTGCGGCAGATCATGGCACTCGAGGATTCGGGGGTGCCGCATGAATTCATCGACCTGCAGTTCGATGCGGGCCTGGATTTGAAGGCGGCCATTCTTGCCGTGTGTGATCAAGCCGAGGCCGCCGTGCGCGGCGGCAAGCTGGTGCTGCTGCTCTCCGATCGCTACCTGGTCAAGGGCAAGATTCCCATTCAGGCACTCCTCGCGACGGGCGCCGTGCATCATCGTTTGGTGAAAACCGGCCTGCGTTGCAAGTGCAACATCCTGGTCGAGACCGGCACGGCGCGCGATGCGCATCATTTCGCCTGCCTCATCGGCTATGGCGCCACCGCCGTGTATCCGTATTTGGCGTATCAGACCTTGTTCGATCTCATGCGCAAGGGCGCCGTGAAGGCGGACGCGGATGCCCGCCAGGAGCTGGGACGCAGCTACCGCCGCGGGATTCGCAAGGGTCTGTTCAAGATCATGTCCAAAATGGGCATATCGACCATTGCAAGCTATCGCAGCGCGCAGCTGTTCGAAATCGTCGGTTTGAGCGATGAAGTGGTGTCGCTGTGTTTCGAGGGCTCCGACAGCCGCATTCAGGGCGCTGACTTCGTCGATTTGAAATCCGACACCGAGTACCTCGCCGAGCGCGCCTGGGACCACGCCGTGGGCGTGGAACAGGGCGGCTTGCTCAAGTACATGCATAACGGCGAGTACCACATGTACAACCCGGACGTCATCGCGACACTGCAGGCGGCGGTGATGAGCGGCGACTACGACCAGTACAAACAGTTTGCCGCCTTGGTCAACGAGCGGCCCGTGTCCTGCATCCGCGATCTCTTGAAATTGCGCACCGGTGCGAAGGCAAATGGTTGCCCCCCCATACCCCTCGACGAAGTGGAATCTATTTCATCCATCCTGATGCGCTTCGACAGCGCGGGCATGTCCTTGGGCGCCTTGTCGCCCGAGGCCCACGAGGCGCTGGCCATTGCCATGAACCGGTTGGGCGCCCGCTCCAACTCGGGCGAGGGCGGAGAAGATCCGGTGCGCTATGGCACGGAGAAGAATTCCAAGATCAAGCAGGTAGCCTCGGGACGTTTCGGCGTAACGCCGGAATACCTCATCAATGCCGAGGTGCTGCAGATCAAGGTGGCCCAGGGCGCGAAGCCCGGCGAGGGCGGCCAGTTGCCGGGTCACAAGGTGAACGACATGATCGCCCGCCTGCGCTTCGCGCGTCCGGGCGTGGGATTGATTTCGCCGCCGCCGCATCACGACATTTATTCCATCGAAGATTTGGCGCAGCTGATTTTCGATTTGAAGCAGGTGAACCCGCAGGCGCTGGTGTCCGTGAAATTGGTGGCCGAGCCCGGGGTGGGTACGGTGGCCGCGGGTGTGGCGAAGGCCTACGCCGATCTCATTACCATCAGCGGTTACGACGGCGGCACAGGCGCGAGTCCGCTGTCGTCCATCAAGTATGCCGGCACGCCGTGGGAGCTGGGTCTCGCGGAGACGCATCAGACGCTGCGCGCGAATGAACTGCGTCACCGAGTCCGCTTGCAGACCGACGGCGGCCTGAAGACCGGCTTGGACGTCATCAAGGCGGCGCTCATCGGTGCCGAGAGCTTCGGCTTCGGCACGGCCCCGATGGTGGCCCTGGGCTGCAAGTACCTGCGCATTTGTCATCTCAATAACTGCGCCACCGGAGTGGCGACGCAGCACAATGTACTGCGCACCAAGTTCTTCATCGGCCTGCCCGAGATGGTCATGAACTACTTCAAGTTCGTGGCGCGCGAATGCCGTGAAATCATGGCTGAGTTGGGTGTGCGCACTCTGGCGGAACTCATCGGCCACACCGAGCGTCTGGAAATTCTACCCGGCGAGACGTCGAAGCAACGCAAGCTCGATTTGCGGCCGCTGCTGGCCAACTCCAGTTTGGTATCGGACAAGCCGCAGTTCTGTGTGGATCCCCGCAACGAACCCTTCGACAAGGGCGTGATGGGTGAACAAATGGTGCGCGACATGAAGGACGCCATTGCCGGCAAAACCGGCGGCACCTTCTCCTATGAGGTGCGGAATTACCATCGCTCGATCGGCGCCCGGGTCTCCGGCGAAATCGCCAAGCGCTGGGGCAACAACGGCATGAGCGAGGCGCCGCTGATCGTCAATCTCAACGGTTCCGCGGGGCAGAGCTTCGGCGTCTGGAATGCCGGCGGCCTGCACCTCCATCTCGAAGGTGAGGCAAACGACTATGTCGGCAAGGGCATGGCCGGCGGAAAAATCATCTTGAGGCCGCATGCCCGTTCGACTTTCGTGGCGCGCGAAACCGTCATCATGGGCAACACCTGCCTATACGGCGCCACCGGCGGTGAGTTGTACGCGGCCGGCACGGCCGGCGAACGCTTCGCGGTGCGCAACTCCGGCGCGCTCGCGGTGGTCGAGGGCGCCGGCGATCATTGCTGCGAGTACATGACGGGCGGCGTGGTGTGCGTGCTGGGACGCACCGGCGTAAATTTCGGCGCCGGCTTTACCGGCGGCTTTGCCTACGTGCTCGACATGGAGCGCGACTTCGTCGACCGCTACAACCATCAATTGATCGACATTCACCGGGTGTCGCCGGAGGGCATGGGAATTCATGTGCAGCACCTGCGCGGGCTCATCGAACAACATGTCGATGCCACCGGTAGCGCCTGGGGCGTTCAACTCTTGAACGATTTCCGGACCTACATCGGTAAATTCTGGGTCGTGAAGCCGAAGGCGGCCGCGATCGATTCTCTACTCGTCAATTTACGACGCGCTGCTTAGAGCGCGCGCTCGCGTGAACCACCATGGCCGATAAGTACATGCAGTTTTTGGAAATTCCGCGCAAGGATCCGGACAAGCTCGCCGTGGACGTGCGCGTCACGCAGTTTCGCGAGATCTATTCGCAGTACAGCGCGGAGACCGCGAGCGCTCAGGCCGGCCGCTGCCTGTCCTGCGGCAATCCGTTCTGCGAGTGGAAGTGCCCGGTGCACAACTACATCCCGAACTGGTTGGCGCTGGTCAATGAAGGAAAACTCTTCGAGGCGGCCGAGCTTTCGCACCAGACCAATTCCTTGCCGGAAATGTGTGGGCGTATCTGTCCGCAGGACCGCCTTTGCGAAGGCGCGTGCACGCTGAACGACGGCATCGGCGCGGTGAGCATCGGCTCCATCGAAAAATACATTACCGATGAGGCCTTCAAACAGGGCTGGAAGCCCGACATGTCCAATGTGGTGAGCACGGGCAAGCGTGTGGCCGTAATTGGCGCAGGCCCCGCGGGCTTGGGCTGCGCCGACGTGTTGGTGCGCAACGGCGTCACTCCGGTGGTCTTCGACCGGTATTCGAAAATCGGCGGCTTGCTGACATTCGGCATTCCTCCGTTCAAGTTGGAAAAGGACGTGGTCGAGAAGCGCCGCGAAATCATGGAAGGCATGGGTGTGGAATTTCGTTTGAATGTAGAGGTGGGCCGAGACATATCGTTCGAGCAGCTGACCGAAGAGTTCGATGCCGTGTTCATGGGCATGGGTACCTACAACTACGTCAAGGGGGGCTTCAGCGGTGAAGACCTGCCCGGGGTATACGAGGCCCTGCCATATTTGATTTCGAACATTAATCGCGAGCTGGGACTGCCGGGCAATGCCGAGGGGTTCGTCGACATGCGCGACAAGCGAGTGGTGGTGCTGGGCGGCGGCGACACGGGTATGGATTGCAATCGCACAGCCATTCGCCAGGGCGCGTCCAGCGTCACCTGCACGTATCGTCGCGATGAGGACAACATGCCGGGCTCGCGGCGCGACTACAAGAACAGCAAGGAAGAGGGTGTCGAGTTCCTCTTCAATCGCCAGCCCGTTGAAATAGTCGGCTCCGATCGCGTGCGCGGCGTTAAATTCGTACAGACCCGCCTGGGGCCGCCCGACCAGCGTGGCCGGCGTGTGCCGGAAGTCATTCCGGATACGGAGGAAACCATCGAGGCGGACGCCGTGATTATCGCCTTCGGATTCTTGCCCAGTCCCCCGAGTTGGTTCGAACAGCATCAGATCGCGCTGCACGCCAACGGACGGGTGCGGGTGTCGGGCGCATCGAAGTCGCGCTTCCAGACCACGAATCCCAAGGTCTTTGCCGGCGGCGACATGGTGCGCGGTTCGGACTTGGTGGTGACTGCCGTGTTCGAGGGCCGCGAGGCCGCACAGGGCATTTTGCAGTACTTGGACGTACGGACCGCGGCGCGCCACTAGGCCGCCTCGCTCTCGAGTCACTCAACCGATGGCGCGCAATATTGAAATCAAGGCGCGTATCGCTGATCCAGTGGCTTGTACCGCTCGCGCGGCGGCGTTGGCCGATCAGGGCCCCATAGAAATAGACCAGGACGATACCTTCTTCAGGTGCATCGGCGGGCGCCTGAAGCTGCGCGCTTTTTCCGACGGCACAGGGGAGTTGATTTACTATCGCCGCGCCAACAACCGAGGGCCCAAGGAGTCCTTTTATCTTCGCTCTCCGACGTCGGCTCCGGATGTTTTGCGCGAGTCGCTGGCGCTAGCGAACGGGCTGGCCGGGCGGGTGAAGAAACACCGGAAACTGTTCCTCGTGGGTCGGACCCGAATTCATATCGACGATGTCGAGCATCTCGGTCATTTCCTGGAACTCGAAGTGGTGCTTACCGACGACGAGCCTTTGGAGGTCGGCGTGAGTGAGGCCCATGGGCTCATCAAACGCTTAGGTATTCTGCCGCATCAATTGGTTGAAGAGGCGTACGTGGATTTGCTGGCGCTGACGGGGCTCTCCGAAGCGGCCGTGGCGGCCGTGGCGAGTATGGCGTCTGGGTCGCCTGGGCTTGTAACGGCATCGGAACCTCCAGAGCGTTCGGGCCCTGGGCCGTGAACGCTGTTTACGAGCAACTGGCGCCGCCCGCCGTGCTGTCCCGCTGGGTTGCCGCGTTTTGGCAACTGCGCGACGCGGAGGGCGACGGTACTCCCGGGACTCAACGGGTGTTGCCGGATGGTTGCGTGGATATCTTGTTCGACTTTGGACGGTGGCGTGCGAGCGGCCGTAACGTCGGCATGATCGCGCCGGCGACCAGACTGGTCGGCACGATGACGCGGGACGACGACCCTGGGCGGGGGTGGCGGCGCGCTGCGGTTACGCCGACCAATCGCACCTCAGCCGGGATTTCAGCGAATTTGCGTTGACGACGGCCGGTGCCTGGGCAGCTGAGCAGCATCCTGTCGGATTCCTTCAAGACTCTCGGGGAGCCTCGCGCTAAATTGTCGGTATGAACGCAGCGTCCCGCTGCAGAGGTATCCCGATGGCCAACCGTATTTGCTTCGTTGAATTGCCGGCCGCAGCGACCGCGCCCGCCAAGACTTTTTACTCGTCAGCCTTCGGTTTCACCATGACGGATTTCGGTCCTACCTATGCCTGCACCCTGAGCGGCGATGTGGATCTGGGTCTGCAGGCCGATGCCGCTGAAGCGACGGCGGCGCCGCTGCCCGTGATCCAGGTGGAAGCGCTGGAAGCGACCGAAGAGCTGGTGCGGCAAGCCGGCGGCGTCATCACCAAACCTATATTTGGATTTCCCGGTGGAAGGCGCTTCCATTTTCGCGACCCGGCGGGCAATGAGCTTGCGGCCATGCAGGTCGCGTGATGGTCGGGTGACATAGCCCCACATCCATGTCCGAAAACGGCGAGTATTCCCTTACCGCATTGGCTACTCTGGCGCCATGTCACTTGATGCAGACATTTGCTACCGGGCGGTCCGCGCCAAGGATCGCCGCTTCGATGGGCGTTTCTTCGTCGCCGTGTCGTCCACCAAAATTTATTGCCGGCCCATTTGCCCCGTGCGGCCTCCCAAGCGCGAGAACATGCGCTTCTATACCAGCGCGGCCGCCGCCGAGGGTGCCGGATACCGTCCGTGTCTGCGCTGCCGTCCGGAGCGGGCGCCGGGTCTAGCACCGGTCGATGCGGCAAGCCGTTTGGTGAGCGCGGCGATTGCGGGTATCGAAGAACATGCCCTGTCGACTTCGCATGTGGGTGCGCTCGCGGCATCGCTGGGCGTCAGCGATCGTCATTTGCGCCGCGTCACGGAGGCGGAACTCGGCGTGTCGCCCATCGAGCTGGCACAGACCCAACGGCTGTTGCTGGCTAAAAGACTATTGAGCGAAACCGGACTCAGTCTCACGGAAATAGCCTTCGCCAGCGGCTTCGGCAGCGTGCGACGCTTCAATGCCCTGTTCAAATCACGGTATGGCCTCAGCCCGCGCTCGCTGCGTGGGCGCGGCAATGTGGCGGGCTTGCGCTGCCAGTTGGATTTCAGACCGCCCTTGGCGTGGGGGCACTTGTTGTCGTACCTGCGAACTCGAGCAGTGCCCGGCGTGGAGCAGGTGGACGACACCCACTATCGGCGCACTGTGGCCATCGGTGAGCATCAGGGATGGATTGCCGTGTCGCTGGCCAAGAACGGCACGGCGCTGGATGTGGAGCTGTCTCAGTCCCTGGCGCCGGTCATCGGCGCAGTCATCTCCCGCGTCAAGCAGCTGTTTGACCTGGGCGCAGCCCCGGATGCCGTCACTGCGTTGCTGTCGCAAGATTCCATATTGGCAGGTACCGTGAAGAAACTGCCGGGGTTGAGAGTGCCGGGAGCCTTCGACGGCTTCGAACTCGGGGTGCGAGCGATCCTTGGGCAGCAGGTGTCCGTCAAAGCCGCCACCACCGTGGCGGGTCGCTGGGCTGTGGCCTTCGGTGCGCCGATTGCCACGCCATTTGCCGAATTGAAACTTGTCGCGCCTACCGCGCAGCGCATGGCCGATGTCTCGGAGTCACAGATTGCGGGACTGGGCGTGGTGGGGAGTCGGGCGCGCTCCATTATCGCGTTAGCGAAAGCTGTCGGGGAGCGCCGGGTGGTGCTGGCACCCTCCGCGGACGTCGACACCCAGATTCATGAGCTGCAGAAACTGCCGGGTGTGGGGCCCTGGACAGCGCACTACATAGCGATGCGGGCACTGCATTGGCCCGACGCTTTTCCCGGCACCGATTTGATGCTGCTGCGAGCCGCTAGTCTCAACGCGAAACAATTGCAGGCCCGTGCGGAAAGCTGGCGGCCTTGGCGTGCGTACGCCACTCACTATCTATGGCAATCCCTGGGGATCATTCCGTGAATATTTATTCTCATGTCGACAGTCCCGTCGGACGGCTCCTGCTCTGCTCCGACGGCGTTGCCTTGACCGGCTTATACATGGATGTTCCCGGCCACGCGCCTCGCGGCTTGGAACAGGGGGTAGGGAACGCCGGCGCGCGACCGCTCCGGGAAGCCGCGCGCCAGCTTGGCGAATATTTCGCCGGCGACAGGCGGGAGTTCGACGTGGCGCTGCGCTTGGAGGGTACGGACTTTCAGCGTCGCGTCTGGAAGGTGCTCACGGAAATCCGTTATGGCGAGACTTGGAGCTATGGCCAGCTTGCGAAGCGCATCGCCAACCCCAAGGGCTTTCGGGCGGTGGGCTTGGCGAATGGGCGAAACCCCATTTCCATTCTCGTTCCCTGCCATCGAGTGATTGGTGCGGATGGGTCGCTCACCGGCTATGGCGGCGGCGTCGAGCGCAAGCGCTGGCTGCTCGCCCACGAGGGGCTACACTAGCGCGCGCACGTCCTCGGTGATCGTCCCCATTTGGCGAATGTCCTCATCATGATGGGAGTCGCGGAATTGTTCCGCGATGCCGGCCGTATACCAGTCGCGCATGGACGGCAAATTGAGCATGCGAGCGGCATAGTCGGCGGCGGGCGGATCGAGCGGCAGTCCATAGCTGCGAGCCCGAAACACCACCGGGGCGAAGAAGGCGTCCACCGCGGTAAAGGTATTGCCGGCGAGAAAGGGGCCTTTAAAGCGCTGCAATCCCTCGACCCACAGCGCGTTGATCCGGGCAACGTCGCGCTCGAGAGCGGGTGGGAACTCATGGAGTTTGACGGTCTGCCCGCAGGTCATGGAGCACCGATTGCGCAACTCTTGAAAGCCCGAATGCATTTCGGCGGCGGCGCAGCGAGCCCAGGCGCGGGCGGTGCGGTCGGCGGGCCATGCTTGGCGGTGGCGTTCAGCGACATATTCGACGATGGCCAGAGAATCCCAGATGACATCCTCGCCATCGATCAGGCAGGGCACTTTGCTGTTCGGGGTGATTCTTTTATAGGCGTCCCAGGCCGCCTGATCGCTGAAGGGCACCAAGTGCTCAACGAAGGGAATCTGCAGCTCGCGCAGCAGCACCCAGGGCCTCAATGACCAAGACGAGTAATTTTTGTTGGCGATGTAGAGTTCGTACATGGGCCCATCATACCGGAGCCCGTGCGAGAACCTACAACATCAAAACTTAGGGTTCGTTAACAAATAGTAAATGCCTCCCGCGATCAATATGGTCGCGGGCAGCGTGAATACCCAGGCGATCACGATGCGCGAAATCACGCCGTACCGCAGCCCCGCGCCCGAGGTCACCATGGTGCCGGCGATGCCCGACGTGACGATGTGGGTGGTGCTGACCGGCAGGCCGGTGAACCCCGCGGTGCCGATGAGGATGGCCGAGATGACTTCGGCGGAGGCGCCCTGCGCCGGCGTCAGATGCACATTGCCCAGGCGCTCGCCCAGTGTTTTGACGATGCGTTTGTAGCCGATCATGGTACCGATGCCTAGGCATAGCGCGCTCAACATACGCACCCACATGGGCGCGTACTCGACCGCGCCGCCCAATTCCTTGGTGATGGACTGAGCCTGCTTCTTGTCGTCCGAGGAGATGTCCTTGGTCTCTTCGGCATGCTTCAACTCGGATATCACCCGATAGACATCGTCGCGCACGTTTGAGCGCAACTTGGCGGCCGGTGAGTGGGGGCCGACCTCGAGTGTGTGACCGTCGGGCGGCTCCAGCACCGAAGCCTGCCCGCCTGCAGCCTGCGAGGCGCCGAGTCCTTCGATATTGTGGGCGGCAGCAAGGGCCGAGTCTTTTTCGTCGTCGCCGTACTTGCGAATCAAAGGCTCCGCCCTCGTCATGACGGCGGGTAGATCGTGCAGCGACTGGCCGGCCGTCGGATTCAATGCATAGGTGGCGGGGAAAAGACCGATGATGGTCAGCATGATGAGCCCAATGCTTTTCTGACCGTCGTTGGTGCCATGGGCGAAGCTGACGCCACTGCACGTCAGCACGAGAATACCCCTCATCCACCAAATCGGCGGCTTGTCGGTAACCGGCTCATATAGATTCTTATCGTGTAGCGTCTTGCGGCAGAGGAAATATAGCGCGCCGGCGAGAACGAACCCCAGGAGAGGAGATAGGGCGAGCGCTTCGAGTACCTTCCAAAGCTGAGCCCAATGGACGCCGTCGCTCAAGGATCGCGAGCGGACAAACGCGTTACCCAAGGCCACGCCGATTATGGATCCGATCAGGCAATGTGAACTTGAGTTGGGTAGTCCCAACCACCAGGTACCGATATTCCACGATAGCGCAGCGAGAAACAGCGATACCAACATGGCCACCGCGGGCCCGCCGTCGGGCGGCGACAGAACTTCGGCGGGCAGTAGTTCCACCAAAGCATAGGCGACCGCGATGCCGCCCACCATGACGCCGACGAAATTCATGACCCCGGATAGAACCACCGCCTGGGCGGGTTGCAGAGACTTGGTGTAAATGACCGTCGCAACCGCATTCGCCGCATCATGAAAGCCGTTGGTGGCTTCGAACATAACGACCATCAGCAACGAAAACACGAGAAGGCCGAATGCGAGCGTCGACGCGGGATCGAGGTGATTCAGCATGCGGCCAGCCTCTCCCAATAACGATCGGGTTGTGAGACCCGGTTTGCAGCGTCTCTCTGTAGGATGACTCTCACGCCACCTTATGTGCGTGTCCCCACAGACAGGAGTCCGTGGATTATTGCCGTTTTGTAACAGCCGCTAGTGAGATTCCGGTAATTTGCAGGCGATGAACAGGGTGCGGTCTTCCTCGCTACCTTCCTTCAGCGTGTCATAGCCGCGAGAGCCGCAAGCGCGCCCCGCCTTGACGAGGCAGCTGGAAAAGCTGTTCAAGTAGCCGCCACAGGCGATCACATAGCTACGACGGCCATCTGGTGCGTAGGTGGGGTGTTGCGAGCTGCACGCCCCGGACGCAATCGCCGCGACCGCTAAGAGCGCCACTCCGAAGTATCGGCTAAACGTTGGCATGTCGTACCCGTGAATTGTCAGCCAACAAATATGAATGACGCATGTGACAACTTCGTTGCTCAACTAGATTTGTAGTCGTGTAGGAAGTTGAAGCATCCCGTCGGTATAGTCGGCCGCCTTCGAAATCACGAGGGCTTCAGATGCGATTCAGCGGGGCGTTATTTGGTGCGGCGGTCATGTCGGCAGGGTCGATGTTGGGCTCCGCTGCCCGCGCCGACGAGGAAGGCGGCGGATTTTTCGTCGGTGGCGATGTAGGCCGTGCGCCCATCGAGACCAACAACACTGTGTATCAGTCGCAGCTCGCGGCATCGGCATCTGGAGGCGGGTCGTTGGGGTTCACCAAGGCCTCATTGAGCAAGCGCGATATCGCCTGGTCGTTCGACAGCGGATATATGTTTTTGCCATACCTGGGCGTGGAAGCGTCGTACCTTCGCTTCGGCCGCGTCTCCAACAAGCTCGCGGGTTCTTTCGTGCCGACGGACGGAACCTCGGAGTACGTGTACGCGGCCACTCTGCTCGAGTCCTGGGGTCCGGCGCTAGGGCTGTTATTTCGATTACCGCTCGTCCAGAACGTCGACGTTAATTTCCGGCTCGCCGATTATTACGGACACACGACGCTGACCGACACGCTGATTGCGGCCGAACACACCTCGAGCACCGTGACCTCGAACAGCTCGAGCCTCCTGGCGGGAATCGGCGTCGCGTATACCCTCGAGGGGCGCTGGTTGGCCAAGCTCGATTACCTCCATATTGGTCAGGCCGGCAGCGACAAAACCATAAAATACAGCATCGGCATGGTGTCCGCGGGCATCGCGTATGCGTTCTGACCGGGCGCGCTAAATCATCGGCAAAGTCACGGTAAACACGGCGCCGCCACCATCGGAGCGGTTGGCCGCCGCCGCGCTGCCGCCGTGAAATTCCGCAATGAGGCGCACGATATACAGTCCTAAGCCGAAGTGGGGTTTGTCGTCTCCGCCTTGTCGATGCTCGAACAGGGATTCGAACAAGCGATTCAACATGTCTTCCGGAATGGGCGGCCCGTCATTGTCGACGGTAATTTCATAGCGGGTAGAGGAGCGTGTGAGTCCCACGCGGATGGTGCCCGACGGAGTGCAAAAATCGACGGCATTGTCTATGAGCTTGTCGAGCATTTGCACGACGAGATCCGGAGCGCCGTGCATGAAGCAGGTGTCGGTGGGCGTCGTGAGCTCGATGCGGGCAGCGGGGAATCCGTCGCGATATCCTTCAATGGCGGATTGCATGAGCTCCTTCAAGTCGAAGCTCACCCGCTCGGCTTGCTTGATACTCTCCTCGACCCGGGAGGCTGCGCCGAGGGCGCTCAATATGGACTGCAGCCGCGAAGCTCCCTCGCGGGCGCGTCTGACGTAGCCCTGTTGATCGGCACGCAACCCCTCGGACTCCAAATTGTCCAGCGACGATCGGACGATGGTGAGCGGCGTGCGTAACTCATGCGACAGCTTGCCGCCCAGGGTGCGGAGGTACTGGGTATGCTCATTGAGGCGCGCCAGCAGGCGTTCGAAGCCGCGCGACAAGGCGCCGATCTCGTCCGTTCGCCGTGATTCGGGCATGTCGAGACGTATTCGGCCGTCGTTGGTAACGGCGGTGTCGGCCGCCAACCGCAAACGATCGATGCGCACACTGATCCACGTCGCTATCCCGAAGGCGATGGCGACGGCCAGGGCGGTCGCCAGCAAGGTCAAATTGAAAAGGTGGGTCAGCGCTCGATCGCGTAAGTCGATGAGTTGATCTCCTCCCTGTTCGAGCACCACGGCCCCATGGATACGCTCATCGACAATAATGGGTGCCGCCGCGGAGAGCAGCGCCGATCCATTGGCACCCGCTCTGAGCCATTCGGCGGACGGACGCCCCGCGATCGCGCTGGCAACACTGTGACCTTCCATATGATCGGGTGCCGATAGGCGCACCGGCCAACGCGAGGTGTCGCCGGCGACGAAGCGCCGATACCAGGAGCCTTCCGCCCCATCCGGATCGTCCTTGTTCAAGACCACAGAGCCTGCTGAGCCCAGCTTCAGTGCATTCGCGTCGACCACGGTGGCTTGGGTTCCGGCACCGATGAAGGTGGAGAGGAGTGGGCCCAATCCGGGTGTCGGTGTGATGAGCCGGCCGCCGCGGGGCGGATCGGCGCCCATGAAGCCGGCTGTGCGGCGGCTCTGGCCGTCGACGGCCTCGATCCACAGACGTGAACCCACCATACTTCGGGGGATTCGCGCCTCCACATGGTATCCGCGCGAGGTCTGTAGCCAAAACGCCTGGATCCGAGGTTCCACCACGACCCGCTCGCCGGTTTCGACGGTGCCTTCGACGCGTTGGGCTTGGATGAGTCCCGGCGCACTGGTCGCGAAAAAGACCGAGTCCAGCGATCCGTCCGATCTCTGCCAGGCGACGTTCACGCGGTCGAACGAGTCCTGCTCCGGGCTTACCTCTCCGGGTTCAGCCTCGAAGTGAGCATCATCCACTTCCACGTACAGCATCAAATAATGCTCCGTGACTCCGGCCTGCACCCGGCCGGTCAGCCCGTCCGCTCTTAAAGCGGTAGGTTCAACGTCGAGATCCCAGTCTTCGCGGTAACCGTCGAGCAGCGGCTGGGCGATCAGCGGGAATAGGTACAAGTCACCTTGGGCTCCATCGAAGGGCTGCTCGCCGTCGACCGCGCTGAAAACTCGCTGGGACTGCGCTGATAGTGCATTCGCAATGGTCTGTGCGGCCGCCTGCAAGGAGTTTTCCTGGGAAACCCGTAAGGTCGATTCCAGTTCGCGGGCGTACTGGCAGCCCGCCCACGGCAAAACCAGCGTGGTGAGCGCGATGATCAGAAGTTGCAGCCGGATGCTCACTCGACCCAGCGATAGCCCATTCCGTAGACCGTTTGAATGGCGTCGAAGGCGGGGTCGACTTGCTGGAATTTACGCCGCACTCTCTTGATATGCGAGGTGATGGTGTTGTCGTCCAACACCACATTCGCGGCATCCATGAGCTGCTGGCGATTCTTGACGTGGCCGGGATTGCGCGCGAGCGCGTGCACGATCCAGAACTCCGTCAGCGACAGCGTCACGGGCGCGCCATTCCAGGCGGTTTGCATCTTTTCCCCATCGATGGACAGTGCTCCGCGCCGAACGATCTGTGCGCTATTGTCCGGCCGCCGTAGGGCATCGATGCGGCGGAACAGAGCCGCCACCCGGGCAGCCAGATGCGGCAGGCTGACATCCTTGGTCAGAAAGTCATCCGCGCCCAGCCGCAGTCCCGACACCGCGTCCAATTCACTGTCTCGGGCGGTGAGAAAAATAATGGGTATTTCCGCCGACAGAGCCCGCAGATCCCGGCACAGATCGAAACCACCCTCGGCTTCTTCCTCCAGGGAGATGTCGATAATGGCCAAGTCCGGCAAATGGGTCTCGAAGGCTCCCATGGCGCTTTTCCGGTTGCCATAGGTCTTGATTTGGTAGCCCTGGCGCGCCAACGCCGCACCGTAGTTCTCGCGCAAGGCCGGCTCATCCTCGACGATCGCAATTTGCCTTTTCATGGGCCGATGATAGCCCATCGGCGGCCACGAATACCGGGGTCTGGCGCACGCCATAATTCATCACATTTGGCCTATTTCCCGCCGCATTTGCGCCACCAGTGGCGACGGATTCTCCCTCGATAGTACGAGTGAGAGTCGCCACAGGAGCCATCCCTTGAATAACCCCACAGAGTCGATGTTCGACAAACCGAGAACGTTCTGGAATCAACACCGCGAAGCGTCGCTCAATTGGTTGGCGCTCGGGCTGCTGCTGGCAGCGTGGAATGCCGCCGACCACGACAACTCGAAGTCAGATCAGCGGCGTCCGGACACTTTGCGCGGCTACACCTATGTGTCCGTGCGAGCGGCGCAGCGTTCTCAAACATCGCTGCGTTGATATCAGCGTGCATATTTCGTCGATATGGGGCGATTACGAACGTTGAATCGCATAATTCTCTCCAAGAGTCACAAAAGCGTAAAGGAAATGTAAAGCTTCACACCTCTAATGGCGGTGCTTTTATGCTCGCCACCGAATCCAATAAACAGATACTCATCGTCGATCGGGATGTTGCTGCAGTTGAACCGCTACGTCAGAGACTTTCTGACGCCGGTTTCAACGTGCGAGCCATCACCGACGGCGCGGCCGCCGCTATGGCGGTGGCGGAGCGTCCGCCGCATCTGGTCATTATCGACTGGAACATGCCGGGATTCACGGCGCTCGATCTCATTCAAGGGATCCGGGCCGCGCGTACGACCCAAGCCGTCCGGTTGATTATTTTGTCGGCGCTCGGCGCAGAGCAGGATGTGGTGGCGGGGCTCAACTTCGGCGCCGACGACTACATCGTGAAGCCGTTTTCGCTGCGCGAAGTGGTGGCTCGGGTCAGCGCGGTACTGCGATCCCGCAGTCTCGCCGCCCAGCCTTCGACCTTGAGCTGCGACTCGTTGGAATTGGACGCCGCGACGAATCGGGTCACCGCACGCGGCAGGCTCGTCAATTTGCGCGGTATCGAGTACCGATTGCTGGAATTCCTGATGTCGAATCTGGGAAGAACCTTCAATCGCACCCAATTGCTGACCCAGGTTTGGGGCGATGACACCGATGTCGACGAGCGAACCGTCGACGTCAATGTGCAGCGGCTGCGAAAAATCCTGAGCGAATCGGGCTATGAGTCCTATATCCAGACCGTCCGTGGTTTCGGCTATCGGTTCGCGCCGCCGGCGGTCCCAGGGGCCCTTGGGACCTCGGCGGGGAGCTTTCCTCTCCGGCAAGAGTGACATCCGTCACAGTTGTGCGGCTCCACGCGATGTTCCACGCCTAAGTCCCTTT
>Ga0302310_10000350_pt1 | contig 43348 bp, 42 predicted proteins | sample III_Palsa_N1_2_FD_200451 | JGI IMG/M metagenome (GOLD analysis project Ga0302310, IMG submission 200451) | Peat permafrost microbial communities from Stordalen Mire near Abisko, Sweden - III_Palsa_N1_2 | ecosystem: Environmental > Terrestrial > Soil > Palsa > Peat permafrost | place: Sweden...
GCACGCAGGAAGGCGCGCATGGCGGCAGCGAAGGTCCAGTCGATCTTCGGCTGCACCTGCACCTGCCGTAGTCGAGGCTGTGATATCTCAATCGGATCCTCGGCAGTCCATATCTTGATGTCGGGTTGATTGATTTCATGCAGCATGGAATGCAGCGTCGTGGTTTTGCCCGAGCCTGTCGGACCGCAAACCAAGATCAGGCCATAACTGCGCGTTATCATTTTTCGCAATTCAGTGAGATCCCGGATCGAGAACCCCAAGTTGTCCAGAGATTGCGGTTCCATGCCTCCGAGAATGCGCAGAACGATATCCTCGAGATTGTTGGTCGTCGGGATGACCGCGACACGCAGCTCGATGTCCAGCGAACCGAATTTGCGGAAATCGATCTTTCCGTCTTGAGGATGGCGCCGTTCGGATATGTCTAGGTCCGCCATGATCTTGATTCGAGAAATCACGGAGTTACGGTAAGCCGGCGCGAGATCGAGATAGTCCTCCAACTCACCGTCTCGCCGGAAGCGAATACGCGTGTTGCCGTTGCCGGGATTGCTTTCTATATGGATGTCGGACGCCCCAAGCGTATGGGCCTCGACGATGATTTTATTGACCAGACGAACCAAGGTGTTGTCGGAGACGCGGGTATCCGCGTCACGCAGCTTTGCCGGCGCGGCTACATGCGGGGTTTCGCGCGTCAACTGATCAGCGAGATCTTCGACATTCGTCAGATCCGCTTTGCTGGGCTCCTTGCCGGACGCGGCGGCGCCATTGTGTGGTGTGCCGGAGCCCACATCCAATGCGCGGTATTCGAGGCGCGAATACTCCTTGGTAATACGAGCTTTCAACTCATCCGGATCGGCGATCACCGGGATGATGGTCAAACCGGTGGTAAACCTGAGATCCTGGGCAAATTCGATGGCGAGCGGATTTTCTACCGCGATGACCAAGGACTCTTCGGTACGCCGCAAAGGAAGCACCTGATGCCGCATGGCGAAGGCAGGGTCCAGTAGGTCGCGAATATGCGGGTCGAGCCTGATTTTTTTGACGTTGATATAAGGAATGCCCAGTTTGTCCGAGAGGGCCATCTGAATGAGGCGCACGGACACGGCACCCATGTCGATCAATATGTCTCCGAGGCGCCGCTCACGCTGCTTGGCCTGAATCGCCAAGGCCTCCTTGAGCTGCTTCGAAGTGATAATTTTCGCCTCGAGCAATACATCGCCGAGGCGCGCATTCGGCCGCTTCTGCTGTTCGGTGAGCGCAAGTGTCAGCTCTTCCTGCGTGATGATGGCGCGATCGGTCAGGTAAGTGCCTATGCGCTCTTGGCGCAGGGTGGTCTGCGTGTTGAGTGCGGCGGCGATCGTCTCGGAATCCACGAATTCGTTGTTGATCAAGGTGTCGCCCAAGAGCGGGCCAACCTGTACGTCCTTCATTTGGCACGCCGGAATGAAGCAACCGATGGCGAGCGGCGATTCTTCTTCGATGAGAAAAAGATATAGGCCGTCCTTGTCCTTGATGAAGCCGCGTGTCGTACCTGCGATCTCGCTGCCGTCCCGCAGAATAATGGAGAAGGGCTTCCCGATGCCCACCTGGCGAACGGTGGCACCCATGGCGTCCAATGCTTCCTTGTCGGGCACAAGGGAGATGAGTTCCGCCAACTTGATGGTGCGGATCTGCTTGATCTTCACGGTCTGAACGCGGCTGCCGTTGGGCCGCATGTCGACCGAGGCGGCGCCGGGCTCGAATCTCATGAGTTCGCCGGTAACGCTGCGCCGATCCATGAGTTCCAGGGTGCACTCCTTACCCAATCCCGGTAGGGGCGGTGCGATCGGCCGAAAGAAAGGCAACGTCGGCCACCGAACCGTAGCCGGGACGGGCGCCGCTTCGGGCGCCGCGGTTTCCTTCATCGTTGAGGCGTGCATGTCCCCATAGACGGCAAAGTTACCAATATCTATAGGCGAGCGCACCGCACCGCGAGCGCCTACGCTGCGTTGCACCGCGGATTGGCTGTTTAGTCGGTGGCGCCGACGAAAACCACCTGGCCATTCGGCGCGTGGGCGTCCGCCGCCGCCGCAACAATGGCCGCGGCGAACTCGTCGACGGTGGGTAGCGCGCCAATTTCGCCGCGCCGGCCGGCGATGAGGCCGGGCTGAATGCGCTCCAGGAGTTTGGGGGTGATGGTGCCGTCGATTATGTCGCCACTGACAATGGCGAACTTGAGCGCGCGCGCCTCGAATTCCGGCAGCCTGGCACGCAATGCGTCCTCACCGGCCTTCTTGCTTGCCGCAATGCTTTCGTAAGCTTCGTACACTGGCTTGCGGCCGTAGAAGTGCGCCCAGTGACTGGTAACGAAGACGATGCATCCCCCGCTCGGCATGAGCGGCAACGCCGCATCGAGAGTTCTGACCTGGGCTGTCAGGTTCAGCTCCATGGCATAGGATGCCGGCTTGTCCTTCTCCAAGCCGCCGCTGGCGTTCAAGATCAATAGGTGAAGTTGGCCGAAAGTCTTACGAACGGCGCACATCATGGAGTCAACGTCGGCGGCGTCGGTCAAATCGGCCCGCGCCAACAAGGAGCGACGTCCTAGCGCGCGGATTTGGTCGGCGACTTCTTCGGCGCGCGACCCTTTGCTGCGATAGTTGACCGCAACGTCGGCTCCCTGTTTGGCCAACAGCAGCGCGATAGCCGCACCAATACCGCGGGAGGAGCCGGTAACCAAGGCACTGCGGCCCTGAAAGGGACTTTTATCGAGATGAGACGTCATCAGCTTCCGCAACCCATGAATTCACAATCTATCACAGCGGCGTTGGAGGCCCTGTACGGTGACAGCCGAGGGTCTAGTGTGCGAACGTAGCTTCCATGCTTCCAGATGGTTACAGCGACGTCCCTCACGGCAAATTGGCGGCCGTGGTGACCTGTCTGGAGATGAAATCCAAACCGGCCGTACGAACGGAGCGCGGTGATGCGCCATGGCATTTGCGGCGAATTACTCGGCCCGATCCCGAGTGGTATCGAGAGTTATTCCGACGCGTTGGGTCCGACTGGCTGTGGTACTCGCGTTTGGTCATGCCGCTGGAAGAACTCCAGTCCATTCTGCGCAGCGAGGAGGTGGAGATCTACGCGCTGTCCATCAACGGTGCCGACGAGGGGTTGTTGGAACTCGACTTTCGCGACTCCGGGCAGTGCGAACTCGCGTTTTTTGGCCTCACCTCCGCAATGCAGGGACAGGGCGCCGGCCGCTGGCTCATGAATCGAGCCGTCCACCACGCGTGGGAACGGCCCATCGGCCGTTTCTGGGTTCACACCTGTAGCCATGACCATCCTGACGCACTCAAGTTCTACCTGCGCTCCGGCTTCATTCCCTACGCGCGCCGAGTCGAGGTGGCCGATGATCCGCGGTTGACCGGGCTGATGCCCCGCGGTGCAGCAACGGCCATCCCGGTCATAGGTCCGGCGGACCAGTTCTAACTCGTGTATCCTCCTGCCTTCGAGGAGGGCCCTGATGAGCAAAGTCATTGATACGGAAGGGAAAAATCGTACCGGGCTGTGGGCGTTGAGCGCCGCCGTGGGTGTTTGCCTTCTGCTGCGCGCCTCGTATTTGCCGTTGGAGTCCGTATCCGTCTCGCAGGTGCTGTCCCCACCGCAGGTGACGGTCGCCGCTTCCACACCCAATAAAGTCGTCGTCTCCCCGGTCATTGCACTCGCGCGGGATATCGCGCGACGTTTCCACCTGGGCCGAAGCGCTGCAGTGAGCATCACCAGTGCGGCATTCAACGCGGCTCAGGATCGCGGCATCGATCCCACTCTGGTGCTCGCGGTGGCCGCCGTCGAGTCAAAATTCAAGCCGGGCGCTGTCAATCCTGCCACCGGTGCGGCCGGTCTGATGCAAGTGGTGCCCAAGTGGCATCAGGACAAAGTGCTCGATGCCGGCGGTGAATCCTCGCTGCTGCTGATCGCGCCAAATATCGATGTGGGGGCCGCCATTCTGGCGGAATACGTTGATGCCGATGCCGGCAACATTACCAGCGCGCTCGGCCGTTACCTGGGTAGGGCGGGCGCGAACCGCTACGTCAAACAGGTTCAGCGCGAGATGGAGCACCTCTCGACCGTGCTGCGGAAGCTCTAGGGCTGCAGGCAGCCTCCGGCCGATTCTTTGGCCTTCGAGACTCGGGGCGCGTCCCATTGCTGCAGCAATTCGAGGACCTCGGGGTATTCCACCTGAGATTCGCAAACGGCGTTCAGCCAATGATCCACCACCTGCCGATCGGCGCAGCGCCGAAAGGTCGCGGGGTCACGCTGATTGGCCGTTACGTATAGGCCCCCCACGATGCGTAAGTTGTCGAGGAGCGTATTCGCACAGAGTACGGCACCGTCGGCGAGGGCATAGTGATTCAGCTCGATTAGGAGTGTCTCGGCGCCCAGCTGCAATGCCTCCGCCGTCGCTCTTCCGGGCCATGATTGAAGAACGAATTTCAAACGCAGGGTACTCTCGCCGGCTTCTCTCATGGCGAGCTGGCGATAGTCGTTAAAACTGTCGGGTTGCGTTTCCGCGAGCCGATACAGGGCGTACAGGGTATTCGCCATGTCCGCCAAGCTTTCGAGTGTCGCGCGGAATGCGGGCACACATCCTTGCAGTGCAGCAACGTTGGAATCCATTCCGTCTTTTAAGGGGTTATGGTGAATTAGGCCGTGACGTGGCGCACAGAATACGCGTACGCCGGATTGTCGCGCTAGCCCAGCAATCGCGCCAGCGTGGCGAGTCCTCGCTCGGTGTCGGCTTCCGTGGCGTGGCTGAAATTGAGGCGCAAGGCCCCGCCGCTGCTGGGTTCTTCCGGGAAGAAAGGCTCTCCGGGCATGAAAGCCACTCCCTGACGGATGGCCTCGGCCAGCACGGCTCGCGTATCTCGGGCCTGGTTGAGACGCAGCCAGAAAAATAGTCCCCCTGGCGGTATCTCCCACGTCGCCACCGACGCGAGGTGACGGTGAAGCGCCTTGGCGAAGTAATCCCGTTTGCCGCGATACAGGGAGACCAGCGATTCGAGCCGTTCCTTCCGAGCGGGGCTGCGCAGTTGTTCCAGCACCAGCCATTGGCTGATGCGGCTACTGTGCAAATCCGCTGCCTGTTTGAGGCGGGCGAGAGGCACCGTGAGATCCGGAGAACTGATCAAAAAACCCAATCTCAAGCCCGGCGCCAGGCTCTTGGAGAAAGACCCCTGATAGATCCATGAGGCTCGTTCCACACGCCCGCATATCGGTGCCCGCTCGCAGGGATCGTAAGCCAGATCCCGGTAGGGATCGTCTTCGAATAACGGGACCGAGTAGGTGTCGCAGGCCTTTGCGACCGCATCACGTTCGGCCGCGGAATAACATCGTCCCGTGGGATTTTGAAACGTGGGGATGGTGTACGCCAAGGCGGGTGTCCTGGCTGCCCACGACTCTCCCGGGTCGTGAGTCTGGAACGGCACGAAATGCGCTCCAAAAAATCGAAATACTTGAAGCGCCGCGAGGTAAGTCGGCGACTCCACAGTCACGGGCGTCCCGGTATCGATAAAGAGTTTGGCGACCAAGTCGATGCCCTGCTGCGAACCGGAAAGAATCAGCACCTGTTCCGACGTGCAGCGCAAACCGAGGGAGCCAAGATCCTCTGCGATATGCGCCCGCAACGCGGCATCGCCTTCGGTGGGGCCGTATTGCAGATAGCCGCGCGGCATGGCATCCAGCGAGAGCGCGGGGAAGGTTTCCGCCGCGGGCAACCCACCGGCAAACGACACCATGCCGGGAGTATCGATAATCGAAAGAATCTCGCGGATGGGAGAGGCGTGCAAATTCGCTGCGCGATGCGAAAGCGTGGGATTTGTCATAGGGTTTGACGATATCAGTCAATGTTATTGACGTATCGACACCCTACTGCCCGCGCATTAGCATGTCAACATGGTTGACGTATCAACGCGTGAACAGTCGCTTCGTGAAGCCATTGAGCTGTTCTACTTTGCGTATCGCTCCTTTACTTCGGAACCGGATCACATCCTTACCGAACAGGGACTGGGACGAGTGCATCATCGCATTCTGTATTTCGTGGGCCGCAACCCTGATGTGGCAGTCACGGCGCTGCTCGATACTCTCGCGGTGTCGAAACAGGCGTTGAATGGTCCCTTGCGCAAGCTGCTCGACGACAAGCTCATCAGCATCCGGACCGACGAGCAAGATCGCCGCTTCCGACGCCTGCGTCTGACAGAGGCAGGCAGGAAGCTCGAAGCGCAACTGACCGGAACGCAAATGCGCCACTTGGAAACGGTATTCAATCGGAACGGCGGTAAAAACGAGCAGGCTTGGAAAGCCATCATGCGCGCCATGCCGCTGAAAGAACCGCGAGGGTAGGCCATGGCAGTGGATCGAAAGCTGCGAGTAGGTATCGTATTCGGCGGCCAATCAGCCGAACACGAGATATCCATTTTGTCCGCGCGCAATGTGCTGGCCGCGCTCGATCGAACGAGGTTCGAACCGGTGCTCATCGGCATTGACAAGATGGGACGTTGGTTGGCCCAGGACGAACAGCGATTGCTCGCGAGCGCGCGCGATCCGCGTTTGGTGCGCATCGAGGCCGGGGCGCCGATCCGCAGCCCCGTGGCTCTGGCGGCTCCTGACGGCAACTCGCCGACGGATGGCCGCATCGATGTTGCGTTCTTCGTCATGCATGGCACTCTCGGAGAAGATGGCGCGATGCAGGGCCTCTTCGAGGTCGCCGGAATACCGTACGTCGGGGCCGGCGTGCTGGGCTCGGCCATCGGCATGGACAAGGATGTGATGAAACGGCTGCTGCGGGATGCCGGAATTCCCGTGGCCGCGTTCCGTACCATCCGCAGAAATCGATTCGACGCCGATGCCGATGCGGTCTGCGCCGACATGGCGGCGTTGGGTTATCCCCTGTTTACCAAACCCGCGAATGCGGGATCATCGGTGGGCGTGCGCAAGGTTGCAGCACCTGAAGTGCTAGCCGATGCGATACGTCATGCGTTCGAGTTCGACGACAAGGCCATCGTGGAGGCGGCCGTGGTCGGGCGCGAGATCGAACTGGCGGTTCTAGGCGGCAATCCGGCGACCGTGTCGGTGGCGGGTGAAATTGTAGTGGAGCATCCGGACGGTTTTTACTCGTATGACGCCAAGTATCTGGATGAGAAAGGTGCCCGCCTGGAACTTCCGGCACGCATCACTCCCGTGGAACTGGCCCGCGCACAATCGGTGGCACTACGGTCCTTCGAGGCGCTGGAGTGCGAGGGCATGGCGCGAGTTGATCTGTTCTTGAGAGCGGATGGCGAGATTCTGGTGAACGAGATCAACACGATTCCCGGATTCACCGCGATTTCCATGTATCCGAAGCTGTGGGCTCTCTCCGGAATGACGCCAACCGAGCTGGTGTCACGCCTCATCGATCTTGCGTTGGAGCGAGGGCGGCGGCGCGCTGGTCTCGGCCGCTCCTTTCTCTCGGCCTAGCCACTTAAGTCATGCAGCCGCTGTTAAAACTGGGCGCGCGTATCGCGGTCGTTGCACCCGCGGGCATCCCAGATCCAGATCTCTTGGAGGCGGGCATGGCTCTGCTGCGAGAGTGGGGATATGAAGTCATCCCCGGCGAGCATTTGCGTGCGTTTTTTCGATATAACGGCGGCACGACGCAGCAGAGGACCCAAGATCTGAACTGGGCGTTGACCGGTGAGGGCATAGACGCAGTATGGCTTGCTAGAGGCGGCTATGGCTGCGTGCACTGTCTACCGCACCTCCCTGCCATGCCGCCAAAGAACCGCGTTCTCGTGGGCAACTCGGACGCCACCTCTCTGCTGTCGGCCTTGTATGGTCGAGGGCATACGCATTTGATCCACGGGCCCATGCTCGAATCCCTCGCCACCCGGGTGGATGATGAAACTCGCAGTGGCATGCAGCGACTGCTAACGACCTCCGAGGCGCCGGCCTTACGTGTGGATCAGCTTTGTGGTCCACCCGGTAACATCGAGGGAAATCTCGTTGGCGGAAACTTGACGGTCTTGGCCAGCGTCGCGGGCACACCTTGGGCTCTGGCCGAGACGCAAGGCATCGTGATGCTGGAAGACGTTGGAGAGGCGGCTTATCGGCTGGATCGCTGTGTCATGCAGCTCATCACCAGCGGCGTACTCCGCGCGGCCCGTGCAGTCGTCCTCGGCGAGTTTACCCGCTGTACCTTGCCACGGAACGCGACCTTCACGATTGCCGACATCATGCGCGAGCTCTTGGAGCCCTTGGGTTTGCCCGTGTTCACGAGCGCGGAGTTCGGACATGGCGGCCGAAATTTTCCCTGGATGTACGGCGGCTGCGCGTCCGTCCAAGAAGGTGCAGTCAAATACGAGCGCAGTGGTAAGCGTGCGTCCGATAAGGGAATGTGATTTCGCTGCGATCTTTGAGTTGTGGGTGTGTGTCGATCAGCGTCTGCAATTGCCGGGTAACGACCGCCTTCTCGGCGTCAGGAAGTGCCGCAATGAAGCTGACCGACAAAGTACGGTCGATGATGACCTGCCGCGGCGTGCCGACATGTTGGTGAGGGAATAGGGTCAGCTCCGGCGGCGAAAAAAATTCACCGGTGAAGGCGCCTCCCCATGCTCCTGTATGAAATCTCGGCGTACCCGCCTCGTAGGGGGCAATCAGCGCCGTGATGGCGGCGACCCAGTCGCAGGATTCATCTCGCACGTTCCAGACGAGGCCGAGCTTCCCTTGGGGCGCCAGCACACGATGAATTTCTTCGAGAACTTCCCGCGTCGCGAACCAGTGAAAGGCTTGGGCGCAGGTCACTGCGTTGACGGACCCCGAGTTCAGGGTGGTGGCGTCGGCCGTTCCCGGCAGTGCCCGAATGCCGGGAACGCCTTGGATGAGTTGGGCGCGCATGGCCTCCACAGGCTCCACCGCCACGACCTGGGCGCCGGTTTGCATCAAGAGCCGGGTGAATTTGCCAGTGCCTGCCCCCAGATCCGCAGCCACGCTGTTCCCACTCAACAGCAAGGCTGTGCGCAACCAAGAAAGCAGCGCGGAGGGATAGTCCGGCCGGCCCCCGGCATAAACGACGGCGCCGTGGGAGAAGCCTTTATGGGCCGCGGGATGAATGGGCGTCCGCTCGTCAGAAGGGAGAGCCTTTCGGCACTCGCACGACAATCGTTCCGGCAATCTTGTCATGCCAGGCCTGATTGGCTTGATCGAAGGCAATCCATATAAATCCCAGGCCCGCGGCGGCGAGAGAAAGAAAACATCCCAAGGCACGCACAATGGCCGTTTCCCATTCCATGGGCCGTCCGTCCACGCGGACCACGCGCAGATCGAAAACCAACCCACCCACGGTGGACCCGCGCATTTTCCACATGATGGCACCGTAGGAGGCAAGGACCACTAAGTGAAAGTGGAACACGTGATTCAACAGGCTCAGTGCGAAGCCGGTGAGTACGAGGTCCACCAGCAACGCGGCCATGCGTACCCAGAAGCCGGCGCGCGGCAACGACGTCAGCACTTCGGGAGGTATTTCACTTGACGGCCGCGCCGGCCTTGCGGGGGGCGCGGAGGCACCAGGCGGCGAGTCGGCCGGCGCGGCGCCACTGGCAAACCCTGCGCTACTGGCAAATGCCGCGCCACCGGTCGGTGCCGAGGCGCTGTGAGGTATCGCGCTGTCCGCGGCGAACGTGCCACTCGGACCTGTCGCGGCCTGGCGCGCGCGCGCGGCCAAAATGAGACTGTAGACCACCACGCCGAAGCCCAGAAAACCGAGCAGCTTGTACACCAAGAAGCCGAGCACCGGCACCAGGTAGCAGGCAGTGATGACCACGCCGCCCACGAGCACGGCGGCGGCGGGATGGCTGAACGCACCGGTCGCGGGCTTGCTCGTAATGCGTCCGCCCACCCAGGCGAGCATGACGGCCTTGCCGAACAGACCGGCGCAGAATAAGGCCGCCACGGCAAAGGGCACCACGGCGATGCCGATGACGGTCACGCACAGAACAGCGATGAGTACCGGCGTGAGCAGCATGGCGATGAGGGCCGCCAACACGCTGTGCCCCGGCGTGGTTTCGAAGGTCTGAACACATTTGCTGATGGCGGACGGAAACAGCAGCGCCACGCAGAAATAGAACGCCAAGAAGCCCAGCGCCAACCCCCAGGCCCATCCGAGGCCAGGCACCAAAGCCAGAGGGCGGAGGTACAACAAGCAGTGGTGTACCCACACCTGAAGCCAGGAGACGTCGCCCATTTCGCCGCCCAGAATGCTGTGGATGCCGCCGTGAATGACGGCGGAGGGATCGCGCCGAACGCCTCCGAGAAGAGATATCACGTTGCCGCCGACTTCCGCGTGCGGCCCCAACTCGATGCTGCCCCCGACGGAGACGGCGTTGCCGTCGACCTTGCCATCTACGTAGGTGTCGCCCAGGACCGCCACCGCATTGCGGCTGACGGTTCCCGTGGTGCGGGTGTTACCCAGTAGGGAGACGATTTCCCTCGCATCGCCCTCGTTGGTCGACGAGCCGATGATGGACACCACCGCACGCGCCGTTTGTCCGCTCGACAGCAAGGAGTCGTGGCCGATGCTGACAACATTGTGTCCATGCCGCTCATGCCAACCGTGAGTATCCTGCCACTCAGAATCGTCATTCCATTCCATCCGTACGTCGCTATCAGATTTGGAAGACTCATCGGCTGACGTCGAAGGGCCCATGTCCGCGTGGCTGACAGCGGCAAAGAGCAGCAGCAGCGCGGCGCTCATTCCTGGCAGCGTTCTCATGATCATCGGATTACCTGGCGTGGGGGTGAGGGAAGATACAGCGTGCGGTACGCAGCGACACCCAGCCCGAATAGGGCTGCATATAGCGCAGCGGCAATCGCTAGAATGGCGTAGAGCCAATTTGCGGGAAGGGCGTGCACGATCCGCGTCGATACCGTGGTGGTCGAGGCGACGGCACCCACGGCGGGGTAGGCCCACGACAGCGCCCAGCTGAAGGCTCGCTGCCATACACCTGTCCCCAGCGTGTACCACGGGGTATCCAGCAGCGACGCGCCAATCAGCACGATGCAAGCCGCGATGAAGCCCGCACGAGCGGGCGCCGGCCAGTGCGCGAATCCGCGCCGCCACCACGCAAGGGTTCGGCGTCGGTCCAGTTGCTGCAGTACCCGCGACTCGAGCTGAGCCGGCGCCGGCCGCAGGGGAAGATTTCGTAGGACGTGGGCCAACGTCCGGTCGGCTTTCTCGTTCATAGGCTTTCGCGCACCAGGCCGTCGGCCCCGAGCAGGGATAGGAGCGCCGCCCGACCCCGCCGTATATCGATCTTCACCTTTGCGAGGGACACATCCAACTTAACCGCGATATCCTGATACGGCATATCGTCGAAGTGATACAGCACCAGCGGCAGGCGTTGATGCCGCGGTAGGTGCCGCAATGCTTCATCGATGAGACGGCGCCTTTGCTCTGCATCCAAGTTGGTCAGCAAGGTGTCCTGCACTTCCCACTCGATGCCCTGAGTCTCGAGGTCGAGAGTTCCGTCCCCGGTCAATTCCGAAAACAGTCGCCATCGCCTGCGGTGCCGCGTCAAATAGTTCAACGTCAGATTGGTCGTGACGGTCTTCAGCCAGCCCCCCGCCGTCGCACTGGCTCGCAGCCGCGCGAACTGTTCGTATGCCTTCAGGAACACTTCTTGGGCAATGTCCTCCGCCTGAGCGTCATTGCCCGCCAGGCGCGCGGCGGTCGAGAAAACCATGTCTTGGTAGGCACGCATGAAGGCGATGAATTCCGTCGAGCTAGGTCCCGTGGGTGGCGTTTGCACTGAAGTGGATTCGTTTATAACCAGAACACAGCGGCGCTGAAAAAGTTACAGCCTGGCGTCGGAAAGGCGCTCGGTGCGGACGCAGCTATTGCGACGCAATATAACTCGTTGCTCAAGTTTCGATGGCACCAGTCGCTATGAAAGCTGAGGCGTCCGTGCCCCGATCGGGGCCTTCCGGTGCGCAGTCCTTGAAGGAAGCCGTGAATGACGTTCGCTCGAAAACTCTCAATAATTCCATCGCTGGCACTAGTCGGCATCGTGCTCGTTTCCGCTGTTCTGATGTTCGACATCCAGTCCGTGTACCGTGCGGCCAGCTACGCCTCCGAGAATTCCATTCCCAGTCTATTGACCCTGCAGAAATTCGACACGAACTTCGTGGGGATGCGCTTGAATGTCTGGCAGCACGTTGCGACCCCGGACGCGGCCGGCATGGAGATCGCCGAGAAACAGCTGGTGGAAAGACGCGAACATATTAAAGAAGCTCTGACCGACTACGAAAAACTGTTGTCGGACGACAAGGACCGGGATTTCCTGGAGGCAGACCGGGAAGCGATTGCCGATTACGATACCTTGAAAGAGAAGGTGCTGAAGCTCTCGGCTACGGGCCATAAATCTGAGGCCCTCGAAGCGCTCATGGGCGCCAAGACCAAGCTGGCTGCCCAGTCCGCGGCGTTGAAGCGGCACCTCGATTATAACTCGGAATTGGCCAAGCTCGGAGCCGCGCGGGCGGAACACATCAAGCGCTCCGCCATCGGCTGGGGAGTGTTGCTAATTTTGATCGCGGTGGGCATCGTCGCCGTACTGAGTCTGACCATCTTCAGGCAGCTTACTCGGCAGCTGGGCGGCGATCCCGCGGATGTCGCTCAGGTGGCCGCCAAGGTTGCCAAGGGCGATTTCTCCAGCGTCATCCAATTGAAGTCGGGCGACACGACCAGCCTGTTCGCCACCGTCGCGAAAATGCAGCGCGATCTGAAGGCGCGCATCGACGAAGATCACGCGCGAGCCGACGCTGATCGCGCTCGCGCCCAGGCCGACCAAGCGGCGGGGGTGGAGAACGCTAGGATACGGACCGCATTGGATCGTGTCTCGGTCGGCGTGACGCTGGTCGACAACAGCGGCGCAATCATCTATATGAACGACTTCGCACGGGCCTTGTTCAAAGGGAACGTGACGCAAATTCGCAAGCAAATTCCGCAATTCGATGTGGAGCGGCTCATCGGCAGTCCCTTCGAGACCTTTTACCCGGACTCATCGCGCCGCGGCGGGAGGCTGGCCGGTTTAGCGCCCGGCCATAGCGAAGAACTCAACATGGGCAGCACCACGCTGCGCATCGTGACCACGCCCGTGGTGGACGCCGGGGGCGAGCGAGTCGGCACCGTGGTGCAATGGACCGATCGCACCCAAGAAATTGCCGTCGAACGGGAGCTGGCCGACACGGTAGCCAAGGCCGTCGACGGTGATTTGACCGCTCGAGTCAGCGAAGAGGGCAAACAGGGATTCTTCAAGGCGCTGGCTGCCGGAATGAACAACCTCATCGTGAGCGTATCCGGAGTGATCCGCGCCATGTCGCAGGCGGCCATCGAAGTGCGCACAGGCGCCGATGAGATTTCGCGCGGCAATTTGGACTTGAGTCAGCGTACCGAGGAACAGGCGTCGAGCCTCGAAGAAACCGCCGCGTCCATGGAAGAAATGACCGCGATGGTCAAGAACAATGCGGACAATGCCGCGCAAGCCAATCAATTGGCGGCGGCTGCACGCGATCAGGCGGAAAAAGGCGGCAAGGTGGTGAGTTCCGCGGTCGCTGCGATGAACGAAATCAATGTCGCCAGCAAAAAAATTGCGGATATTATCGGCGTCATCGACGACATCGCCTTCCAGACCAATTTGTTGGCACTGAATGCGGCAGTCGAAGCCGCACGCGCCGGGGAGCAGGGCCGCGGCTTCGCGGTGGTCGCCTCCGAAGTGCGCAACTTGGCCTCACGCAGCGCGGGAGCCGCCAAAGAAATCAAAGGCCTCATACAAGACTCGGTCGCGAAAGTGTCCGACGGTGCGCGGCTCGTGGATCAGTCCGGCAAAGTCTTGGGCGACATTGTCACGGGGGTGCAAAAAGTCACCGATGTGATGGGAGAAATTGCGGCGTCCAGCCTGGAGCAGGCTTCGGGCATCGAACAGGTCAACAAGGCCGTGACGTCCATGGATAGCGTGACGCAGCAAAATGCGGCGTTGGTGGAACAAGCATCGGCCGCGGCGCATACGCTCACCGAGCAGGCGGCGAACCTGACGGGGCTGATTGCTCGATATCGGCTGGACGGCACCGCTCTCGCAGCCGTACGCGCGGTTGGTGTGCCTGCCACGCCCCCCGCGGTCGAGCGCCGTGCCGCGACCCGGCCGCTTACCGCCAAACCCAAGGCCGTGGCCTCGGCAAAACCCGCTCGGGCCGCGGTTGCGCCCAAGGTGGCCGTCGGCAGCGATGACACCTGGCAGGAATTCTAGGCGCAGGCTTCCGCGGGTGCTGCGTCCACGGAGCGATGGATGTTTGCAACGCAGCGCAACCAGCCGCTCAAATTTTCTCAACTTCGGCCGTTATCTCCTCTGTTGGGCCGCCCCGCTCGGGCAGGCCTCGCTACTGATGGCCCTACCGCATTGAAGGCGGCGCCTTCTCTGAAAGGAATGATATGACGTGTGAAATTGAGAAGCGCGAGGGCCGCCTGCACATTCGCGGCGAAATGACTATTTATGGCGCCGCAGCACTAAAAGACGATTTGTTCGCGGCGCTGGAAGCGGAATTTAACGGCTGTGCCCTGGACCTGTCCGGGGTGTCGGAGTTCGACACCACCGGTTTGCAGGTCCTGCTCATGGCCCGCAAGGTTTGCCTGTCGCGCGGCGGGTCTTTCTCCCTGGCAAATCCCAGTACGGCGGTGCGGGAAACTCTCGAGCTATTGCGCGGACACAGCCTTCCGATCGCGGAGGCCGGCATATGAGCAGAGATCCAGCATTGGATACTTTCCTGGCCGAAGGCGCCGAGCTCTTGAGCGCCATGGAAAGCGTGCTATTGCGGTGCGAGCAAGGGTCGGCCGATGCGGAGACGATCAACGAGCTATTCCGTGCTGCTCATACCATCAAGGGATCCGCAGGTCTATTCGGTTTGGATGCCATCGTAGCGTTCACGCACGTGGTGGAGAGCGTGTTGGACCGTGCCCGCTCGGAGTCATTGCCGATCAGCGCGGCGGCAGCGGCCATTCTGCTCGAGTGCACCGATCACATTGCGCAGCTGGTCGAGGCCGTCGCTGCCGGTGAGCAGGGCGAGGATCCGGCGCTCACCAAGGCCGGTGCTAAAGTGTTGAAGCGCCTGGCGAAAGAGACCGGTTACGCGCCGGCGCGTAAGGCGACCAAGGGTCAACCGGTTGCCGCCGCAGCCGCGAAGACGGAAAGCTACTCCGCCGACAGCGACGATCAGCAGCGGGCAGCCGGTGAGACCTGGCATGTGTCGGTGCGCTTCGGCGAATCGGTGTTGAAAAATGGCATGGATCCCCTGTCGTTCATTCGTTACTTGACCACGCTGGGCACCATCGTGGGTATCGTGATCGTCGACGATGCGTTGCCCCCGCTGGCGCAGTTCGACGCGGAGAACTCCTATCTCGGCTTCGAGATGGCCTTCAAAACCGACACCGACAAGGCCAAGATCGAAGCGGCCTTCGAATTCGTACGCGACGACTGCACGCTGCACGTGTTGCCGCCTCATTCACCCATTGCCGACTTTGCAGCGTTGTTCCGTAACGGCAAGGAAAGCATCCAGCGCATGGCTGAGTTCCTCGGCCAGTGCGGCAGCCTGACGGCGCTCGAAGTGCAGGTTTGCCTGTCCATGCAAGAGGGCGGCGACGAGCTGGCCTCCGCCCAGGCAACTGAAGACACGTCCTCCGAGGCCGCCGCCGCGGCGAAGGCCGGTAAGGACGAGCCGAGGGCGCCGAAAGAGGCGAAAAGCCCCGACAATCGCTCCATCCGCGTGGATGGTGACAAGCTGGATAAGCTCATCGATTGGATCGGTGAATTGATTATCGCCGGTGCAGCCACCGGCTCCATTGCCCGCCAGGCGGGACTTCCCGTATTGAATGAGTCGGCGCAGCAGTTGGCGCGCATCGTCGGCGAAATACGGGACCAGGCGCTCAAGCTGCGCATGGTGCAAATCGGTTCCACTTTCTCGCGATTCCATCGGGTGGTGCGCGACGTCGCGCGAGAGACCGGCAAGGACATCAACTTGGAAATCGGGGGCGGCGAAACCGAACTCGACCGGACCCTGGTCGAGGGAATTGCCGATCCGTTGACCCATTTGGTGCGCAATGCCATCGATCACGGCATAGAGACTCCCGAAGTGCGTCAATCGCGAGGCAAGGCCGCCACCGGGACCGTCAAGCTCAATGCCTACCACGACGCCGGCTCGGTGGTCATCGAAGTCGCCGACGATGGCGGCGGTCTCAAGCGCGATCGCATCGTCCAGAAGGCCACCGAACGCGGCCTCATCACGGCAGGCCAAGTACTCACCGACGAACAGGTTTTCTCCCTGATATTCGAGCCCGGCTTTTCGACCGCGGAGCAGGTGACGAACCTCTCCGGCCGAGGCGTCGGCATGGACGTGGTGAAACGCAATATCACCGCGCTGCGCGGCACGGTGGAAGTACGCAGTGAGTCCGGCCGGGGAACGCGGGTGTGTATACGCCTTCCTCTCACGCTCGCGATCATCGACGGCTTCCAGGTCGGCGTTGGTCAATCCCAATTCGTCATCCCTCTGGATCTGGTGGAGGAATGTGTGGAAATGGAGTCGGCCGGCGGCGCCGCTGAAGGCGTCGGCCACATCACCCTGCACGGTTCCGTCCTGCCGCTCATCCACCTGCACCACATGTTCGATATCAGGCAGAAGCCCGGCCGTCGGCAAAGTGTGGTGGTGGTGCGCGGCGCCGGTAAGCGCGTGGGCATCGTGGTCGACGAACTGCTGGGCGAGTTGCAGGCCGTCATCAAGCCCTTGTCGCGGCTATTCAGCCAGCTGCAAGGCATCGGCGGGTCCACCATCCTGGGGACCGGAAAAGTGGCCCTGATCCTGGATGTGCCGGGATTGGTGGAGCGAACAAATTCAATTCGGCAAAGCACCGAGGAAGCGTGGCGACTTCGCCGACGCAACAGCGCTGCGGTGTCGTCGTAGCGGCGATGCGGACCTTCGAGGGTCCCTAGGAGAATATGGTGGCAGTCGAAGCGGTAACCAAGTCGGTCGAGACCTTGAAACGGCACGACCAGAATCAGTACCTGACCTACATGCTGGGCCGCGAAATGTTCGCACTGCCCATCTTGTGCATCAAGGAGATCCTCGAGTACGAGGCTCCGACCGACGTACCCATGATGCCGCCCTTCGTCCGCGGTATCGTGAATCTGCGCGGCGCCGTGGTGCCGGTGATCGATCTCGCCCAGCGGTTCGGCCGCGAAAGCAGTCCGACGACGAAGAAAACCTGCATCGTCATCGTGGAAACCCAGGTGGACGAGGAAGCGCATGTGTTCGGGGTCGTGGTCGACGCCGTCAACGAAGTCTTGGAAATTCCGGACACGGAAATCGAACCGGCGCCCGCGTTCGGCGCCGCCGTGCGCACCGACTTCATCCAGGGCATGGGTAAGGTGAACGGACGTTTCGTCATCATACTGAACGTGCATGCCGCGTTGTCGGTGGACGACATGACTTTGATCGCAGGTGCGACCAAGCAATGAACCCGTCGGATAGCCTATGTCTCGGTGCGCTGCCGATATTTGCCAGGCAAATCGAAAACGCACGCCAACAAAGCGAGGACGCCATCCTGGCGCTGAGCACGCAGTTTCGCGGCATCGTCACCAGCCTCGACGGCGCCATGGCCGCATCGGAAAAAGGCTCCGGCGACGGCGGCCGAGACCTGCGCGCCGCCATGGACGAAGGCAAGCAACAGCTGCTCAAGGTCATCGACGCCCTGACTTCGGTGCGGGATAGCCGGGCTGCGCTGGTGTCCGAAATCCGCTCGCTGAACGTGTATACAGTCGAATTGGCGGACATGGCCAAGGACGTCGAAATGATCGCGTTCAAGACCAATATGTTGGCGCTGAACGCCGCCATCGAGGCGGCCCATGCCAGCGGCGAGGTAGGCCGCGGCTTCGCCGTGGTGGCGAATGAAGTGCGTCAATTGTCCATTGCCTCGCGCGACACGGGAAAGACCATCGGCGCCAAGATTGCCGTCATCAACGACACATTGAAATCCATTGTCGGCGCCAACGAGCAGGCGGTGGAGCGCGAAGCCTCCGCGGTCAAAGACTCGGAAGAGCGCATCGGCAGCGTATTGGAAGAATTTGGCGGCATGACCGAGCGGCTGCTCAAGTCGGCCGAGCAGTTCCGCAGTGAGGGCGAATCCATCAAGAATGAAGTCATGGAGTCCATGGTGCAGCTGCAGTTCCAAGACCGGGTCGGCCAGATCTTGAGCCACGTGGTCAAAAGTATCGGCGACCTGAGCGGGAACGCGGCTGCCATGGATGCCGCCGGCGATGGAGCAGAGGCGGACGGGGCCGCCGAAGACTATCTCGCGGAAATCGCGCAGAGCTACACCACCGATGAGCAACGGCGAATTCACGAGGGTGGGGCCGCCGCTGTCGTCGCGCCGCAGGCAGCCGAATTTTTTTAAGGAGCATGGCAATGACGAAGCGCATATTGATAGTCGACGACTCCGCCTCCGTGAGGCAAGTCGCCGGAATGGCCCTCACGCGCGCGGGCTATGAGGTGGTGGAGGCCGTGGACGGCCAGGACGGGATCGCCAAGCTCACGGGAAAGCTGCATTTGATTATCAGCGACGTCAATATGCCCCGTCTGGATGGCATCGGTTTTCTCAAGGCAGTGAAGGCCAATCCGGGGTACAAATTCACTCCGGTCATCATGCTGACCACCGAAGCCGGTGAGGACAAGAAGAATGAGGGGCGAAGCGCGGGAGCCAAGGCTTGGATCACCAAGCCCTTCCAGCCGCAAACCCTGCTGGACGCGGTGTCCAAACTCGTGCTCGCCTAGTGAAGGCGCTGACGAAAGACATAGCGGCGGATCAAGATGAGCGGCAGGGACCGGCGTCGGGCGAGCCCATTCCGATTACAGACGGCGAATTCGCGCAGGTGCGCGATCTCGCGATGCGGGTCGCCGGCATCAGTATCGCGGCATCGAAGAAAGCGTTGATCGTCGGCCGCTGGAGCAAGCGTCTTCATCATCACCGCTTGACCAATTTCAAGGATTACCTTGCGCTGCTATCCGGCAGCAGCGCGGGCGAAGAGCCTCAGATAGCGCTCGATCTGCTGACCACCAACGAGACGAATTTCTTCCGCGAGCCCAAGCACTTCGATTTCATTCGCAGCCAAGTGCTGTCGGCGGTGCGGCCAGGAAATCGCTTTCGGGTGTGGAGTGCGGCCTGCTCCAGCGGCGAGGAGCCTTACAGCGTTGCCATGCTGCTGGCCGACCAATTATCCAACGGCCCGTGGGATGTTCTGGGCACCGACATCAGCTCGCGCGTGCTCGATACGGCGCGAGCCGGCCTGTACGAGCTCAACCGCTCGAATCCCATACCGCGCAACTACCTACAGCGCTACTGCCTCAAGGGAAACGGCCCGCATGCGGGACAATTTCTCATCGATCGTGCGGTGCGCGAGCGCGTGCAATTTTCCCGCGCCAACCTGAATGAGCCCCTGTCCGACTACGGACAGTTCGACGTAATCATGTTGCGCAATGTGATGATTTATTTCGACGCGCGCACCAAGGAACGCGTGGTGAAACACCTATTGCCGGCGTTGAAGCCCGGCGGGTACTTCATCATCGGCCACTGCGACACGTTGGCGGGCGTGAGCCATGCGTTGGCAACCATCAGCGCCTCTGTGTACCGGAAAGAGCCCGCATGAACGACGCGATTCCGCTCGATGTCTTTCTGCCCTCGGGCCAGTTTCACTTCGGCAGCGGCAACGTGAGGGTGCTCACCCTGCTCGGCACCTGCGTCGCCATATCGATCTGGCATCCGGTGCGGCGCATCGGCGGGATGTGTCACTTCCTGCTTCCGGCGCGCCGGCCCAATACCACGGTCGACGTGTCCATGCCGGGATTGTTCGCGGAAGACGTCATGGGGCTGTTCGCCGACGCACTGCGCGCGACCAACACGCTCCCGCAGGAATACATCGTGAAGGTCACCGGGGGCGGCAATATGTTTCCCGGTCAATTGACGCCCCCCGCGTGTCGCGACGGCGGCTGCACCGATGCGCGGCGCGGCGCTTGTCAAAGCATCGGTTGCAAGAACATCGGAGTCGCCCGCGCGCTGCTCGATGCGGCGGGCTTCGTCATCACCTCGGAAAATGTCGGCGGTCATGGCAGCCGCCAGGTCATTTTCGAGCTGAGGTCCGGCGAAGTGCGGGTCAGGCGGGGAGCGGCCATGTCGGTCGGTTCACAGGCGGCAGCATGAATAAAATCAAGGTGCTCGTGGTGGATGATTCGGCGGTGGTACGGCAGGTGGTGACGGAGCAGTTGGCCACCGACCCTTCCATTACGGTCATCGCCGCGGTGCCCGATCCGATATTCGCCATGGCGCGCATGAAGCTGCAGTGGCCGGACGTCATCGTTCTCGATGTCGAAATGCCGCGTATGGACGGTCTTACCTTCCTGCGAAAAATCATGTCGGAACGGCCGACGCCGGTGGTGATCTGTTCGACGCTGACCGAGAAGGGCACCGTCACCACGCTGGAGGCGCTGGCGGCTGGCGCCGTGGCCATCGTGGCCAAGCCAAAAATGGGCCTGAAGAGATTTCTCGAGGACTCCACGGCTGATCTAATCAGCGCGGTGAAATCGGCCGCGCATGCCAATGTCACCACGTTGAAGGCGACGCTGGCGCCAGCCGGGGGCGCCGCGCGCCCCGGCGTTCCCGCGCAGAAGCTGACGGCGGACGCCATCATGGCGCCGCCCACCCAAGCCATGAAGCAGACCACCGAGCGTATCGTGGCGTTGGGTACCTCGACGGGAGGAACTCAGGCGCTGGAACGGGTGCTCACGGCGCTGCCGCGCGACTGCCCGGGCATTGCCATAGTTCAACACATGCCGGAGAAGTTCACGGCAGCCTTTGCGGAGCGCTTGAACGGTCTCTGCGACGTCGAGGTCCGGGAGGCAGTGCACGGCGAACGTCTTTTGCCGGGACATGCCTTCATCGCCCCGGGCGGAAAGCATTTCATGCTGCGGCGCGGCGGCGCGTATTACTACGCCGACGTCATCGACGGTCCCCTGGTGAACCGGCATCGCCCATCCGTGGATGTGCTGTTTCGCTCGGTTGCCAAGTGCGCCGGCCCCAACGCGCTCGGCATCATCATGACCGGCATGGGTGACGATGGTGCCCGAGGCCTGCTGGAAATGAAGCAGGCGGGTGCCACCACGGCCGCGCAGGACGAAGCGAGTTGCGTGGTATTCGGTATGCCGAAAGAGGCCATCAGGCTGGGCGGGGCGGATCGTGTCATGCCTTTGGGGCAGATCGCACAGGCACTGGTTAGTTGGGGCCATCATTGAACTGGTTCACTCAAGTCCGCGAGGGCATGGCCGTTACACGAGTCAACGCAGCCTCTCTTCCGGTGCCCTAGCGCGCGGGTATTGATGCTGCACTGCGGCTGATTTTTATACTTGTTCCGCGTTGCGGCGGATATTCACTATTGCTCGAGGAAATTCCATGTTCGCCAACTTAAAAGTCGCCACCCGCCTCACCTTGGGATTCGGCGCCGTCATCGCGTTGTTGCTGATTATTTCGGTCGTCAGCGTGCTGCGCTTAGCCACGGTGCACCAATCCTCCGTGACCATCATGGATGATCTGTATCCCAAGGTCATGTTGGCCGAAGAAATCGAGAAGGGCGCTCTCAATAACGGGCGCCTGGTACGCAGCGCGCTGTTGGCGAGAACTCCGCCTGACACAGAAAAGGTGTGGCACGAGGTAGACCAGGCTCGCGATGCCAATACCGAGCTCATGAAAAAAATGGAAGCCTTGGTCAATTCCGCGAAGGGCAAGGAATTGTTCAAGACCGTCACGGAGCGCCGGAGCGCTCTGGCGCCCATGTTCGACCGTCTGCGCGATCTCAGTATGAGCGATAAGGCCAAGGCCACCGACTATCTCGCGTCCGACTTCGTGCCCGCCAACAATGCCTTCATCGCCGCGACGGAAGATGTAACCAAGCACCAGGCCGCACGCATGGATGAAGCCAATGAGTCCGGTGCCGAGGTTTATTCCTCTACGCGACTACTGGTCATGGTGCTGTCGGCCGCCGCGATTCTGGTGGCGCTGGTCGTCGGCTTTCTAATCATCCGCAACCTGCAAAAAGTACTCGGGGGCGAGCCTTCCTACGCAGCCGACGTCATGAAGAAAGTCGCCGCCGGCGATTTCACCGTCAACGTGGCGGTCCGAGACGGAGATACCAGCAGTTTGCTGTACACCACGAGGCACATGGTGACCTCGGCCGGCCAAAGCATCAACGACGTGGTTCGTGTCATGGGCGCGCTAGCGACGGGCGACTTGACGCAGAAAATCGACCGTACTTATGCCGGCTCTTTCGAGGAAATGAAGACCTACGTGAATAACACAGTGGCGAAATTGTCCGAAGTGGTCGCCGAGGTGAACGGCGGCGCGGAGGCCTTGGCCAGCGCGTCCGAGGAGGTCAGCGCCACGGCTCAGTCGCTGTCGCAGGCCTCGAGTGAACAGGCCGCGGGCGTCGAAGAAACCAGCGCTTCCATGGAGCAGATGACGGCCTCGATCACCCAGACCAGCGAGAATGCCAAAGTGACCGACGGCATGGCGACCAAGGCCGCCCAGGAGGCCACCGAGGGCGGAGACGCCGTTCGTGAGACCGTCGGCGCCATGAAGCAGATCGCGCAGAAGATCGGGATCATCGACGACATCGCCTACCAAACCAATTTGCTGGCACTGAATGCCGCCATCGAGGCAGCGCGCGCCGGCGAGCATGGCAAGGGTTTTGCCGTAGTCGCGGCCGAGGTTCGAAAACTGGCCGAGCGCAGCCAGATTGCCGCCCAGGAAATCGGCACCGTGGCGACCTCCAGTGTCGAGCTGGCCGAGAAGGCCGGCCGCTTACTGGACACCATCGTGCCCAATATCAAGAAGACGTCCGATCTGGTGCAGGAGATTACGGCGGCCTCGGCGGAACAGACTTCGGGTGTCGGACAGATCAATGCCGCCGTCACGCAAATGAGCCAGACCACGCAGCAGAACGCGGCGAGTTCGGAAGAGTTGGCGGCGACCTCGGAGGAGATGAGCAGCCAGGCCGAGCAATTGCAGAGCACCATGTCGTTCTTCAAGCTGGGTGGCAGTTCGGCTCCCTTCAAGCGCGTCGCGAAACCCGCGGCCGCCAAACGCACCTTGCGTGCTGCGCCCAGACCGTCCGGCGCCGCGCTGGCCGGCGAGATCGCTCTCGCGGGTGCGGAGCTGCCCGACGAATCGCATTTCAGCCGTTTCTAAAAACTGCAGGGACGGCGCCGAGCGCCGTCCCTCGGCCGGCGGGCCGGCCGTCTACCAGTCGTTGGAATCGCGCGACGACGATCCGGACAACAGACTGCCGAGCAGGCCGCCGACAATGGCTCCCCCTACCTGAGCGGCCAGATCGGTTCCAGCGTCTGCGCCGGGTCCGCCACCGCCCTGCTCGTCGTCCTCCTGCTCGATACGCGAGACCACCCAGTCGAATTTCCCGCTGGTGACCGCCGCCTTGCAGTACCGGCATTCGCCGATTTGCGTGAGTGCGACGGGCGCGCCGCAACTGGGACAGGTATTTTCCAGCGTACCGGGTTTGCCCGAGGTGGCAACTCCAATCGAGCGTTGGAAGGTCCAGTCTTCGTTGAAGGGCCGCACGGTGCGATCGCCAAAGACGATCCTGTTGTCCTTGTCGATTTCGAAGTCGGCGGCGACGGCGGAGATGCGTACGGTGAGATCGTCGAATACGCGTCCATGGACTATGCGTAGAGCATCGATGCCGCGCACCTCCACGTGTTCCATGACGTTGCGTCGGCCCTCGGCGGCCATTGTCTCGAGCTGGGCACTCCACGCGAAGTAGGCGCCGGGACTCAGGAAGCCGCGGCCACCGTCCAAGTTTTGATTGCACCAGGCGGCCTGCAAGGCCATGAAGGCCTGTCCGGCGCGAGCTCGAAATGCGTCGAAAGAAAAGGCGGCATCAGCCGCCTGCAGGCCGGCAATGCCTTCGGCGGCGGTCGAGGCTGCTACCGCGAACGGCGACTCGCTGGAGTAACCCACGAATGGCACGGTTTGCACGTCCGCGACCACCCAATCCACCTTGCCGTTGGTGACGCTGGCGCGACAGTGCGCGCAGGTACCATCCAAATTGAGGCGCAGCTCGGCCCCGCAGGCGGGACAGCGTGAGGCAATGACGCCGCCGTTCTGGGGTGTGCGTGCCGTTGCGGCGCGTACGAAAGTCCATTGTTCGCCGTGGCGGCCATCCTCGCGCTCGTCGGCTACCACTCGATTGGCATCATCCAGCGTCTTGGAGCGGTACACCAGGTCGAAGTGCACCTTAAGAGTTTGGGTCTGATCGTTGCAGACGGCATTTTCGAGGTGCACTGCTCGAACGTTCAAACTTTCGAGCAGCGTATGGACGTGCCGCTGCTTCAACTGTGTGAGATTTTGCGATACCTGCGCATACACGGCGTCGTTGAAATACGGGCGAATGCTGAGGGCATCATTTTTTTGAATGCCGCGTTTGACCAAGAAGAAGCACATCTCGGCACGCTGAAGAAAAGTCTCCAGTTCGAAATCCGTATCGACGGCGCGAATGGCTTCTACACCGGGGGGCAACAGAAGCGCGGCTCCGCCAGGCGAGGTGGGGCCGCGTCCCATGAGCGCCTGCGAAGAGCCTAGTGCAGCCCCGACGGCCGACAGCAACACTTGTTCCGCGGGGTTGGCGGAGCGCCCCATGGCGGAGTCCCCGATCGCGGGGCCGCTACCGGCGGGGCCGCCGTTGAGAGGGCCGGTCCCCATCGCGCTTCCGCCGCCTCCGGCCCCACCCAGATTTTGCGCCGAGGGATTCGAGCGTAGACGACGCACCACCAACCAGATGATGAGTGCGATGATGAGCAGCGCAACGAGGCCGCCACCGCCTCCGCCGGTATGGAACGACCCACTCGAATGATCGCCGCCGGAATACGTCGATGTCCCTGAGTGACTGCCGCCACCGACACGGCTGTATACCGTGTCCGTGACCGCCAGAGCGATGGCGACACAGGTAGCGACGCCCAGGCAGGACGCCACGCGCGTCTTCAACTGAGCGTTGCTCCGCAATTGCCGCAAAACTTGGCCCCGGGAGCGGAGGCGGTGCCGCACTGGGTACAGTGGGCAACTTTCGGTGGCGCCAAGGAAGTTCCGCAGCTGGCACAGAATTTCGCGCCCGGTGGATTGGGCTCGTGGCAATTAGCACAGCTAATGCCGCCGGCGCCGGTCGCTGGTGGTGGCGCCGACGGTGGGCTCGGTGCGTTTCCAGGGCCTTGACCCGGGGCGGAACCGGAACTTCCGGTTCCCAATCCGGCCACGATGCCGCCCAATCCCATGCCGACCCCGAGTACCGCCGCGCCATTGCCGCCACCGGCCGCAGCGCCTTCGCCGATGCCCTTCAATGCGGCGCCGACGCCATACTCGCGAAAGCCGCCCGCGAGTCGAGTATAGGCAGTGTCTTTGCGCAGACCTTTCAGTGTCTGCTCATCTTCGGGGCTGAGGCTGATGGTGACATTTCCCAGGCGCGTAACGCGCACCCCATAAGGTGCCAATGGTGCTTGAACGTCGGCGATCAAGGCGGCCTCGATGTCCGCCGTGCGGCCGGCAATGCCAAGCACGGGCCACTTCTCGGCGGTCAATTTTCGAACCACGCTAGTACGAAGTGCCTTGAGAATTTGTTCGCGCGCCCAATCGGTGATCAATTCATTGCTGGCCTGTCGCGTGCCCACCAACTTCAAAATCATGGCGGCAGGGTCGCTGACTTCGAGCGCGTATTCGCCGAACACTCGCAGACCCACGGCGAGCCCGGTCTCCGGATCCTCGATGTTATCGATGGGACCGCCGAAGGGCAGGCTGACGAATTCCCGCGTGCCGATGAAGTACAGCTCCGCGCGGTACATATTGCCGCCGCTGGCCCAATCCACGATGTCCCCGAGGAACGGAAAGAGGGCGCCGTCCAACGTGGAACGACCCTGAGGCAGGACGCCGGCGACTTTGCCTTCCTTGAAGAACAGTGCGGTCTCGTCAGGTTGCACCGTGACCTGGGTGAACTTGCGAATGGTCATGTCCGGCCACTTGTAGAGAATGTCTTCCTTGGCCTGATCGGGACGTGCAATGAATTGGCGGTTTAGATCGTTTCCATGACCAAATAGACTCACGATTGGCGCTCCCTTAATGATTTATTGCCCCGCAACGCGAATATAGGCCTAAACGGTACCCACTCGCCACCAGCCTGTAACGCCGTTCACATTGTTGCGTGGCGGTTGGACTTATTTCTGCACATTGCTCTAAACCTTGCCTGCCGTACGCCGATACGTTTGCTAAGGCAATAAGTAGGCGGCCTGAACCCTGAGTGTTTTCGCCGTTGCGCAGCAATCCACGGCGACGGCAAGGACGGCTGCCGGTGCTTAGATTTACGACGAGAAAATTACCGGATACAGGAATATTTATGGCAGCGACCATTCTGGCAGTCGACGATTCGGCATCTATGCGGCAAATGGTTAGCTTTACGCTAAAGCACGCCGGTTACGAGGTCATTGAAGCCTCGGATGGAGTCGATGCCCTGGAATACGCACGCAGCAATTCCGTCAGCCTGGTGCTGACGGACGTGAATATGCCGCGCATGGACGGCATCACGTTGGTGCGAGAGCTTCGCCAACTGGAAGCCTACAAATTCACTCCCATGCTGGTCCTCACCACGGAAGCGGGACCCGAGAAGAAAATGCAGGGTAAACAGGCCGGAGCCACTGGATGGCTGGTGAAGCCATTCAATCCCGATAAGTTGCTCGCCACGATCGCCAAGGTGCTGTAAGTCCATGTCGATCGATATGGAAATGGAAGAGATCCTGAATCTTTTCTTCGAAGAAAGCTTCGAGGGCCTCAACGCCATGGAATCCGGGCTGCTGACCCTGGAGGATGCCACCGACAAGGAAACCATCAACACGATCTTCCGGGCAGCGCATTCCATCAAGGGCGGCGCCGGAACGTTCGGCTTCATGGAGATATCCGGATTCACGCACTCGGTCGAAACGTTGCTCGATGAGATGCGCAATGGCGCTCGCGGAGTCACTCCGGACGCGGTGCAGGTCTTGTTGCAATCGGTGGACGTCATCCGGGAAATGATCCAGTCCGCTCAAGCCAAACAACCCATCGTCATGACGGGAGCGAACTCTCTGAGCGGGGAGCTCGCACGAGTCCTTGCCCAGAAAGGCACGCCCGCCGCCGCCGGCGCGACCGCCGAGGCGCCGGGCGGCCACGCCCCGAGTGCGCCGCCTCCGCCGGTGGAGACCGCGGTTGCCGCGCCCCCTGCCGTCGCGGCCGCCGCCCCGGCCCTCAGCCCGCCACAGCCGACGAAGCGTGAGAACCCCCCGACCAACGGTGTATTGGAGGGTTGGCGCATCGACTTCGTTCCGGATCCAAGCCTGTTCAAGACCTGCAACGATCCCATGCGGATCTTCGATGAATTGGCCAACTTGGGTCCTCTGGAAGTCAGCGCCCATGTCGACAAGGTTCCCTCGCTGAGCAATCTGGACCCCACACAGTGCTTCATGAGCTGGACCCTCACTCTACGGTCTGCCACCGAACATGCGCGTGTGGCCGAGGTATTCGATTGGGTGGATGCGAGTTCCAAGATCACCTACGAACCCATTTATGGGGACGTAGCCGCGATTGCCGCCGCTGCCGTCAAACCCGCTGCCGATGTCCCGCAAGCCACCGCGCAACGCGCCGTACAGCGCGCGGCACCTCCCGCCGAGGCGCCGGCATCTCCTCCGGCAGCCAAGGCCGGCGGCGAATCCGGATCGCTGCGCGTCGCCACCGAAAAGGTGGACGCCCTCATCAATTTGGTCGGCGAACTGGTCATCACTCAGTCCATGCTGGGCCGCTTTGCCGAAAAATATGAGCCCGAGGATGTGGAGTCATTGCGGCGCAGCCTGGCCCAGCTCACGCGCAACACGCGCGAACTGCAGGAAAGCGTCATGCAAATTCGCATGCTGCCCATCGGCTTTTCGTTCAACCGCTTTCCGCGCCTGGTGCACGATCTGTCCCGCAAGCTCGGCAAGAAAGTCGAGCTGAAGCTCACCGGTGAGAACACCGAGCTCGACAAGACCGTGCTGGAAAAGATTGGCGACCCGCTGGTCCATTTGGTGCGCAACGCGCTCGACCACGGCTTGGAAGCTCCCGCTCAGCGCTTGGCCGCCGGCAAGAGCGACACCGGCACCTTGGAACTGAATGCGTTTCACGAAGGCGGCAGCATTATCATCGAGGTCAAGGATGACGGCGCCGGCCTCAATAAGGACCGCATTCTCGCCAAGGCGCGCGAGCGCGGCCTGGTGGACCAGGAAGCCAACCTGTCGGACGATGCCATTTACAATTTGATTTTTGTAGCCGGCTTCTCGACGGCGGAAACCATCAGCGACGTCTCGGGCCGCGGCGTCGGCATGGACGTCGTCAGACGAAATATCAACGATCTGGGCGGCCACGTTCAGATATTCAGCACGACCGGCAAGGGCAGCACCATTCGCATCCGTCTGCCGTTGACGCTTGCGATTCTCGAGGGCCAGGTGCTGCGAGTGGGCAAGGAAATTTACGTCGCCTCGCTGGTGTCCATCATCGAGACGGTGCAGTCGACACGGGAAAACCTAAGCTGCGTCGCGGGGCGCACGGAGCTCTTCAGGCATCGTACCGACTACCTGCCCATCATCAGACTGCACGACTTGTTCGGCATAGAGCCCGATAGCCGCGACATCGCCGACGGATTGCTCGTGGTACTCGAGGCCGAGGGACGGCGCGTCGCCATGCTGGTCGACGAGCTGCTGGCCCAACAGCAGGTGGTGATCAAGAGCTTGGAAACCAACTTCAAGCAAGTACCGGGACTGGCGGGCGCCACCATACACGGCGACGGCACCGTCGCTCTGATTTTGGACGTACCCGGCCTCATTAGGACCTTTCTGGAGCGTCAGTCGATGCAAATGGGGCGAGCAGCATGAGCGCGCAGGACCTGATCGCGAAGGCGACCGAAGCCGTCAAAGCCGCGCCGACGCGTGGCGGCGAAACTCATCAGTATTTGAGCTTCTTCCTCGGCGGAGAAGAGTACGCAACAGATATTTTGACCGTGCAAGAAATCAAGGGGTGGGACACGGTAACGCGGGTTCCCTATTCTCCCGATTACATTCTCGGCGTGATCAATCTGCGGGGCTCGATCGTACCCGTGATTGATTTGCGAGTGCGATTCTCCCTCGAAAAGGCCCTGTTCGACGCCGCGACGGTGGTCATCGTCGTGCACGTGGCCGGGACGCGCGGCGAGCGCATCGTCGGCATCGTGGTCGACGCGGTTTCCGACGTCTATACCGTGCCCAGCGAAAGCATCCAACCGCCGCCGGACGTAATGGGCTCGGTCGATCATATGTTCGTGGTCGGGCTCGCAAATCTGGACAATAAGCTGCTCATCATCCTGGATATCGAGCGCCTCGTCATATCGAGCGTCCTGGGCGACGATAAGGCGGCTGCCTAAATGGACAATGAGAAGCCCCGCAAACCGAGGGCGCCCCGCAAAAACAAGGTCGCCGCGACAAACAACGTATCGGACGACATGAATACGCAAACCGTTGAAACCAGCGAAGCATCCGCGGCCGTGGTTGCGGCCGAGACCAGCGCGACTCCGGCCGCCGCCGCGGACACCCTCCTGCACCTCGGTGCGGGCCTGGAAATAAAGGATGTCGAGAGCGTCCACAAGCAGCTCACGAGCATGTTGGAGCGCGGACCGTCCGTGACTCTGGATATCAGTCACGTCGCGGCCATGGATACCGCGGGAGTGCAGTTGCTTCTCGCCTTCCAGAGCGAGGCAGCGACGCGCGGCGTGGCGATCGACTATAGCGGACGATCCAACGCCTTCACACATGCGCTAACCGCGGTCGGCTTGGGCGACGCAGTGCGCCATGTGGCCTCCCGTGATTGAACACGTGCAAACGGCCACCGCCGAGGAACCCAAAAGCACGCAGCTGCGGGAAGTCATCGTCGAGTTCGGCCGGCATTTGGACATATTGGCGGAGCAGCTCGGCGCTTCGGTGATGGAAGCCGACCGCGATTGCGTGTCCGTCGGCGATTCTTTCCATGAAATGGCGTCGGCCCGCACGACCCTGGAGTCCATTAATTGCACGGAACCCGTGCGCTCGATATTGCGCGACTCCTGTCTGCAAATAGGGGAATCTCTGCAGACTGCGGTTGTCGCACTGCAATATCACGATCGGTTGGCGCAGCGGCTGGGCCTTGTGCGCGTCGGCTTGACCCGACTGCAGACTCTGCTGCACGACGCATCGCCGCGCACGTATGACGACTGGTTGGCGTCACTGCGTGATGTGGAACAAATCAACCGCATCGAACAGCAGCGTCTGGGGCCAACGCCGGTCGAAACCGAGGCCAGCGTCTATGAACCGGACCTATCGCAAAGCAGTGTGGAGCTGTTTTGAACAGCCCGCCAAAGCTCAAGAAAGTCGGCAAGAGTGCCGATAAGACAATGAATCCAAGAGGCGTGCTTCCACGCGGGCGCGTGCCCGCCACAAGCAGCATTGGCACACCAGTGGAGTCGAGGAAATGACGGATCCTTCTGCGAAAAAACAAGTCGACGGCGGCCCCGCGGCGTCGCGCCAGGTACTGACCTTTTGCCTGGATGCGGAAACCTACGGCGTGGATATTTTGCGCGTGCAAGAGATCCGAGGATGGTCTCCGGTCACGCGCATTCCGAAGTCGCCGCCGCACGTGCTGGGCGTTCTGAACTTGCGCGGTTCGATCGTACCCATCGTGGATCTGCGTGTGCGTTTCAGCTTGGAACGCGCGGAGTTCACTCCGCTCACGGTCATCATCGTGCTGTCCATCATGACGCCGACGGGGCGCAGCGAGTTCGGCCTAGTGGTCGATAGCGTATCCGACGTGGTCGATATCAGCGTGGACGACTTGAAGGACACGCCGAACCTCGGCGGCAGGTTGAGCGCCGATTTCATTCAGTGCTTGGCAACAGTATCGGATCGTATGTTGATCCTGCTGGATGTGGATGCGTTGGTCGGCAGAGACCTCCTCCCGGGCGAATCCGCCATGTTGGCTGGAGCGGCCTGAAGCTAATGATTGGTACAACGGCGATAGAGAAAGGCGTAAGCAATGAATAACTCGGAATTGGCGGCACAGATCGCCGCGATTAATCGGTCTCAGGATGTCGTCGAATTCAAGATGGACGGCTCCGTGTACATGACGGACAAGAATGGCGTGCGGACCGAAACCGAGTTCAAGTGGGTCGACCTCACTGAAACCCGGGAGACCGAACAGGAATTGGAAGCCGTGGTCGCCGCCGTCATCGACGGCGATATGCAGGCCCGCTTTGAGCTGGCGGGCAAGTCGGGTTTCTCGGCCACGCTTTCGCAGAAACTCAATGACCTCATCGACAGCTTCGCGGATGTGGTGGGCAATGTGAAAGTGGCATCGGCCGAAGTTGCGCGCGGTGTGCAGGAAATCTCGCAGGGTAACGAGGATTTGAGCCAGCGTACCGAGGCGCAAGCCTCGAGCCTCGAGGAAACCGCTTCTTCGATGGAGCAAATGACGGCCAGTGTGCGCCAAAACGCGGACAACTCGGGCCAGGCCAATCAGCTGGCAGTGGCCGCCCGCGACCAAGCCGACAAGGGTGGCGCCGTGGTTGCCAAGGCCGTCAAAGCCATGAGCGAAATCAACCAGTCGTCGAAGAAGATTGCCGACATCATCGGCGTCATCGATGATATTGCATTTCAAACGAACCTCCTGGCGCTGAACGCAGCGGTCGAAGCCGCGCGTGCCGGCGACCAAGGCCGAGGCTTCGCCGTGGTGGCCAGTGAAGTGCGCAACTTGGCGGGCCGAAGCGCCTCGGCCGCCAAGGAAATCAAGGGGCTCATTCGAGACAGCGTGCAGAAGGTCGAAGAAGGTTCGACCCTGGTCGCGCAGTCCGGTCAAACGCTCGAGCAAATCGTCAACGCCGTCAAAAAAGTCAGTGACATCATCGCGGAAATCGCTGCGAGCAGTCAGGAACAGTCGTCTGGCATCGATCAGGTCAACAAAGCCGTGATGCAACTGGATGAGATGACGCAACAGAATGCCGCCTTGGTCGAGCAGGCCACGGCCGCCAGCAAGTCCATGGCCGAGCAATCGCAGGCGCTTAGCGATGTCATGTCGAAATTCGAGGTGGCGTCGGCGCCGGTACGGTCGGCCGCGCCCGTCAAAGCGCCGGTGCGAGCGCCGATACGCAGGCCGATCAAGCCCATGATCAAACACAAGCCCACGGCAGCTTCCGCGGCGGCGCGCCCGAAGGCGGCTGCGGGCAGCGACTCTGCGTGGAAGCAGTTTTGAAGGTAAAGAGCTGATCGCCGCCGACGCGGCGGGCGGCAATGCGGAACCTAAAAATGCATCGTCCATCGACCCAAATATCAGAAAGCGACGCCCGCGTACGTGAATTTCAATTCACCGACGGCGACTTCCAAGCCCTGCGCAGCATGGTGAAGGAGATGACGGGCATCAATCTGGCGGAGTCGAAGCGCGAGCTGGTGTATGGCCGGGTGTCCCGGCGTCTGCGGGCCCTGGGGCTGTCGAGTTTCGGCTCCTACCGCGAAGTGCTGGAGTCGGGCGATGGATCGGAACTCGTGGCGTTCTGCAATGCGCTGACCACGAATTTGACTTCCTTCTTCCGCGAGTCGCATCACTTCGATTATCTGCGGGACCAGTTTCTGGTGCCGCGCCGCGAGGCAGGCCGGCGCGGCGACCGCATTCGCATCTGGTCGTCCGCGTGTTCCTCCGGCGAGGAGCCGTACAGCATCGCCATGGTCGTAGCCGAGACCATTCCCGACTGGCAGCGATGGGATATCAAAATTCTTGCGACTGACCTGGACTCCGATATCCTCGCTCGAGCGGAGCGCGGCAGCTACAACGCCGACCGGGTCAAGGGCATGGACCCGAAGCGCATGAGCCGTTTCTTCACCGAGGTTCGCGACAGTACGGAAGCCGCCTACCAGGTCGTCCCGGAGCTGGCCAAGCTCATTACGTTCAAGCAAATCAACCTCATGCATGACCTGCCCATGCCGGGGCCCTTGGACGTCATTTTTTGCCGCAACGTCGTCATTTATTTCGACAAAGATACCCAGCGCGGCTTGTTTTCCCGCATTTCGAAGTTGCAGCGGCCCGGCGATCTTTTGATGCTGGGGCACTCGGAGACCTTGTTCAAGGTCTCCGACGACTACTCTTTGATCGGAAAAACCATTTACAGGCGGAGCTAAAGAGTGGCCGGAATGGGTTCCAATCAGGCAAAGACCGAGCTGCCGCCGGTTACGAGGGGCTTCGAACATGTGAAGCGCTTCTGGGATCCCGGCTGCGACCGCTGGTCTGCCAAGATCTTGCCGGGCGAATACTTCGTGACTCGTTCGGATGAGGCCATCACCACGGTTCTGGGTTCTTGCATCTCGGCTTGCATCCGCGATCCCGCGGTGCGCATAGGCGGAATGAATCACTTCATGCTGCCTGAGGACAACTCGTCGGGAAAGAGTTCTTGGATCGAGGGCCCCGGCGGCCTCGCCACCCGCTACGGTTCGTATGCCATGGAAAGTCTCATCAACGAGTTGATGAAGCTGGGGGCACGCCGGGACCGGATGGAAGTGAAATTGTTCGGCGGCGGCAAGATCTTGTCGTCCATGACCGACGTCGGCAAGAAGAACATTCAGTTTGCAAAAGAATTCCTCCGTATGGAGGGATTCAAAATCGCGGCAGAGGACGTGGGCGATGTCTGCCCGCGTCGAGTCATGTATTTCCCCACGACGGGCGTCGTCATGCTGAAGCGACTGCGGGCCCTGGACGTCGTAGAAATCGCGCAGCGCGAAACCAATTATCTCAGCACCTTGGCGGCCAAGAAAGCCGATGACGATATCGAGCTATTCGATTGAGAGCGGCCGCAACTATGCAAACAACAACAGCAGCTACGACAACTCCTCCTCAGACGCGAAAACGCATCAGCGTGCTGATTGTCGACGATTCGGCGCTGGTGCGCCGGATGTTGACCGAAATGCTGTCCTCGGATCCTTACATCACGGTGCTGGGTACTGCGCATGATGCGTACGACGCCCGGGAGAAGATCAAGGCGCTCAATCCCGACGTGCTGACGCTGGACGTCGAAATGCCTCGCATGGATGGGCTCACCTTTCTCCGAAATCTCATGCGGCTGCGCCCGATGCCCGTCATCATGGTGTCGTCGCTCACGGAGCGTGGTGCCGAAGTTACTTTGGACGCACTGTCCATCGGCGCGGTGGACTACCTGGCAAAGCCGAAAATCGATTTGGCGGCGACATTGGGGGACTACAAACAGGAGCTCATCGGCAAGATCAAGGCCGCCGCCGGTGCGCGCGTGCGCGCTTCCACGCCCTCGGCCGCGCTCAGCGCGGAAGCTGCGGCCGTGAAACGCGGTCCGCAGCGCCACCTGCGCACCACCGAGCGAATTATCGCCATCGGCGCCTCCACGGGCGGCACCGAAGCCATCAAGGACGTGTTGATCAACATGCCGCCGGACACTCCCGGCATCGTGATCACCCAGCACATCCCAAAATTGTTCAGCGGCGCGTTCGCGCGCCGCATGGATTCCTGCTGTCAGCTGAGCGTTTGCGAGGCCGAGGACGGCCAGCAGGTTCTGCGCGGCCATGCCTATATCGCGCCCGGCGATCAACATCTGCTGCTCGTGCGCGACGGTGCGCGCTACGTATGCCGCCTGGATCCCGGTCCGCCGGTTAACCGGCACAAGCCATCCGTGGACGTGCTGTTTCGCTCGGTGGCGCAGACCGCGGGACGGAATGCCATTGGCGTGATCCTGACCGGCATGGGCAAAGATGGGGCCCTGGGCTTAAAGGAAATGCGCGACGCCGGCAGTAGGACGATCGCGCAGGATGAGGCCACCAGCATCGTCTGGGGCATGCCGGGCGAAGCCGTATCCATCGGCGGCGCCGCGGATGTGCTGCCTCTCAATGAAATTTGCGCACGAGTTTTGGCGCTGTCCGACGAAATGGACATCACCCGTTCCACCGATACAGCGATGGGCTAAGTTTCGACAATCCGATTTGGAGTATTGCAGTGAAAATTTTAATCGTAGATGACTCGACCGCGATGCGCATGATCGTCAGAAAGACTTTGCGGCTCGCCGGCTTTGAAGGCCATGATTTTTCCGAGTGCGACGACGGAGCAAAAGCCCTGACGGCAATCAAGGGCAGCCGTCCGGATCTCGTGCTGTCCGACTGGAACATGCCCAACATGACGGGCATAGAATTGCTGGAAACTCTGACCAAGGAGGGCATCAAGCTCAAATTCGGGTTCGTCACCACTGAAGCGACGCCTGATATGCGGGCGCGGGCTTCTACGGCCGGCGCGAGCTTCTTGATATCCAAGCCGTTCACGCCCGAATCTTTCAAGGAAGCATTGGGAGCGCACATCAAATGAACGCAGTCGCGCATCCGCTGCCGGAATCCCCGCAAGTCAAGGACTTGCTCGGAATGTTGTTCGACGGGCTATCCGTGAAGCCGGGGCCCAAGTTGGACGCGTCGCCGAAGTCAAACTCTTACTTCGGGGTATATGTGTCCGACACGGACAATGTCGTGGCTCTGTGCGGCTGCGACATGGCCTTTGCCGCCAACGCCGGCGCTGCGCTGTCCATGCTGCCTCCCAATGTTGCCAAGGAAGCGGCCAAGGACAAAGAGCTCACGCCCGTCATGCTCGCGAATCTGCATGAAGTCATGAATATCTGCACGCGCTTGATGCTGCGTGACGACACGCCGCATATCCGACTGCGTCAGCTCTGTGTGGTTTCCGCGCTGCCGCCGCCGGCCACCGAGATTCTGGGCGCACCAAAAGGGCGCGTGGACTTTGAAGTGGCCATCGGTAAGTACGGTGCGGGTGTGCTGTCGGTGTTTTGCACTTAGGCCCGGCACGCAGTGCGTCACGTTCCGTACTGCTGTTGTTCAAGAAGCAAAGTATAGCGCCGATAGAGTATTTCGAAGTGAGTGTTTCGACCGTTAGGCCGTATAGGATTAAAAGAAGCGACCATGTTTAGTGCAATGTCATTCAAGAAGAAGATCTGGTCAATACCTATTGCCGCGTTGTCGGTGTTTTGCCTGAGTCTGGCGCTGACCTTCACCGTCAGCACGCGAACGGCAAAGACTATTTCCGACTTGGGAACGGTTCGCTATCCCAGTATGGATCTCGCGCAGCGCTTGGACCGGCAAGTCAAATCCATCGTGGATGGACTGCAATCCGCAGTGGCCGAAGGCGACGCGGGCAAACTGGCCGATTTGAGCACTCTCGCGGATCAGTTTCGCAAGGATGCTGACGTTCTGTCGGCGCTGCCGGGTGAGCATGACACGGCGGTCACGTTGAAATCTCTGTTCAACGGCTATTTTGACTCCGCCATGCACGCGTCCAAGATCATGTTGGATGGCAAGACCGGCGAAGCTGCCGCAGCCATCGCCGACATGCAGTCCAAGCATAGCGCCTTGGACAAGGCCGTCAAAGCGGAGGCAGGCACGGCTCAGGACAATTTCAAGTCGGGACTCGATGCAGGCACCGCCGGAGTCAAGAAAATCGTATGGGCGACCGTGAGCGGCGCCGTGGTAGTCATCGTCGCCCTGATACTGCTCTCGCATTTCATCGTTGGAAGCCTGTGGCGCCAGTTGGGCGGTGATCCCGGCAAGGCGCGGGACTTCGCAGAAAAAATCGCGGCCGGCGATTTGTCAGCCCAGGTTCATTTGGCCACCGACGACACTCGGAGTTTAATGGCCGCACTGCGCGCCATGGCCGGACGCATCAATACCGTCATCGCCGCGCAGACCGAAATGTCCCGCGAACACGAACGCGGCAACGTGGACTATCGCATCGACTCCTCGGCGCTGCCGGGCACCTACCGCGACCTGGCGCGCATGAGCAACGAATTGGTCGAGGGTCACCTCAAGGCCACGGCGCAGCTGGTCAGTGTTTTGCAGGATTATGGCCACGGCAACTTCGACGTGGACATGCAGGAATTGCCCGGCAAGAAGGGCGACTTGACCCGAGCCGCCGCCGAAGCCAAGAGAAACCTGCTGGCAATCAACATGGAACTCAAACGCCTCGTGGATGCCGCCACGAGCGGCGATTTCGCCGCGCGGGGCGATGCAGACGCCTTCCAGAATATGTTCGGTGAGATGGTCAGTGGCATGAATCAAGTCATGGCGGCCTGTGAGACCGGTATCAACGGCGCAGGCGGCGTGCTCGAATCGCTGGCGCGCGGGGATTTGCGCACCGGCATGCAGGGCGAGCATCACGGCCAGTTCGCGCAACTACAGGTGGATGCGAACTCGACCGTTGCGAAACTCACCGAAATCATTTCTCAGATCAAGGGGGCGACCGGGTCGATCGATACGGCCGCACGCGAAATCAGTGACGGCAATACGGACCTGAGTACCCGCACCGAGAGTCAGGCTGCGAGTCTCGAGGAAACCGCCAGCTCCATGGAAGAAATTACCGCTGCGGTGAAACAGAACGCGCAGAACGCCAGTCGCGCGAACGAACTGGCGATCGGCGCCTCCAATGTCGCCATCAAGGGAGGTGAGGTGGTCGCGCAGGTCGTCGAGACCATGAGCTCCATCGAAACCAGTTCCAAGAAGATTGTCGACATCATCAGCGTCATCGACGGGATCGCCTTCCAGACGAATATTCTCGCTCTGAATGCCGCCGTCGAAGCCGCCCGTGCCGGCGAGCAGGGTCGCGGCTTCGCAGTGGTCGCCAGCGAAGTGCGGAACCTCGCGCAGCGCACTGTCACGGCGGCGAAGGAAATCAAGGAACTCATCAGCGAGTCGGTAGAGAAGGTGGGTGCGGGTACCGTCCTGGTCGACACGGCGGGCCGGACCATGAAGGAAATCGTGGATGCCGTCAAACGCGTCAACGACATCATGGGCGAAATCACCACGGCCAGTGCTGATCAGAGCGCGGGCATCGAGACGGTCAATGTGTCCATTACCAAAATGGACGAAGCGACCCAGCAAAATGCCGCTCTGGTGGAACAGGCCGCCGCGGCCGCGAAGAGCCTGCAAGAACAAGCAGAGAGCCTGTCACAAGCGGTCTCCATATTCTCGCTGGCGGAAGATGGACCGGCGGTACGCACGCCGCATGCCAGAACTGCGGCCCCCGTGGTGGAACGACGGGGACCCAATCGGGCCAAAAACGTGGTGCGTCTGTCGAAGAGTTCTGGCGGACAGGCCGCAGCCAAAGGTGCCCCCGCGGCTGCCAGCGACGAGTGGCAACAGTTCTAGGAGCCGTGCTTCAGCAGCGGCGCCGATAGGCGAGCAACCGCCACGGCCGCCGCGGACTCCGGCTTGCGCAGCCGAATGTGCGGGCGAGCCGAGAAGGAATACAGCAACTGGGGGATGGGTGTAGGAGCGAATTCGCACCATTCCACGCCGATGCCGTCCTTGTACTTGCGCGCCACGTAGGCGGCCAGGACCGGCGCCTCGTGTTTGCAGCGTTGCGGCATTTCGATGGCGACCTGGATGCGCGACAGCAGGCGCAAATCGTAGTCGACCTTGATAAATGCGCCACTGACGCTCAAATTGTATAATCGGCCGGTACGTACCGAGAACGGGTGCCCCGTTATCCGGACAGGTAAATCGACTCCAACTCGTTCGCCCCAGCGATGTTCCATAGAACGATCCTCGCATGGCACCGACGAGGAACCCTATAGGAAAAAACGCCCAATTCCCCTACCAAAAGTCCTACGTGCCGACCCCCACAGGGCTGGTGCCGCGGCGTTGACCTAAAAGCGCCTGCTGATGTAACCCACCAGACTGTCGATTTTGTAGAAGCTGTCGGGGCGCTCGCCCACGACGTCGGTGGCCAGCACGTGATTGCGGGCGATATTCTGCGCGTGACGGAACTCCAATCCCAAGTCCCACTTGGGAAGAATGTTGCGCCACTGCGCGCCCACGCCTGCATACAGGCCATACGCAGGCGTCGCGAGGTTGTAGCGGTCCGCGCCGGCAAACAGGCTAAGGGCGAACACGTCTCCAAAGCGATGCCGATAATCGACGGGCCGAATGCCGATCAGGGAATGTCCGTCGACCTCGTCCAGTTCCACCCGTACACCCAAGTCATTGTTGAGCGACACGGCGCGGCGCGCACCGACCGCCACATGGGGCTCGAACAGAACACCCGTCGTCGTTACGGGTATGCCCTTTTCGAGATCGGTGCGCACCCGGAATGCCCCGGCTCCGGCATCGACGAACACCTCGTTGCCGTCCATGTCCTCGTCTGGGGCCTTGGCCGGCTCATCGTCCTCGTCATCGCTCGGTACATCGCGGATATGACTATTATCGCCGCCGTAGCGAACGAACGCCGCCAGCCGGGTAAACGACTGACCGAACACATCACGTCCGGCCGACACCTCGCCGCCCACCGTGAGATCGTTCCAGGGGCGTGAGTAGCGCACGGTGGCCTCGATGAAGTGTTTATACGGATAGTCGCCGTACAACTGATTCACCAACGTTCTGACGGATTCCTCCAGATAACCGCCGAAGGGCGGCTCCCAGCCGAGGCGCAGCATTTGGCTGCGTGCGCCCACGCCATCGTTAAAGACCCGCTGGTCGGCGCCCCATTGGCCCGTGACCAGGTGATCATTGGTCATGCCGTCGAGGAACACCCCGTTGCTGGCGTACCAACCGTTTTGCCACTCGGAGACCTCGTAGGTCAGATCGAAGGTATGCCACAACTTGGGAAAATCGATTCCCAGGGTCGTTCCGGTTTCGCCTAGCAGGTAGCTGCCGCCGTCTAAGGTATTCTGGCCGGCGTATTGGGCGTAAACGGCAAACGGAGTGTTTCCCGGATAAATGAAGCGGGTGATGTACGACGCCTGTTGCTTTCCCAAGGTCTGATTGGTGCCGCCCGGTTTGAAAAAATCGCTTGCCAAAAAGTGCACGGAATCCGGCAGACCGCCCCCGCCGTATTGCAATTGCCGGTTGACGCCGAGCGACCAGCCGCTGACGGGCTCGATGGAAAACTGCGCACCGAACATCTTCGGGTTGCCGCTGCTTTCCGCGGTCGTGCCTTGCCCCTGATAAGCGATGCGATCCGTTCGCGCCATTTGCGCAAGAAAAATTTCGTATTGAAAGCCGAGCCGGGTAAGCGGCTCGTAATTCGACAGTGTAATGGAAGGCATGGTGGGCGCTTCCGTGCTGATCAACATGTTGCTGTCGGTGGCGGGCGAGAACCAGTGATCGCGGTAGCCCAGATCGATTTGGGCCCAGTTGAAGCCGAAACTCAACATCGAGCCGGTGGGGACAGTACGGCCTTCGTAGGATACGACGCCGGCGCTCGCCAAAAAGTAGTCCGAGGGTTGGACATAGGCCTGGGCCGACGCCTCCCAATGACTGTCGGAGGTCATGCCATGCTCATTGGGCAGCACGATGTTGGCGCCGCTCGACGCCGACCCCGTGATACTGGCATGGGTCACCGCGTAGTCGTGCGAATAGCGCTCCAGATATTTCCTAACTTTCGCGCATAGCACTTTGTCACGTTCGCAGGCCTTGGGCAGGGCGAGTTCCACCAGTGAGACCGCGAAAGGACGTTTGAGAATGGGCTCATCGGCGAGAATCAGCACGCGTTCGATCTGGCGCTCGGTCTCCGGCTCGAGATTCAAGGGAATGTAGGCGGTAACGCCGCCCGCCCTCACCACGCCGGGCGGAAGACCGGCGAGACCCACGATCAATGCAATGCCAAGCGCCTTGTTACGGGAGGACACGATATTCGATAACTCTTTGAGGATGCACGGTGGCGGCTCGAAAACCACATGATATCAGCTGAGGCCGGGGAAGCGCTCTGTCACACAGAGTGGCGTCGATACGACAGACCCATTAGTCTAGCGGTCGGTGGACGCTGAAAAGGTTAGTCGCTTGCATCCGGCGGGAAATGTCATTCAGTGCGAACGGTTGGGGCTGCGCGAACTGGGTTTGCAGGACGCCGAGTTCATTCTACGACTGCTGAACGAGCCGGGGTTCCTGAAGTTTATCGGCGACAAGGGGGTGCGGACCCTCGACGATGCACGGGAATATCTGGTGAGGGGACCGCTGGAGAGCTACCGCCGCCACGGTTTCGGCCTGTACCTGGTTTCACTGCGTCGGGATGGCACACCCATCGGCATATGCGGCCTGGTGAAGCGCGACACGTTGGTCGACCCCGATGTCGGCTTCGCCTTTCTCGAGGACCATTGGTCCAAGGGGTATGCTTCGGAAGCGGCGGCAGCGGTGCTCGTGTACGGCCGGAACACGCTGGGCATCGAGCGGATCGTCGCCATCACCGCCATCGACAACCGGGGTTCCATTGCCGTGCTCGAGAAAATCGGATTGATTCTGGAACGTCGAGTGCGGCTCGGGGATGACGCCAAGGAGTTGAATTTGTTCGGCCTGGCGCCGCGAAGCGTCGGCACATGAGAATACCCATCGCCTCGCTGTTGGGCTTCGGGCCGAGAGAGGTGTTCGTTGACGGCGGGGCGGCGCTGTTCGCCGCCGGTCTCGCGCTTCGCTGGTATGCAATCGTATATTTGGGCCGTTTTTTTACTGTGAATGTCGCGATCTCGAAAGACCACCGGTTGATCGATACCGGTCCGTATCGCTTCATTCGTCACCCGTCGTACACGGGCGCTATCATGGCGTTTGTCGGCTCGGGATTTTGTCTGCACAACTGGGCGTCGCTTGGTGCCGGCTATTTACTAAACACGAGGTTCTGATGCACCCCTTTCCCCACCACTACATCATCGGCGCCTCGGCTCGGCCCGTGGGAGATGTGCCCCTGTCCTGCGAAGGAATGCGCGTTATCGAGTCGGCGCCCCCCAAGGAATTCGACGGCCCCGGGAATCAATGGTCGCCCGAGGGCTTGCTGACGGCAGCGGTGGCCGATTGTCTCGTGCTGGGATTTCGGGCCATCGCCAGCGCCTCGAAATTTGCCTGGAGCAGCTTGGAGACTCGCACTCAGGGCACGCTCGACCGGGTCAATGGGAAAATGCTGTTCACGCGATTCGATACTCACGCCAAGCTGGTTGTCCCCGCAGGCACGGATGTGGAGCGAGCCAAAAAGCTGTTGGAGAAGGCGGAGTTCAATTGCCTCATCGCCAATTCGCTGAGCAGCGAGCGGCATTTGACGGTGGAAGTGGCGATCGGCTGAAGGAACTTTGGCACAGAGCCCGCTGAGTTACGGGCTTGCCCTGGGGCTTGGACGCCCCAGGGCAACAAACCGACGGTAGTCTCTCAATCGTCCATCAAGAAGCTGCGCAGCTGTTCGCTGCGACTGGGGTGGCGCAGCTTCCGCAGGGCCTTGGCTTCTATCTGACGAATGCGTTCGCGGGTCACATCGAACTGCTTGCCGACTTCTTCCAGCGTGTGGTCGGTGTTCATGTCGATGCCAAAGCGCATGCGCAGCACCTTCGCTTCGCGCGGCGTCAACTGCGCCAGCACCGAATGCGTGGTTTCACGCAGCGACTCGGTCGTGGCTGAATCGATGGGCGAGGACACCGACGTGTCCTCGATGAAGTCGCCCAAGTGCGAATCTTCGTCATCGCCGATGGGCGTTTCCATCGAGATCGGTTCCTTGGCGATCTTCAGCACCTTGCGAACCTTGTCCTCGGGCATTTCCATGCGCACGGCCAGCTCTTCCGGCGTGGGCTCGCGGCCCATTTCCTGCAACATTTGGCGAGAAATGCGATTCAGCTTGTTGATGGTCTCGATCATGTGCACCGGAATACGGATGGTGCGCGCCTGGTCGGCGATGGAACGGGTAATGGCCTGCCGAATCCACCATGTCGCATAGGTCGAGAACTTATAGCCGCGGCGGTATTCGAATTTATCGACGGCCTTCATCAAGCCGATGTTGCCTTCCTGAATCAAATCCAGGAATTGCAGACCGCGATTCGTGTACTTCTTGGCGATGGAAATCACGAGACGCAGGTTGGCCTCGACCATTTCCTTCTTCGCGCGGCGCGCCTTGGCCTCGCCGATGGACACCTCGCGATTGATTTCCTTGATCTCACTGATGAGAACGTGGAAGAGACCCTCGAGGTCCTTCAGCTTATTCTGGCGACGCTCGACCTCATCCTTGAACTTCGCGAGCGGCGCCGAGTAGCGCTTTTTCGCTTTGATGTGCTTGTCCAGCCACTTCGTGCTGGTTTCGTTCTTGGGGAAGGTCGAGATGAAATCCTTGCGCGGCATGCCA
>Ga0302310_10000354_pt1 | contig 43289 bp, 34 predicted proteins | sample III_Palsa_N1_2_FD_200451 | JGI IMG/M metagenome (GOLD analysis project Ga0302310, IMG submission 200451) | Peat permafrost microbial communities from Stordalen Mire near Abisko, Sweden - III_Palsa_N1_2 | ecosystem: Environmental > Terrestrial > Soil > Palsa > Peat permafrost | place: Sweden...
GGTGGCTCACGCAGCGAGACGGTGGGGGCCAGCGCCGGCTTCTGACTTACACCGCTCCGCTTGCCTGGACGTCGTTCGCGCCACGCCTTAGCATCGGATCAAACGACAGGGCATAGGGCGGGCATATGGCGGGCTTTTCAAAACGCAGGCGTTTCACCCTTGGCGCGGCGGCGCTGGGCGCGATGGCGGCGCTGGCGCTGGCGAACCTGGGGCACCACACCGCCCGCGCCGCCGACCGCGCGACCTCCGACTGCCCCGGCGATAATGGCGGACTGACGCTCTCACCCGGCTTCTGCGCCAGCGTGTTCGCCGACAATCTGGGCCATGTGCGCCACATCGTGGCGGCGCCCAATGGGGTGGTCTACGCCAACGTCTGGAGCGGCAGCTATTACGCCGGCGCGCCGATCCCCAAGGACGGCTTCCTGCTGGCGCTGCAGGCTGCCACCGGCGACCACCACGCCGACAAGATCACCCCCTTCGGCGAGACCTATGCCCAGGGCGCCCACGGCGGCACCGGGATCGGCCTCTATAAAAACTACGTCTACGCCGAGGTGAACGACCGCATCGTCCGCTATCGGCTGGCGCCCGGCGCAGTGGTTCCGACCGGCGCGCCGGAGACGGTGCTGTCGGGCCTGCCCACCAACGGCGACCACAATATGCATCCCTTCCTGATCGATCCGGAGGGGCGGCTGTTCGTGGACCTGGGCACCGCGACCAATTCCTGCCAACCGAAGAACCGCCAGGCCTATATCGCCGGAAACAGTCCGTGCACGGAGCTGGAGACGCGCGGCGGCATCTGGCTCTATAGCGCCAACAAGCTGGATCAGAAGTTCTCGCCGGCCGAACGCTACGTCACCGGCCTGCGCAACGCCGAGGGTATCTCGCTGGACGCCGAGGGGCGGATGTTCGCCACCCAGCACGGCCGCGACCAGCTGATCCAGAATTGGCCCAAGCTCTATCCAGAGACCATGCTGGCCACCAACCTGCCGGCCGAGGAGCTGGTGCGGGTGCATAAGGGCGACGATTACGGCTGGCCCTTCTGCTATTACGACGGCTACCAGCAGAAGTTGGTGCTGGCGCCGGAATACGGCGGCGACGGCGGCAAGACCCAGGGCCTGTGCGCCCAGAAGATCCCGCCGGTGGCGGCCTTCCCGGCCCACTGGGCGCCCAACGACATGCTGATCTACAAGGCCGCCGCCTTCCCCAAGCCCTATCAGGGCGGCGCCTTCATCGCCTTCCACGGCTCCTGGAACAAGGCGCCCGCACCCCAGGCCGGCTACAACGTCGTGTTCCAGCCCCTGAAGGACGGCAAGGCCTCGGGCGACTTCGTGGTCTTCGCCGACGGGTTCGCCGGCGGTCATCGCGACCCCGGCCGCGCCCGCTTCCGGCCCATGGGCCTGGCCGTGGGACCGGACGGCGCCCTCTATATCGCCGACGACGTGAAGGGCCGCATCTGGCGGGTGACCTATCATGGACCGCGCGACATCACCGCCCCGGCCCCCGCGCCAGAGCCCGTGGTCGCCGTGACCGCGCCGGCCGCTCCAGCCGCCCCCATGCCGGTTCCTCCGGGCGCCACAGCCGCGCAGGTAGCGGCGGGCGACAAGCTCTATCACGCCTCTTCCTGCTCAGGCTGCCACGGCGTCGACGCCAAGGGCACGCCATTGGGGCCGGACCTGACGTCCAAGGATCATCTGTGGACGGATGGCGGCTTGCCGCAGATCACGGACGTGATCGCCAAGGGCGTGCCGACCCCCAAACGCTATCGCAGCCCCATGCCCGCCATGGGCGGCGCGCAGCTCTCAGCGGACGATCTGAGGGCTGTATCGGCGTATGTCTGGGCGGTGGGGCATTAGATTTGGTTTTCCTTCTCCCCTTGCGGGAGAAGGATTACGTATCTGACCCCAACCCCAGAAGGACCAGCCCATGCCAGTGGACGAGGCGCCAGAGACGCGTATTGGCGATGCGCCGCAGGCGGTGGCCCTGGGCATCCGCACCCTGTCGGTCGAGCCGGGTGTGGCGACGCTGACCGCGCCTTACCGAGCCGAGCTGGTGGGGGATCCGGACACCGGGGTGATCGCCGGCGGGGTGGTGACCACCCTGCTCGATCACGCCTGCGGCCAGGCGGTCTATATGGCCATTGGCGAGCCCACCAGCATCGCCACCCTGGACCTTCGGATCGACTATATGCGCGCGGCCGAACCGGGCCTGGACATCTTCGCCCGCGCCCACTGCTACAAGGTGACCAAGCGCGTCGCCTTCGTCCGCGCCACCGCCTACGACAAGGATCCGGAGGACCCGGTGGCCACGGCCCAGGCCGCCTTCATGCTGGGCACACGCGGGCCGCCGGCGCAGATCGGCGACAAGCGTACCCCGGCAGAGCGAGCCAAGGGCGAACGCGCCAACGCCGGAGACGCCGAATGAGCCAGGCCGACGCCGACAGGCTGATCCAGATGCTGGAGCGGGTGCCCTATGCCCGCTTCCTCGGCATCCACGCGGTGCTGGCCGGCGACGAGATGACCGCCGTCCTGCCCTATTCCCCACACCTGATCGGCAACGTCCACCTGCCGGCCCTGCACGGCGGGGTGCTGGGCGCCTTCATGGAGATGACGGCGCTGGCGCAGCTGTCGATCGTCAAATACCCCGCCGGCCACGGCTTGGCGCGGCAGCCGAGGCCGGTCGATGTGACGGTGGAATATCTGCGCTCTGGCCGGCCGGTGGACACCTATGCCCGCGCCCAGATCAAGCGGCTGGGCCGCCGCGTGGCCAATGTCCACGTCGAGGCCTGGCAGGAAGCACGCGACAAGCCCATCGCCGCTCTGCACGGACATTTCCATGTGACGCCGGCGAGCTCAGAACACAGCTAGGGGATCGGCGCGCGGCCCTGACTTCCTAGCTTTTGAGCTCTTTCACCGAGACCAGAATATTGTCTTGAGAGTAGCAGAAAACGACGGGATGGAGCTTATTTCGGGTCGCGGCCTCTGTCGGCGAAAGCGCAATCTCGGCCAAGCCCAGCGTATAGACGTCGGCGAGGGCCTCGCCCGCGATAATCGCGCCCTTGCCCACCCCGGAAGTCCCGTGCGTGTAGAGCTTGTACATATCGCAGGAATTATCCCCGTCCTTTTGCAGAGCGACGAGGGGCGGCCCCAATTGGGCCAGCACATCGAAGCGACGCTCGCCGACCGTAAATTTCTGCAGGCTTACGGGATCGGGCCGGTTGGCTTCCATGACCGTTGAACAGCCGCCCACCGCGAAGGTCGCCACGAAGACCAGACTGGCTAATTTACCTGAAACTGACATTTTATCGCCCCCCGGCTGACTGCTCGCAGAGACGACAGTCTCGGCATGCTTCAGGCGTCTAGCGGAAATCGTGCGCCACGAAAAGTTGCATCCTTTGGCCGCTCGATGATGGGCTGAGGTCGCCAACAGCGCCGGTTGGCCTCTGCGCTTGCCAACCCCGGCCCCAGCCCACAAGGTCGCAGCTTCAACAATGGAGCACCACCGATGGGCGCAGAACCGATCGACCGCGATGTCTGGACCGCCGCCGGCGAGGCGCTGCTGCCCGAGGCGATCACCCTGCGCCGCGCCATCCACGCCGAGCCGGAAATCGGCCTCGACTGCCCCGCCACCACCGCCAAGATCAAGGAGGCCCTGAAGGGCCTGCCGCTGGAGCTGCGCGAGGGTCCGTCCACCAGCGGGCTGATGGCGATCCTCAAAGGCCCGTCCAACGGCCGCACCGTGCTGTTGCGCGGCGACATGGACGCCCTGCCGCTGAACGAGGACACCAACCTCGACTTCCGCTCCAAAATCGGCGGCGCCATGCATGCCTGCGGCCACGACACCCATGTCGCCATGCTGGTGGGCGCGGCCAAGGCCCTGTGCGTCGAACGCGAGCGCCTGGCCGGCTCGGTGATGTTCATGTTCCAGCCCGGCGAGGAAGGCTACAAGGGCGCCCAGTTCATGATCGACGACGGGCTGCTGGATAATCCATCGCCCGATGCGGCCTTCGCCCTGCACATCAATCCCAACATTCCCTCGGGCGTGTTCGCCGCCAAGGAAGGCCCGTTGCTGGCCTCGGCCGACACCATCATCATCAAGGTGCGCGGCGCCGGCGGCCACGCGGCCATGCCCTATGCGGCCAACGACCCGATCCCGACCGCCTGCGAGATCGTGCTGGCGCTGCAGAGCTTCGTCACCCGCAAGATCAACGTCTTCAACCCGGCCATCCTGACGATCGCCCACATCGAGGCGGGCACCACCAACAACGTCATCCCGGAAGACGTGTTGATCGAGGGCACCTTGCGCACCTTGAGCGAGTCGACCCGCGAGGTCGCTCACGCCGGCATCGCCCGGATCGTCGAACATGTGGCCGCCGCCCACGGCGCCAAGGGCACGCTGGAAATCCGCGACGGCTATCCGGTGACCGTCAATCACGGCTGGGTGGTCGATGTGGCCGAGCGCGCCACCAAGGCCCTGTTCGGCGACGCGTCCTGGATGACGCTGGCCACGCCGGTGATGGGCGCCGAGGACTTCTCCTACGTGTTGCAAAGGACGCCCGGCGCCATGGCCTTCCTGGGCGCGACGCCCGAGGGCGGCGACTACCGCACCTGCTGCGCCCTGCACTCCAACAGGGTGGTGCTGGACGAGAGCGCCATGTCGCGCGGCATCGCCCTGCACTGCGCCATGGCCCAGGCACTGCTGGTGGCCGAGGGGTAGGGCTTTTAGCGACGTTCCACGATGCCTCACCGCCGTTCCCCAGGCCTTGTGCCTGGGGCCCATTGAGCGCGAAAGGTCCAAGGTTCGCCTTGGAGCCGCCGCCAGCGCGCTACGCCATCGGTCCGCGCTCAATGGGTCCTGGGCACAAGGCCCAGGAAACGCGCTGAGCAGGCTTTGGACGTCACCACGCTGCACTGCGCCATGACTCGGTTGAGGCCTTCAGACGCGACCTCGAAACCCCCGCCACCCCTTGCGCTACAAGGCCTGACGCGAAATTGACCGGCCGCTGGTTTAAAGCTGTGCATTAGGTCGCCATTGTGCGGCGCCGCAAATGTGATGAGGGAATTCAGCACCGCCCAGGTTATTGGGCTTTTCGAAACGTTAACCGGAGGTCCTTGCCTTGTATCAGGTGAGCGTCACGCAACAGAAGAGCACCAGTTCGCCGTTCGAGTGGGAAATCCACAAGGGCGACGAAACCACCCCCGTGGCCCGCTCCGCCATCACCTACAAAAGCCCCGCCGCCGCGCGCGACGCCGGCCGCCGCGCCTTGACCGGCCTGAAGGCCAAGCTGAGCGCCGAAGAACGCGGCTGACCCCGCCCTCGGGCAGCCTGTCTCACATCGTCATTCTTTTCATCGCGCGGCCCGCGAGGTTGCGGTTCTCAGCGGTGCGACTCGCCTGTATGTCCAGCTTGACCGTTGACGCCAGCGGGCTGGAGGGGCGATGAGCGATTTTCCCGACGACATCTACACCGAACCGGCGGACCTGGACGTCGACACCCTGGCCAATCTCGGCCCGCTGCGCGGCATGGCCGGGGTCTGGGAAGGCGTCAAAGGCTTGGACGTCAAGCCCGTGGGCGAGGGCCCGGACCGGCAGGCCTTCGTCGAACACATCGAGCTGCAGCCCATCGATCCCCAGACCAATGGCCCGCAGATCTATTACGGCCTCCGCTACCACACCCATATCGTCAAACCGGGCGAGGTGGAGACCTATCACGACCAGGTCGGCTATTGGCTGTGGGAGGCGGCGACCGGCACGGTGATCCACAGCCTGACCATTCCGCGCGGCCAGATCGTGCTGGCCGGCGGCGAGGCCAAGGCCGACGCCACCGAGTTCGAGGTGTTCGCCAAGCGTGGCCAGACCGTCTACGGCATCTGCTCGGCGCCCTTCCTGGAGCACGCCTTCCGCACCGACGCCTTCCACATGAAGGTGTCGATCAACGCCGATGGAACCTGGTCCTATTTCGAGGAAACCACCCTGCAGATCCGCGGCCGGGACGAGCCCTTCGCGCACACCGACCGCAACACCCTGCACAAGATCGCCGAACCGACGCCCAACCCGCTGATGCGGAAATAGCGAGCGACCCGAAGCCTCCTTCCTGGCTCGCCGCAAGGTCGTGCAACAATTGGGACACGCAGTACGGGTAGTGGTGGCTGAGGGCGTTGCACGGACTGATAGTCCTAACGCGACTCAAGAAGCGGCCTGGCCGTCGGGGGAGGATCGTCTTGGATAATCGCAATTGGCCTAGGGCCGGCGCGCTTGCGCTCATCGCATCGGCCGCCACGATGAGCGCCCATGGCCAAACCGCGCCGGTCCAGGCCACACCCACATCAACGTCATTGACGACCCCGTCCCTCAAATTTGGTCCTCCCGCCGACTGGGTGAAGCCCTTCGAACCCCAAAGCGGGGCCCCACCCGTTGACGGCGGCGCGATCCAGGTCCTGTTGCAGGACAGCCAATGTCGTTTCAGCGGCGATGGGACCGACTGCTTTACTCACCTGGAATACAAGGCGCTCACCGCAACAGGCCTAGCTGCAATCGGAACTTTCAAGGCGAGTTGGGATCCGGACACCGGCTTCGTCACCATCCACAAGCTGCAGCTTCGGCGCGGCGATCAGGTGATTGATGCTCTGGATGGCGGCAAGTCCATGACGGTGCTGCGCCGCGAGACCAATCTGGAACGGCAGACCCTGGATGGCCGCCTGACGGCGACCCAGCAGATCGATGGCGTGCAGGTTGGCGACGTCGTCGACATGGAAGTCACGACCCACCACCGCGACCCTGCTTTAAAAGGCGTTTCAGAGCTGACGCTCGACCTTGTGACAACCATCCCAGCGGCGCGGATGCATACACGGCTGCTATGGCCGGATTCAGCGCCGGCTCGATGGCGCGTGACGCCAGGCCTGGATACGCCCAAACTCGTCCACGAAGGCGCGCAGACGGAATTGGTCGAGGACATGACCAATGCGCGGGCGTCCATCCCGCCCGCGAGCGCGCCGCTGCGGTTCAGATACCTCGGCCGGCTCGAGGTCACCCAGTTCACCAGCTGGAGCCAGGTGTCGGCGACGATGGCGCCGCTCTTTCATACGGCTGAAGGCTTGGCGCCAGCTTCACCGGTCAAGCTTGAGATCGACAGGATCAAGGCGGCGTCATCTTCGCCCAAGGTTCAGGCGGCGCTGGCCTTGGCCTTGGTGCAGACCAAGGTCCGCTACGAAGCCATCGCTCTAAACGACGGCGGCCTCGTGCCCGCCACGGCCGATCAAACCTGGGCTCGGCGTTATGGCGACTGCAAGGGCAAGACCTCGCTCCTGCTCGCCCTGCTGCATGGATTGGGCATCGAGGCCCAACCGGTCCTGGTCAACCACAACCAGGGTGACGGGCTCAACGAGCGCCTGCCGCAGATAGGCTATTTCGACCATGTGCTGGTGCGCGCCCACATCGACGGGCGCTGGTACTGGCTAGACGGCGTGCGGCCTGGCGATCCGGCCGATATCGATGACATCACCGCGCCTGCGTTCGAATGGGGCCTACCGGTCCAGGCCCGGGATGGCGACCTAATCCGGATTGATGTCCCACCCGCGCCCGCGCCCTTGGCCGAGATGACCGCCCGGATCGATGCATCGGGTGGGCTCCAGACGCCGGCGCCCACCCATCTTCAACTGGTCTATCGCGGCGACCTGGCGCTCGGAGCGGCCACGACTTTCAAAGCCGCGCCGCGAGAGGCCGATGACAAGGCCCTGCGCACCGTCCTCGCGAAGCTCTGGCCAACCTTGGATATCAAGACCGTGGATTGGAGCTACGATCCGGCCAAACTGGTCCTGACGATCACCGGGGACGGGACTGACGCCCTGAATTGGCGATCGAACCGCGACGTCGGCCGAAACGAGACCCAGCTCCGCGCGAGCGGGTTCATTCGCGGCCTTGGAACGACAAAACGTCCCGCTGGAACAGACCAGGATGCGCCCTACGTGGCGCCCTACCCCTTCTCGGACGCCTACCATCTGTCGATCGTTCTGCCGGATGGCGGCAAGGGTTTTGCCATCGTCGGCGCCGATCAGGCCAAGACCATCGCCGGGGGCGAGTTCTCGCGGCGCGCCAGCCTGAAGGACGGCGTCGCGCACCTGGACGCCTACAGCCGCGGCCTGGCGCGCGAATATCCCGCCTCGGAGATTGCACCAGCCACGGAATTTCGCCGCCAGCTCGAGAATGATCCGATCCTGTTACGGGCGCCGGCGGGTTCGCCGCCGGCCTAGCGGATCACGACTCCGCTCAGCTCTGCGCCCACATGCGGATGAGGTTGTGGTAGACGCCGACCAGGGCGACGGCGGCGGCGTGGTCGTCGCCGAGGTCGCCTCGCGCGGCGGCGACGGCCTGGTCCAGCTGGTGCAGCAGGTCTCGCTGGCTCAGGTCGGCCACCATGGACTGGACCCAGAAGAAGGAGGCCCAGCGTTCGCCCCGGGTGATGGGCGCGACGCGATGCACGGTGGTGGCGGGATAGAGGATCATGTCGCCGGCGGGCAGCTTGATGCTCTGCGCCGCGACGCCATCCTCGAACATCAGTTCGCCGCCGTCATAGTCGGCCGGATCTGAGAGGAAGAGGGTGCAGGACAGATCCGTGCGGTAGCGGGCGCCGGTGACCGGCGAGATGCGGATGGCGTTGTCGATATGGTCGCCGAACCCCATGCCCTCGCCATAGCGGTTGAACAGAGGCGGATAGACCTTCAGCGGCAGGGCCGCGGACATGAAGCGGTCGCTGCCGGCCAGGGCCTTGAGCACCACCTCGCCCAGGGCCTTAGCCTCGGGCGTGTCCTCGGGGAGCTGGAGATTGTGCTTGGCGCGGCCCGACTGTTCGCCGGCGGTGACGCGGCCGTCGACCCAGGCGGCGCCCTCGAGGACATCGCGACACTGGCGCACCTGCTCGGGCGTCAGAACGCGGGGAACATGGATCAGCACGGCGGCGCCTCGAGGGGCTGGTCGCCGTCTGTGAGCGCCCGGACCAGGTCGACCACCTTCGGGTGGGACTGGCGACGCAGAACCTCGATCATGGCGCGGCGGCTGTCGGCGGGCGCTTCGCGGCAGGCCCGCTCGAACCAGGTGAGCGCCTCGTCGAGGCGTCCTTGAGCCCCGAGGACGCTGCCGTAGTTGAACTGGGCGCGGAAATAGCCGGCCTCGGCGGAGCGGCGATACCAGTCGGCGGCCGCGGCCGGGTCGCGCGGCGTCCCCCAGCCTTCCTCATAGCAACGGGCCAGCAGGTTCATCGCCCGGCCATGGCCCTGGTTCGACGCACACTGATACCAGGCGACGGCTGCGACGACATCACGCTCCACGCCGCGTCCGTCGAACACCATGTTGGCGTAGTTGTATTCGCCCCAGTCGTGCCCGGCCTCGGCGGAGCGGCGATACCAGTCGGCGGCGGCGGCCAGGTCGACGTCCGTCCCCCAGCCATTCTCATGACAGCGCCCGACCATGTTCATGGCGTCGGCCGCGCCGGTCTTGGCGGCCCGCGTGAACCAGGTCAGGGCGGCGACTGCGTCCTTCGGTGCGCCCAGACCATCGAGCAGCATCTGGCCGAGACGCAGCTGCGCCTCGGCGACGCCATATCGGGCCGCGGCGTGGATCCAGGGCGCGGCCTCCGCGGGATCGCCGGCCAGGAGGGCGCGCAGTTCGGCAGGGTTCATGCGCCGCAACTGGCTCATGCGCAGATAGTCCGCCTGCACGGCCTCCTGGCGGGCGAAGCGGCCGGCTGCCGGCGGCTTCGCCGGTCGCTTGGCCGGTCGCTTGGCCGACCGTCCCGGCCTCATCAGAAGCTCGCCCGGGCGGTCAGTTTGACCGTGCGGCCGGCGCCGGGGATGACATGGTTCTCCGACGTCGAGGTGTAGTAGACGTTGTCGTAGTAGAGGGTGTCGAACAGGTTGATGACGTTGAGCTGCAGCTTCAGCCGGTCATTGATCTTGTAAGAGGTCATCGCACTCCAGACGACATAGCTGGGAACCACCGCCGGCGGCGAGGCCGAGGTGACGACGTCGCCGATACGCCGGTCGAGGTAGTTGAGGCCCAGGCCGACTTCCCAGGGCGGGGTGATCTTGTACTCGGCCCAGACGTTGACGGCGTTGCGCGCCAGGTTGGGAATGGCGACGTTGTTGTACCGGATTACCGGGCTTGTGCCAGCGTCGCCGCTGGTCTTGCCATCGAGGTAGGTGTAGCCAGCGGTGATCTCGAACTTGGGCGTGATGTAGCCGGTGGCGCCCAGCTCGATGCCCTGCACCGTCTCATTGCCCTGCAAGGTGGTGAGGGTGGGGTTTTCCGGATCGTTGACCTGGGCGTTGTCGACCTCGGTGTGGAAGACCGCGCCGGTGACCAGCAGCCTGCTGCCCAGCAAGCTTGTCTTGGAGCCGGCCTCATAGGTCGTCGCCTTAACCGGGCCGAGATTGGCGGTCTTGGTGGTCAGGGTCAGGGCCTCGGCCGAAGGATCGAACGAGGTGCCGTAGGAGGCGTAGAAGCTCTGCCAGGTCGTCGGCTTGAACACCAGGGCGACACGGGGGCTGGGCACGACGTCCACATGGGAAAGGTCCAGCACCGCGCCGGTCTTGAAGGTGGTCTGGTCGTAGCTGGCCGCGAAGCGATCCACCCGGACCCCGGCGATCAGGTCAAAATACTGGCCGATATTGACCGTGTCAGTCAGGTAGGCGGCCTCGGAATCCGCCGTGGTGATCTGGGCTTTTGTCACCCCTTCGACGGGATGGACCTGGTTGGGGTCAGGATCGAGGAGCGGCGTCTCCGGGATCCAGTTGTTGTTGCTGTTGAAGGGGTTGTTGTAGCTGTCCAGGTGATTGGTCTGCCGCGCCAGCTCGATCCCGGTCACCAGGGTGTGGCGCAGGAAGCAGATGTCGAACCGGGCCGTCACATCGACCTGTTCGGTGAGATTGGTCTGGGTTCCCGAACTGCTGGGCGAATCCCGGCCCACGACAATGCTGCTGAGCGGCTCGCCGGCCGTCGGCGGACCTTCGCCGCCGGACGCCACGCTGCCGAAATTGGGAGCATCGAACCGATAGTTGAAGACGTAGTTGGCGTACCGCGTGGTGCTGGCGACCGACAGGTTCGGATTGAACTCGTGGGTGATGTGCAGGGTGCCGATATCGACGTCGGAGATCGAATGATCGCTGGTCAGGCCATAGTCGTTGCTGCGGTTCACCTGGGCCGGCGCGCCATTGACGAAGGGCACGCCCACGTCCGGCACGTCGTTTTCCGACAGGTGGAAATAGGCCAGGGTGACGGTGGTGGGCTCGCCGATGCCGAAGCTGGCCTCGGGGGCGATGCCCCAGTGATGGTTCTTGACGTAATCGCGGTCGGCGACACCTGAGGATTCGCCCAAGGCGTTGACGCGGATCGCCGCGCTGTCACCGATCGGCTGGTCGACGTCCAGCGTGCCCCGGAACTCGTCATTGGTCCCGATGTCGCCGGTGAACACGCCGAACTGGTTGAGGGTCGGCGCCTTGCTGACCTGGTTGACCGCGCCGCCGGTGGATCCCCGGCCGAACAGGGTCGCGGAGGGACCCTTCAGGACCTCGATGGAGTCCAGGTTGAAGGGGTCGCGGACGTAGATGGCCGCATCGCGGACGCCGTCCAGGAAGAAGTCGTTGAAGGCGGAAAAGCCGCGGATATTGATGGTGTCGCCCCGCGCGGCGCCTTCGCCGGCGTTGAGGGTGACGCCCGGGACGTTCTTCAGAGCGTCTTCGAGGCGGGTGATGGACTGCTCCTGCAGCAGCTGGCTGGACACGACATTCACCGACTGGGGGGTGTCCTTGATGCTCAAGGGAATCTTGGCGCCCAGCAGCGGCCGAATGCCGGTGACCACCACCTCGCTGACGCCGGAGGATTTCTTGGCGTCGGCATGATCATGGGTCGTGGCCTGATCAGTCGTCTGGGCCAAGGCGGCGGAGTCCGCGCCCATGACCCCAAGACCGACGCCAACGGCCCCGGCCGCGTGTAGCGCCAGACCCCGCGTCGAGATGGAATTCGTCGTTTCGGAAGAGCGCATGCCTTTACCCCGCAAATTGTGACCTCGCCGACCCGCGCGGCCATCAGGCCTTCGCGCGTCTCGTCAGCGATGCGGCTCAGCTAGCATGCTCAATCGCAATTGCGAAGCATTATCATTTGCAAAGTTACGCGAGACGAAATGGATTGGATTTGGGCTGAACGATCGGCCGGCGCTCGCCCCTTCCGTCACGTCGTTCCGCTTCGCTACACGCCGCGGATGGTCTCCCCCTCATCGCTTCGCTCGAATGGGAGGAGAAACGTAAGGGCTAACTTTCTCCTCCCTTGTGAGCGTAGCGAAACGGGGGAGGTGGCGGCGAAGCCGACGGAGGGGGCCAGCGCCGGCGAACGACTAGCGCCGAAGCCTGAAGCTACGTCCCCGTATAGGTCGGCTTGCGCTTCTCGGCGAAGGATCGGATCGACTCGCGCGAATCGTTCACCGCTTTGCGGGCGAAGCCCAGATTCACCGACTCGTAGCGCAGGGCGTCGTCCAGATCGGCGGTCATATTCTTCTGCAGCACCCGTTTGGAGGCGCGCAGGGCCATCGGCGGCCAGCCGCTCATCTCGGCCGCCAGCTTCACCGCCTCCTCGACCAGATTGTCATGGGCGACCAGCCGGTCGAGCAGACCGACGCGATAAGCCTCCTCGGCGCCCACCGGGCGGCTGGTGAAGATCAGGTCGGCGGCTCTCGAATAGCCGACGATCCGGGGCAGGAAATAGCTCATGCCGGAGTCCGGGGAGAGGTTGCGCTCGATGAAGACGGTCTTGAACCGGGCGTGTTCGGAGCCGACCCGCAGATCGCAGGCCAGGGCCATGCTCATCCCCGCCCCCGCCGCGACGCCGTTGACGGCGGCGATCAGCGGCTTGTCGAAGTCGTGGAACAGATGCGCCCAGCGGCCCACCCAGCCCATGTCGTCGAGCAGGCTGTTCTGGTCTTTGGGCAGGGGCGGCGGATTGGCGCCGATGGCGGCCGTGGTCAGGTCGGCGCCGGAGCAGAAACCGCGCCCGGCGCCGGTGATGATCAGCGCCCGAACCTCGTCGTCCTTATGCGCCTCGTCCACCGCGGCGTGCACCTCGGACCGGATCGCCGCGCCGATGGCGTTCAACCGCTCCGGCTTGTTCAGCGTCAAGATCGCGACGTGTTCGCGCTTCTCATAGATGACCGCTTCATAGGCCATGGCGTCTCTCCCTTTGTCTTTGGAGCCAGTCTAACCGCCATCATGGGCGCGAACCAAGCTGGCGGCGCGGCGGCCGGTTGGGTAAGGACGCACGAACACGCCAGGGAGCACCACCGATGAAGACCCGCGCCGCCGTCGCCTTTGAGGCCAAGAAGCCGCTGGAGATCGTCGAGCTGGACCTGGAGGGTCCGCGCGCCGGCGAGGTGCTGGTGGAGATCAAGGCCACCGGCATCTGCCACACCGACGACTACACCCTGTCCGGCATGGACTCCGAGGGCCTGTTCCCTTCGATTCTGGGCCATGAGGGCGCTGGGATTGTGGTCGAGGTCGGCGCCGGCGTCACAAGCGTCAAGCCGGGCGACCGTGTCATCCCGCTCTACACGCCCGAATGCCGCCAGTGCAAAAGCTGCCTGTCGCGCAAGACCAACCTCTGCACCGCCATTCGCGGCACCCAGGGCCAGGGGATGATGCCGGATGGCACCTCCCGGTTCTCCTATCGTGGTCAGGCGGTGCACCACTATATGGGCTGCTCGACCTTCTCGAACTTCACGGTGCTGCCCGAAATCGCGTTGGCCAAGGTCCGGCCCGACGCCCCCTTCGACAAGATCTGCTACATCGGCTGCGGCGTGACCACCGGCGTCGGCGCGGTGATCAACACCGCCAAGGTCGAGCCGGGCGCGAACGCCGTGGTGTTCGGCCTGGGCGGCATCGGCCTGAACGTGCTGCAGGGGCTGAAGCTCGCCGGGGCGGACATGATCGTCGGCGTCGACCTCAACCCCGACCGCAAGGCCTGGGGCGAGAAGTTCGGCATGACCCATTTCGTCAATCCGAAGGAGGTCACTGACATTGTCGCCCATCTGGTCGAGCTGACGGGCGGCGGGGCCGACTACACCTTCGACTGCACCGGCAATGTCACGGTGATGCGCCAGGCGCTGGAAGCCTGCCATCGCGGCTGGGGCGAGAGCGTGGTCATCGGCGTCGCGCCCGCCGGCGCCGAGATCGCCACCCGCCCGTTCCAGCTGGTCACCGGCCGGGTCTGGCGCGGCAGCGCCTTTGGCGGCGCACGCGGCCGCACCGACGTGCCGAAGATCGTCGACTGGTACATGGACGGCAAAATCCAGATCGACCCGATGATCACCCACGTCCTGCCCCTGGAAGACATCAACAAGGGCTTCGAGCTGATGCACTCCGGCGAGAGCATCCGGTCCGTGGTGGTGTTCTAGCGAGACACACTCCCCTGGCGCGCGAATTGCTCGCCTCACCCGTGCGCGTCCCGGCTTGGGACGCCCTCTGGTGGGAGCGATCATGGCCCAGGCCGTCCTTTCCGATTTCGAGACCCAAGTCTGGTCACCGGCCAAGTCCCTGGTCGGCGTCCTGGTCGTCGTGCTCGGCGCCCTGTCGCTGAGCTGGGCCGCGGCGATCAACGGCCAGGCCTTCATCCACCCCGACACGGTCGGCTATACGCGCGGCCCGGACGTTGCGATCTCCAAGCTGTTCGGACCCCGCTTCACCACCGAATGGGCGCAGAAGAAGGAAGGCGCCAAGGCCGTCGCCGCAGTCGCCGCGCCCGGCCATGCCGCGACAGCAGAAGACCAGGAGGTCCTGGGCGGCCGCTCCATCTATTACGGCGTCCTCGCCTATCTCGGCGCGCTGGTCGGCGGCTTCTGGCTGACGGTGTTCGTCCAAGGCCTGGCCGTCGCCCTGCTGGTCGAGATCGCCCTGCGTGGCCTTAGCCTGTTCAGCCTGCCGAGCTATGCCGGGGTGATGGCGCTGCTCAGCGTCGCCACCGCCGCACCCTTTTTCGTCGCCTTCGTCATGCCGGACATCTGGGCCGGCGTCGCCATCGGCGCGCTGGCCACCGTGTTCGCCCTCTCTCGCCGCCTGAGCTGGCCCGATGTGGCTCTGCTCGGCGCCATGACCATCTTCGCCGCCCTGGCGCATAGTTCGGTGGTTCCGGTGATCGCGGCCATGTTGCTGGCCGCCATCGTGCTCTGGCTGGTGATGCGCGGCATCCCCTTCGACCCGCGTCCAGGCCTGGTCATCGGCGCCCTGGCGCTGGTCGTCGCCGCGGCGGGCGGCATGGCCTTCTCGGCCATGGTCAAGCACACGGTGGGCAAGCCGCCGGTGAACCCGCCCTTTCTCACCGCCCGGGTGATCGCCGACGGGACCGGCGTCCGCTATCTGCATGAGCGCTGCGCGGGCAAGCCCTTCGCGGTCTGCCAATACGCCAACCGCCTTCCGATGGACGTCGACCATTTCCTGTGGGGGACCACCGACAAGGACGGCGTCTTCCAGACTGTCTCCGCCGACCAACGCCGGGCGCTCAGCGACCAGGACGCGCGCTTCGCCGCCAGTGTCGCCGCCGCCTACCCCGTCAGCCAGGCGCTGGCCTCGCTGCGCAACGCGGCGCTGCAGACCGTCGACGTCGACCTGTCGGACTTCGACTACAAACCCAGCCTGCGCGCCGGTTTCGCCGGGATTCTGCCAGCGGGCGCCTATGCTGCCCAGCAACAGACGCGAGCGTTCAACGAAGGCTGGCCGATCGGCGCGCTGAGCCTGTTGCAGGCCGCCGCCGCCATCGCCGCCCTGGCGCTGATCGGCGTCTACGCCGTCCGACCGATGCGAGGCTCGGCCGCGATCGAGCCGTCGGCGGCCCTGACCCTGGCCATCCTCGTCCTGCTGGGCGTACTGGCCAACGGCGTGGAATGCGGCGCGCTCTCGACCCTTTATGGCCGCTACCAAGCCCGCGTGGTCTGGCTGCTGCCGCTGGCCGCGGCCTTTCTGACCATGACCCGCGCCCGCGCTGGCGCGCTGCGGCCCTAACGCAGGAAGCTGTACGCGATCAGGCCCTGGGCGGCATAATAGGTCGCCCAGACCAGCTTGCCCGACCAGCGGGTGCGCAGGCCCTTGAACAGTTCGGCGGACAAGACCGCGTCCGAGATGAGGAACAGCACCGCGCCCGGCATGGCCGGCCAGTCGCGCAGAGGCAGGGTCAGCGCCGTGACCACCATCAACGCCAACGCTGCGGCATAGAGGGCGACGGCGGGCCTCAAGGGTCCGAGCGAGCGCCACAGCCACACCATCATCGCGACGCCGGCGAAGACGGCCGCCGCCGCACCCGCCCCGCGCCAGGGCTCGGCGACCAAGACGCCCAGGCCGTAGCCATAGGTCCGGAACAGCCAGATGTAGCCGACATGGGCCAGCAGAAACGCGCCCAGGCCCGCCGGCAGCCAGCGTTCGGCGTCGCCGGCCAAGAAGGCGTCTCCCAGAGCGCTGAGACCTAAGGCCGCGACCAGCAGCCAGGGCTGGTGCAGCATGAAGGCCAGCACCGCCAGGGCGGCGACGGCGATAGTCTTCACCGCCGTGCGGCGAAGGCTCGCCTCGCGGCCAGTCAGCACCACGCCATAGGCGATGGCGGCGCTGAGCGAGACCGCAATCAGTATCTCATCGAACCTCATCGGCGACTATCCGACCTGGGCGCCGTTGGGTCATCGTTGGCCTGCACGAACTTCCCCGCTAAATCCTCATCCCAATTCGGCTTAGACACCCATAGGGACCGCGTCCATGAAACTCGACTCTTCCATTTCCGCCGTCGTCACCGGCGGCGCTTCCGGCCTCGGTGAAGCTACCAGCCGCGCCTTGGCCGCCCACGGCGTCAAGGTCGCCATCTTCGACCTGAACGAGGCCAAGGGCGAGGAAATCGCCAAGGAACTCGGCGGCGTCTTCTGCAAAGTCAACGTCACCTCCGACGAGGACGTCGACGCCGGCTTCGCCAAGGCCCGCGCCGCGATCGGCCAGGAGCGTATCCTGGTCAACTGCGCCGGCACCGGCAACGCCGCCAAGACCGCGGGCCGCGACCGCAACACCGGCGAGATCAAGCACTTCCCCCTCGACCGGTTCAACCTGATCATCCAGATCAACCTGGTCGGCACCTTCCGCTGCATCGCCAAGAGCGCGGCGGGCATGCTGACGCTGGAGCCGATCGACGGCGAACGCGGCGCCATCGTCAACACCGCCTCGGTGGCGGCGGAAGACGGCCAGATGGGCCAGGCGGCCTATTCGGCGTCCAAGGGCGGCGTGGTCGGCATGACCCTGCCCATCGCCCGCGACCTGGCCAGCGAAGGCATCCGCGTCAACACCATCCTGCCGGGCATCTTCGAGACCCCGCTGATGAACGGCGCCCCGCCGCAGGTGAAGGAAGCCCTGGCCGCCTCGGTGCCCTTCCCCAAGCGTCTCGGCCTGCCGACCGAATACGCCTCGCTGGCGCTGGAAATGATCAAGAACGGCTATTTCAACGGCGAAGACGTCCGCCTGGACGGGTCCATCCGGATGGCCCCGCGATAACAAAAGCTCCTCATCCTGAGGCGCCCGCGAAGCGGGCCTTGAAGGACGCAGCGGCGGCGCCATTGCGTCCTTCGAGGCTCGGCGTCGCCTCGCACCTCAGGATGAGGACTTGTTAGCTTCAACCCAGCAGACGCGTTCCCCAGGCCTTGTGCCTGGGGTCCATTTTGCGCGGAACGGGATGAGTTCTCGCGGTTGGTCGAGCAACGCTTTGCGTCCAACCTCGGCGTCCAATGGGCCCCAGGCACAAGGCCTGGGAACGCTTCAGAGTTAGCCTACTTCGGCCGGACGATGTGGCTGGCCAGGTTGGTCGTCACTTCGTGGGCGTCCAGCGCGCGGCGGTCGCCCGCCGGCTTCTCGCCATGACCCATGACGATCTCGGCCGTGGCCTGGTAGCGCTCCACGGTCTGGAAGTCCGCGCCCCAGCCGGGACCGAAGAAGGGATCGCCGAAATAGGGATCCCAGCCGCGCCAGCCGTAGGGCCGGCCATAGACGCCGCCATAGAAGCGCCAGTAGGGCCGCCAGCCGTAGCCATAGGGCCCCGGCAAGGCATAGGTGTCGGACTGTTTGTCGGTGGCCCGGTCGGCCATCTCGAACCAGTCGAAGCCCTGGGCCAGGGTCAATTCGGCCGCGTGATAGAGCAGATAGTTCTCCACCGTGCCGCGCGAGGTCAGGCTGTTGCCCTGGAACGTCACGCGCCAGCGGTTGGCGTCGATCTTGTTTTCCGAATAGCCGCCGGCCTCTGAGTTCTTGGACGACAAGGGCTGATAGGGCGTCGCGGTCTCGCAGGCGGCCAGGGCGCCGCCGCCGAGGGTTACAGCCAGGGCGACCAGCAGGGCTTTGTTCATGACGACCGTCCGCAAATGCACTTGCGGCGAATTATCGCCGCAAGCGGGGCTTCAATAAGGCGTGGGCTCAAACCCCGTGCTGGATAAGGCCCCAGACGATGTAGCCCATCGCCCCGAACAACAGAACAGCCGTGGCCAGCGCCTGGATGCCAAACCCGGCGCTGCGGGTCTTGGGATCCTTCACATAGGACAGGGCATAGACCACCCGCCCGACGATCCACACCACGCCCAGGCCGGCGGCGACATAGTCACTGACGAAAACCGCGAAAAGCCAAAGAGATGGCAGGTAGAGCCACAGCCATTCGGCGGTATTGTAGTGCACTCGGAAATGCCGCTCGAACTCCGGATGGCCGGACACGGCCGGCGCCTCGATGCCGAACTTGCCCCGGGCCTGGCCGACGCGAAACGACATCCAGAAAAAGACCAACAGCGAAAACAGAGTCACGAGCGCGACTAACGGATGCATGAATTCCTCCCCCGACGCCGGCGAACAGCTGGCGTCTTGAGGTGAAGTTGCACGGGATTTGTTACAAAGCGAAGCTTAATTGCAGGGCCCCTGCCCTCACGCCGCCGTTCCCGAGACCTCTCGAAGCGCCGCGTTGGCGATGGTGAGTTTGGCGAAGCTCCAGCCACCGCCGGCGCGTTCGATCTCGCTCAAGGTGTGCTGAACCTTGCGCACCTCGACAGCGTGCAGCGCGCTCCAGCCGGCCAGGGTGGCCTTCGGATCGTCCGCCCCGCCGACGCCGCCGGCGAACTTCATCACCGCCCGGGTCAGGGCGGTCTGTTCGGCCAGCAGGTCCTCGATCAGCCGGCGCACCGCCAGCCGCTCGAAGGCGTCGCCCTCGCTGAGGGCCGAGGCCGCCGCGCGCACCCGGTCGAAGCCCATCGCCGAGCCGGCCAGGTGGTGCAGCTTGGCCACCGCCTCGATGCCCCAGGACGAGGCGCGGGCCAGATCCGCCAGGTCGGCGGTGACGGTCAGCGGCCGCAAGGCGGCGATCTCGCGCGCCAGGACCTCCGGCGCGCCGAGCTTGACGAAGCCCTTGGCCGCCCGGTCGATCGCCTTCTGCTCGAACGGCGACAGGATAGCCGGGCCGGCCTGGCGCAGTTCCTCGACGGCGGGGACGTAGACTGCGCTTAAGGCGCTGATGGAAACCCCGCCCCGGGCCGCGCTCCTGGCCGCGGCGCGGCGGGCCATCCAATAGGTCTGGGCCCTTAAGACCGCCGCCAGCTCCGCGAACAAGGCCATCTGGGCAGCGGCGGGCGCCTTGTCGTCCAGAGCGGCGATGGCGTTCCAGGCCTCGTCGAACCGCAGCGACTGTTTGGCCACCGTATAGCCGATGACCAGGGCGTCGACGTCGCAGTCGGCGGCGGCGCGCAGGCGGTCGGGATAGGTGGGGCCGCAGATGTTGACGATGTCGTTGCAGACCACGGTGGCGATGATCTCGCGCCGCAGCCGGTGCCGCTTCATCAGGTCGTCGTAGGGCTCGAGTTCCTTGGGGAAATAGGCCTCCAGCGTCTGCAAGAAGAAGGCGTCGTCGGGCGCATGGCCGGCGATCATGTCGTCGAACAGGTCGATCTTGCCATAGGCCAGCAGCACCGCCAGTTCGGGACGAGTCAGCCCCCGGTGCGCCTTGGCCAAGGCTTCCATGGCGTCCTTGTCGGGCAGGCCTTCCACGGCGCGGTCGAGCCGGCCCTTGGCCTCCAGGTCACGCATGAACTGGGCGTGCTGATCCAGTTCAGCGGTCGAAGTCATCTCCAGCAGGCTAAGGCTCAGCGTCTGGTCGTAGTTGTGCCGCAGCACATGGGCGCCGACCTCTTCGGTCATGGACTGCAGCAGCGGGTCCCGGTCGGTAGGGGCCAGGGCGCCGGAGCGCTCGGCCATGCCGGTCAGGATCTTGATGTTCACCTCGTGGTCGGAGGTGTCGACGCCGGCGGAGTTGTCGATGGCGTCGGTGTCGATCCGTCCGCCCGCGCGGGCATAGGCGATGCGGCCGGCCTGGGTGACGCCCAGGTTGGCCCCCTCGCCCACCACCTTGCAGCGCAGTTGGCCGCCGTCGATGCGCACGGCGTCATTGGCCTTGTCGCCGACGTCCAGGTGGCTTTCGGTGGGCGCCTTCACATAGGTGCCGATGCCGCCGAGATAGAGCAGCTCGACCCGGGCCTTCAGGATGGCCTGGATCAGCTCTGTGGGCGTGACGCTGGACGCTCGGATGTCCAGCAGCGCCTTCATCTCCGGCGTCGGCTCGATGGACTTCAGCGCGCGCGAAAAGACCCCGCCGCCCTTGGAGATCAGGGTCTTGTCGTAGTCCTGCCAGGACGAGCGCGGCAGGGCGAACAGCCGCTGGCGCTCGGCCAGGGTCACGGCCGGATCAGGTTCGGGATCGATGAAGATGTCGCGGTGATCGAAGGCCGCGACCAGCTTGGTCACCGGCGACAGCAGCATGCCGTTGCCGAACACATCGCCGGACATGTCGCCGACGCCGACCACGGTGAAGGGCTCGCGCTGGATATCCTTGCCCAGCTCGCGGAAGTGGCGCTTGACCGCCTCCCAGGCGCCCTTGGCGGTGATGCCCATGACCTTATGGTCGTAGCCGGCCGAGCCGCCCGAGGCGAAGGCGTCGCCGAGCCAGAAGCCGTAGTCGATGGCCACGGCGTTGGCGATGTCGGAGAAGGTGGCCGTGCCCTTGTCGGCGGCGACGACCAGATAAGGATCATCGTCGTCGTAGCGGATGACGTTCTGCGGATGGATGACCGCCCCGGCCGGCGAGAGATTGTCGGTCAGGTCTAAGAGGCCGAACAGGAAGGTGCGATAGGCGCGCACGGCCTCCAGCCTCGTCGCTTCGGGACTGCCGCCGCGCGGCAGCTGTTTGGGATAGAAGCCGCCCTTGGAGCCCACCGGCACGATGACGGCGTTCTTCACCTGCTGCGCCTTCACCAGGCCCAGCACCTCGGTGCGGAAGTCGTCGCGGCGGTCGCTCCAGCGCAGGCCGCCCCGCGCCACAGGACCGAAGCGCAGGTGCACGCCCTCCACATGAGTGGCCCAGACGAAGATTTCTCGGAATGGCTTGGGCGCCGGCAGGTCGGCCAGTTCGCGGGAATTGATCTTGAAGCTGATATAGGGCTTGGGGCCACCGTCTTCGGCGACCTGATAGTAGTTGGTGCGGGTCAGCGCCGTGATCAGGGCGGTGATGCGGCGCAGGACCCGATCGGCGTCCAGGCTGTCCACCGCGCGCAGAGCCTCGATGATCCGCCCGCGGACCGCCTCGGCCTCCGCTTTGCGAAGTTTCAGGTCGCCGCGCCGGGCCGGGTCGAACTTGACCTTGAACAGCTCCAACAGCAGCCGCGCCACATCGGGGTGGTCGGCCAGCACCGCCGCCTGCACGGCGGGCGTGGGGTCCAGGCCGGTCTGCTGGCGATAGCGGGCCAGGGCGCGGATCAGCGCAGCCTCGCGCCAGGACACCCCCAGCTCAATCACCAGCCGGTTGAAGGGGTCGCTCTCGGTCTGGCCGGTCCAGACCGCCAGGAAGGTGGATTCGAACGCCGCGCGAACAGCCTCGAACTCCAGCGCCTCGCCGGCGCCGTCCATCAGGATGAACTCGTGCACCCAGGTGATCGCGGCCTCGCCGGCCTGCGCCCGGTGGTGCAGGGGAAAGCCTTCCTCGGCCAGGCCCTTCAGCCCCATGTTGTCGAGGATCGGCATGACGTCGGCCAGGGCGACGGAGGTTCCGGCGCGATAGAGCTTCAGTCGGAAGGCCGTGGGCGGATCGTCCGCCTCGCGATAGGCGCGCACGGCGATGGGGGTCTCGGGCGTCATCGACTCGATGGCGACGATGTCGCTGACCGCCTCCATGGCCGGATAGAGGTCGCGATAGCCGGCCGGGAAGGCGCCGGCGTAGCGGGATTTCAGCGCGGCCGCGTAAGCGGCGGTGGCGGGCGCATCGTCCAGAGCCTGACCCAACCGGTCGGGCCAGGAGCGGGTGGCCTCGGCGATGGCCGCTTCCAGCTCGCCCAGGTCCGGATCGCCATGGGCGCCAGGGGTGACGCCGATCACATAGTGGACCCGCGCCAGGGGCGTGTCGGAGAAGGTCGGATAGTAGGCCGACACCCGGCCGCCATAGGCCTTGGCCAGCATATCGCCGGCAAGCGCCCGCAGGTCCGAGGAATAGCCTTCGCGCGGGAAGAACAGCAGCACGGCGATGAAGCGGTCGAAGGGATCGCGCCGCGCGAATAGCCGCAAACGGGGCCGGTCGTAGAGGTGCAGGATGCCCAGCGAGATATCCAACAGGGTGTCGACGTTGCTCTGGAAGAGTTCGTCGCGGGGATAGTTCTCCAGGATGTTGCGCAGCTGCCGTTCGCTGTGGCCGCCGGCGGGTTTGTCGGCCCTCGCAAGCACCTGCTCCACCTTGCGCCGGATCAGCGGCACCTCGAGGGTGGGGGTGTCGTAGGCCTCGGACGTGAACAGGCCGACGAAGCGGATCTCGCCGCTGGCCCGCCCGTCGGCGCCATATCGGCGCACGCCGACGTAATCCATGTAGGCTCGGCGATGGACCCGCGAGCGCAGATTGGATTTGGCCACCACGATCGGCTCGGCCCGATCCAGCGAGGCGCGCATGGCCGAGGACAGCACCGCCGGTTCATGATCGCGGCGCAGCACCCCGCGATTGGGGTCGCGCAATATGCCCTGGCTGCGTTCCGGCTCGATCAACCCTTCCTCGGCCGCATAGCCGCCATCGGCCGTGCGGGGATAGTCGTAGGAGCGGGTGCCCAGCAGGATGAAATGGTCGTCCCGCAGCCAGCGCAGGAAGGTCTCGTATTCCAGGAGGGTGTCGGCGTCGACGTGGCCGGAGGCCTCGCGGATCGCATCGGCGGCCTTTTCCATCGTCTCCAGCATCGCCGGATAGTCGGCCACGGCCGCGTGGACATCGGCCAGGGTGGCGAGCACCGAGGCGAGCACCTTGTCGGCCGCCTCGGACGCCATCGGGTCGACGAAGATCTGGATCATCGATTCCAGTCCAGCCTGGCCGCGCTTGACCCGCGCGCCGGCGGGCGAACGAACGGCCGCGACCACCGCGTGGTACATGGCCCGCACCGGCAAACCCGCATCGGCGATCTCGCCCATTACCGAATCCACCAGGAAGGGCGAATCTGTCTGCAGAATCTCCAGCCGGTCGAAGGGCAGCGGCGTCTTATCCTGCGCCCTCGCCCGCACCCGGCGGATCTGCGGCTCCGCGCCGTCACGCTTGGCGGCCCAGGCCCAGAGGTCGGCGAGATTGGCGGCCAGGTCGGAGATGGAAGTCCCAGCCAACTCGCCTGGGATATAGTCCGCGTGGACCTGGGCGATGAAGGCGGCCTCATCGGTGGAGAGGTCGATGGCGCCCTTGGGGCGTTTCAGGGCCAGCGCGAACGCATCGGCCAGGGCGTCGTGCGACGTCGGCATGGTAGAGTCGGTCATGGCCGGAAAGTAGTCCTCGCCGATGATGGATCAATGGGGGAGTTGGGGATGTCTCACGCGGCGGGGCATATGACCTGCCTTTGCGTCAGTCTTGAAGCTTTCGCCGCAATAGCCCCATATCCCCCATCGGTTTCGAACGACGATGAAGTCCCAGGGAGGGACGGACCATGGCGAAGACCCCAGCTGCCGCCGCGATCGCCGCACCGGCGCATGACGAAGCCTCGATGAAGGCGATCCTGGCCAAGCAGAAGGCCGCCCACATTCGCGACGGCGAACCCAGCGCGGAGAAGCGGATCGAGCGGCTGGACCGCTGCATCGGCCTGATTATCGACAACGCCAAGGCGATCGAAGATGCGCTGAACACCGACTTCGGCTCCCGCTCCCGCGAGGCCACCGCCTTCACCGATGTGGCCGGCTCCATCGGCCCGCTCAAATATGCGCGCGAACACCTGCGCAAATGGATGAAGACCGAAAAGCGCAAAACCACGCCGGCCATCCTGGGCCTGTTCGGCGCCAAGGCCGAGGTGCGCTACCAGCCCAAGGGGGTGGTCGGCGTGATCAGCCCCTGGAACTTCCCGGTAAACCTGACCTTCGCGCCGCTGGCCGGGATTCTCGCCGCCGGCAATCGGGCGATGATCAAGCCGTCCGAGTTTACTCCGGCCACTTCGGCTCTGATGGCCACCATGTTCGGCGGCGCCTTCTCCGACGAAGAGATCGCGGTGATCACCGGCGGACCGGACGTGGGCCAGGCCTTCGCCAGCCTGCCCTTCGACCACCTGATCTTCACCGGCGCCACCGGCATCGCCCGCCACGTCATGCGCGCCGCCGCCGAGAACCTGGTGCCACTGACCCTGGAGCTGGGCGGCAAGAGCCCGGTGGTGATCGGCAAGTCGGCCGACATGGCTGTCACCGCCGCCCGGGTGATGAACGGCAAGACCCTGAACGCAGGCCAGATCTGCCTGGCGCCCGACTATGTGCTGACCCCCAAGGACAGCCTGGAGGACTTCGTCGGCCAGGCCCAGGCCTCGGTGAAGAAGATGTTCCCGACCATCAAGGACAATCCCGACTACACCGCCATCATCGCCCAGCGGCACTACGACCGGATCATGGGCTATGTGGAGGACGCCCGGGCCAAGGGCGCGCGGATCGTCGAGCTGAAGCCCGATGGCGAGGATTTCAGCCAGCAGGAACACCGCAAGATTCCGCCGACCCTGATCATCGACCCCACCGACGACATGAAGGTGATGCAGGAGGAAATCTTCGGCCCGGTCCTGCCGGTGAAGACCTACACCTCCATCGACCAGGCCATCGACTACATCAACGACCACGACCGGCCCCTGGGTCTGTATTATTTCGGCGACGACGAGGCCGAGCGGGAGAAGGTGCTGAACCACACCACCGCCGGCGGGGTGACGGTCAATGACGTCATCTTCCACGTCGCCCAGGAGGACATCCCCTTCGGCGGCGTCGGGCCCTCCGGCATGGGCAGCTATCACGGGGCCGACGGCTTCCGCGAATTCAGCCATCGCAAGTCGGTCTACACCCAGCTGAAAAAGGACATCGGCCCCCTGGTCGCCATGCGCCCGCCTTATGGCCCGGGGATCCGCAAGTATTTGGCGGGGCAGCTGAAGCGGTAGAAGCGGGCCGCTGGTTTTCGGCGGGCGGTCCAGGTCCTATAAGCGCGACTTCAACCCGCGCCGGGACCCGCCATGTACATACCGCCGATGTTCCGTGAAGAGCGGCCCGAGGTGCTGCACGGGCTGATCCGCGCGCAGCCGCTGGCGACCCTGGTCACCCACGGCGCGGGCGGGCTGTCGGCCAACCTCGTGCCTTTCATCCTCGTGCCCGGCGATGGCGGGCCGGACATCCTGCGCGCGCATCTGGCGCGGGGGAACGAGCAGCTGGCGGACCTGAGGGGCGGCGGCGAGGCGCTGGTGATTTTCCAGGGGCCGCAGGCCTACATCTCCCCCTCCTGGTATCCGACCAAGCGCGAGCACGGGAAGGTGGTGCCGACCTGGAACTATATCGTCGTCCAGGCCTGGGGCCGGCCCCGAGTGATAGAGCAGGCGGACTGGCTGCTGGCGCAGATCGGCGCGTTGACGACCTCGCAGGAAGGCGGCCGCGCCGAACCCTGGTCTGTGGCCGATGCCCCGGCGGATTTCATCACAACCCAGCTGCGCGGCATCGCCGGCGTCGAGCTGCCGATCGACCGTATCGAGGGCAAGTGGAAGGCCAGCCAGAACCAGCCCGAAGGCAACCGCAAAGGCGTGGTGGAGGGGCTGCGCGAGGACGGCCGCCCGGCGATGGCGGAGATCGTCGACAGGGGCGCCTGAAGGTCGCGACTTCAGCCGCCGGCTCAACTTTCCCCACTCCCCATCTTCCCAAACCGCTCGCACCGGTTCAGGAAATCGCCAACGCCGGAGCAGCCTCAAAACCCGGCCTGGGAGCCCGAACGCCATGAACCTCAAGGATCGCATCGTCGTCATCACCGGCGCCGCCAGCGGGATCGGGCGGGCCATGGCCCGTCGGTTTGCCGACGAAGGGCCGAAGCTGATCGTCTGCGCCGACCGGGATGAGGCGGGCGCCAAGGCGACCGCGACCGAGATCGGCGGCGTGGCGTTCAAGGTGGATGTGTCGGTCGAGGCCGAGATCCTGAGCCTGATCGAGACGGTGGAGAAGGACCATGGCCCCATCGACCTGTTCTGCTCCAACGCCGGCATCGGCGTCGGCGGCGGGGCCGAAGCGTCCAACGACGCCTGGCAGCGGATCTGGGACATCAATGTCATGGCCCATGTCTGGGCCGCCCGGCATCTGGTGCCGCGCATGGCGGCGCGGGGCGGCGGCTATCTGCTCAACACCGCCTCGGCGGCTGGCCTGCTCTCGCAGATCGGCTCGGCCCCCTATGCGGTGACCAAGCACGCGGCCGTGGGTCTCGCGGAGTGGCTGGCCATCACCCATGGCGACCAGGGCATCAAGGTCTCGGTGCTGTGCCCGCAGGCGGTGCGCACGGCCATGACCGCCGGCAACGAGGACGGCGTCGCCAGCGTCGACGGCATGATGGAGCCGGAGGAGCTGGCCGAGGTGGTGGTCAAGTCCATTGAGGCCGAGGAATTCCTGATCCTGCCACACCCGCAGGTGCTGGACTATATGCGCAACAAGACCGCCGACTACGGCCGCTGGATCGGCGGCATGCGCAAGCTGAACCGGCGGTATCAGGGGTAGGTCAATTCTCTGCACCACCGTCTCAGCAGACACGGGGCGCGTCGACATGTCTGAATTTGTGCCCATCTCAAAAGATGAAGAGCGTGAGCAACCGGTCCCTTCGGCTTGGCGGGCAACGCTGACGGCGATCGTGGATGCGCTCAAGAGACGTGATTATCAGTTTGACGGCATTCAGAACGTCGATGCAGTAGAGGCGAAAACAGCCAAGGCCATTGCCGCAAATATTATGGCGTATGGCCACGAGCTGACCGCCTTGCCCGCCGAAAGTTGGCAAACGTCAGTCTGCAGTTGGCAGCTGGATTATTGGGACATTCTCGTCGACCTGTTTACCGTCGACGAAGGGCGAAGCGACCTCGTTTTACATTTGAGAGCGCTTGAGGACGAAACGCGCGTGAGATTTCAGCTTCATCTAGTCTACGTGCCCTGATCTCAAGTGGCGCTGCACCGCGGGACGATCCCGGCTCATCCCTACCCTCGCCGCCGATCCTTCGCCGTTCCCCACGCCACCGCCCAGACCGCCAGCCCAGCAAGCGCCAGGCCCGAACCGACCCAGCCGGTCGACGTCCAGCCGTAGCCGGCGGCGATGGCCATGCCGCCTAGCCAGGGGCCGAGGGCGTTGGCGATGTTGAAGGCCGAGTGGTTCAGCGCCGCCGCCAGGGCTTGGGCGTCGCCGGCCACGTCCATCAGCCGGGTCTGCAGCACGGTCGCGAGGGCCACGCCGAAGCCGATCGCCAGCATGTCCAGGCCGATCGTGACCACCGAATGGGCGGCGAACGGATAAAGCGCCAAGGTAGCCGCGGACCACAGCAGCAGGATCCCGGCGCTGGGCATCAGCGCCCGGTCGGCGAACCGGGGCACGATCAGATTGCCCGCTGTCATGCCGACGCCGAAGATCATCAGCACGATGGGTGTAGCGGCCGGTCCGGCGCCGGTGACGTGCATCAGGGTCGAGGTGAGGTAGGTGTAGACGCAGAACATGCCGCCGAAGCCGATGGCGCCGATGGCCAGGGTCAGCCAGACCTGGGCCTTGCCCAGGGCGCCGAGCTCGCGCAGAGCGCTGGCCTCGCCACTGGGCCTATCGCGCGGCGCATAGAGGGTCACCAGGACGGCGGTGACCACCGCCAGGGCCGCGACCAAGGCGAAGCCCCAGCGCCAGCCAATCATCTGGCCCAGCACATTGGCCAGGGGCACGCCGACGATGGTGGCCACCGTCAGCCCCAGCATCACCCGACCGATCGCGGCGGTGCGCTTGTCATTGGGCACCAGCGAGGCGGCGACCAGGGCGGCGATGCCGAAATAGGCGCCGTGCGGCAGGCCGCTGAGAAAGCGGGCCAGCAGCAGCCAGTGATAGTTGGGCGCCAGGGCCGACAGCCCATTGGCGAGGGCGAAAACCGCCATCAGCCCGATCAGTAGCGTCCGGCGGGCGATCTTGGCGGCCAGGACGGTGATCAGCGGCGCGCCGACCACCACGCCGAGAGCATAGGCGCTGATCACATGGCCGGCCGTGGGCGCATCGATGTGCAGGTCGCGCGCGAAATAGGGCAGCAGGCTCATGGTCGCGAATTCGGTGGTGCCGATGGCGAAGCCGCCCACCGCCAGGGCGAAATGGACGAGACCAGGCGCGTGGATGCGCGCGCCGGCGCCGGCGGAATCTAGGGTGTCCTGCATGGCCGCCTTGGAGCAGCCTTCGCGGCGGATGTCGATAAAGCGGTGCGAGGTTCGTCGCTAAAAGCGCTTACCCGACCTGGGCGGCGCAGGCGCGAGCCGTCACGCCACCCGCTTCATGCTGATGATCGGCACCTTGGGCTTCAGCCATTCGCCCTTCTGGTCGGGGAAGGGAGAGAAGCCGTTGCTGGGCAGGCCGAGGATGGTGTGGACCACGCTGATGCCCTCGACCACCTGGCCGAAGGCGGCGAAACCCAGATTGTCGCCGGGGGCGCCGGGATGGGCGTCCAGATAGGGCGAGGGACTGGCGCAGATGAAGAAGTCCGCCCGCGCGGTGCCCGGCTCGAACCGGCCGAGCGAAATGGTCCCGGTGATATGGCGCAGGCCCGTCACCGTGGTGGGTTCGTGCGCGATCGGCGGGAAGGGCTGCAGCTTGTGCGAGGTGGTCCCGACGATGGTGCCCTCGGTGGGGTGGCCCGGCGTGCGGGCGGCGCGAAAGAAGTTTCCGCCGTCATAGCGGCCGGTGTCGACATAGCGCAGGAAGTTGGTGGCGGTGATCGGCGCCCGCTTGAGCGCCACCTGCACGGTGATGGCGCCATGGTTGGTGCGGATGACCACCTTGGGACTGTCGTTCCCGGCGGCCAGGACGCGGGTGGAAAGCACGTCCGTCGCGCCGGCCGCCAGCAATCCGCCCAGCAGGCCCCGCCGTCCCATCGTTACGCCACGCATCGCCTGATCCTGTGTTGGGTATTTGTCTGGATAAGCCATAGCGCCCGGGCAGCGGTCTCGTCGAGACACCTGCCCAGGCGACGCAATCCCATTTGGATTTTGCCGGTAACAAGGCAAAGCCTTCCCCCTCTATGGGGGAAGGTTGGATGGGGGTGTAGCCGCTCAGGTGCAGTGAAAGGCGCAAGGAGGCGCCGGCGCCCATCGGCGCTTCAGGCGTCACCACGGCGCGAACACCCCCAACCCTGCCCTTCCCCCATAGAGGGGGAAGGGTTCTTTCCCTACTCCGGCGGGTTCGGCCGAACGGCGCGGTACCAGGCCAGTTGCTCGCTGGTGGCCAGCAGTTTGCCGTCGCGGCGCCAATAGCTTGAGCGTTCGTCGGACGCGCCGCCGGCGCCGACGCGGCCTTCGCACTCCACCAGGATGAAGTCGTCGCCCACGGCGGCGATGTCCTCGGCCGTCCCGTGCAGATAGGCGGTCAGCGACAGGGTGGTGTTGTTGATCATCGGGCCGAGCGCATACATGGCCCTCGGCGCCGAATTGTCGGTGATCATGCCCAACAGCGCCTTGTCGAGTGCGCCCCGTTTCGACCGCACCCAGGCCAGGGAGCGGGAGCTTGTTCCCACCTGCGGTGGGAAACCGTCCAGGGTGCGTCGTTCGAAGGCCGAGGCGCCGAAGTGTTCGCCATTACCGAAGGGCGTTGCATGCGGCAGGCTTTCGGGCGGCGGCGTCTCGGGCATGACGGCGAAGGCGAACTCCGGCGTCTGGGGCCGACGCGCCTGGGTGACCATGGCGTGGACGCCGACCTGATCCGATCCGGCGGGATAGAACTCCACCTCCCAGACCCCGATCGAGCCGCCCTGGCGCAGGCGTCGGGTGCGGATGTCGAGCTCGCCGGCGGGCAGGCGGTCGATATAGGTCAGGGTCAGCGACAGAGCCTCGCCAGTCGCCTCGGGCTCGGCTTCGAGCACGCGGATGGCCAGACCGATGGCGTAGCCGCCCCACAGCCCGCCGCCCGGATTGCGCCACTCCGGTCCGGCGAGGGTGGTCCACCGGCCAGGGCCTGCGGCGGTAAGGGGCATGGAGACGGTGTTGGTCGTGGTCATGTGAGGTTTTTAGCGGCAGGTCGTTGGGGGATGGAAGAGGTGTTTCGCAGGTCGGCCGAACGAGGCCGAGCGAAGTTCACTCGTCCTCCCCCAGCTGCGGCGCCCAGCCGCGCGGGCGCAGGGCGAAGTGATGCCAGGCCAGGGCCGCGATCACGACGAGGCCCAGCAGCAGCAGGCTCGGCCGGCCCGCGTCCGGGTCGAGCAGGTCGGCGATGGTGAAGGCCACGGCCATGGCGAGGCCGGCGACCGGCGCCAGTGGAAACAGCGGCGAGCGCCAATAGCCGCCCGCGCCGGTCAGTCCCTTGATCCGCCCGATCAGCACGGCCAGGCAGACCAGGCTCCAGCCATAGACCAGAAGCCCGCTGATGAAGACCAGCAGGGCGTGGGCCGGCACGAAACAGCAGGCGGCGGAGAAGGCGCCGACCACCCAGGTGGCGATGCGGGGGGTTCCGGAATGGGGATCGACCCCGGACAGCAGCCGGTTCACCGGCGCTGGAAACAACCCGTCGCGGCCCAGACTGAAATAGAGCCGGGCGCCCCCCATGATGCCGACGATGTTGGCGTTGAAGATGGCCAGGGCCACTCCCGCGCTCAGGGCCGGTCCCGCCCAGGGCCCCAAGGCCGCCGACAGGAACTGGGCGAAGGGCGCGGGGCTGCGCAGCAGGGCGCCGAGGTCGGGCGCATGCATCACCACCAGGACGATGGGCGTCGCCGTGGCGAAGGCGCCGATCAGGCAGGCCGCCAGCACCACCGGCCCCATGCGCTTGTGCGGATCGTGCAACTCCTCGCCGAAGTTGATCGCCTGGTTGCCGCCGACGGTGGCGTAGACCGCGCTGATCGCGCCGAGACCCAGGACGCTCAGCGCGACGGGGGCCAGACCGCCAGCGGCGTTCAGGGCCATGGGATGCAGGACGATGGCGTCGAGACCGCGCGCCGGCCGGCCGGCTCCGACTACGATCAGCGCCACCACCGCGACCGCCTCCACCGCCAGAAAGAGACCGGTGATCCAGGCCCCTCGCCGCACCGACAGCAGCGCGATCGCCAACGCGCCGGCCATACCGCCGAAGACAACCACAGGGGCCGGAATCCAGGGCGCGAACTGCGCCACATAGGGCGCCAAGGTCTCGGCCGCGAAGGCGATCGACGGGCCGATGGTGCAGGCCCACAGGGCCAGGGTCGCTACGCCGGCCCAGCCGCCCAGCACCCGGCCAACCCCCACATAGTCCCCACCGGAATAGGGATAGGCCGATCCCAGCTCGGCATAGACCACCGACCAGACCAGGGCGGCCAGGATCGCCGAGCCGAACAGCAGCGCCGCCCCCGCGCCGGCCTGGTGCAGCACGTCTCCGCCCACCCCGAACACCGACACCACCGGCGACAGACTGGAGAGGGTCAGCATCAGCACCGCGAAGGACGACAGCTCCCGGCGGAGGCGGCCCGTCGGCGCCTTAAGCGCCTCGGCTTGCTCAACGGCGATTTCCCGCGGGTTCAACGACATTCAGCTATCCCCGCCACCCCAGCTCGGCCCATGCCATGCGACACGACGCCAAGCCTGGCTAGATGTTCCGGGGTCCCACCACGCGAAGACCGGCCAATGCGCTCGTCGAGGCGTCCACGACCAGCGGCGCCTCGCCCAAGGCCTCTCAGGCCTGTAGACGGCCTTCATGGACAGCCCCGGCGCCGGCACTGATCTCGCGTTATGGCTCCGAACTGACCGCCCCACCGGATTTGTTAGATTGGGCAGGCAGAGGGTCTATGAGTCCGACCTTGCCCAGAGTGTAGTCAACACTTTTGATGATCAGCGCCGAAAGCTCGTTCTTGATGATGGTCTTCTGCTCATCCGACAATGCGTCTGCTTGGATCGGCCAACCGATCACGCCCTCAAGATAGGAATGTGGAAATACTGGCTCATTTGAACCCAGCAGCTGCATGAGCAATGGCTTATCGTCGTCCGCGGTCGCGCCGATTTCAAAACCAATAGACTTCATCGTCTTTGCGGATTCGATCATGCATAGGTAGTTGACGTGGATCACGCTTTCGGTGGTTTGGGACAAACCGGGCAAGCTCAGCCTGGACTGATGATAGACCCCCAGCCCGTAGACCAACTGGTTACTGGGGTAGGGCAGCGACCAATCTTCGGGCAGAAGTACCAGATATGCGTCTATGTCGCTGGCGGGGAGGGCCCGAAGCAAACGCGGCACATTGATATGCTTACCCTCGCGGATTTGGTCGCGAATAGTTGCCATCGTCACCGCATCGAACGGCACGGGTTTGACAATATATTTTTCAGCAAGGGCCTTTTGGATTTCGGCCATCGCAAGATCATTAAGTCCCCAGTCCGCGATCGGTAGTTGACTGGTCTTGTTTCCGAACACGGTCATAGCGACGTGCTTAATCTCTGCCTGGTCGCCCAGCTCCACGAGGACACCAACAACGTGGATGTTTGCGCGGTCCTCCGGCTTGAGCTTCTGATCTGCCCAGACCTGTGTGCCAAAGGCACTAAGAACGGCGACCAACATCGCCACCTTTACGCCTAATCTCATCGATCTTGCCTCTCGACCCATAGGGCTCAGCTCCCCCAGAACTCCCGGAACACCGTCTCCGCCCGATCCGGCTCGTCGCGTTGGACGCCGTGGCCGGCGCCTTCGAACATCACCAACTGGGCGACGCCCTTGGGCAGCGCCTCATAGATGGCCTTGGAGCAGCTGGGCGGGGTGATGGGGTCGAGGGCGCCGCCGATCACCAGGGTCGGGCAGGTGACGTTGGCCAGGCCGGTCAGCAGATCCATCTGCTGCTGCTCACCGTTGATGAAGTGGTGCATCACCTCCTGGCGCATGATGGCCCGCGCCCGCACCTCCGGCGGCGTCGCGCCATGGGGGTTATAGAGCGGCATGCAGACCTTCATATATTCGGCGGTGTTCTCGGGGGTGGGTGCAGTCCAGAAGCCTTCGGCGATGGCGCGAGCACTCGGGCCACCCAGGCGTTCGAACGCGTCGATGGAGGCCTGCCAGTCCATCTTCCCCGCCGTGGACGCGAACACCAGCTTGGCGGGATGTTCGGGATGGCGGGCGGCGTAGGACATGGCCACCATGCCGCCGAAGGACAGGCCGTAGACCAGGGGCTTTTCGATGCTCAGGGCCTGGCAGAAGGCGTGCAGATCGTCGCCCCACTGCGCCAGGGTCCAACTATCGGGCTCGCCGGTGGAGCGGCCGTTGCCGCGGTGGTCGATGTAGACCACCTGATACGCATCGGCGAAGCGGTCGAAATACATCCGCAGCATGGAATGGTCGAAGCCCGGGCCGCCATGCATGACGATCAGCGTCGGCCGCTCGCGCATCACCGGACCGTCGACGACCAGCTTGGTCCCCACCACCTCGAAGAAGATTTTCGCGCCGCCGACGTCAACGTGCATGGGTGGGGGTCCTGTGAGGGTGTGGCTTGTTCGTTCAGTAGACCATCGCTGCACGCCAGCGTAGCGGCAAGACTTGATGGTTCAATCATCCGCTCATCCCGGCGAATGCCGGGACCCAGATCATATGGCTCGACGGTGCACGGGCATTCTGGCTAGACGAATTCGACCGGCTTTTTGTCATCTGGGTCCCGGCATTCGCCGGGATGAGAGAATTGCCACAACATACTGATATTGTTTACCTACCATCGTCTAGACTGCCCACACATCGTCTGCACAGCGACGGCAAATCAACGACTTGCGCCGCCGATCTGCACAGAACCTACACAGAATGAGTGGGTGACACATGGCGTTCATCGACGACAAGGAAGAACTGAAGCCGGGCCTCGTCATCTTCCGGCGTACCGACGTGCAGCACCGCAATTGGTACTGCCGCGTGAAGCTGCCGAAGGCTGACCGCTATAAGACGATCTCGTTGAAGACCGCGGATAAGGAGACGGCGCGCGAGCGCGCCTTCGATCAGGACGCCGACGTCCGCTTCCGCCTCAAGCACGACGTGCCGGTGTTCAACCACCCGTTCCGCTCGGTGGCCCAGGAATACCTGGCGACACAGGAGGCGCGGGCGCGGCGCGGCGAGATCAGCGTCCTGCGTCCAAAGAAGCTCAAGGCCGTGCTCGAAGGCGCCTTGGAGGACTACGTCGGTCCCACCCAGGTCCACCTGATCGGAGACGACCTCTGGGCCGGTTACCCCGCCTGGCGGCGCGAGAATGGCGCCGGCCGCAACAGGCGTAACGGGGTTCGTGAGATTTCGCCTGAGAGGGCCGCGGAACTCGATGCGCGCGACGCCGCCGCGCGCGTCCGGGCGCTTGAGTCTATGGGAATCCGCAAGCGCCGGCCCGTTGCGCCTTCTGCCGCGCCGACCGAGGGCCGCACGGTGGCGTTCATCAGCGACTCTACTATCCGCTTTGAGATGTCGATCTTCGGCGCGGTGATGAACTTCGCCATCAAGAAACGCTACGTGCCCGCCAGCCAGCGATTCGATGACCGTCCCAAGCTCAAGACCATGCGGCGGGATGAGTTCACGCTGGAGGAGTATCGCCACCTGCACACCGTGGCGCGGTCCTGGGTGAAGGCGGCGATCCGGCCATCCAGCACCTGGTATCGGACGGTTGCCTATAACTTCATCCTGATCATGTGCAACACAGGCATGCGCCCGTCCGAAGCCAAGAACCTGCGCTGGCGGGACATCTCGACGAGCCAGGACCGCGAAGGGCGCGAACTGGTGGTGCTGTTCGTCCAGGGCAAGGGCAAGTCGCGCAAGCTGGTCGCGCCCAAGAGCGTGGGCGACTACTTCGAGCGCATCCGCGAGGTCACCCGGCAGTACCGACGGCAAGCCGCCGAGGACGGCCAAGCGCCAGAGGTAGAATTCCAGCCCGAGGACCGGGTGTTCACCACCATCATCGGCGAGCCAGCCAAGTCCCTCTACCAAGCCATGATCGAGGATCTGCTTATCAAGGCCAAGCTGCGCGAGGGCGCGTCAGGCGTCCCGCGCTCGACCTACTGCTTCCGGCACACCTACGCCACCTTCCGGCTCGCCGAGGGCGTGGACGTGTATTTCCTGGCCGAACAGATGGGGACATCGGTCAAGATGATCGAGGAGCACTATGGCCATGTGAACACGGTCAAGCACGCAGGCCTGGTGCTTCAGGGGATGGGCGGCTGGGATCCAGGCGCGGCCGAGGACGAGGTGGCGAACGAGGATTCCAAGGCGGTACGCACGCCAAGAGCGAAGGCCAGGACGGCCGAGCCCGGTAGTAAGATACGCCGCCGCAAGTCGTAGACCTGAGAATGATCCTGTGGCACCGGGCTCCGGCGCCGCGCCTTCTCAATTCTCGCTAATGTCCGGCGCGCCCGAGGGCGCTCTTCGCCGGACGTCACCGTCAATGCTAGCAGGTGCACCACACCGGTCGAAACCAGCTGGGCGATGCCGTGGGCGTCCTTCTTGTCGGTCTTCACCGGCATGGTCTTGAATGCGGCCCGCACATGCCGTGTCGACGAGTGGTAGGTACGCGGCGATTTCAGGGGCCGCGTTCAACCAGTTTTGCGCCTTCGGATTGAGGGTCTGACCTAAGGTCAAATTAGCACACCAATTAGCGCACTAGACCATAATTTCATGTAACTTATTGATTTACATGCACCTAATGGTAGACGCGCCGGATTCAAAATCCGGTTCTGCAAGGAGTGTCGGTTCGATTCCGACCGGGGGCACCATCATTTCCAGAGCTGCGTCCTAAATGACCGGGCGAAGATGGGAGGCGCACTTCACCTCCCTCATGACGTAGGCAAGAACCGTCTGGCGCTGAAGGTCGTAAGTAGGCCAGAGTTGCCCGTCGCCCGTCCGCCTGGCAAGACTGTCTTATGCGTGCGGGTCGACCTTGGAGCGATTCCGCGCCGTTTGGGCACTCATGCTCGGCCATTAGTCAACACCACTATTGCAGCGCCGCGTCCCCCAGCTGAGATACGCCCGACAACAATCCCGCCATCATCAGGCCGATCAGTCCTCCGAGGAGGACAATGAGTGCGGGTCCTAGAATTCGGCCGGCGGCTTCAATCCGGCGAATGGCCGCATCTTCCTCCATCTGACCGGCCCTGGCGAGCATGGTCCCCAGCGCGCCTGACGCTTCGCCGACCACGACCAAGCGGATGATCGAGGCTGGAAATGGGTTCACCTTTTCAAGCGCATTCGAGAGCGGCTGACCATTGCGGACAGCTTGCGACACCGGCTCCAGCCGCGCACGCGCCGTTGCCGAGCGCACGGAACGAACCGCGAGCCTGAGCGCCTCACTCATCGGCGCGCCGGCGGAGAGCATGTTGCCCAGCGCGATTGCGAAGCCGCCAAACACCAGGCCCGAAGCCGTGCGTCTTGCTGGGCCGTCGAGCATCAGTCGCTCTAGGGGCCCGGTCAGCAAGTCCATGGCGCCGGCGACACCGCCGGCGATTGCAGCGGCGACCGTCAGGGCGACCAGCGCCACGGCGTTCTGTCGCAGCGCCGTGCTGGCGCCGATCATCAGGCTCAAGCTCAGCGGGGGACGGGAACCGGCCTCGCTGACCAGGGGCGCCAGGGACGGCACGACGAAGAACAGGATCACGCCGACCGCGACGATGGTGCTCAGTAGAACGAACGCCGGATAACTGAGCGTCGACACCAACTGATCGCGCAATCGCAGCCGCGATTGCAACATGTCGGCGGCCCGCTGCAGGCCACCGGCGAGATCTCCCGTTGCTTCACCCGCGGCCACAAGCGCACCGACAAACACGTGGTCCTTGCCGAGACTGCGCGTAAAGGCCTGATCAAGGGCGTCGCCGCCGCTGATCGCCGAAGTCAGCGCACGACTGGTCACACGGACCGAAGGACGGTCGGAGCGGCCGCCAGTGATGTTGAGTGCTGAACGAATGTCCGCGCCGGCCTTAAGGAGGGCTGCGAGGTCGGACAGGAATTCGGCGGCTTCGCGTTCGGTGAGCCCCTTGGAGCGCTTGTCACTGGCGCCAACCTTGACGCTCGCCGGTGTCCGCGACCGCAAGCTGAGCGGCGACAGTCCATCCCGTTTCAGCCGTTCGAACGCACTGCCGTCATCACGCGCGGTGAGCATGCCTTTCACGCGCTTTCCGGCGGAATCAATAGCGACATAGGAAAAGGTCCGTTCGGCGTCAGCCATTGACCGCCGCCATGACCTCTTCGAACGTCGTCTCGCCCAGGATCGCTTTACCGACGCCGTCCGCCGCCATACCGCCGAGACCATTTCGGTGGGCGATGTCGGCGATCAGAGAAGGCGCGCTCCGGTCGGCGACAGCGCGCAATAGCTCTTCGCTGGCCAGGAAGGCCTCGCCGATCGCCGTGCGTCCCTTAAAGCCGGCGTTGTTGCATCCCGGGCATCCAACCGCGTCGAACGCCGCCAGTGGCGGCGGCAGACCGATGGAATGGGCAAAGGCCGCCTCCCCTTCCGACGGCCCTCTGCGGCTCCGACAAACCGGGCAAAGCCGCCGCACCAGCCGCTGGGCCGCCGCGCCGCGAAAGCCCGCGGCGAGCTGGTAGGGCTCGACGCCCATGTCTTGCAGTCTCGGCAGCACGGCCAGGGCGTCGTTGGCGTGGACCGAGGCTAGAACCAGATGGCCAGTCATGGCCGCTTGAACCGCGACGGCGGCTGTCTCGGGGTCGCGAATCTCGCCGACAAGAATGACGTCGGGGTCCTGCCGCAGGAAGGAGCGCAGGACGCGAGCGAAGCTCAGGCCCAGGTTAGGCGCGATCTGGGTCTGGGCCACATGCTCGAAGTGGAATTCCACTGGGTCCTCGACGCTCAGCACCTTCTTCGGCGAGCCGGCGAAGGTTTGCAGCAGCGCATAGAGACTGGTGGTCTTGCCGCTGCCGGTGGGCCCGGTGACCAAGAACATGCCGTGCGGCGCCTTGGCGGCCTGTTTCAGCACGCTGACCACCGGCGCGCTGAGGCCGAGCAGGTCGAGGTCCAGCGGCACTGTGGATCGATCGAGAATCCGGAGTACGGCGGATTCGCCAAACACTGTGGGCGATGTCGCCACCCGCACGTCCACCTGCCGGCCGGCGATGACGAAGGTGGTGCGGCCATCCTGCGGCAACCGCCGCTCACCAAGGTCCAGGTTGGCGATCACCTTGACGCGGGAGACCGCCGGCGCCGCCAGATCGGCGCTGACGATGCGATGGTCCACAAGCCGTCCATCGACGCGCAGCCTGATCCGCAGGTCGTTTCGGCGCGGCTCGAAATGGATATCGGAGGCGCCCGCGGCGATGGCGGCTTCAAAGGCGCCCGCCACCAGGCGTGTCCCAGACCCTTCCCCTGCGTCAGCGACCAGGTCGACTTCACGCTCCAGTCGGCGTTCATCGGTCGGCGCTGGCGCGTCGTCCTTGGGGTCGGCGAACGCGGCTTCAAAACTACGCCGCCAATCGCCGGGCCGCGCCACCAGCACGGTCACCTTGCGCCCCGTCGCGAACACCAGGCCAGACAGGGCCTCGTCGTCCAGCGGATCGCAGGCGGCGCAGACCAGCACCCCAGCCGCAGCGCTGATGGGCGCAACCCGGGCGCGTCGCAAGAAATCAACGCTGACGCCAAGCTGGGTCGGATCGACAGCGATCGGTCGAGCAGCCGGGTCCCAGATCTCGCACCGCGCAACCTCGGCGTAGGCCTGGGCGAGATCCTCATCCGAAAGGCTGCCGAGCTGGTTCAGAACCTGCTCTACCGGTTGACCCGTGCGCACCGCGACCAGCTCGGCGCGCGCGATCGCGGAGACGTCGACTAGACCGGCGTTTCGCAGGTGCTCCAGCATCTGCTGGCGCTGCAAGCGGCCTGGCTGGGTGCGGCTGGTGTTTACAACAGCTGCGGCCATGTCCCCGCCTCCTGCAACAACCCAACCCCGAACGCCGCCAGCGCGATGGCGGGACCGAAACTCAGCCGCCCGTTGGCGGGACGTTTGATCGCTATCGCCACCAATCCTAAGCCAGAGCCGATGGCGATGGACCAGGGGGTCGCCACACCAAGCCAGACAGCCAGCGCCGCCGCCAGCTTGACGTCGCCAAACCCAAGACCTGGCTTGCCAGTCGCCATCACGAAGCCACGGCGTAAGGTTTCCAAGACCAGGAAGGTCAATAAGGCTGCGCCGGCGCCTACAAGCAGGTCGAACGATGACCGAGACGCTGCGAGCACGACGCCCAACACGCCCGCCGCCAGCGTCAACAAATCAGGCAGGCGCTGCGTCCGAGCATCCACCAGGGAACTTGAGAGCAGCAGCAGCCCCAGGACGACCAATAGCCCGGCCCGCTCGGCGGGAACAGCGAGGAGCGACGCGGCGACAATTATCGCGCCGGCGACCTCGCCGACCAGGTGAAGAGGATCGATGCGCGACCCGCATCTCGCACATGCGCCGCCCTGGCCGAGGTAGGCGAGAATCGGCAAGGTCCGAACAAATCCGAGAGTCTCACCGCACGACTCGCAATGGGATCGGCCCACCAGCACCTGCTCGGCGCGGATCGATCGCAGCGCGGCGGTGGCAGTGAAACTGCCCAGGCAGGCGCCCACAACGGCGCCGACCACGACATAGGGCATGGGCGCCATCATCCTGACGAGGCCTTCAGGTCCCGATTGACGCCTGATCCGCCAGGTTTGCCATCGGCCCCCAGGCTCTGGACCACGAAACTCTGCCCTGAGGGGTCGACAGTGTAGAGCAAAGGCCTGTTCCAAGGATCGAGCAACGCTTTGGAGTCTTTCAAGTAAGGTCCGGTCCAGCCCTGCAGCCCCGCAGGTTCGGTCACCAGCGCGGTCAGACCTTCCTGCTCGGTCGGATAGCGGCCAACATCGGATTTAAATAGCTCAACAGCGGACGCGACGGTCTGAAGCTGTAACTCGGCAGCTTTGACGCGCGCCCTGCCAAGCTGCCCCATCAAGCCCGGCGTCAACACCGCGGCGATTAGGCAGATGATGCCAATGACAACCAACATTTCTGTAAGGGTGTAGCCATCGGTCGGTGTGGTTGATCGATCCGCAAATCGCCCAACAGCCTGTTGCACTGGCACACCCCCCGACCGCCAAGATAGAAGCGGCGCACACTAACACCCCAGGGATCGTAACCGTGCCTCCCCAGCTCTACCAGCCGTTCATCGGCGTAGCTTGCCGTGTGTTTGGGCGGCTAAGGTTTGGCGAAAACTACAGATTCATCACTCGCAGGGCATTGCCTGATTGAATAACAATTGGTTTCAGCGCGAATGATTTCCGGAAATTGTGCAATTAGTTCGGCGCAAGCAAGCTCACAATCTTGCCTATCATTGTCAGTTGGTTCAGCCTCGACGCAATATGTCAGTCGAAGGCTTCCACTATTAGCACCATAACTCGCTAGGACTCGAACCACTCGTTCGCTCACGTTTCGTTGGACGATGAATGCCGTACATCACCACTGATTTGGAAATGAGTATATTTAATCATACATAGTGGTATATAATAAAGTAGATAATTAATTAGATCTAACTCCAGCAATCTCAGCCAGCGTTGCTGCGGCTTGCTTGGCGAACCAGCACCAAAATACAATTTTTCCATTATCTGTGTGCAGCTCCAATACTCCACCAATTCTGTACGTTTTATATTCTACATAATCAATGCTGTTAGAATTTATTTTTAATGGTTTGACATCTTTCAAAAATGTTTTGTCCACTTTATTTGGACTAAATATTAATATGCCTGGCTCTACGTAAAGTTTGCCGGGCAACCAAGTGCCGCCTTCTAAGTTTTTAGCAAAATCTAGTAGCAGATTGCCGGCACCAAGCGTACCGGCTTTAAATGCCAAACCGGCGTAATCATTAAGCTCAGCTCCTTGAGGCAAAAGAACAGATCCAGAGATGGTTTTGTTCATGATTTTATATTTCACTACCACAGTCTAATGTTGATGAAGCCAATATTGAATTATGGCGTCGTGAACTTTGTCGTCAGCGCCAGTAACGGCTACCGTTGTCGTCGCGGCCGCCCCACCAAGGTTGCTCCCAATAAAGGCTGCTGTAGGTACGGATACCGGTGCGGCGGGACCTCCCGCCAAGCCTACCGCTCCACCGAGTAGAGCTCCACTGCCTTGCCCGGTATGCTCGGCTCCTTCATTTAGAGCAAAGCTTGCTGTATTCGCGTCAATAGCCACCTTGAAGGGCACATGTTTGGCTAGATCACTTCCAGTTCCAACAATAAATGACGCCCCATTCAGTAGGTCACCGATACCATCGAGCCCCTTGAGAGCGCCTTCGGCAACCCTCAGACCTCTTGCTCCAGTCCCCATCGCTACGACAACCTTTGCTCCGTATGCTTGAACGCCGGCAAACACGCTGGCAAGATCAAAAGCCTTCGCAAATCCGGCAGCAGTTTGGCTCGACTTATTCTTGGAACTTGCCGTTTTGCTGTCGATTTGTTTTTGCTCAGCCTTTTGCCAAGGAAGCCCCCAGGAATTTTGGCCGCCGCCTAGGTTGTACCAGTTGCCATCATCACCCCCCATAAGCATGCTACCGTACTGGTTGCCGGTAGGGTCAAGGTTGTTGACTGGATCTGCCGCCGCGTACGCATAGAGATCGACATCGGACCCGTACCCCACCGGATCTGTCTGTAAGAACCTTCCTGTGCTTGGGTCGTAGACCCTAGCCTTGTAGTGGTAGAGGCTGATCTCTTGCAGCATGATCTGGCCGGTGTAGCTGAAGCGAGAGCCTGACCAGGCCTGCGGTTCGCCGTAGGCGCCGTAGCTGATGGTCGTCACTGAAGGCGTAGCGTCGGACCAGGCGATGATCGAGCCCTGGTTGTCGGCGTGCAGGTAGCGACGGTCCGCGCTGGCCGCAGTGCCTTCGTACCAGACAAGAGGCACATCGGTCCCGACGCCATGGACATATCGGCGCAGCAGGGTTGAGCCGTTGTATTCCGCCGAGAGCTGATCGCCGGCATAGACGAAGGTGGTCGTGGAGGGCATTCCGGCGCCGACCTGGACGCTATAGGTCTGCAGCCGCCCCAGCGGATCGTAGGCAAGGGTCGCATTGGTCGAGGTCGCGGCGATGCTGGCGCTGATCAGCCGATTCTCGGAATCGTAAGCGAACGTTCGTTGGCCGTCGTTGGTCAGGTTGCCGTTGCAGTCGTAGCCCGAGCCCGACGCCGAGCAGGGCGTCGTGCCGATCGCCGCGATGGTCGCATCCCGGTTTAACCCATCGTAGGTCTTGGCTGTGCTCGCCACAGTGTAGCCGGCGTAGTCGTAGGCGGTGTTTGTCCCTGTACGGGTCAGGATCTGGCTGGCCGGGTTATACGCGAAGCTGATCGCCTGGTTGTTCGCCGTCACGCTGGACGCGAAGGTCTGAGTGAGCGGGCTGAGGCGGTCGAGACCATCGTATTGATAGGTCACGCCGGAGCTGTCGGCCCCGCTGAGGGCTGAGCGCCGGCCGAGACTGTCGTAGGTGAAGCTCGCCACGGCAACGCCGCCTGAGTCTGTCACCGAGCTGAGGTTGTTGGCGCCGTCGAAGGCATAGGCGGCGTAGAAGCTGTCGGGCCAAGTAACTCGCTTGCGATTGCCCGCCTGATCATAGGTGTAGGTCAGCGTCAGGCCCGGCGCGCTGGCCGTCTCCGTCAGAAGCCTGCCGGATACATCATAGCTGTAGGCGATGCCCTGACCGCTCGTGCTGGCGTAGTTGGCGTAGAGCTTGCGGTTTAGCAGGTCGTAGCCGGAGTAGACGTCCAGCGATCCGCCGCCTGTCGGCCAGTGCTTTGTAATTTCCCGGTTCAGA
>Ga0302310_10000357_pt1 | contig 43227 bp, 51 predicted proteins | sample III_Palsa_N1_2_FD_200451 | JGI IMG/M metagenome (GOLD analysis project Ga0302310, IMG submission 200451) | Peat permafrost microbial communities from Stordalen Mire near Abisko, Sweden - III_Palsa_N1_2 | ecosystem: Environmental > Terrestrial > Soil > Palsa > Peat permafrost | place: Sweden...
AAGGCCCGAGAGACCGAACGCAAGGCAAACTCGCCGCCGGCCGAACCAGGCCCGACTCCTTGACACACGCGGCGGGAAGCCTCTCCGGGCTTCGCCCTCCGAGCCTTCCCGCCGCGCGACAAACGATCACGACAAGACGAGCAAGGAGGTAGAGTTATCCACAGCCGGCAGCCAACGCGCCGGCCCCATCCCTGGGTCACTTTTGAATCGGCAGGGTGGGTCAATATTCAATCGGCGCCGACAATCCCAGAGCTTCGCGCACCGCCCGAACTTCGGCGCTTCCGAGCGGAGAGCCATGCGATTCAGAAAGTCCCTGCTTCGCTGGAGAGCCTCGCCCAATCGTCGTCCGACAACAGATCAGCGTGGGACGATCGGACTGCTTATGCGCTTCGGCGATTGCCTCGTCGACAGCATCGACGTCGTGCCCATCAGCGACTCGAATGACGTGCCATCCGTATGATCGAAAGCGCATCGCGGTCTCGTCGGTAAACCAGCCCTGGACTGGTCCATCGATTGAGATGCCGTTGTTATCGTAAAGCGCAATGAGCTTGCCCAATTTCCAAGTGCCAGCAAGGGAACAGGCTTCATGGCTGATGCCCTCCATCAAACACCCGTCGCCAAGAAATGCGTAGGTGCGATGATCGACAACCTGGTGCCGCTCCGTGTTGAACTCTTTGGCCAGCAGTTTTTCCGCGAGGGCCATGCCGACCGCGTTGGCGAGACCTTGTCCCAAGGGGCCAGTTGTCGTCTCGACCCCTGGCGCATAGCCGTATTCGGGATGGCCCGGCGTGCTGCTGCCGAATCTACGGTAGCGCTTGAGCTCCTCCATGGGAAGGTCATAGCCGGTGAGATGGAGCAATGAATAGAGCAGCATCGAACCGTGCCCGTTGCTGAGGACGAAACGGTCTCGGTTCATCCAGCTGGGGTTCGTCGGGTTATGCCGCAGATGTCGATGCCAGAGAGATACGGCAACATCTGCCATGCCCATGGGCATGGGCATCCCCGGATGGCCGGAGCCGGCAGCCTCCACAGCATCCATTGAAAGCACGCGAATCGCATTCGCGAGCTCCGTGACTTGAACTTGTTTCACAATCGTTCCCGTATTCTTTTGATGCCCGTCCAAGTCGTGCATGTCGGGCCGCGTTCATCGATGCCCGCAGTTGGTAGCTGAGGTGACCAAAGACTTTTCGGAAATCTGATAAAACGGCTAGGCGAGGCGCCGCCTCGCCGCGCATGAAGACTAAAGAATTGGAATGTCAGCCAAGAAACGCGCTGCCGCGGCGAGCATGGCGTCAACATCGGATACGGACACACAGCCCTCCAAGAGCACATCTCCGTGCAATACGAAGACAGGTTTGCCCCATTTCAGGCCGAATGCCATCTCCGACACCGTTCCGATGCCGCCTCCGATCGCAATCAGACACAGGCCGCATCGCGCGATAAGTGCGTTGCGCATCTCGCCAATGCCGGTTGGCATGACGATACTAAGCCAGGCATTGGCGGCTTTTGCGTCCTCCTCTGGCAATAGGCCAATAGCCGTACCACCGGCCTCGGCACAGCCACGGGAGGCCGCTTCCATAACTCCGCCGCGTCCACCGCAGACAATGGTCATTCCAGCGGTTGCAAGCGCATGGGCGACTGCGCGAGCCGCATCGCACTCCGTCAGACCGCCGTCGCCAGGGCCTATGATTGCGACCGGCTGGCGGAGACGATGCGGTCCGGCTTGGCGGGCAGTTAGCCGACGCAGTAGAGAATCCGTTTCAGTGTTCATTGTTTTTCCGATTGCGCAAGCTAGCCAGGACATCGCCAGCGGCCAGTACGATTGAGCACAACGCCGTTAGGACTAGCGAGAGCACCGCCGCCTTGGGAAAGTCATCGCTGCCGTCGCTGACTTGCGCCAGCAGCATGAGTGGCAGAATGTTGAGTTGTGCGCCCACCAAGGCGAGCGCGGTTCCATAGGTACCCATGGCCAAGGCCGCTACTAAGCAAGCAGCTGATAGCACCGACGGCAGGATTTCTGGAACCACCGTATCGATAAACGCCCGCGCACGCGATGCGCCCAACGTTCGCGCCGCGAGCTGTGATCTGTTATCAAAATTGGCGAAGACGGGGTACAGCAGCAGGGCTACTCGAGGGATCAAGTAGTAGGCGTACGCAAAGCCAAGACCCCAGACGCTGTAGACGCCGCTTCCGACAAACGCGGGATCTGCGCCAAGCTTTGCGAGAAGCTGTGTCACCAAGCCGGCGCGTCCATAGGCCAGAATGAAGCCATATGCGATAACCAAGCCGGAAAATGCGAGTGGAAGGCCGAGCAGAGACATCATCCACTGTCGGCGGTGCGCGGGCTGTCGTGCCAGCTCGATCGCGATGCACGTTCCCACGATCGCCGACAGTCCACCAGCCATTAGTCCCAGCGTTAGTGTGTTTCGCAGGGCATTCAAGAACCCAGCATCTTTGAACAGACGCCTGAAGGCGCCGCCGCCGTCGGCGAATGCTTCGGGCACGAGCGATGCGAGCGGAAGCGCGAAGAAAAGTGCCATGAAAGCCCATGCAGGCCAGGCACCAAAGCGACGAATCAACATAGGATGATTTCGATCAATCGCCGCTCAATGGCCGATGGCCGCGAGCGCCCATAGACGGTCTACCTCAGCCTTCTGCCTTGATGCGGCCACAACGTCGAGCGGCCTCGATTGCGGCGATGCAGGCATCTTTGTGTCGCCCAACAGCGAGATGCCTGGCACCGCAGGGCGGACGAAGCCCTGCTCGAAGAGCGATTGTCCGGCTGTGCTCATGATGAAATTCAGCCAAAGCTTTCCTGCGTTCGGATTGGGTCCGTCCTTGACCAGGCTGATCGCGTAAGGGGCGGCGACGGTCGCCTCCTTTGGAATCACTACCTGGGCGACCTCGCCCATTCCATCCGTATACTTCGCCTTTAGACCGTCGTTCTCGTAGCCAATCCACACAGGGACTTCCCCCTTCAAGAACTTCGCATACGGTGTCGTTCCCTCCACCCGAAGCACATTCCCTGCACCATGGAGCTTGGCGAAGTAGTCAGTTCCGGGCTCAACATGGTCGACGCTTCCGCCATTCGCATATGCGGCCGCGAATACGATCACCTGGCCAATGCCCGTCGAACGCGGATCCAAGTAGACCACTGAATTCTTGTATTGCGGCTTGAGCAGGTCGGCCCAGCTGGTTGGCACATCCTTGACCAATTTCCGATTGACCAGAAACGCGATGTTGAGCGTGTGCACCGCGAACCATCGGCCCTCGGCTTCGCGGAAGATCGGCGGCAGCTTCTCGAAGTTGATCGGCTTGAACGGTGCCACGACGTCTTTCTTGACCGCATCCAAGGCTGAGGCTGCGAAGTAGTAGGCGGTGTCCGCCTGTGGCCTGCGACGCATCTTGTCGAGCGCCACGACTGTGGGGGCCGAGCCGATATCGTTGTACGTCAGATCGATGCCGGGGTAGCGTTTCTTGAAATCGCGAAACAGCGATTTCCAATTCGCCCACTCCGGACCGGTATCGAAGGACACACACGCGCCTTCCTTCTGAGCTTGAGCATAGAGCGCCTTCTCGCCCGGGTACAGTTCCGGGTCGTCGAACGCGAATGCGCTTCTGGCCACGATAGTTGCCAGCGGAGCCACGGCAGCCGCCTTAATGAGATGCCTGCGATGCATGAGGATTTCCTTGGACGTTGAATCGCTTAGAGAAACGCGATTAGCTGTTAAGCAAGAGAATGCGTGCCGGTGAAACGGCCACGGCCTGGCGTGCTGGAACTGGGGATTCGGCTAGCAATGGCTGGGTGGCGCCTTCAGCCAAAAAGTCGTAGCGGGTAAGCGCGCCAAAGTACCGCAACGTGGCCGTCCGCCCAAGAGTTCGGTTGAGTGCGCCCTCCGGCGGATCGGGCTCTACATGCTCAGGTCGCACTAGTGCATGCACGGCGGCACCCACTTGGCGGTCTGCCGTGGGTGTAGTCCATTGTGCGAAGCCGACATTAATCTTGTCGCGCGCCACCACCGTTGCGGGAAAGATCGTCGAGAGCCCAACAAAGCTCGCAACCGCGCGAGTCGCCGGCCGCTCATAGATCTCCCGCGGCGTTCCGATCTGAAGCAGCTTTCCTTGCTGAAGGACGGCCACGCGATCGGCCATGGTCAATGCTTCTTCCTGGTCATGTGTGACCAACAGAGTGGTGGCGCCAAAGCGTTGCTGAATCTGCCTGATCTGATCACGCAAATGACCTCGAACACTGGCATCGAGGGCGGAGAGCGGCTCGTCGAGCAGCAGCGCGCTTGGGTCAATGGCTAACGCCCGAGCGAGTGCGACCCGTTGCTGCTGCCCCCCTGAAAGCTGAGAAACCGAGTGATGTGTTCGGTCGCCAAGGCCCACCAGCTCAAGCAGACGCCGCGCCTGCTCCCGACGCGTCGCCAGATCGACTTTACGCAGCTTGAGTCCGTATGCAACGTTATCCAGGACATCAAGGTGCGGGAACAAGGCATAGCTTTGAAAAACCATGCCAATGTTCCTGCGGTGAATCGGAATCGTGGCAATGTCTTTGCCGTTCAACAGGATGCGCCCTGAATGACCGAATGCAAGTCCTGACACCAGATTAAGCAAAGTCGATTTACCTGATCCGCTGGGGCCGATGACCGCCAGCAACTCGCCGCGGCGAATCTCGAATGAGACGTCGTCGAGACCCTGTGTCCCGTTCGGATAGCGATAGGAAACGTGTTCGAAGACAAGGCTCATGAACGTCGTACAACAAGGGAAGATGAAAGCGCTGCCGCACCGGCGAGCAAGAGCAGAATGATGGTTGCCGCGCAGGCGAAGCCCGTGGCACCATAGAACGCCTGCAGTAGCACAATTGGATAAGTTCGGTTTTGAAAGCTAACCAGCAGATTGGACAGTCCAAATTCCCCTACAGAGATCGCAGCGACCATGACCAGGCCGCTCAACAGGCTCTGGCGCAGAGAGGGAAGCGTGACCCCAATGAACTGCTTCCAAGGGGATGCTCCTAAGGTTGCTGCAGCCTGCTCCAGCCGATCCAAACGCAGGTGCCGCAGGTCGGAGAGCAGCGTATTGGTCAGGTAAGGCAGCGTGTGCACCGCGTGCGCGGCGATCAAGAGCGGCAAGGTTCCGAGCCATGGCAACGTATTGGTATTGAATACCACGACATAGCCAAAGCCGAGCGTTATCGTAGGAACCGCCACCGGCATCGCGCTGACAATGCGGGCCCCCCAACCGCCACCGCGTCGCGATCCGTGATGCAGCGCGGACGCCAGAGGTAATGCCAACAGCGTGTTAATCGCGCATGCGGAGAGCGCCACCGTGAGGCTTGTAAGGAAAGCCTTCCGGAATGAGACGTCATGCCAGACGTCTGCGAACCATTGCCACGTCATTCCGCTCGGGAGTAGGGTGTTCGTCCAACTCGCCCCCACGCTGCCGATGGCGAGAAGCACCATCGGCAGCATCAGGTACAGGCCGTAGATCAGGGAGACGCCGCGTATCACTGTTTGCCTCGCTTCTGTATTTCAAACCGATGGAGCGAATCGACTAGAACGAGTACGTAAATCCGACGTCACCACCGGTCGACGCTCGTCCAGGTGCGGGCAGTGTCGTGGTGATTCCCTGCTCGTCTCCTGCCTTGCCGGCCACCGAGTACTGGGCAGTCCCCTTGTTCTGCAGACGAGCGCCCGTCACGTAGACCGCCGTACTCGAGTCGAGGTTGTAGACGTAGCCAAGTGCGAACTTGTAGGCGTCGTTCGAACTGTTCTGGAGATCGTACCGGGAGAACGATGCGCGCAACAGGGAGGCGCCCAGCGGGGCGGTCGCCGCGAGCATGATCGTGTCCAGCCGGCTGTTCGGCTGCTTACTCCCACCTTCAACTCTTGACGAGCCGGCGTAGGCGATTGCCTTGACCACACCGAAATCGTACGATCCACCGATGTCGGCCGTCTTCAAGTCGGCGCCCGTCGCCGGAGGCGTGCCATTGTTTGCTCCATAGAGCTGCGAGGTAACCCCATAGGCGACCGCGACGTTGAGGGGACCGTTCGAATAGCCGAAGCGGCCACTCAAATGGTTTCCGGCCTTGTTGTTGAGCACCGTACTGGCTTGCTCGCCGAATGCATATTGCACTTGGCCATAGATCCCGCCCAGATTTGAAGGGAGGAAATAGCCGACGCTGTTGCTGTTGCGCACGACGTTGGTACTGCCCAGCGAGGCACCGTTAAAGTCGAGCAGTTGTCCGACCCCTCGGGTCTTGAATGGATCGAACAACGTAACGTTCCAATAGCTCGGTGCATAGTCACGACCCAGGCGGATTTCGCCCAGGGAATTGGCGAGGCTTACCGTGGTACGGCGCGTGAAATTGAATCCGGATGCGGTGCCGTCGTCGGAGCCGAGCGTTCCTTCCGCCCAGAAACTTCCGGTGAGACCGCCGCCCAGATCTTTGGAGCCTTTGAAGCCGAGTCGACTGACGTTGTTGCTGCCGGATGTAAGGCCCGTCACGTGGCCGTTGCCTCCCTCGTCAACTCGAGTCACAGCGGCATCGACCGTGCCGAAGATCGTGTACGTGGACTGCGCGTTGGCGCTTGCGCTAACCGTCAGCAATGCAGCGAGTCCGCCATAGATGATTGGCGAGTTTTTCATGTTTGCCTTTTTTAGGTTGTCTCCGGGGCGCACTGCGCGGACCCCTGCGAAACTCTATGCGGCAACACCAGCGCTATGCGTGATAAAAAGATGACAACAATTGAGTGAATGGAAAGTGTTTTCGGCGCAGAAGTCGCATTCGAGCGTAAGCTTGCGTCATGAGACGCAGCTGCCCCACCATCCAAGAACTGCTGGCGTTTGATGCAGTCGCGCGACATGGAAGCATCACCTTGGCGGCGGCCTCGCTTTGCATCACGGTGAGCGCGGTGAGCAAACAGATTGCGGGACTGGAGGACTTCGTCGGACGTGCCTTGCTGCAGAGAAATGGCCGCGGCGTAGACCTGACGCCTTTAGGCCGCGTTTACTGGGAAAAGGTCGCTGGAGGACTGCGCACCATTGAAAGCGCCACCTTTGAGGCCCGCTCAAACGACACGGGAGGGGGCCTGCTTACGCTGGCTTGCGTGCCCACTTTCTTGACGAAGTTTCTGATCCCGCGCCTGCCCGCCTTCAGCGAGAAAAGCCGGCAAGTGACGCTCAGTTTCAGCCGTCACCTGGAGCCCGCAGACGGCATCCCGTCGGGTGTTGACGCGGCTATCCGCTATGGTTCGGACGAATGGCCAGGCATGGTGTCGGACTACATCGCAGGCCGTGAATTCGTTCTCATCGCGAGCAACGCGCCTACCCACGGCAATCGGCGAATCGTGGCGCCGGAGGACATTGTTGGTCACACTCTGCTCCACCACGAGGGCGCGCCGACAGCCTGGCGCCAATGGGCAGCCGAACACAACGTTCCCGACGCACACTCCACTCCGGGGCCCAGGTTCGCCCAATATTCCGCTGTGATTCAAGCCGCGCTGAGCGGACTGGGCATCGGGCTGGTGCCACGGATACTTGTGCTACAGGAACTTGCCGAGGGCTCGCTGCAGATCCCGTGCGGACGCCCGGTGGCGGTGGACCAGGGCCACTACTTGTGCTACCGGGCCGACCGAATTGGTTTGCCCGCATTCAGCGCCTTCCGTGAGTGGATCTTGAAGGAGGGTCGCCGCACAGGGGGAGGCATCTGAATCGTCGCAGGTAAAGCTAGCTTCACCCGATAGATCGAAACTTTGGACAACCGGGCGTGCGTGGTGTGCTTCCGCGCGAGCCCTCTATGCGTGACGCGCCCGGGCGCGCATGCGGAGTTTGAAATCCCAATGAACCAACTCGACCAGCTCAAGGCCTTCACCGTCGTTGTGGCCGACACCGGCAACTTCAAGCAGATGGCGCAGTACGCGCCGCGCGACGCCACGACCAACCCGTCGCTGATCCTCAAGGCCGTGCAACAGGCCGATTACGCGCCGCTGCTGACGGACACCGTGGCCGCCCACCGGGGCAAGCCGCTTGCCGCCGTCGTCGACCAGGTGCTGGTGCGCTTCGGCCTCGAGATCCTGAAGGTGGTGCCCGGCCGCGTCAGCACCGAGGTCGACGCCCGACTGTCGTTCGACACCCGGGCCACCATCGCCCGCGCGCGCGGCATCATCGCGCTGTACGAGGCCGCCGGCATCGGCCGCGAGCGCGTGCTGATCAAGATCGCGTCCACCTGGGAAGGCATCGCCGCCGCGCGCGAGCTCGAAGCCGACGGCATCCATTGCAATCTCACCCTGCTGTTCAGCTTCGCCCAGGCCGTGGCCTGCGGCGACGGCGGCATCACGCTGATCTCGCCCTTCGTCGGCCGCATCTACGACTGGTACAAGAAGAGCGCCGGCGCCAAGTGGGACGAGGCCGCGCAGGCCGGCGCCAACGACCCGGGCGTGCAGTCGGTGACGCGCATCTTCAACTACTACAAGAAGTTCGGCATCGCCACCGAGGTGATGGGCGCGAGCTTCCGCAACGTCGGCCAGATCCAGGCGCTCGCCGGCTCGGAGCTGCTGACGATCAGCCCCGAGTTGCTCGGCGCGCTGCAGGCCGATTCGGCGCCGCTTGCGCGCGCCCTCGACGCTGGCGCCGCCAAGGCGCTGCCGCTGGAACGCGTGCACTTCGAAGAGCCCGCGTTCCGCTTCGCGCTCAACGAGGATGCGATGGCCACCGAGAAGCTGGCCGAAGGCATCCGTGCGTTCGCCGCAGATTCCATCAAGCTCGATGCGCTGATCGAGGCCGTGTGACGGTCGAGTGGGCGGAGTAACAGCAGTCAGAAGCGGCCTCGCTCCGCAAACACACCCTAGGTGTGTCAGCGTCCAGGCATGTCAGTTGGGCCGCCAAACGTCCAGCGGCGTCGAAGCGCCGGGACTCGTGCCGTCAGAGGCATTGCAAGAACCATATGACATGTCCTTCCTGCGATGGTCTCCGAGTAGAGACGCCCTTGACGGGGTTGTGCATGACAACGTTGTTGTCGCCAGGTGCTGGAACAGCGAGGACAGCGCCGACAGGCGATGGCGCCGCTCAAACCTCGGCTGGCCGGGTCGTCGCTCCAAGCGATGACGTACGAGCGCGTCACCACCGAAAACTCATCCGACCGATCGGCAAAATGAGCGCTCGAAGTGGCGAGATCGTTCACGGCACCGAACCCACCTCGGCACATGTCCATAGCGTCTGGCGGCAGCGCAGCGATGGCTAATACTTTACCGGCTGAACGCGGGCAATACGTCGGCGTGCGGTCTAGGAAGCTTCCGCCGCCGGCTCAATATCCAGACAGTAGCCACGCCCGCGTACAGTCTTGAGCCCGACATTGCTGCACCCCAATGCACGTAGCTTCTTGCGAATGCGATGCACCTGGACATCGATGTTTCGTACTGCGCTGCCCGAGAAGCCCGTTGCGAGTTGGACAAGCGATTCCCGAGAGATCGGATCGCCGGCCCTTAGCGCCAGCAGGCTTAGTAGATCGAACTGGTAGGCCGTCAAATCGAGTGGCTTGTGATCAATGTAGGCACCTCCAGTAACATGGCTCAGCATGAGAGATCCCAGCCGAATGTCCTTGACCTTTTCGGCGCGAGAGTTCGTACGCATTTCGATCATCCTCTTGAGCTTCATGGCGATCAGCTCTGACGAAGAGTTTCGCGGGACGACGTCGCTCGCTCCTGCGGTAAGGCCAGCTAGCTGACTTTCGTCATTGACATGCTCGCAGAGCAGCACCAACGGCGTGATAGACGTGAGCTTCAATTGCGCCATCAAGCCGTGACAGTGCGCTCCAATCAATGACCGATCAATGACGATGCCGTCGAAGTTCCAATGGCGAAGTAGATCCTGCGCCAATTCAAAGCTGTCGACCAGATAGGAGCGCAGCCCTTGGGATGCGAAGGCGCGCCGCATGCTATCTGCAACCGAAGGTTCACGCTCGAGGATCAAACAAAGGTAGGACATGCCGACGGGAACCCATGAGTCGTGATCATTACTGACGAAAATCTTGGGTGAGCAACGCCCAGTCTCTGCGCGCCTCGCATCCTAGACATCGGTTCATTGAGTCGTTGAGATTCATCCGTTCCGACACAGCCGGCAGTGGCATCGCCGGTCGCGGGCGGTGAGCCCTCTGGGCTCCTCATCAAAAGTTGGGAAGAGCGTGGGTTGCCAACCCAGCTTCAAGTGACGGAGCAATGCAGCCTTGATAGCAATTTGATGGATCGGAGCGCGATGTCGTAGCAACCATCGCGCTCAGAACACAGACGAATCGCGCTTCAGAACTCGTAGTTACCCGTGACACCAATGGTGCGCGGCCGCAGGTAGTACGCCTCGTTGACATCCTGGATTTGCGGATGTTGAATGACTGTGTGGTTGTTGTTGGCGTTCTTGATGAATGCCGTGAACTCCCAACTGTCCCAATTCACACCGGCGCTGGTGTCAGCAGTAAAGTACGACGGGCGGTTGTAGTCAGCGGTGTTGCGGAACAAAGTACCATGGCTAGAACCGGTCCACTGACCATTCCCACGAACGAACGCTCCGACTTTGTCATTGACCGCCCAGTGGTAGTCGAATCCTAGGGCAGCGCTTCCTTTCGGAACACCCTCAATGGAGTCTCCCTTGCGCACATTGAGCACGCCATTCTTGCTGCCGAACGCCGGCTGATCCGCGTCGAACGTTGCATGGGTCAGGCCCAACGAGGCATTCAACGTCAGCGAAGGCGTTACCCTTGCCTTAATGTCAGCTTCGAGCCCATAGCTTGTGGCGTCGCCCGCATTGGTCTGAAAGGAGTAGCCTGCATTGGGGAGCAGAATGGACTGTTGAATATTTTTCCAGTTCAGATAAAACGCGGACACATTCATTGTCATCGTGTGACTAAGAAGATCGGATTTGCTCCCGATCTCGTAACTCCACACGGTGTCTGGGTTAAATGTGCTTGGCGCTCCGCCAGAAAGACCCAGCAATTTGATATCGCTTAGCACCAGAGGCGTGTCCGGAATTGGTCGATTAGCACCCCCCAGACGTACACCCTTCGAAACGTTCCCGTAGACGGACAGGGTCGGATCGAGCGTCCAGTTGAGCTTGAAACTTGGCGTCGTTGCCGTCCATTTTCCATTGATGTCGGAAGTGGTCGGACCGCCGGCATAGAAGTAATTGGCTTCGCGCGTGAAATGTTCCGTGGCATAGATCTCGCGAAGGCCCGCAGTCAGCGCCAATGTTGGCGCCAGGTGATACGTCAATTCACCAAAAGCTGACGCCTGCTGATCGTGGTAATGCCGCGCGGCGTAGAACGAAATGTCATCTGGGAAGTCGCCAGGGAAGCCTCCCTCGATCTGAGTCGGGTCGCCCGGGTTCACACCTGCGTTGGCAAACGCTGCGTCCACACCGAAAACAGGCTCGGTATCGTAAGCCTGCGTCATCTGATCCTGCACATAGACCCCGCCGATCCAAGTAAATGGACTGCTCCCCTTAGGGTCATAGTCCTTCGACGCAAGCCGCATCTCAAGCGATGTTTCATCGACCAAGTTCTGAACCTCGACTGCCGAGGACAAGGCGTTGAGTGCAGCAACGAGATTGGCACCCTGCTGACCCGGCACCAGCACCGCATAGCTCGGATCATTGATGGAGGTTCCATCCTCAACTCGATTGAAACGTCGCTTGTAGCCTGCCAATACGCCAGTGAACGTCCCGAATCCGGTGTCGCCATTCAGCGTAAAGCTTGGAACCACCAGACGGTCATGGCCCGGTTCCCGGACCGTCTTGCTTGTCTCGAAGCGAGGCAGCGTGATTCCACCCTGCGTCTGCAGGTAGGTCGCGTCGACGTCGGACATGTTGTATTGCTGCGCGAACAATGCCGGCGTAGCGCTCCAGCCGTTACCTAAATCAGCCTTCAGGGCCATTTTCACCACGGTGTAGTCGTCGCCGTTGATGTCCTTGGCGATCGTCTTGAGCGTATTTTGATCAACCTGATTCACGTAGCCACTCTCGTGGCCGTGCTCGACGCCGATTCGCAGCGCTACAGAGTTCTTGATCAACGGGATGTTGAGCACGCCTTGGGCTTCATAGTTGACGCCGCCGTGCTGGGTGCCGGAGACCGTCTCCAGCGTCGATCCTGAGAAGTACTTCAGGTCGGGTTGCTTGCTGATGAATTTGATCGTTCCGCCCACCGAACTCGCACCGTACAACGTGCCCTGCGGACCGCGCAACACTTCGGCGTCCTGCAGGTCGAAGAATCGCGGCTCAGCCATGCCGCCGTACGGCGTGTTGGGCACTGTGAGCGACACGTCGTCTAGGTAGAGGGCGACTGTCGCCGAACCGGCCAACGAGCTGACGCCACGAATCTCGACGGTGCCGAGGCCGCTACCTCCCTGGCTCGAGAACGAAATGTTCGGGACGTTGCGCGTGACGTCTTCAATGGTATTGATCTGCTGCGACTGAAGCTGCTCTCCCGACAATACGGACACGCTAAGCGGCACATCACGAATGTCCTCTTTGCGCTTCTGTGCGGTGATGACCACGCGAGTAAGTTCGATGATTGGCGAACTGGCCGCAGAAGCAGGCGCAACCGCCGCTGCGGCGGCTTGCGCAAGGGCTGTCAGAGGCATGAGGCAGGCAAATCCGGATGCGACTCCGGTGATCAAGATCTTTTTGGACATAGCTCCCTCCTAGGGCGCGATAGAGTTGAGTAACTGGAATGAGGCGTAGCCTCCGGGAACAATGCGGTATCTCTTCTTCAGTCGTTCCATGCGGCCAAACAAAGCTCGCCGGAATGGGCACGGCCACCGACATGGACTTGGGTCCGACGCGGCCATATATCCACACGGCATGGCCTTCATGTCTTTGTCTTGCGAAACGTTGCTGAGTCGATGCGCATGCCTCAGCTGTTGCAGAACTCTCGCTAAGCAGTGGACGTTAGGCACCTTGGCCAAAGCGGGCGACGTGAGCGAGTTTTTAGGTGCCTAATTGCGGAGCGCGCTGGGCGCGGTCTTGGCCGATCCGGTCACGGCCATTCGCGCCGCCACCATTCCGCAAGCGTGCGCCAGCTGGGCAACTGGGAGATTGGAAAGTCGGGATACGCTTCGTATCGTTGCGACTAAACAATGGATCGTCCTCGTACATTCCCACAAGTGCCCCTTTGCCGTTGGAGCTACTGTAAGTTTGAAGACAACGCGCTTCCAATGGTCAATTTCGATGCGGCTATCGAGAGTTCCGATGGGTTCGACTGGCCTGAAGGATGCCGCGGCTTTGCGGAGAGCTTCGGTACCGATTCGTCCGGCCGATCTCACATGTCCTATCTGACCGGTCATCCGTCGCCTCAGAAGCGCTCACATGCGTCATGACCCGCGACGGCGTCCCTGACCGACTCGACGCTGACACCTACATTGACGTGCGCGGCAGCAGCGCCTTGGGGAGAGAGGGCCTGGCATGCAGTAGATTGTTAGGAACGGGGACGCATGACCTGAGGTGCGTGTCGAACCCTAGCCGGGTCGTAAGCATGAGTGACGTATGGCTGAGCTTCCCCAGCTTTGGCCACGACCTTCCAGCATCCCAGCATCCCAGCATCCCAGCGTTGCGGCGCGCGGCAACTAGGAGTTGAAAATGCGTCCGTTCCCGGGCGCCTATGCACAGCGGAAGAACGCCGCCGCTGCGTTGAGCGCTGGCAGCTGCGCCCCACGGATGGGCCATCGACGCGTCGAAGAAGCGTCACAGTTGGGTGGTCGCGCCAGAAGGTCGGCGCGGACTACTCTGGCCTCCTGCCGCGTCGCCTTGGCATTTCTGCCCGATCTGCGCCGCTGAAATTACGCCCAGAGCTTCCCTACGGTCTCAGTCACCGCCAACACCGCGGGCTCGCTCTGGCGTTGTTCCAAGCAGCAGAACCACAGGTTCACCAGCTTGGTTTCATCTCCCCAGAAGACCAGTTCTCCCGTGTCGACCGCTGCATGGGCAGTCCGTTCATGCAGGAGCGCCATCCCGGCACCGGATCCGACCAAATTGACGACGGCGTCTTCCTGGTCCGCAATGATCAATTTCTTCGGCTCGACGCCATGCTCTCGAAACATCTCGCGTGCGAGTTGTCGAGGGGCGCCAAGTTCGGGCTGCACAACCCACGGCAGGACGGCGATCTCTTTCCACCCGGCAGACGCGACTCGGGCCGACCAAGTGGCAGGAGCAACGACGCGATAGCTCAACGTGCCCAGGATGACCCCGAAAATGTCCGCGGGGACGGCGGACCCGATGAAATACCCGCAATCAAGCTCGTCTTTCCGCAAGCTGTTCATCACCCATCCCGAACTGCCCCCGAGCGCTTCGATCTCGATGTCGGGACGTTCGACACGCAACGCTGCCATGAGCTCGCCCAGCCTGCAAAATTTAGCGTCGGAGACCAAACCCATACGAATCGTCCTCGACGACCGCCCAGCCAGGGTCTGGGCGTGACCGTTGAAGCTGCGTATTTCCGCGAGGATCGACTCCGCTCGCGGCAAAAGCTCGGCACCTGAGGTGGTGAGCACGACGCCGCGAGTCGCCCGCTCGAACAGCACGACACCGAGATCTTCCTCGAGTGCCTTGATCTGCCCACTCACCGTTGGTTGACTCAGGTGGAGTCCATCTGCAGCACGAGTGAAGCTGCCGTGTTTCGCGACGGCCACGAAGGCGCGCAACTGATAGATTTCCATAACCCTCGCTCGATACCGAACTCCACCTCCGCTTGCTGACCTACGTCAGGCATCGGATCCCTCGATAGTCGCATCGAAATTGACCATTGGCTGCTTGTTCCTCTCAAACTTATAGTATTTGAACAACATTTGGCTCGGCACCATCAGGACTCAGCACGACAGCTGTCGAACCAGGTATGTTTGCCGGTGTCTGTTTCTAGCAACACGACGTGCGTGCAAGTCGATTTCGCGCAACGGATGGGCGCCTCACCTACACAGCGTCGAGGCCCTAGCAAGGGTCTCGACACTCCCCTTTTTTAAAAAATGCGAGGGCCAATTGACGATGCGGGCAAATGCCCAACGGGTTCTGCATGTGGATCCCACCGCTTGCCTCGCCTGTCGCATAGAAGTTCCTGCAGAGGAACCGTCTCAGCCGAACCTTCTGACCAGCGCACAAGGCTTAGGCGTCAATGCACGTCGAGATGAGCATTGCCGCATGCGAATGCGCTGAATACATTGAGGCGATCGATCTCAGCGGCTCGCACTCTGACGCCGATTCGCTGCTGCCACAAATGGGCTTTTTAAAGGACACCTCCATGAGAACAAGGACGCTTCGCGCCGCACTTATCGCGCTGTGCTTTGGGATAGCAGCGGGATCGACGGCCCAGGCTTCTGGCGAGCTTAGATTCGGCGTCGAGCCGAGCTGGAAGCCCTTCGAATACAAATTACCGGACGGCACGCTTACGGGCTTCGACATCGACATCGGCGAAGCCATTTGCCGGGACTTGGCGTTGAGATGCATCTGGGTCGAGAACAACTTCGACAGCATGATTCTCGGGTTGAAAGTAAAGAAATTCGACGCAATCCTGTCGGGCATGGCAGTGACCGAGAGACGTCTGAAGGAAATCGATTTCTCTCAAGTCTTGTACAAGCCGCCCGTGCGGCTCGTCGGTCGGGTCAACAGTGGCCTTCTGCCCTCGCCGGAGAGCTTGAGCGGAAGGCGCGTTGGTGTACAGCAGGGCAGTACTGAAGAGATGTACGCCAACAAATACTGGCGCGGAAAAGGTGCCGACATCGTCTCATACAGGTCGCAGGCAGAAATCTATTCAGACCTTGCGAGCGGACGCCTAGACGTGGGCCTCAACGCCGAAAGTGACATCCAGCAATCGTTCCTGTCCACGCCGCAGGGAGCGGGGTTTGTATTTCTTGGCGGCGATGTCGCAAGCGACGCGGTCTATGGCGGCGGCGTTGGCATAGGCATCCGGAAGGGCGACAAAGCCCTCAAGGATCAGATCGATCGCGCGATCACGGATATCAAGAAAAGTGGTGAGTTTCAAAAAATTGCTGCCAAGTACTTCAAGTCCAACGCAGCCGGGTTGAGAGGGCTCATCTAGATGGGTGAGTACAGCTTTCATGGGTATGGCGGCCTTCTTCTTCAAGGCGCCTGGCTTTCACTTCGACTTGCCATCGCATCGGGCGCCTATGCGCTTGGCCTTGGGCTCTTGCTAGCCATTTTGAAGCTGCGTGGAGCAGGCATCGGAGCTCGGCTCGCAACGGGCTACACCACCGTGATCCGTGGGGTCCCCGATTTGCTGTTGATGCTGCTGATCTACTTTTCGGCGCAGCAGGCGCTCAACTCCGCAACAGAAGCGTTGGGTTGGCGCCAGATCGACATCCCTGCTTTCGCAGCGGCCTGTTTTTCCATCGGTGGTGTTCTGGCGGCGTATTTCGCGGAGACCTTTCGCGGCGCGCTGCTTGCTGTGCCCTACGGCCAGCGCGAGGCGGGACTCGCGATCGGCCTGAGTCGGTTCCAGGTGTTCCGCAGAATCTGGTTTCCGCAGGCAATGATTCATGGCATTCCCGCCCTATCCAACAACATTCAGGTGTTGATCAAGGCCACCGGGATCGTCTCCATCCTCGGACTGAACGACATCGTCAACGCAGCCCAGCAGGTCGGGCGCGCGACCAACCAGCCCCTGCTTTACCTCATATTCGCGGGATGTGTGTTCCTTGTCATGACGGGCACGTCTCAGTTGGTGTTGAGCGCATTGCAGCGATCGCTCGACCACGGTATTCGATCGAGTGCGACATGATCGACGTCCTGAATGAGTATGGCCTGGCCTTTCTGTACTCCGATGGCTACAGGTTGACCGGTCTTGTGATCACGCTTTGGCTGACGGTTATCAGTGTGTTTGCCGGCTTTGCGCTCGCGCTACCGATGTCGATGGCATTGGTCTCCAATCGCGCATGGGTGCGCTTGCCGGTACGCTTCTACTGCTTGATCTTGTGCGGAACGCCGTTGTATCTGCAACTGATGACGATCTACGTCGGCGTCTACGGACTCCAGCTCGTACGCGACACACCCGTACTCGCAGCCATCTTCAAGGACGGCATGCACTGCGCGCCCATCGCGTTCGCGCTGAATTCCGCCGCGTACACCTCGATCATCTTTGCGAGCGCTCTGCGAGGCGTCCCGTACGGCGAGATCGAAGCAGCTCGCGCTTGTGGCTTGAGCCGCAGACTGGTGTGGACAAGGATCGTCTGGCCACGCGCTCTGCGCAGCGCGATTCCTGCGTACAGCAACGAAGTCATCTTCGTTCTGCACGCGACCTCGCTGGCCTCCGCCGTGACCGTGAAGGACATCATGGCCATTGCGCGCGACGCCAGTGCAGCCACCTATAAGTCCTTTGAGGCTTTCGGAATCGCCGCGGCGATCTACCTATCGCTGTCCTTCGCCTTGCTGGCTTGTTTCCGTCGCCTGGAGACGCGGCTGACGATCCACCTTCGCCGACCCGGCGTGCAGATGACCGTGCCCATCGCACGTCCCTTGCCCGCATCCTCGCATCGAATGAACCGACCATGAACGCGCAATCCATGCCCAAAGCCTATCTTCGCGTCGAGGGGTTGCACAAGCAATACGGCGCACGCACGGTGTTGGACGGGGTTTCGCTGTCCGCGCAAAAAGGCGACGTCCTCAGCATCATCGGGGCATCAGGGTCGGGCAAGAGCACACTGCTACGTTGCATCAACATGCTTGAGAACCCGTCACGCGGGGAAGTCTGGATCGATGGCGAGAAAATCGAACTCCGGCGAGTCAATCCGGAGACGCTTGTGCCGAGTAGCGAACGCCAGCTGCAGCGCATCCGCTCCCGGATGTCGATGGTGTTCCAGCAATTCAACCTCTGGCCGCACATGACTGTGCTTCAGAACCTCATCGAGGGACCGCTCCACGTCAAGAAGGTGGCGAAGGAGACCGCGGTGGCGACCAGCCAGGCGATGCTGAAAAAAGTCGGGCTGTTCGGCATGGAGGACCGCTATCCGGCCTTCCTCAGCGGAGGCCAACAGCAGCGCGTCGCCATCGCACGTGCGCTTTGCATGGAGCCCGATGTCATGCTGTTCGACGAGCCGACGTCGGCGCTGGATCCCGAACTCGTCGGCGAAGTTCTGGATGTCATGAAACAGTTGGCGGCCGAAGGTCGGACGATGATCGTCGTGACTCATGAAATGGCTTTTGCGCGCGAGGCATCGTCGCGTGTGGTCTTCCTTCACAATGGCCAGATCGAAGAAGAGGGCCCGCCGTCCGAGGTCTTCGGTGAACCAAAGAGTGCCAGGCTCGTGCAGTTTCTTGCGCGCTGCAACTGAGTGCACGATGTTCAGATGCACGCGATTCTTTGCAGCGATCGGATCGTCTCCGAACGATATCCCTGCGCAGCAGGGCGTCGTTCTGAGATGCGGCATGACGTGGCTGGGCGTGTGCCACCGGCCGAGCGCGTCGCCAGGTCCGCATGGTGACCGGCACGAGCTGAGTTCGACATGATGAACGTCAGTGACACGATCGTCATAGGCGGTGGTCTGGTCGGGTGTGCGGTGGCCTACGGCCTCGCGCGCCAGGGAGCCAGTGTCACGATGCTCGACGAAGGCGATCTGGCCTTCCGTGCTGCGCGTGGCAACTTCGGTCTCGTCTGGGTACAGGGCAAGGGATTCGGTTCAGCACCGTACGCGCGCTGGACGCGCTCATCCGCCAAGCTTTGGCCACGACTCGCTCTAGATCTGATGGAGGAGTCAGGAGTTGACGTCTGTCTTGAACAACCCGGCGGCCTGTGGTTCACCTTTTCTGACGAGGAGCATGAACAACGTCGAATCGTCATGCAAGGGATCCAGGACGACCTGGAGGGGGACTATCCCTTCGAGATGCTGGGTCGTCAGGACGTCCTTGCCCGCGCGCCCGCACTGGGGCGCGCGGTGATTGGCGCAAGCTATCTACCGCTCGACGGCCACGCCAACCCGCTCAAGCTCCTGCGAGCCCTACATACTGCGAATCTGCGGCGCGGCGTTCGCTACGTCAGCGGCCAGCCGGTCGACACCATCGTGCCTCAGCAGTGCGCCGAAGCAAGTTTGTTCACCGTACAGAGTCGCTGGCAGGCGCCGCGGGTGGTACTGGCAGCTGGGCTCGGCAACCGGCACCTGGCGCAGCAAGTCGGCTTGTATGCGCCTGTGGTGCCCAATCGAGGGCAGGTACTCATCGGAGAACGCTGCGCGCGCTTTCTCGACTATCCGACGCTCTTCGTGCGACAGACCGACGAAGGCACCGTTCAGATCGGCGACTCCATGGAAGAAGTCGGATTCAACGACGAAGTCACCACGGACGTACTGGCCGATATCGCGCGCCGCGCCGTGCGCACGTTCCCTGTGCTCTCAGGTCTTCGCATCGTGCGCGCGTGGGGCGCCCTACGCATCCTGAGTCCCGACGGTCTTCCAATCTACGAAGAGTCGCGGCGCTACCCCGGCGCCTTCGTTGCCAGTTGCCACAGCGGCGTCACGCTGGCAGCCGCCCATGCGTTCCATCTCGCGCGCTGGGTCGGTGGCGCGCCACTGCCAGATGAATGCACCGCTTTCGGCGGCGAACGCTTTCTGACCCCCCACGACCAGCTTAGACATGTCCACTGATCCTCTTTTCGTCCCGCTGGCTCGGGCCGGTGCCTCGGCCATGCCGACCGTCGCCATCACACTCAACGGCGAGGCATTGCAAGTGCCCGTGGCCAGCAGCGTTGCGGCTGCTCTCCTGGCCACCGGCGTCAGGCGCTTTCGAAACTCGCCGGTGTCCGGTGAAGCGCGCGCACCCTACTGCATGATGGGAGTATGTTTCGAATGCCTGCTGGAGATCGACGGCACGCCCAATCGTCAGAGCTGCCTGGTTTCGCTTGAAGCGGGCATGTGCATACGCACGCAGGACGGCCTCCGGGATCTACTCGCAGAGGCCTGCGACCCTGCGTTAGCTCTCGCCCGAGCGCTGGAGGCATCCCATGGCCTTTGAAGCCTCCCCGTCGAGAACACGTATCCGGATGGCTGACACGGCCGATATCGTCATCATCGGCGCCGGCCCGGCTGGCATGGCGGCAGCGATCGTCGCACGTCGGCACGGCGCCACGGTCGTTCTGCTCGACGAACAGCCCGCTGCAGGGGGCCAGATCTACCGCGGCATCATGAGTGCGCCCCTGCAACGGTTGAATGTGCTCGGGCCCGACTACGAAGCCGGCGCGGAGCTCGCCAGGGAGTTCGCCCTGAGCGGTGCGCGCCACATCACGGGTGCGGCCGTATGGCAGGTGACCGGCGATCGTCACGTGCATTACCTACGCAACGGGTGCGTCCGGTCGATTCGGGCCGGCCGCGTGTTGCTGTGCACCGGCGCCATGGAGCGCCCCTTTCCGATGCCCGGTTGGACCCTCCCGGGGGTCATGACCGGCGGCGCAGCACAGATTCTGCTCAAGGGTTCCGGCATGGCGCCGTCGCAGCCCGTCGTACTGGCTGGCTGCGGGCCGCTTCTCTATCTTCTGGGATGGCAATACCTGCGTGCGGGCGTACCAATTGCCGCCATCGTAGACACCACCGGTCGCAGCGACTATCGCCACGCCCTCCGCCATGCGCGCGGCGCCCTGGCCGGCTGGCGGTACCTCAAGAAAGGCCTCGGGCTCATGGCGGCGCTCAAGAGCTCCGGTGTCCCGTTTTACAAGGGCGCGACCGATTTGCATGTCTTGGGCGACAAGCGGGCACGCGGTTTGGGGTTCGTGAGCGGAGGTCGCACGCGCAAGGTGGAAAGCCCACTCATTTTGCTGCACCAGGGCGTTGTGCCGAACACGCAGTTCTCCTGGTCGCTAAGAGCGCGGCACAGGTGGGACGAATCCCAGCTCTGCTGGGCCCCGGTCACCAACGAGTGGGGCGAGCTCGACGTGGCGGGCATCTTCGTCGCGGGCGACAGCGGTGGCATCGGTGGTGCCCGTGTGGCAGCGTTGCAAGGCGAGCTCGCGGGCCTCGCAGCCGTGACACAGCTCGGCAAGCTGGCAGCGCATACCCGAGATGCCTTGGCTGCGCCGCTGCGCGCCGAGGTACGCAAGAACTTGTTCATCCGTCCGTTCCTCGATGCGTTGTACCGCCCCAAAAGGGCCAATCGCATTCCGGCTGACCGCACGGTTGTTTGCCGTTGCGAGGAGGTGACCGCAGGAGATATCCGCGGCTATGTCTCTCTCGGCTGCATCGGTCCGAACCAAGTCAAGAGCTTCGGCCGTTGCGGCATGGGTCCTTGTCAGGGAAGACAGTGCGGCCTCACAGTGACGGAGATTATCGCGGATGCGCGGGGCGTAGCCCCAGGCGAAACCGGGTACTTTCGCATTCGGCCGCCCATCAAGCCGATCACGTTGGGAGAACTCGCGAATGAAGCCTGACAGCACCGCGCTGCCCTTGGGTAGCGATGTCATCATCATCGGCGGTGGCTTTCACGGTACATCGAGCGCCTTCCACCTGTCGCGCCGTGGTGCGAAGGTCACACTGCTGGAGGCCGAATACTGTGCTCGGCATGCCTCGGGCGTCAACGCGGGTGGCGTCCGCACCCTGGGGAGGCACCATGCTGAGTTGCCCATGGCGCGCGCCTCGCTGGATCTGTGGCACCGGCTTCCGGAGTTGGTTGGCGACGACGGATCCTTCGTGGCGAGCGGCCAATTGCAGATCGCCGAGACGCCACAAGAGTTGGATGAACTACGTCGTAACGTGGCCGAGCTGAACGCGAGCGGATTTACGCACGAAGTTATGGTCGATGCGCAGCAGGCGCGCGAGATCGCCCCCTGCCTAGCGCATCACGTGCTCGGAGGCACCTGGGTGAGGGACGACGGCCATGCCATTCCGTACCGAGCCGTCACGGCTTTTCGCGCCGCTGCCCAGCGCCTAGGCGCGCAGTTCCACGAAGCCACGCCCGCGAGTTCGATCGAACGCGTCGGCAGTGAGTGGCGCGTCACGACGCCACGCGGGGTTTTTGCAGCGCCCTGGCTGGTCAACGCCGCAGGTGCCTGGTCCGGAGAGTTTGCCGCACAGGCAGGCGACGTGGTACCGATGAAGCCCGGCGGCCTGATGCTGATGATCACGCAGCGTGTTCCGCATTTCATCGATCCTGTCTTGGGTGCTACCGGGCGTCCGTTGTCATTCAAACAATTCGCCAATGGGACGGTGCTCATCGGGGGCGGACTCCACTGTTCGGCCGATGTCGTGCGCCGCCATGGCGAGGTCGATTTCAAAAAGCTTGCATCAAGTGCCAAGACAGTGACCGACCTGTTCCCGCATCTGATCGGTATCAACATCGTGCGCGCGTGGGCAGGCGTCGAGGCGTTCATGCCCGACGAGATTCCCGTCATCAGCCTGAGCCGGCATGCACCGCAATTGGTTCACGCGTTTGGATTCTCCGCTCACGGCTTCGAGCTGGGCCCTATCGGCGGACAGATCGTCGCCGAACTTGTTCTGGATGGGCACAGCACATTGCCAATCGAGCCTTTCTCAGTAGACCGGTTTGCACCGACAACCGTGCATTGATCCGTCTATTCGATCGACCCGACAGTCATCTTGAGTAGCCCTTAGGGGCGGGGAAATTATCGAATATGCCTGATATCAAGCGCTACGAAACCACTCGCCGCCTTTCCCGGGTCGTCGTGCACAACGGCGTCGTCTATCTAGCAGGTGTGACTACGGACGTGGCTGCCGACGATATCGCTGCGCAGACGCGAAGCGTGCTCGAGACGATCGACGCCCGATTGGCCACGGTCGGAAGCCACAAGGGAAGACTTCTGAGCGCACAGATCTGGTTGAAGGATATCGATCGTGACTTCTGTGGGCTCAACGCGGTGTGGGAGGCGTGGCTCCCTGCGGATGCGGCTCCGACGCGTGCAACGTGTCAAGCCAAACTTGCCGAACCCGAGCTTCTGGTGGAAATCATCGTGACGTCGGCTGCATGAATCCGCTCGTCGTGGCGGCTATCCGCAACCCATCCGAGGATGATCCACACGTTTGCTTCAAGAACGCGGCCGTCGCAGCACGAGAAGAGCGCATGCCCGAGAACAAGACGGCCAAACCGATGAGCCACGTGTTGGTGGTGAGCGCAGATCCGGGCTGGCGCGACGAGGTGGTGGGCGGCATCAACGCCGTCGCGCAGAAGCTGGACAACCCGTTCGACCTGCTGGCGGTGCGCCACCGACTCTCGAGGACAAATGTGACCAACGACTTGCCACCGACGCTTCCCCTCGCGTTACAGATCGACATCGAAGCAAGCGGCTTCGAGCCCGGCGAACTTAGCGTCGTCCTGTGCTCCGGTCGAAGCCAGCGCGTCGCGAATTCACTCCACGAGACGCTGATGCTGTTGCCCAACCTCGTGGACGTGTCGCCGCTGGCTGCGCTGACGAGGGGTCACCGCCTTCATCAGGCCAACCTGGTGAGGAAGTCGGCCCGCAGCATGGATCGAACGGACATGAACCCGGTTCAGGAGTCCCAGGTCAGTGTGATCGTGAGATGGCTGGAGCATATCGATTGCAGCCTGTTCTCGATCATGCAGAAAATCGGCTCGCTCGGTGCATCCGAAGTCCCTGATGTCGCGCGCGCGGCCTATTCCAGCACGCATATCTTCGAAGACATGCAGGGCTCGGTGCGCCTCACCGCTCATCTGTTCACGACTCCAAGGAGCAACGCGGTGGCTATGCAGCGGACCTCGGCGCGCGCCTTGATGCGGTCTCGACAGCTCGCGGGCTGAGCGCCGGCAACACGATGCGCTCGCGCGGTCTGGCGACGGGCGCATTTCAGGAGTCTCCATCTATGTTTGCAACCAGTGTCGAGTTTCAGTTCTATCACCTCCCGACGACGCCGCCCGACGTGTTGCACGAATCGGCGTGCAGCCGCAACGGTGTCTTGTTGTGGCTGACCGGAGGCGAGGCAGCGCACGCGATCTGGGATCCGCAACATCTCGTCTTTTCGCGCGCTTCGGACGGACTGTGCATTCCGATGAACGCTATCCGCGCATGGGCCACTGTGCCGTTTCCCGTGTCTCCCACGGAGGTGCACATCGCCCCTGTGCACGCAACCAGGCATTCGTCCTTCAGGCGGCCGGGGTGAGGCGTTCTGACAGGCAGTCCCAGTCCGCGAAAAACGGAGACTTTGCAGGACCCCAATTGCATCCGATCCGAAGATCGGCCATCGCTCGCGCTGGCTTCGCGGTCTTGCTCGCGCTCCTGGTGATGCGTTGCGTCATGGGCCCGGGGCGAGCTAGCTAGTCGTGCTCTGCATCTCGTTGCTGGCATTACTAGTCGCTGCCGCGGTCGGCTATGCGGTGGCGCGCTCGATCACCGTTCCGACTTCCCAGGCCGTGGCGGTGGCGCTCCGGGTGGCCGCCCGAGATCTGAGCGGTACGGTAGTCGCCGGCACGAACGACGAGGCTGCCCAGTTGCTGAAGGCGTTGCATGGGATGACCAAGAGCCTGGTGACGGTCGTGTCCAGCGTACGCAGTGCGCAGCGAGAGCTTGGCGGCCGCCGCTGGGCAGATCGCGACGGGGCAACGCAACTTGTCCAGCAGGACGGAACGCCGGGCCGCCAGCGTTCAGCGGATGGCCTCGTCCGTGCATGAGCTGTCGAACACCGTCAAGGCGAGTGCCAGCAACTCCACGCAGACACGCGCTCTGTCCACCGAAGCGGCAGCGAAGGCGCAGCGGGCGCACGCGCGGTCAAGCAGGTGGTGCGCACGATGCGCGAGATCGCTGCCTCGTCGAACAAGATCGCCGCCATCATAGGATGTCATCGATAGCATTGCATCCCAGACCAACATCCTTGCGTTGAACGCGGCGGTGGAAGCCGCGCGGGCCAGTACACAGGGACGTGGGTTCGCGGTCGTCGCCATCGAGGTGCGCACGCTGGCGCAACGCACGGCGACTGCCGCCGGGAAGATCAAGGTGTAGATCGGTGAGTCGGTGAACCGGGTCGACGAGGGAAGTCACCTGGTCGATCTTGCTGCGGCCACGATCTCCCATATCGCCGAGCCGGTCGAACTGGTCGTCGCCATCGTCTCTGAGATCACGTCGGCGACCGTTGAACAGAGCGCGGGCATCGACCTCGTGCACGTCGCGGTCTCCGAGATCGACTAGGTCACCCAGCTGAACGCGGCCCTCGTCAAGCAGGTCACCGCCGCGGCCAAATCGCTGCAGTCCCAGGTCGGACTTCTGGCGAAGGACGTCAGCGTGTTCAAGCTTGCCGGGGCTTGAGCGCCGGTCGCGAGAAAGACCCGGGTATGCGACGGCATCGACCCGATCCGATTCACAGCATGACGTGGACACAATCCGGGGGCCAGAGCGTTTGAAGGCTATGACAAACACCACCGCCGCCTTCACCGCGCTTCGCCCACGCCTGCAGGCCATCGCCTACCTCTCAGTCGCGCAGGCCGGATCAGATGGATATACCGTGCTGACGGCCTTGCGCATCGTGCTCTGCACCACTCGCGCCAGGCCGCGCCGACCGCGCGCTGCAGGTCGCGATCTAGCTTGCATCGTCGAAAGGCGATTCGGACACCGAGCCTTCAGATCGAAGGACCGCGGCGCCGACCAAACTCCCAGCGGATCGATTGGCCACCACTTGCTGGCCCAACCGCTTCTCGTGCACGGGCGGCCAAGGAATCGGAATGAAACTCCTGCCGTCTTCAAGCATCGCGAAGCGTCAACACCGAGCGACGGCTTGCGACAGCAAGATACAAATCAATGCACCCGACCTCGCTCGATAGATTGGTGACGTCCCAGTCGGGCAACCCGTGTTCGTCATCCGCCTCTGGCCTCGCTCTTGCCCCATCTTCCATTTGCGAAGATGCCGTATCCCTTCCCATTTGCCGTCCCGGACCTGCAGAATTCATCTTCATGCAGCCGCTCGCCCCAGGTTCTTACAACCTATGGCCGAGGCCCTCGTCCGCATGAAGCATCGCAGTCGAGCAATGCCGTCGCTACTCGTTCCGGCTTCGCAGGAACGGGGATCGATCCGCTTCGGGAGCTCGTTGCTCGACAAGTACTGCACTCACGAAAGGCCATGCCAGATGATCAAGAGAATTCTAGGTAACGTGCTTCTTCCGCTTTCGATCAGCATTGCTGCGCTATCGACAGCTTGGGCACAAAGCACTGGCGAGTTGAGATTCGGCGTCGAGCCTGGCTGGAAGCCCTTCGAATACAAACTGCCCGGCGGGGCTCTCGCTGGAGTTGACATTGATCTGGGCGAGGCTATCTGCCGGGATCTGAAGCAAAACTGCGTCTGGGTTGAGAACAACTTCGACAGCATGCTTTTTGCGTTGAAGGAGAAGAAGTTCGACGCGATTCTGTCGGGAATGTCAGTGACGGAGAAGCGCCTGCAGGAGATCGACTTTTCGCAGGTCTTGTACAAGCCCCCCGTGCGACTCGTCGGCAGGGCGAAGAGCAATCTTCTTCCCTCACCGAGGCGTCTGAGAGGCAAGCGCGTTGGCGTTCAACAGGGCAGCACGGAGGAGATGTACGCCAACAAATACTGGCGTCCAAAGGGAGTCCACATCGTCTCTTACAGATCGCAATCCGAAGTCTACTCCGACCTCGCGAGCGGACGCTTGGACGCCGCACTGAATGCCGAAAGAGAGATCAATGAATCGTTTCTGTCGACTCCCCAAGGCGTCGGATTTTCGCTTCTCGGCGCTAACGTAACGGATGACGTGATTTACGGAAGCGGGGTCGCCATCGGTGTTCGAAAGGGCGACAAGGCCCTCAAGGATGCGATCGATCGCGCCATCACGAACATCAAGAAGAGCGGCGAATATCAGAAGATCATGTCCAAGTATTTCAAGTCCCTCGCCCAGGATCCCCAAGGTAACCTCTAGATATGGATGAGCACAGCTTCGATGGCTATCGTGTGTCTTTGAAGGCGGCCGCTTCGTGAACCCCAAATATCACCCCAACCAGGGGGTGCACGCCGGAACCGCCGAAATATCCGTCGATCCAGTTTCCGGCTCGCGTGTCACGCCAAGGCTGCAGACGCAAGTCCAGCATGTAGCTCGGTATGCCTCGGCATGCAACCTACGGTGATAGGAGGCCGGCCACCTACGGGCATGAAGCGACGACCATCATGTCTAGCCAAATAAGGGCTTGCGGGGATTTTCGCTTGCGTGATCTGTGAACCTGGCTAGCAGGATCTAAGAACTTCAACATCAGCCACTCTTCGCGTGAGCCGGTGCTGCTCGATCTGTCAGGCCGCCCAGGAACGGGACGGCGAGCAAGCCGTTCGAAGCAATGTACGTCGAGCACGGGATAGTCTTACTGCGAGTTCGCTGGCCGTTGCGCTGCGCGCAGGCCAAACTGCTGGCAGCGCTACTCCTTCGAGACAGCAGCTCGCCCGGGCGAGCCGAGATGCCGCAGCGTCGGCCGTAGCGCCTTCGCGAACCGCGGGTCGGCGACCGCCGCGACGTTGATGCGAGACCATCGCGATACCGCGGACGAGTCGACGTTGAAGATTCGCCCCGGCGCCATCACTATCTTCTGCGGCAGCAAGGCCTCGGCCAGCGCGATCGAATCCGCCACGCCAGGGAATGCCGTCCACAGGTAGAGCGTCTGGGCATTGCGCGTGAAGATCTCGGCGCCGACGGAATCGAACAGCGCCATCGCGTCAGCGCTCGCCGCGCCGAGGCGGCCCCGCAAGCGCGTCAGGTGGCGCTGGTAGTGGCCTTCGCTCAGCATCACGTCGACTGTGCGCTCGCAATACTCCGAACTGCTCACGTGGATCAGCGCCTTGAGGTCGGCGAGGTCGCTGGCCAGATCCGCATTGCACGCGATGTAGCCGACGCGCAGCGCCGCGGAGAACGACTTCGAAAAGCTGCCAATATAGATCGTGCGTTCCAGCTGGTCGAGCGACGACAGGCGCGGCGACGAGACTGGCTTGAAGTCTGCGAGCGGGTCGTTCTCGACAATCAGCAGGTTGTGCTTCTGCGCCAGTTGGAGAATGCGGAACGCCTTGGCCGCCGATAGGTCCGAGCCGGTCGGATTCTGGGCCAGCGACTGCGTGAAGAACAGTCGCGGGCGGTGTGCGACGAGCAGGTGCTCGAACGCCTCCAGGTCGGGGCCGTCCGAGCGTCGCGGCACGCCTAGCACGTGCGAGCTCGCCATCTTCAACTTGCCGAACAGCGGGTAGTAGCCGGGATTGTCCACCAACACGGTGCCGCCGGGCGGTACGAAGTAGCGGATGACGATGTCCATCGCCTCGTTCGCGCCGTGCGTCAGCACGATCTGGTGCGGTGCGGCGCCGATGCCGAAGTCTGCGAGCTTGCGCACCAGGTGCTCCCGCAGCGGCGCGTAGCCGAAGCGGCTGCCGTAGCGGAAGAGCGCGCCGAGGCCGGTTCGCACGACCTTTTGCTGATATTTGTCGAGCCGAACATCGGACAACCACGCCACGGGCGGAAAGCCGTCGCCGACTGCCACCGTGCCGGGCTCCGTCTTGAGCTGCTCTCGCATCAGCCACACGATGTCCATCACATGACCGAAGCGCCCGGCCTCCGGCGTCGGCGCGACGGGCGCGGACTTAACGATCACGTAATAGCCCGAGCCGCGTCGCGGCTCGACGAGCCCGCGCGATACCAGGATCTCAAACGCCGCCACCACTGTGTTCTTCGCGTACTTGTGCAGCTCGGCGAGTTCACGCAGCGAGGGCAGCTTGTCGCCGGCCTTGTAGGCGCCGTCGGCGATCTGGCGCGCCATCGCGTCGGCGAGGCGGTTGGGCAGCGAGCGGGCGCCGGGTGCCGCCAGGGCGCCTTGGGCAGCCGGGAATCGCGGGCGGGGTGTCATGATTTTCACTATGACACATTGCGGGTATCGATCGACGGCGCCGCAACTGTTCCGGCAAACTGTACCTTTCAATTGCTGAGCGTCGTTCCTACAGTGTCGCCATACAAATAAGATGGGGACATGATGGTCGCGGACTCCCGCCTTCCAAACTTCCGCTCGATGACGCCGGCGCAGCGGCTGGCGCATGTCGCCAGCGTCGCAGGCCTGACGCCTGACGAAATCGCCCTCGTCGCGCAGCCTGGCGCGCTTGGCGTCGAACGCGCCAACGGCATGGTCGAGAACGTCATCGGCACGTTCGAGCTGCCACTGGGCCTGGGCGGCTACTTCCAGGTCAACGGCCGCGACGTGCTCGTACCGATGGTCGTCGAGGAGCCGTCTGTAGTCGCCGCCGCGTCCTACATGGCCAAACTGGCGCGCGAGTGCGGCGGCTTCGAGGCATCGAGCACCGGGCCCCTGATGCGCGCCCAGGTACAGGTCCTCGGCATCGCCGATCCCTACGGTGCGCGGCAGGCGCTGATGAAGCATCGCGGCGAGATCCTCGACGTGGCCAACAGCCGCGACAAGGTGTTGATCGCCCTGGGCGGCGGCGGCAAGGACATCGAAATCCACGTATTCCCCGACACACCGCGTGGCCCGATGATTGTGTTGCACCTGATCGTCGACGTGCGCGACGCGATGGGGGCCAATACCGTCAACGCGATGGCGGAGGCCGTGTCGCCGCTGATCGAGAAGCTGACAGGCGGCTCGGTGCGCCTGCGCATCCTGTCGAACCTGGCCGACCTTCGACTCGCACGCGCCCGGGTCCGGTACACGCCGGCGGTATTGAAGACCGCCGAGCGCAGCGGCGAAGAGATCATCGAAGGCATCCTCGACGCCTATACCTTCGCTGCTATCGACCCGTATCGTGCCGCGACGCACAACAAGGGGATCATGAACGGCATCGACCCGGTCATCGTCGTGACCGGCAACGACTGGCGCGCGGTGGAGGCCGGCGCGCATGCGTACGCGTGTCGCGGCGGACGCTACACGTCGCTGACGACGTGGGAGAAGGATGCCGGCGGGGCGCTGGTCGGCACGATCGAAATGCCGATGCCGGTGGGTCTGGTCGGCGGCGCCACGAAGACGCACCCACTGGCACGTCTCGCATTGAAGATCATGGACGTGAAGTCTGCACAGGAGCTCGGCGAGGTCGCGGTCGCGGTCGGCCTGGCCCAGAACGTCGGCGCGCTGCGTGCATTGGCCACGGAGGGCATCCAACGTGGCCACATGGCGCTGCATGCGCGCAACATCGCGCTCGTGGCAGGCGCCACCGGTGACGAGATCGAGCTCGTCGCGAAGCGCATGGCGGCGGAGCACGACGTACGCACCGACCGCGCCATGGCGCTGCTGGAGGAATTTCGCAGGAAATAGCCAAGGCGGGGTCGCCGGCATACGTACCGTGACGACTCCAAGACAACAGTCCAAGACAGGCGGCTTCCACTGCGAGCCGCCGCTGACTGGTCATAACGAGACGGAGACAAGACATGACGGACAAGACGACGCGCCCGTGGCGCCTGGTTGAGGTTTGGGGCGACACTGCCGATGAAGCTCACTTGGCCTGGTCCATCGGAATCGGGATCGTGCTCAGCCTTGCCGCCTACCTAGTGGCCAATCGACTCTTCAGGGCAAGCGTTGCATCGCCCGACCTGGCACGCGCCTATGCCATGCTGGCCGGTCTCGCCGGCTGCGTGGCCTCGGGCGTGCTGTGTGCCGCGCTGTTTCCGCCGAAACGCGACGTCGTCGAGGGCGCTCACGCCGACCCGGCATGGCGGCAGGAAGTGCTGGCGCGGCTCGCGGAGCAAGTCGGCGATCTTGGCGCCGTATCCGACCTGCCACCTGCGGTCATCGCGGAGATGCGCGAGCTCGAGATCTACGAGCTGTTCGCACGCTGGAGGCCGGCGGCCGACGCGGCGCCTGCCAGCATAGTGGCGGGGGATCGCGCGAAGATCGGCCCGTCGTCGGCTGAGCCAGCGAGGGTTGCCTGATGGACGCCGGGCTTCTGAACCAGGTCCTCGTCGCCGCGGGCATGGGTCTGTTGGGCGCCGTCGTCTTCGCCGCGATCGGCTTGATCTCCGGCACCGACGAAACCACCACGATTGCGCCGCTCACCCTGCTGGTCGCGCTACTCGGCGTACCACCCGCGGGCGTGTTCACGTTCTTTCTCGCGTCAGCGGTCGCCAAGCACATGACGCACGCGATCCCGACGGCGCTCCTGGGCATCCCGGGGGACACGATGGCGACGCCGCTGATGCGGGACGCCAACGTCCTGCGCAATCTCGGCGTGCCCCACATCGCACTCCGCAAGATGGTATCCGGCGCGATCATCGCCGCTTTCATCGCCGTTCCGCTGGCTGTTCTGTTCGCGATGCTGCTGGCGCCGTTCGGTGCAGCCGTGACCAAGGCCGCGCCGTGGATCTTCGTGGCCGCCGCCGTACTCATCGCTTACCTCTCCGGCGGCCGCTGGGCTTCGGTGGCGGCGCTGGTGCCGTTCGTCGTGCTCATCATCGCGCTGCAGGCCCTGACCGCGAAGTACAACGTCAAGCTGAGCATCAGCTACTTCCTGGGCATCGCGATCGGGCCACTCGTGGCCGACCTGTTCTCGGTGATCTCGCCAACGGACCGGGCACGCATGAGGCGCGGCACGGTGCGCACGTTCCAGCTCGCCCCCGACGTCAGGGGGTGGTCGGGCTGGTTCCCGAATCCGTTCAAGGTGCTCGATCGGCAGCAGACGACATGGACGCTGGGGACCGCCGCCGCGTCGAGCGCGACGTTCGTGTTCAGCCCGGTCGCGATGACCGTGGTGATCGGCGAGCTGGTCGGCGCGCGCGTCAAGCATGCGTACCATCGCCTGACCACCGTGCTCGCCGCGCAGAACGGTGTCACCGAAGCCACCTATATCGCCGAGGCCTTGATCCCGCTGATCGCCTTCGGCCTGCCGTTGAGCCCCGTCGCGGCCGGGCCCGCGGCACCGCTGTTCAATGCGCCGCCGCGCTTCACCATCGACGCGGCAACTGGCCACACAAACAACCTGCACGACCTGCTGAGCCACTGGGAGTTCCTCGGCTACGGCATGCTGAGCGTGCTGATCGCGGCGCTCGTTTCCTACCCGTTCGCGATGAACTATGCACGGCGTGCGGCGCTGTTCGTGTCGACGCGGGTGAGCCACGAGGCCATCATCGCTACATTTGTCGGCCTGATCGTTGTGATCAGCATCTGGGAAGGGCAATTCCTCGGCCTGCTCGTGATCCTGACGATGGGGTTGTCCGGCGGACTGCTGTCGCGGACGATCGGATTCAACGCCGGGGTGCAATTTATGGGTTACTACACGGCGGTGCTGACCGTACCTGCAATCATCAAGCTCGTCGCCTGAGGCGGCTGATTCGTGGAATCCGGCCGCGGACCCAGCGACGCGGATTCAGCGTCGCGGAAGCGAGTTGGCAGCGCGGTTGAGCCGAGCGTTGTCCAGAACGAGCAAGCTGCTGACCCTTTCAGCACGCGGGCCTGTCCGATCTTGTCGATAGCGTCGCTACAAGACGCGTTGTTGCAGCAATGCGCTGCGGAACGAGAATTCCCCTTTCCCCACAATCTCAGGTGGCGCCTCGGGCGCTGCGGGCGGCGTTCGGGCGTCCGGCGGCGAGCATGCAGTTCAACGCCACCGCTGCTTCGCGCCCGAGCTTGTGCGATGTCGACCGTTGCCGGCACCCTCGACGGACAACCGGTGCAGGTGTGCTTCGAGTGCCTGCTGGAGATCGACGGAGCGCCCAATATCCAGGGCTGCCTCGTGCCACTTCACACCAGACTGTGCAGACGAACGCAAGACGGCGTGCACGACCGGCTCGCTTTGAAGCCAAGGGTCCGGTGCTGGCACGAGCCCAAGCCGCGGTGGCACCTCATGGAGCATAGAGTGCCGTCCCGGGCGGTGCCGGTCGGTTCGGCCGAAACGGTGGGCATCGCCATCGTCGGGCCGTCCCTGCCAGCATGGCTGCGGCTATCAGCACACGCCGACACGGGCTAGTGTCGTGCTGATCGACTAGCAGCCCTCCGCAGGCGGCAAGATCTACCTTGGCACCGCTGACGCCCCGGCGCAACGCCTGGTCGTGCTGGCCCCCAACTATGGCGCCGGCGCGGGGCTGGCCAGTCGTTTCACTGCCAACGGCGCACGTCATACCCCTGGTGCAGCAGCCTGACATATCGTGGCCAAACGCCAAGTGGACTACCTGCCGGACGCGAGTGTGCGCTCTATCCAAGCCAACCGCGTGCTGCTGTGCACCGGAGCCGGTGGGGCGGCCCTTCCCCATCCCTGGCTGGACCCTGCAGGGAGTGATGACGGCCGGTGCCGCGCAGATCCTACTCAAGGGCTCCGGCATGGCTCCATCGCGCCCCGTCGTGCTGGCAGGCTGAGGCCCCCTGCGCACATCTCCGCAGAGACGATCCTGCGGCTTCGGAACGCGATCGACAGCGTCTGCGACGCTGTCGAGCCCAAGTCACTGCGCGTCGCTCGGCGCGCAGGCGCCTCGCGCTGAGCACGCGCTTGTGAAGCCGAGTCGTTGCTTACAGGTCAAAGGCGCCCTTGTAATCCTATTGGAACCGAAGTTTGACGAGAGAAGCGATTCTCAGCCGCAGCGCCGTCAGATCGAAGGGCCACGACTCCGGCCAAACTCCCAGTTGATCGAATTGCCATGGACGATGGCAGCCACCTGCTGGCCGAGCCGGTTCCCCAACGCTGGTCTCCAAGGAACCAGACTGAAATTCCTGCCATCGTCGAGCATCGCGAAATGGCCGCTGGCGAGTTGGACCGAGCGTCGATAGGTGCCGCTCATCTGCTCTCCGTCATGCAGTTGTCGATGAATCAATCCGGTCTCGCGCTGAATGGTCGCGCCCGTTGTCGCCAGCTCCCGCGCACGCAATGTGGAAAGCAGATTGCGTGCGATGACGATGCCTTGACTGCGTCGCTCGGCCAAGCCCTGCTCGACGAGGAAGTCCACGCGGCTTCGCAGCGCGTCGCGCACCTCGGCGCCGAATCCTTTCGACGCCAATCCATCGCCATCCGCCAGCAGTTGCCTGTCCAGCCATGTCGCGCCGTCGGCTCGCAACTGTTCGCCAACGGAAAGATGTGACCGCAGCTCGATGCGCCCGTTGATCGCCTTGCGCGCGTCTTGGGCCTGGGCGTACTGCAAGAAGTCGGGCGGCACCCGCCAGACGCCCTCATCCACACGCTCCACCATCCCGACGCGGCGCAACGCTTCAAGCCGTCGTACGTGGACGTCCACCGTGGCCTGCGGATCTTTCCCTGTTTCCCGAGAGAGGCCGGCCAGATGATCTGCCACTTTGTAGATGCCGTCGCGCGCAAAGCTGCTGATGGTGCGATCCACCGCCCGTGCGTGACCTGGTGGGCTCACTTCCACGATCCCGTCCGTCGGCAACGCCCCCAGGTCGACGCCGGCAGGAAGTCGAACGTAGTGTGCACGCCCATCGACGCCGTCCACCACCAGATAGCCGAGGTCGTCCATCTCGTCGGCCAAGCCCTTGCCGGCGATGCGGCCGACGATCGACGCTGACAGCGCGGACTCCGGCATGACGTAGTCTCGTTGCTGGCCGTGCAGGGCCTTGTGTATCGCCCGCAAGATGTCCCCGCGATCGCCCATTGCGACAAGGGTCGGCTCCATCCGGGCGGCAAGATGCCAGCGATTCGAGCCGATACGCTCTGCCAGTTCCATCGTCTCCAGTCGCTGCAGACGGGCGCGCAGCATCGTCTGAAACTGCCGATCGTTCGGCCTCTCAGTGAGGTCGACGACGCCCAAGCTCGCACGCCGCAACAGCGTCCGATCCAGACCCGTCAGCCGCTCTTGCTCGACTTCCCGCAGCAGCCCTTGCCGGATTTCCAGTTCGGTGCGCGGGCCGAGCCATTCGGTGGCCAACTCTCCAGCCCGCATCCGCATGCCATGTGCCATGTAGTCCGGCGCGATCACCAGATCCTGTCCGCTCGCAGCACGTCCGCGCAGCACGACATGAGTGTGCGGGTTGTCGGTATCCCAGTGATCCACCGCCACCCAGTCAAGAGGCGTCTCCAGATCGGTGGCCATGCGCTGCATGAACTCGCGCGTGTAGACATGCAGGTCGTCCAGTTGCTCGGCATCCTCGACCGAGACGATGAAGCGGAACTGGTGACGATCGCCACGGCCGCGCGCCTCGAAATCTTTCAGATCGGCGGCGTCGGTCTCGGGTCCGTAGGCCTGGCCGCGCTGGCCATCGCGGGTCACGCCGTCGCGCTCGATGTAGCGCAGATGCGTGGACACGGAGTTCGCGCCGGCCTTCTTCAACACCACATAGCGTGACTTGATGACGACGCGGCGGGCGGTGGCGCTCGGCTTATGGCCGGCCATGCCGGCCGCGACACGTCCGCGGCCGAAGGTTGACGACGGCCGCGCACCTGGCGCAGCAGAAGCCTTCACGCCGGCCTGGGAGACCTTCTTCAGTACCTGCGACACGAAGCGCCGCGAGCGCTGGCCGTCCCGAGCCTTCGGCGGCGCCGGCCTGACGCGGAAGCTATCGTCGTTACGCGAGGCCATGACGCACCCTTTGGCGCCGCGCTGAGCAATGAGCTAGAGCATGCTCTCCGCCAACCTCGCCGGGATTCGGCGTCACGTTCCGGGACGGCACCGCCGCAACGAGGCGAAGTGCCGCCCCAAACCCACGTGCAGACTGGCTTTGCGGCCGGCCCGGTGCCGGCCCTTTTATCTTGCCCTCCGCCTTTGCCTCCCGCATCCCCTCCCGGCTCCGACTGGCCGCCCGACTTGCCCGTAGCGCGCACCGGCGTCCGAGCAGCAGCGGCGCTGCTGCACAATTTGCTCGCGGGCAACCAGACGTAGGCACGAAGGAGTGCAGCCAAGCCGCGGGCCGGCCAGCTTCTCGAACGCACATTGGTCTCACCTTCGGCGTTTGCGCGATGCCGAGCAGGCGCACGCACGAATGCACAGTACCGCTCGATGCGCTCGCAGTTCCGCGTCCGCGCCATGACCCACCGAGCCGATTAATCACGGCGTGCTCCATGTCCACAACGGCCGCGCGCTTCCGATCACGGCGGATGCGGCGATCGGGCCGAAGTAGCGGCTGTCGAACGATGCAGGATTCGCATCGCTCAGAAGGAACAGCTCGCCTTCTGCCAGGGTTCGGCACTGCGTCCAGGACTGCAGCGGTCGATGCTTGCCGTCCTGAGACAGTGCTGTCGCCACGACTGTACTGTCGATGCGGACGACACCTTCGCGCTCACACACCGACTGCGGCGCCACTGCACCGATTCGCTTGAGCAACGGGATGCCCGACGGCAGGTACCTGCGCTGCGCCGCGAGTGCGGCTGCTTCTGGCGGAAGCCAGGCCAGCACGATGCTGTTGGCTTGCAGAGAACCGACAGGCCCGATGCGATACCAGCCGCGCGGAACGCTGTCGCTCGGGTTGTAGACCACGAGCACCCGGTTCCGCATCGCATGCGGCATGGCGGCCGGCGCGAACAGCGCCGCCAGGCCGAGGCCCATGCTGATGAAAAGCGCGGAACGCCTCGCGTTCGGGGTCATTGCAGCGCTCCAAGCGCGAGATACGCCGCGTGCTGTTCAGCCGTGTACGCTGGCAGCGGCTGGCGTGCAGCCAGCCGGTCGCCGACGGTGCGCCAGTACGTGACGCCCACAGTGCTTGCGTCCATGCCCGCGGCCTCAATGGCGTCCACCAGCGCCAGCACCAACTTGACCTGTTGCTCGCCGTCTGCGAGCAACAGGATGCGCGCGCCAGGAACCACGCCGATGACGCGCTGCGCGTCGTCGAAGGCCGTTGGCGCCTGCAACACCATGAGCTGCCAGATTGCAGCACCACGGTCGTTGCCGGCCCATCTCACGCGGCAGCAGATCGCCCCCGGCGCGAACACCGCGACACGCCGCCAGCGGTCCAATACGACCTCGCGCACAGGCCTGCCAAAGCGCAGCCAGAGGTCCACGCGATGTTTGACGAAGGCGAGCGCGACGCGCATGTGCGGCGGCCGATCCGACCGTGCCGCCCGCGGCCAGGGCAGCGCCACTGGGTGCGCACGTGACATATCCGGCGCTGTCACGACGCGGCCTCTGGATATTCACGCTCGAGCAGTTCGCGCAACATGTCAGCTGCTGTAATGCCGCGGCGAAACGCCACGACCTTGATGCGCCCGCGTAGCGCGGGCGTCACATCGATCGTGAGCCGCGCCGTGAAGATGGACGCCTTTGACGGTGCATCGGTCGCCTCCACTTTGTGGATCCAGGCAGATGCCGGATCGGCGCCTGGCCTGCGTCCGATCAGCGCTCGCCGCTGCGCGGTCGATGCCTGCGATTTGGTCATCGCAGCATCTCCCGTACCGATTGCGCGAGCGCCGAGATCTCGCGCGCGGCCGCGCCCTTTGGCGCCACCTCGCAGGCGAGCCGTCCGGCGGCCACGCTGTCGGCGAACACGATGCGCTGCGAGACCTCCGCCTGCAGCGCGGCGAACGGTTGATCCGCGAGCGCGGCACGCGCTTCGCGCCCGATGACTGTGCCAACCACTCGGCGATTGATGACGAAGGCGGCGCGTAGTTGTGGCCGAAACACCCGCGCTTCCACGACAAGCTGCACCATCTCCTGGCTGGCCCACACGTCATAGGCGCTCGGCTGCAACGGAATCAACACCAGATCCGCCGCCAGCATCGCAGAGCGAGCCAGCGCAGCAACGCGAGGTGGGCCATCGATGACCACGTAGTCGGCCTGCAACGCGATTTGTGGCGCTTCCTGGTGCAAGGAGTCTCGCGCGAGGCCGAACACGCCATACAGGCGGTTCTGGCCGCTTTGCGCGCGCCGTTGTGCCCAGTCGAGGGCTGACCCCTGCGGATCGGCGTCCAGCAGCGTCACGCGACTCGCCTGCATCGAGAACTCGCCTGCAAGGTGCGTGGCCAGTGTCGTCTTGCCCGCGCCGCCTTTCTGGTTCAGGAGCGCAATCACCTTGCCGGCGACACCCACTCGCCGTTCTGACGAGCGGACTGCGGCTGCCTCCGTCGCAGCACTGCTCATTTGTTGGGCAGTGTCGTTTCCATTTTTATCCATGGTTATGAATTCGGTTAGATACGTTAGCGGCGGCCGAAACCATTGCTGGGCGCGGCTTGGCGGCCCATCCGTGCGTGTGATTACCCGAGCCCGTTGCGGGCGATTCCCCGAGTCGCGTGCGGTTGAATCCCCGAGTCGGTGCACAGCCTGTCCACAGGTTTGTCACCATTTACTGTGGATAAGTGGGGTTCGGGCGTGACAGGCGACCAGGGCCGAAAGCGCAGCCAGTCGGTGGCGCCCGAGCGCTCGATCGCGAGCCAGTAGCCCGGCATCGATCGGCGGCGCACCAGGCGCCGCAGTTGCAAGGCGAAATCGCTGTAGCGCTGCAAGCTGCCGGATTTCAGATGGAGGTGGCGCAGATCGAAGCGCCAGCCGTCGACTTGGCGCCCGCCGTGTTTGCGCACCAGGCGGTACAGCCAGCGTTCGATGCCGCCGGAAAGACGGAAGTACGCCGGATCCAGCGTGAGCACCAGCGCGTTGTCCATGACGCCCGAGAAGAACCAGTCGGCCAGGATCAGCTCAATCCCGTCCGAGCGGCCATCGGCGCGCACGTGATCCTTCCACTCGTTGATCCACGAGAAGCGGTGCAGGCGTTTGCCTGCCGCTTGGCGGATCGACGTGGCGATCGTCGTGGACTGCAGCCGGTCCAGCGCCGCCTTCAGCATCAGGTAGTCGGTCTGGCCGGTGCCGCGCTGGGTGAATCGAAGAATCTCGTAGGGTGTCGCGGCCATCAGGCGTGACGGCTGGATGCCTTCGTCGCGCGCTTCCACGATCTGGCTGGCGGCCCAGATCAGCACGTCGGCGTCCCAGATGGTCGCGATGCCGTGCTCGGGCACGCCCTCGACGGTGAGCTTCACATTTCCCGCCTCGAAGTGAATCGGCGCCGTGCGCCGCGACTTCGCGAGCGAGAAGAACGGGTAGGCCATCAGATCCTGTGAATCGCGCAACGCCATGTCGCCGGCCGGCAGCGCGCGGAACAGCGCCAACTGTTCGCGCTCGCCCAGGTGCTTCGGCATGGTGCGATCCTTCCCCGATCCGACCCGGTCCGATCAGCGCACCGAAGCCCGCTGTGCGTAGCCGGGATCGGAAGTCATCTCGTAGGCGCGGCCATTCGCCCAGGCCCGCAGGTCGTCGATCGCGTACACCACCCGCGCGCCGAACTTGCGAAAGCGCGGCCCGCCGCCGAGCACGCGTTGCTTCTCGAGCGTGCGCGGCGACAGGCGCAGGAACGCGCCCGCTTCGTCCGTGGTCAGAAATTCGGGAATCGCGGGCACCGCAGATACCCCATGGGGTTCAGGAGCAGGCGCCGCAGCGCGAACGGGATACAAGGAATTGGCGTCTGCCATGAAGGCCTCCATCGCGATCTGGCGGCCGTAAACCATTCACGGCCAGATGGAGGCAGTCTCGGTAGCAGACGCCATTCGTCGGAGGGAGATTTTCAGCGTGCCCGTTTGTCTCCGGGCCGCTTGGCCGCCGCGCGCCGTATTCCTACGAGTTCCAGATAGCCGGCGCGCATATATCCTTCTGCGCGCCGCAGCAGGTATCTAACCTGTGCACGCAATTCACCATCCTCGTGCCAGCGACGCGCCACGGCATCGAGCCCGAACAAGGCCTGGGCGATGTCGCGATGCGACGCGCCCGCCTGCGAAGCGTCGAGCGCCTGCAGGGCGCGCAGATGCAGCAGCGAGGCGCGGGTGGCGGGTCGCGCGGACTCCTCCGCTGGAGTCTGGCCCTGGAGCAACAGTGCTTGCGCCTTGAAGACCTCAAGCTGGCCGCGCAGTTCGGGGACGAGCGGAACGGCGCAGGCGTAGGCCTCGCCATCGCCCAGGTCGCGGGCGAGCGAGATGCGCAGGCGCTGCGAAGCAACCTCGGACTGCAAGGTCAGACCGGCGCCTCCGAGCGACAAGCGCTTGCGCCCAGGCACCCGCCAGAGATCGAATGGCTGTTGAGACGACTGATCGGACGCAGCGCCCTGGTTCGGCGAAGCGCGCACCTGAAGCAGATCGTCAGCCGAGGTGATCCAGAGCGGGTACGCTTGTCGAGCATCCAGCTGTGGGTCTTCAGCTACTCTGCAACCCCCAACGCTCGAACGATGCGGTACGCCGCCGCCGCCAATCGCGCCGGTACTGCGGATCACGGCGCAGGTATTCCCACGCCAGCGCAGCCCCGTCGAGTTCCAGTGTGTAGAGATAGGCGGCGGATACGCCCCAGGGCGAGCGAGGCTGATCCTCGGCATCGACGTCGATCATGTGAGTGCTCCCTTTTTGTAGGGCAGAAATTGCCACAGACGCGACCGGCTTGGCTCGCCTTTACAGCGATGCGCCGTCGCGCGAACGGCCACGATGCCGTGCGATGGGATCATTCGTTGATCGAGCCGTCGCGCAGCGCATCGGCCGTGTAGGCCGACAGCGACCGCCGCGCTTCGAAGCGGGGATCGGCCACGACGCGCAGGCCCGCGGGGCCGCGCACACCCGCGAGCGCCGACAAACTCACCTGGCCCAGCTCGGGGAAGCCCGTACCAGCGTCCATCAAGCCGTACGCTTGATCGCCGTCGGGATCGAGGTCGGTGAGCAGCCAGGAAGCCCGCGCGTCCAGCGTGTAGAGCTTGACGACGGGGTACGGATCGATTGCCCGGTCTTTGGCGCGGGCCGCGCCATTGGCGAGCATCTGGATGCGTTGCTCATCGGTGAGGAAGGTCATGAGGCCTCCGAAGAACGGCAAGAACGCCTTTGCCGCGGGGCGGAACGAGGCAGCGGATCGAAGCGCTGATCGTTCAGTGCTCTGTTTTTATGAGTTAAAGATAACGTGGTTTTAATTGTGCTGAACCAAGACCCTTCTGTCCATGCAGAAGCGGACAATTCAGCGGGGACGGCCAACCGGCGCGACGACCTTCGAGGTTGCGCCGGCGCGGGCGTTCGGCGCCGTGGTCCGCGCATTGAGAACCGAAGACGGAATCGCCCAGGAAACGCTGGCCCACCTCGCCGGCATCGAACGCTCCCACATGGGCAAGATCGAGCGCGGCGAGCACATGCCCACCCTGGTGCTGGTGCTCAAGATCGCCCGGGCACTGGGCCGCAGTGCCGGCGAACTGCTGCTGGAGACGGAAGCCCAGTTGCCGAAGGAATGGCATCAGCCGCCAGTTGGTTGAACCGGCGGCCGATGCCCGCGACTGCTACGTCACGATGCGCCCGGCCAGGCGGGCTTCGTGCGCATAGGCACTGATGGACTTCAACGCCTTGAAGTGCAGATCCCGCTCGACGCAGAGACCCAATCGGCCGCGCACGGTTGCCAGCTCGTCCAGGCTCACGTAGCCCAGTTCCGGAAACCCTTGGCCAAGGTCGCACAGCCCGAACGCGCGGCTGTGGTCGTCCGGATCGATTTCGGTCAGCAGCCAGGTGGCGCCCGCATCGGGCGTGAACAGCTTGACCACGGGAACCGGATCGAACCCATCGTCGTCAAGGGATTGCCGGCCGTTGGCCAGCAACTGCGCGCGTTGTTCATCGTTGATGAGCTTCGTCATGGTCTTTCTCCTCGGAAGGAATCAGGGCGGGATTGCCCGAGACCGGAGGCGGCACGGCGCAGCGCAGCCGTCAGGGTTCGAAGACGGCCGACAGGACGCAAGCGCGCCCAGCGCGCGCAGACCTTGACGGCGAGAACGCCGTGCAACGATGGAAGGAACAGCAAGCCAGCCCCATCGCCATCACCCGTGCCTGCATGGCAAGCGCAGCGCGCAGCGGCGAAGACGCGCAGGCGTCAGCGATGGAAGCCCGAAGGCGCGAGACGCCATCGGCGGCTCGATGCGCAGCACGAGAGCGCGGTCCGGCATCTCCGGAGACGCACAAAGCCTTGGAGGCGTAGAAACGCATCTGCTGAAACGCGTTGACCCGCACATCCGGCTTCACGCATTTCCGCAAATCCGCCAAAATGCACAGCCACGAAATCGGCTTTACGACGAAGCACGGAAACGGAAAGCCGTCGGCTCGTACATCCGCAAATCCGCCGGAGCCGCGACGACGGGCGAACCAGGGATCCCAGACGAGAGAGGGCCCGCGAACCATCGCGGGCCCTCGAATCCAACGGCGGAAGAAGGCGCCCCGGCGGAGGGCGGGGCGCCGGGCGACGATCAGTCGCCCTTGCTGCGCGACCAGATCAGGTTGTGCGCGCCGTCCTCGCCTTCGACCAGGCGGGCGTAGATGGTCGCCGGGAATGACGGGTCATCCAGCGTCACCGACAGGTAGGGCCGATCTGCCTTGCTGACCTTCTTCCACGCCGCGCCGATCTCGTAAGTGCCGCCCGCCTGGATGCGGTAGTCGGGGGCGTTGTCGCTCTCCTTGTCGTTGGGGACGAACTTGACCTTGACGTTGAGCGTCAGGGTGCGAACGGTGCCGGCGAAGCTGTTGCCCTGCGCGGTGAAGGTGCCGATGTGAGCCATGATGAAGTCCTTTCGAGGTGGTTCCAGGTCCGCGCCCATCGCGGCCTTGGCGTGATCCGAGGGGTGCGGGACGGGCGCGCCGCACCGCAGGCCGCAACGCAGTGGAGGACCGGCCGGCCCGAGAAATTTGCCTCGCGAGGAAGACCGCAGGTCGGGGAAATTTGTCGGGCAGGCCGGTTGCGGCGAACAAGCCCGAGGCTGAGCACCCAGCGAAGCCGTGCCCGCGCCAGGATTCACGACAACTACAAGGCCGTGGGTGCGAACCTGCCCTCGCCAGGACGCATGGCTCAGGCACCTCCGTTGGCAACAGCGTTTCGGCACCGTCCGTGTCGCCCAGATCAAGCGGCCTGACCCACGACGACAAGAAAGCCCGCCCCACCGCATCGAGGCGGCCCAGGAGATCAGCAGCAGCGGCATGGAAGGGCATGGCGGATCGGCCCTACCTGTCCGTGACGATCGCGTTCATCGGCATTCCCAGGGTCACGCCCGTCAGCGTCGCCCAGGATGGCGCCACCGACAACCGGGCGCAGCACGGCCGGTCGTACCCCGCGCGGCGGCGCGGGGCTGGCCGGGCTCCCGCAGAGCGCCGATCAAAGCGCGCGCGGCATACCAGCCGCGCGCGCCGCGCCGGCTGCAACGGGGCGACGCATCGCCGGAAGTCGCCCCCCTCCACGACGTTCGTAGACGGCGAACGCAGATCGGCCGTGCGCGCTCTCGCTCGATGGACGTCCCATGCAACACGTCGCCGACGAAAGCCCTCGAACGCGCCGGGCTCCACGGACTCGATCAACCTGCGCCGAGCCTCCGCCGCCCTCGACGAGAAGTGCCTCGACGGCGCGTGGCGGAGGTTGGAATTGACG
>Ga0302310_10000358_pt1 | contig 43044 bp, 34 predicted proteins | sample III_Palsa_N1_2_FD_200451 | JGI IMG/M metagenome (GOLD analysis project Ga0302310, IMG submission 200451) | Peat permafrost microbial communities from Stordalen Mire near Abisko, Sweden - III_Palsa_N1_2 | ecosystem: Environmental > Terrestrial > Soil > Palsa > Peat permafrost | place: Sweden...
GCGATCACGACGAAACCGAACTGATCCAGCAGCACACTGATCAGCAGACCACCGACGGTGCCGCCGATGTGATAGAGGCTCGACGCCAAGGCCGCCTTTTCCGGTGTCAGACCGGCATTGTTGAACAGCAGCGGCATCCAGGAATTGAGGAAGTAATTTGCCATCAGGGTGGTGACGAAGCACACCCACAGCAGCGGTGTGATGGCGCGGAACCCCGGTCCGAGAATATCGCCAACCCCCAAGGCACCCCTGGACGGCTTCGACTGGACGGCAGATTCGAACTGAGTGTCCTCAGGCAGCGCGAGGTCCGGTCGCATGCGCCGGGAAATACGCAGCAGCTCGTCTCGCCGCTCCGGGCGACCGCCCAGGAACTTGACGGACTCCGGCAGCGCAAAGTACAGACACACCGCGACCAGCAGCGGCACCGCCCCACCGACCAGGAACAGCACCTTCCAGCCGAAGGTGGGCAACACCCACGCGGAAATGAACCCCGGTGCGCTGCTGCCGAGCGTGACGCCGGTGAACATCAGGACGACCAGCGTGGCCCGCAGCCGTTTGGGCGAAAGTTCGGAATTCAGGGCAATCGTATTGGGCATCAGGCCGCCGATGCCAATGCCGGTGCAGAAACGCAGCGCGAGGGTCACCCAATAGCCGTGCTGCCAGATCACCGTGAGGGTGGTTGCACCATAGATGACACTGCCCAGCAGGATCGCCGGCTTGCGACCGTATCGATCACCGATGTAGCCCAGCAGCGGCGACCCCGCCAGCACGCCAATCAGGCTGGCCGTGAGCGCCCAGCCCTGCAGGCCCGCGTCGACGTGCCACAGCTTCGACAACGTCGGCATTGCGAACGGCATGACACTGATGTCATAGCCGTCCGCAAACATCGCCAGGAATGACCAGAACAGCAGGTTCAGGTTGAACCCGCGAATCTTCTGGCCATCTACGAGATCGTCGATCCGGATGGACTGGCCCAATTCCGCCCCCTGTGTCGCTCGGCGCTGCGCTTCTGTGGCGCGGTTCCCCATTATGCCAAACCCGGATCGGGGCGATGGTCAGTCTTCCCGGAGGGTGACGCTGCCCAGGGTGACCTTCGCCACGCAGTCGGCCAGCGATTCGACGGACAGCTCGCCGACCTCGCGGCGCTTGGCATCCCAGCGCACCCGCACCGAAGCCGCCTGCTGGAACTTCAGACCGGCAATGATATAGCAGTCCACGCGGGCGCCGTCGCTCACAATCCACAGGTCACGCTCGGCCGCCGCGTCCCAGGCGCGGGCGAAAAAGTTCGCTGCGAGCCGCGGCCGCAGTTCCTCGGATTCGGGCAATTCCCGCAGCAATCGCCCGAACCGGGTGCTGTCATCCAACGCCGCCGTCAGTTTGCGGACCGACACGTTCGGCACTGCCGCGCGGCGGCTCGAGAACCACTTCATCCGCATTCCTTGCAACACATCCGGCCTGAACCCTCCACCCCCAAGCATACATGCGCCACGGCTGGCTTTTGACCCCGCCATCCGTCGCGAAATCCCGACGTGATTCCGTAAACCCATTGACGGTCCCGCCCGGAGGGCTGGATAGTGCCTTACCCCCCACGGTAACCGGCAAACGAGCCCGAGGCGCTGTGCCCTACTCCATGACTCTGGGTGGATCGGTCCATAATTTCGCCGATCTGCGGGCCGTGTTTGCCGCCGCGACGCCGCTGCGCTCCGGTGACGCTCTGGCCGGCCTCGCGGCCGCCAGCATGGAGGAGCGGACGGCGGCCCGGTACGTGCTGGCCGACCTGCCCCTGCGCCAGGTTCTCAACGAAGCGCTGGTGCCGTATGAGGAGGATGAGGTGACGCGCCTGATCCTGGACTCGCACGATGCCGCAGCGTTTGCGCCGATCGCCACCCAGACGGTCGGCGAATTCCGGGACTGGCTGCTGGGCGATGGTGCGACGCCTGAGGTGCTGCGCGCCCTGGCACCCGGGCTCACCCCGGAGATGGTCGCCGCCGTGTGCAAACTGATGCGTAACCAGGATCTGATCAGTGTCGCGCGCAAGTGCGAGGTCGTGACGCGCTTCCGCTCCACGATCGGCTTGTCCGGGCGGTTGGCTGTGCGCCTGCAGCCCAATCATCCCACCGATGATGCCGCTGGCATCGCGGCTTCCATCATCGATGGTCTGCTGAACGGTTGCGGCGATGCGGTCATCGGTATCAATCCCGCAGCCGACAGCATCGATACCCAGATACGGCTGCTGCACCTGGTCGACGAGGTCCGCGAGCGCTTCGCGATACCCACGCAAAGCTGCGTGCTGTCCCATGTCACCAATACCCTGCGGGTGATCGCCCGCGATGCTCCGGTTGATCTGATCTTCCAGTCCATCGCCGGCACCCAGGCGGCGAACGAAAGTTTTGGCGTCAGTCTCGCAGTCCTCAAGGAGGCGCACGCGGCGGGTCAGTCCCTGGGTCGCGCTCCGGCAGGATCGAACCTCATGTACTTCGAGACCGGCCAGGGTTCCGCGCTGTCCGCGCAAGCCCACCATGGCGTCGATCAGCAGACGCTCGAAGCCCGTGCCTACGCGGTCGCGCGCGCCTTTTCGCCCTTGCTGGTCAATACCGTGGTCGGATTCATCGGCCCCGAGTACCTCTACGACGGCAAGCAGATCACCCGCGCGGCGCTGGAGGATCACTTCTGCGGCAAGCTCCTGGGACTGCCCATGGGAGTGGATGTCTGCTACACCAATCACAGCGAAGCGGACCAGGATGACATGGACGTGCTGCTGACCTTGCTGGGAGTCGCCGGCGCCAACTTCGTGATGGGAGTGCCCGGCGCCGATGACGTGATGCTCAACTACCAGAGCACCAGTTTTCACGATGCGCAGTACCTGCGGCGGATTCTCGGTTTGCGGCCGGCTCCCGAATTCGAGGCGTGGCTGACCACGATGGGCATCACGGACGATCGTGGCTGGATCCGTAGTGCGCCGGCACTGGCTGATGCCTCGCGGCGGTTGCTGGCCTTCGACGGCGGCGCGGTGCGGCAGCCGTGAAACCGCCGGCGCGCACCGATACCAATCCGCTGGCGCGGCTGCGCAATCGCACGCCGGCGCGCGTGGCGCTGGGGCACAGCGGCGCCGGCTTACCCACTGCCGCCCTGCTTGATTTTCAGCTCGATCATGCGCGCGCGCGCGATGCCGTTCACGAAAGCCTGGATGCGCAGCGCCTCGCGGCGGACCTGGCACCGTTGCCGTCGCTGCGGGTTCACAGCCAGGCTGCCGATCGCACGGTGTACCTGCAGCGGCCCGATCTGGGACGAAGACTGGCTGCAGAATGCGCCGACGCCCTGCCGCGGGATCCCTACGATGTGGTGTTCATCCTCGCCGACGGACTGTCCGCGCGCGCCGTGCAGCGGCATGCCGCACCAACCCTCAGGCTCATCCTGCGTGGACTTGATGACTGGCGGATTGCGCCGCTGATCATCGCCACCCAGGCGCGGGTCGCGCTGGGTGATGACATCGGCAGCTGCCTGGGCGCCAAACTCGCGGTAATGCTGATCGGCGAACGCCCGGGTCTAAGTTCACCCGACAGTCTTGGGATCTATCTCACCCTGGATCCGCGCCCGGGTCGGCGCGATCACGAACGCAACTGCATTTCAAACATCCGCTCACCACAGGGCCTGTCCTACGAGGAGGCGGCAGCACGCGCGGTGTGGTTGCTGCGTGCGGCGCGCCGCGCCGGCCATACTGGAGTCCTCCTCAAGGAAGACTCCGCCATCATCCAGCCCCAAGACCATGGCCAATGACACCCACCCGGGTGCCGCGAGCCCGCCGCGCCCGGTTCCCGAATACCTGCGGCAGGGCTGGCAGGAGGCCATCGACTCTGTCGCCGAAATGCTGGATGTGCCGGTCGCACTGGTGATGCGCGTGATCGACCAGCGCATCGAGGTGTTCGTCTGCAGCAACACGCCCTCAAACCCCTACAAGACCGGCGACGCCGGGGTATTGCCGGACTCGGGCGGCTATTGCGAGGCCGTGGTGCTCGCACGCGAAGAACTGCACGTGCCCGATGCGCGCGTGAGCACCCGCTGGAATACCAATCCGGACATGGAGCACGGACTGCTCTCCTATCTGGGTTTCCCGATCATACTGCCCAATGGGGAGCTCTTCGGCACAGTCTGCGTACTGGATCGCCGGCCGCGCGACTACACCGGATCCGAGCGGCGCCTGCTCGCCAATGTCGGCAAGCTGCTCGCGGGCCAGCTGTCCATGGTGCCCCGGGACTGGGGCTCACGCGGTGACCCCACGGCCATCGGCGCCAGTGCCAGCACGGTACTGGAGATGCGAGTCATCGAAGGCACTCAACAGCTGCGCCGCTCCACCGAGCTGCTGCAGGCAGTGATGGACGGCGCGACCGATGCAATCTTCCTCAAGGACACCTCGGGCACCTTCCGAATATTCAACAAGGCGGCGGCCACCTTCATCGGCCGCCCGGCGATGGACGTCATCGGCATGAAGGCCGAAGACGTCTTCCCCAGCGAGACCAGCCGTGAAATCCGCGCGCATGAACTGTCGGTCATGCGCAGCGGTGTCGCGACAACGGTGGAGGAGACCATCGTCGCCAATGGCCAGACGCGCACCTTCCTCACCACCCGCAGCGCCCAGCGCGATGAGAACGGCAAGATCACCGGACTGATCGGCATCGCCCGCAACATCACCGCCATGAAGCAGGCCGAACAGGCGCGCCAACAGGCCGAAGAGGAACTCAAACGCAGCTACGAGGCCCTGCGCCAGGCCGCCGAGGCGCTGCGCATCGCCCGCGATGAAGCCGAGAGTGCCGAGCGCGCCAAGGGCGATTTTCTGGCGGCGATGAGCCATGAAATCCGCACGCCGATGAACACGGTTATCGGCATGACGCGCCTGGCGTTGAGTACCGAGCTTACGGTGCGGCAGAGAAACTACCTGGAGAAGATCGATTCCGCGGCCGGCTCCCTCCTCAACATCATCAACGACGTACTCGATTTCTCGAAAATCGAGGCCGGCGGGCTGACCCTGGAAGAGACCGACTTTTACCTGGACACCGTGCTCGACTCCGTGACCAACGTGACGGCCATGCGCGCCGAGGAAAAGGGTCTGGAGATGATCTACGCGGTGGCGCAGGATGTGCCGCGCAGTCTGCGCGGCGACCCGCTGCGGCTCGGCCAGGTGCTCATCAACCTGCTCAGCAACGCGGTGAAATTCACGCACAGCGGCGAAGTACTGGTCACCATCAGCAACACCGCCCAGCGCGCCGGCCGCGTCACGCTGCAGTTTTCCGTCAAGGATACGGGTATCGGTCTGGAGCCCGGTCAGATCGATGGGTTGTTTCGCGCGTTCACCCAGCTCGGTCCGCATATTTCACGCACCTATGGCGGCACCGGTCTCGGCCTCGCCATATCCCGGCAGCTGGTCGAGCTGATGGGCGGGAAGATCTGGGCGGAAGGTGAACCCGGTGTCGGCAGTACGTTTCATTTCACGATCGACATGGCACTGCCGCGCGAGAGCCACGGCGTGACCCCCGCTGCGATGCGCCGGCTGCCGCGGCGCGCGCTGATTGCCGATGACAACTCGCTGTCGCGGGAGATCCTGGCGGACATCCTGCGCAGCTTCGGCATCGAGCCGACCACGGTCGACTCAGGGACCGCAGCCCTCGCCGAATTCAAGGCGGCCGCGCTGGCCGCTCAGCACTACGAGCTGGTGCTGATGGATTGGCATATGCCCGGGCTGGACGGCCTGGAGACCGTCACTCGCCTTAGGGCGCAGTGCGAGGTGGCCCGGCTGCCCGCGGTGCTGATGCTCACGGCGTTCGGGCGGGAGGAAATCCACCAAAGCGCCGAACAGCTGGGCGTCGCCGGAGTGCTCATCAAGCCGGTCACCCGCTCCATGATGTTCGACACGCTCAGCAAGATCTTCAGCGACGACCCGGCGGCCGAGGGCGACGGCCGCCGCGCCGGCGCCACGACGGTGGGCCGCGGTCTGCGCATTCCGGCCGGGGCCGCTGCACGTCTGGCAAACCGCACCGTGCTGGTGGTCGACGACAACGCGCTCAATCAGGAGGTCGTCACGGACATGCTACTTGCGGTGGACGTGCAGGTGGACCGTGCGTCGGATGGCCTCGAGGCGATCCGTAAGCTCGGTGAGCGCCACTATGATGTGGTGCTGATGGATGTGCATATGCCGGGCATGGACGGTCTGACCGCTTCGCGCCAGATCCGCGCCCAGCCACGGTTCGCGCAGCTGCCGATCATTGCGCTGACCGCACAGGTGCTGGTGGAGGAGCGCGGCGCGACGGTGGCGGCGGGCATGAGTGCGCATCTCACCAAGCCCATCGACGAAGCGCTCCTCTACCAGGCCCTGCTGGATGTTCTTGAGGACTCCACCGTCGGCGCCTATTCGCTCGCGCGTCTGGGCAATGATGTGCCGCGGCTGCAGAAGCTGTTGTCCGGGTTCCTTCACGATACGGCCGAGGCGCCCGCCAAACTCAACGCCCTGGTCGCGGCCGGCGAGTTGCGGCAGGCCGCATCGCTGGTGCATTTCATCCGGGGCGCGGCCTTCTACATGGAAGCCACCGCGCTGTGTGAGGTGGCGGGTCGTTTCGAGATCGCCGCGCGGGCGGTCGACCGGCCGACGGTGCAGGCGACGCTCGAGGAATTCGTCGCTCTGCTCGCGCCATTGCGGGAATTTCTGACCGCGCGCCTGCGGCAGCTTGCCTAAGGCTCAGTCCTGGCGCAGGCGGTATCCCAGGCCGGCCTCGGTCACCAGGAACTGCGGCCGATGCGGCAGCGGCTCAAGCTTGCCGCGCAGGTTGCGGATGCATACCCGCAGGCTGCGGGTATCACCGAGATGTCCGGGGCCCCACACTTCGCGGATGAGCTGGGTCTGCATTACGATCATGCCGCTGTGACGGGCCATGCACTCGAGCACGCGGTATTCAAGCGGCGTCAGGTGCACCGGCCCCTCCGGCCCTTTGGCCTCGCGTCGATGCAGGTCCACGCTGACGGCGCCGAATGCCAGCAACGGCGCCTGGTCGTTGGCGCGCACGTTGCGCCTGAGCGCCGCGCGCACCCGCGCCAGCAGCTCCGCGGCGCTGAAGGGCTTGGTGATGTAATCGTCGGCACCGGCATCGAGCGCGGCGATTTTCTGCTCCTCCATGGTGCGCGCGGAGAGCACGATGATGGGCACCGGTGACCAGCTGCGCACCGCGCGGACCACGGTCAGTCCATCCCCGTCCGGAAGCCCCAGGTCCACCAGCAGCAGATCGGGTTTGTGTGCACGCGCCTCGATGTCCGCGCGCTGCGCGGTCGCGGCTTCAACCACCCGAAAGCCGACCGAACCGAGCAGGGCCTGGAGGACTTCGCGTATCGAGGCATCATCCTCGATCACCAGGATCTGATGCATCGCCTGCGTCACGAGGGCTCCACCGCCGGCAGCGTCAATTCGATCTGGGTACCCCCGCCGGTCCGGTTATGCGCTTCGATCTCCCCGCCATGCGCGCGGATGATTGAACGGCAAATGGCAAGACCCAGACCCACTCCGACAATCGTGCCTTCCCCGCTGCCGCGCTGGAACTTCTCGAACAGCCGTGCGGGATCACCCGCGGGCAACCCCGGACCATCATCGGCAAAGGTGACGCGCACGCTCTGGGCACCGGAGCGTCCTGCCGTACCCTGATCGACGGCGGCGGAGATCTGGATATGGGTACCGGCCGGGGTGTACTTGACGATGTTATCCAGCAGATTGGTGAAGACCTGGGTGATGAGACTGGCATCCACGTATACCGGCGGCAGGTCCGCAGGCACTCGCAGCTCCACACCATAGGCGGCCAGCGGCTGTTCCAGACGCCGCAGCGCTGATTCCACCAGCTCATCGAGCGTCTGCCAGTCGCTGCGCAGAGCGATCTGACCGGATTCGAAACGCATCAGGTCGAGGACATTGGACACCAGCTCCGACATCTCGCGCGCCTTGGTCTCGATCGAGCGCGCCAGGGCCGCCCGGGTCGCCGCATCGAGTGACTCCCCGTGTTCGGCAAGGGTACTGCCGGCCCCAGCCATGACGGCCAGCGGTGTTCGCAGGTCGTGGGAAATGGACGCGAGGAGCGTGTTGCGCAGGCTTTCGCCTTCCGCCGAAATCCGCGCACCTTCGGCCTGCTCCGCCAGCAGCGCGCGCTCCAGTGCCAGGCCGATCTGCCCGGCAAAGGTCTCCAGCAGGTGCCGCTGCTCGGGCAGCGTTACGCGCCGGCGATTCTCCGGCAGGACCGCCAGCACGCCCAGATGGCGGTTGCTGTCGCCCAACGGCACATACAGCGCCGGCGCCGCCGCCAGCGTGTTGGTACCCAGACCGGCCTGGCGTCCGTGATCCGTCACCCACTGGGCCACTGCCAGGTCGGCGCCCCGCAGCGAGGTCTCCGCCGGCGGGTCGCCCGGAAACCGCAGCTGGCCGCTCGAATCCGGCAGCAGCACGACCACCCGGCAGCGAAACACTTCCGCCACGTGCCGCACGGCGACCCGGCACATGTTGGCGGTGCCACGGGTCGCCGCGAGTTCGCGGCTCATCGCATACAGCAGCGAGGTTCGCCGCTCGCGGGCACCGGAGACGCGCGTCTGCTGGCGCACGCTCGCCATCAGGGTGGCGATGACCAGGGAGATCAGCAGCATCACCGCGAAGGTGATCAGGTACTGGGCGTCGGAGACTGCAAAATTGAAACGCGGCGGTACGAAGAAATAATCAAACGATGCCACGCTCAGCACCGAGGTCAGCACCGAGGGTCCGCGCCCGAGGCGCAGCCCGGCGATGGTCACGCCCAGCAGGTACACCATCACCAGATTGACGGTATCCAGGTGCGGAAACATCGCGAACGCCAGGGCCGTGCAGGCGGCGGCCAGGGCCACGGCCCAGGCATACCGGCTCCAGCGGATGGGCGTTGCCAGCTGTTCTGCGGAAGGTCTGCTGCGCGAGGCTTCGGCCGCAACCGGTTCGGTGGCCGCGACCGTAATCACATCGAAGCCGCGCGCGCGCCGCGCCAGTTCGATTGCGGCGGAGGGCCGCAGCAGTGCCCGCCAGCCAAAGCGCTTGGGCGAACCCACGATCACGCGGGTGACGTGGCGCGTAGCCGCATACTCCAGGAGCGCCTCCACCGCCGTCGGTCCATCGAGCGTGACGGTTTCGGCGCCCAGTGATTCACCGAGCCGCAGTAGTTCGATCCGTCGGTTGCGCTGGGCCTCGGAGAGCTTCAGGAGTGCCGGAGTTTCCACATAGACCACGGTCCAGTCGGCATCCAGGGCATCCGCGAGGCGCTTGCCGGCCCGGATCAGCTGCTCGGACTGGGGATCAGGTCCGGTAGCCACCAGCACCCGATCGCTGGCCAACCGCGTGCGCGGTGGCCGGTCGGCGCCTGCTGAGTTTGCCGAGTCCCGCGCGGCCGCTTCCACCCGGTCGGCGACCCGGCGCAACGCAATCTCGCGCAGCGCCATGAGATTGGGCTTGCGGAAAAAACGCTCCACCGCATTGGCTGCATCCGCGTGCAGATAGATTTTGCCGGCACGCAACCGTGCCAGCAGGTCATCCGGCGGCAGGTCGATGAGTTCGACTTCGTCAGCCCGGTCGAAGACATGATCGGGCAGCGTCTCGCGCTGCTGCACGCCGGTGGTCTGGACGATGAGATCGTTGAGGCTTTCAAGATGCTGGACATTGACGGTGGTCCACACATCGATGCCGGCCTCGAGCAGTTCCTCCACGTCCTGCCAGCGCTTCGGATGCCGCGGCGGCGGCTCACCGCCCGCCAGATTCGAATGCGCCAGCTCATCGACCAGCAGAATCGCCGGGTGCCGGGCGAGTGCGGCATCCAGGTCGAACTCGCTACGGGTGATGTCGCGATAGCGAACCGTGATGGTCGGGAGGCGTTCCAGACCTTCGGTCAGACGTTCGGTCTCGACCCGGCCGTGTGGCTCGATATAGCCCAGAACCACATCCGTTCCGGCCGCGCGCAGGGCCCGGGCGGCCTCCAGCATGGCGTAGGTCTTGCCGACCCCGGCGGAGGACCCGAAGAAGATATGCAGCCGACCACGCCGCGCCCGTGCCTCCTCGGCTTGAACGTGCTCCAGTAGCTGATCCGGGTCCGGTCGTTCCACCATGCGCCAAGGCTACCTGCTGCCCGTCCCGGGAGCGAGGCTGTCCAGTGCCAGGTTCAGCGCCAGGACATTGACCCTGGGTTCCCCGAACAGGCCCAGGAGGGGATGCTGCGAGTGCGCCGCCACCAGCCGCCGCACCTCGACGACATCCAGACCCCGGACCCGGGCCACGCGCGGCGCCTGGTAGAGCGCAGCGGCAATGCTCATTTCGGGGTCCAGGCCGCTCGCCGACGCCGTCACGAGATCGACCGGGACCACCGCCGTGCCGCCAGTGCACCCAGTGTGTTGAACAACAGCAGCGCAATGCTGTAGCGCTTCCAATCCATTTCAGCGGCGGGATTGACCCCCGCGATGCGGTAGGCCAGGCGCTCAACCGGCGCACCCGCGCGCAGCGGCCAGATCGATGCGCCTTCCATCACATGCGCCATGTACAGACCCAGCGGCTTGACGCATAACAGCACTACGCCAAGGAAAACGACCACAAGGGCAATGGTTGCGGCAGTCATCAGAACTTCTCCGGCTTGATCAGGGCGTACAGCAGGTAGCCGCACAGGGCAATGGACAGCACTCCGCTGATGATGTAAATCGGGGTCATTGCGGACTCCTGATGCGTTCAATTGCCCAGACAAGCCAGTGCGTCACCGCATAGAGCGCGACCACGGTCAGGATAAATACGACGTCCACGGCAACCTCCTGTTTCCAGTCGGCAGGACTCTAGTGATCACGGCGTTAGCGCGGCGTTAGGAAAACCGAGGAGCTCAAATGCACAGGACCCTGCAGACGCTCGCGCTCGCAATGACCCTGGGATTGGGGGCCATCCTGGCCTTCTCCGCCGCCCAGGCGGCTACCCCGGACACCCCCCCTCAAGATCGGCATCATCGGCACCGGCCGCATCGGCGGGGCTCTGGCGCGGGCCTGGGTCAAAGCCGGTCATGAGGTCCTGGTGTCTTCACGTCACCCCGATGAGCTCAAGGCCCTGGTCGCCGAACTCGGACCGCGCCCGTGGTCATCGGGTCACTTGCCCGGACCCGGGTTTTTGATCTCGGCCAGCCGCTCGCGAGCGGTCAGCTCACTGCAGCTGAAATGCGCGCCAAGGCGGCGCAACTGACGCCGCAGTAGCCGCCCACCACCAGGGACTCGACCATGCCCACGATATCCGTGACCCGCCGGCAGTTCGCCGGACAACCCATCCTCCTCATACGTCGGCGGCTTGCCCGTTCCGAACTCCGGGCAATGCTGGGGGAGTGTTTCGGCACACTCTTCGGTCACGGCCACAAGGCCGGGCTGCCGATTGCGGGTTGGCCCGTGGCCCGCTATCTGTCGGTTGGACCAGGTCTGTGGACGGTCGAGGCTGCGATGCCCCTTGCGGCGGCCGCATCCGGCGAGGGCGAGATGGAGCCAGGCGCCTTACCTGCAGGAACGGTAGCGGTCGGTATTCACGCCGGAGCGTACGAGCAGCTGCCGGAGACGTACGCCGCCATCGAGAAATGGATGGCAGACAACGGTGTGCGGGCCGGTGGGGCTCCCTGGGAATCGTATGTGACGGATCCCGGTCAACACCCTGATCCGGCGGATTGGAAGACCGAGGTGTACTGGCCGCTTGCGGAATGAAGCGCCGTCACCCGCTGGCCAGTGACCCCATCTGTGGGTAGATTTTGGCGAACCGGTCCATGAGGTAGTCGCCGTAGGTCCCTTGTACCGGTAGCTGGGCATCGAAGCACGGATCAAAGAAAAAGGGCATTGAGACCCGGGATCGCCGCGGATGATTGATGACCCGATGCACCGCCGATGGATAGCGCCGTTCAGTCAACCGCTCCAGGATATCGCCGACCGTGACGACGAACGACCCTGGCACGGGCGGGACATCGATCCAGGAAGAGCCATGCTTCACCTGCAGGCCGCCCACCTCATCCTGATAGACAAGTGTGATCAGCCCATAGTCGGTGTGCTCATCGACGCCGCAGTGCTCCGCGGCGGCCGCCGCCGCCGGTGGATAGTTGAAAATCCGAAACAACGTCGTAGGCTGGCCCGTATACCGGTCGACGAAATGGGTGTCGCCCAGTCGCAGTCCCCGGCCGATACAGCTCATCAGTCTGTGGCCCAGGCCGGTGAGTGCCTGCATGTAGTCGAGGGTCGCCTCACGGAAACCCGGCAGGTCAGGAAACAGGTTGCGACCGTGCAGCGGCACCCCGGCACGCACCCGGTCATCCTCATCGGGCAGCTCCTCGCCGAAATAGAGCCCTTCCCGCAAGTCAGGTCGTCCGGCGGTCAACTCACCGCCGACCGGGAAATAGCCGCGCAGAGCGCGACCGCCCCGGGATACGTGAATCCCCAGCTTCGCCTCCTCACGCATGCGAAAGAAAGAGCGGCTCTGCTGCAGCATCGTGTCGATGACAGCCGGGTCCACGCCGTGCCCGGTGATGTAGAAGAATCCGAGTTCACTCGCCACCCAATCCACCTGCGCAGCGACGTGATCGCGCCAGTGCCCGCCGCCCTCGAGCGGTGACAGATCGATGATTGGCAGGCGCGGTGAGTTCATAAGTGGTGGCAGCCTCGAGGGCATCTATATCATTAGGGAGAGGGGGTCCTGTCTGAAACAGCAACCCTCGAGGCGCCGGAGTCCACAGTACCGCAGCGCGGCGGCAATCGGAAATTCCTCTTAGGCACATTGCCATAACGAATTAATCGAAGCGACATATCGCGCTGAACGCGGTTGCCGATGTCACCGAATTGTCACGCCCGTGACATGGGGCCTGAACATATGTTACTTCGCGGGCCAGAACGTGATGATGAGGCCGCCTGCGATGATCAGCAGTCCGCCCGCACACACCGGCAGGCTCGGCAGCGTGCGGAAGACCAGAAAATTGATGAGCTGCCAAACGACGAACAGCGTTGCGATGTACAGACCGACCACGCGCCCGAATTCCACCGGCGCTGTGTTGAGAAAGGATCCGTAGCCGAGCAGCAGCAGCGCTCCGCCGCAGAGCAACGCGAGGCGGCTGAAGCCGGTGCTGTTGTAGAGGGCCACGCGCACAACAGCATCGCCACTGACTTCGAGCACGGTGGCGATCAGCAACAGGAGCGGGATCGGGATGCTCTGGATGGAATTGAACATGGACCCCTTAACATTGGCGCAGAGGGTGGGATTCGCACAGGTGTGCAACTAACTTGGAAGGGGTGGGATTCGAACCCACGGACAGGTTGCCCCGTCGCTAGTTTTCAAGACTAGAGCCTTAAACCGCTCGGCCACCCTTCCACCGATTTGTGAATTATAGCCTCGCTGGTTGCTCAGCGTGTGCCGTCTCAGAGCGGCCTACGAGGCCTGGGCTGCCCGCCAGCCCCTTGCGTCCGCTCTTCCAGTGCCAGCCCTAGATCAGGCAAGCCCGGTTCAAGAGTTGCCTCAGAACGTCGAAATCGACCGGCTTCACCAAATGGGCGTCAAACCCGGCAACCTTCGCCCGCTCGCGGTCCTCCGGACTTCCATAGCCGCTGAGCGCCACAACGAAAATTGAGGGGTGCGCAGCTTTGATGCGCCGAACCACCTCATACCCGGTCATCCTCGGCAGGCCAATATCCAGCAGCACCAAATCGGGTTTAAAGATCTCGATCTCGGCAAGGCCCGCTTCCGGTGTGTAGACGGCCTTTACATTATGGCCGTCCACCTCCAGCAGGGTGGCCGTGGAGTCCGCTGCATCCGTATTATCGTCCACCACCAGAATGGCTCGTTTGGTCTTGATCTCCTCCAAGAGCGGCTCGCGCGGGGCAGCAATGTCCGTTGCGATAGGCAGATGTATTGCAAACGTAGCGCCTCTGCCAGCCCCTTCACTTGAGCCCGTAATATGGCCGCCGTGCATCTCGGTCAACTGCTTACAGACGGAGAGGCCAATCCCCAATCCGCCTTCGGCGCGGTCGAGAGATCTGGGCCCCTGTACGAAAAGATCAAATAATTGCGGTAACAGTTCGGCAGAGATACCTATCCCCGTATCAGCAACCTCGATGATCGCCTCTCCGCCCTCCACGCGAGTATTCACGGAAATGCCACCCCTTTCCGGGGTGAACTTGGAAGCGTTTGTCAGTACATTCACGATGCATTGCGTAAGGCGCGCCTTATCCGCGGACACGAAAATGGACAGGCCTTCCCGCGTCACGCTCAGCTGCTGGTGCCGCTCTTTGATCATCGGTTCCACGGCTTCTACGGCCATTTGTACACAGACTTGGATTGCCACCGTCTCCGGTCTGAGTTCAATCCTGCCTTGCGTTATCCGTGCCACTTCAAGAAGGTCATCAAGCAATCTCGACAGCTGTCCCGTCTGGCGCTTGAGCACCCCAGCGAGCCCCACGAGACGCTCGTCGGTGGATACCTGCGCGAGAATTTCTGCGGCATTTCGGATTGGCGCCACAGGGTTGCGCAATTCGTGCGCAAGCATCGCTATAAATTCGTCCTTGCGTCGGTCTGACTGGCGCAGTGCTTCTTCCAATTGCTTGTGTTCTGTAATGTCGCGGGTCGTGCCAGCCACGGCCACCACGTCGCCATTTGCACCTAGAACCGGAACGAGCAGATAGTCGTAATGCCTGAGACCGAAAGCGCCTGTAAAGGGCACCTCGCCTCTAATCGGCTTCTTCGTGGCGATGATCTGATCTATCTCGCGGCCATGAAGTTCTGCGTGCCACGGCTCGTATCCCAGCTCGAGGCAATTTTTCCCTATAGCCTCAGCTGAGGTCTTACCCCACAACTTAAGAAGGCCCTCATTGGCATAAACGAAACGGTGATCGAGGCCCCATACGTAGGCAAGATCGGGCGTGTTCGCCAGGACGGCTTCGAACATTTGCTTCTGGTTAGCAAGCTCACTCGCGTGCTTAGAGTCCAGTTCCAAACGCGCCTCCTTCAGCGCTCGATTGAGTTCATCCAGCTCCCGATGTCGCTGATGCAACTCACAAAGCACTGCAATCTTGCTACGCAGGATCTCTGGAACGATAGGCACCGAGATGTAATCGATGGCACCGACCTCATAACCCTTTAGGTGCTCAAGGGCCGAAACCTCGACCCCGGTCACAAAGATAATCGGAGTGCGCTCGAGGCGCGGACGTTCACGAATGAGGCGGGCGACTTCAAACCCGTCCATGCCCGGCATATTGACGTCGAGCAACACCGCTGCGAAGTCGTGCTTCAGGAGATGATGCAAGGCCGCCTCTCCTGACAAGGACCTTACACATCGCACCTCAAGGGTTGCGAGCATCGCCTCATATGTCAGAAGGCGTGCCGGTTGGTCGTCGACGAGTAAAATGCGAGGACGGGTATCGAGGAGATCCGCTACTTCGGAACTGGCTCCGTCGAGCGTTGGCTCGGCTGCCCCTGTGGTTCCCATACTCGTCGTCCCGCTCATCTGGATCGACTTCCAATTTTCACCGGGAACACATAGTTACCTCGTTTTGCATTGCAAGACACAAACGCACTGCACGTGGTCCGGTAGGACGAAGTCGGAACCCGCTGTAGTACTCCGACTACCGACCTCTAGGTTGCACGCTAGACGCACAAATTCTCGGTTCAGATAAGAACCGACGGTGCCCGTGAAGGCACGCCAGTTCTCAAGACTGGAGCAATCAACCGCTCTGCCACCTCTCCACTATTTACTTTGCCTTGCGCGTCGCGTCGTAGGTACCGAGTCCGGGCTTGTAGCTCTTCTCGTCGATGAACTGGCGGATGCCTTCCTTCTTGCCTTCAGCGTCGAAGGAATCGGCCGCCTCCTGCGCACGGATCAGGTAGTCCTCGGCGTTCTCGTAGGTCATTTCCATGACACGGCGCACCGCATCCTTGGCGGCCTTGAGGGCGACGGGGTTCTTCTTCAGCAACACCTCGCACAGCTCCACGACCCGCTCCTTCAGCTTGGCGAGCGGCACGGCTTCGTTGACCAGCTTCCATTCGGCGGCCTTCCTGCCGCTGATATTCTCGCCCGTGAGAGTGTGATACATCGCATCGCGGAAGCTCATCGAATTGGTAGCGACCTTGGTGGCGCCGCCGCCAGGCAGGATGCCCCAGTTGATCTCGGACAGACCGAAGGTGGCCTCTTCCGCCGCGATCGCCAGGTCACAGGCGTACAGCGGCCCATAGCCCCCGCCGAAGCACCAGCCGTTGACCATCGCGATGGTCGGCTTCTGGTAGGTTCGCAGTTTGCGCCACCACGCGTAGGCCTCCGACTGCGCCTTGCGCGTGCCCTTGAGCCCCTGCGCCGCCGTCTCGCGGAAGTACTCCTTGAGGTCCATGCCCGCGGACCAGGCGCTGCCCTCGCCGGTGAGGACCAGCACGCCCACGTCGTCGCGGAACTCCAGCTCCTCGAGCGCCTTCAACATGGCGCGATTCAGCGGCGGGCTCATGGCGTTGCGCTTGTCCGGGCGGTTGAACTTCAACCAGGCGATGCGGTTCTCGACGTGGTAGGCGACGACATCTGTGTTGCTCATGATCATATGTCCTTAGGATTTTACGATGTGCGCGAGGCCCCGCATGTAGGGGCGCAGGACGGCGGGCACAGTAATGCTGCCATCCTCATTCTGATAGTTTTCGAGCACGGCCACCAGGGCGCGGCCCACGGCCACGCCGGAGCCGTTCAGGGTGTGTACGGGCTCGGGCTTGCCGGTGGCGGGATTGCGCCAGCGGGCCTGCATGCGCCGCGCCTGGAAAGCCTCGAAATTGCTGCACGAGGAGATCTCGCGATACTTGTCCTGAGAGGGCAGCCAGACCTCCAGGTCATAGGTCTTGGCACTTTGAAAACTGATGTCACCTGCGCACAGGGCCACGGTCCGGTACGGCAGCTCCAGCCGCTCGAGCACCGTCTGCGCATGCGCAGTGAGTTGTTCGTGCGCCGCGTACGAGCTCCCGGGCGTCGCGATCTGCACCAGTTCCACCTTGTCGAACTGGTGATTGCGGATCATGCCGCGGGTGTCCTTGCCCGCCGATCCCGCCTCCGACCGGAAGCACGGCGTGTGGCATACGAATTTCAGCGGCAGCGACTCGGCGCTGAGGATCTGTTCGCGCACCAGATTCGTGACCGGTACTTCCGCGGTGGGGATCAGATAGAAGGGCTGTTCGCCACGAACGGCGAACAGATCCTGCTCGAACTTCGGCAGATTTCCGGTGCCTACGAGCGAGGCGGCGTTCACCATGTACGGCGCGTACACCTCGGTATAACCGTGTTCCACCGTGTGCAGATCCAGCATGAACTGCGCGAGGGCGCGATGCAGCTGGGCGACCGCGCCCTTCATCACGACGAATCGGGCGCCCGAGATGCGGGCGGCGGCTTCGAAATCCATGCCGCCCAGTCCCTCGCCCAAGGCGACGTGGTCCTGCGGCTGGAACGTAAATCTGCGCGGCTCGCCCCAGCGTCGCACTTCCCGGTTTGCATTCTCATCGTGCCCCTCCGGCACGGACTCGTGCAGCAGGTTCGGCAGGTTCAGCTGCAGCGCGTCCAGTTCGGACTGCACCGCTGCCAGCGCCGTATCGACCTGACCGAGTTCGTGTGTCAGTTCCTCCCCGCGCGCCAGCAGGGCAGCGGCGTCCTGCCCCTTGCCCTTGGCCTGACCGACGGCCTTGGCGTTTGCGTTGCGCTCGGCGCGCACCCGATCGGCATCGATCTGGGCCCGCTTGCGGGACTCCTCCAGGGCGGTGAGGTGGGCTTCATCCAGCACGAAGCCACGGCGCGCAAGATTGCGCACCACGCCAGGCAGATCGGCACGCAGCAGTTTCGGGTCAATCACGTCGAACCTTTATCGTCGATTTTCCGTTCGGTATTCGGGTCGGTTTTTTTGGCGTCACGCAGTCGGGACAGAGCCTCACCGATGCGGATTTCGAGCCCCCGGGGCGCCGGCCGATAGTATCGCCGATCCGGCAGCTCATCGGGCAGATAGCGTTCGCCCGCGGCATAGGCGTCCGGTTCGTCATGGGCATAGCGGTAACCCTGCCCGTGCCCCAGCTCCTTCATCAGGCGCGTGGGGGCGTTGCGGAAGCGCGCCGGGACCTCCAGGGTGCCGAACTGCTCCACGTCCTGTACGGCCTCTCCCATCGCCACGTACACCGCGTTGCTCTTCGGGGCGCAGGCCAGGTACACAACCGCCTCGGCAATGGCCAGCTCGCCCTCCGGGCTCCCCAGCCGGTCATAGGCCGCCCAGGCGTCCAGGGTGAGACTCAGTGCCCGCGGATCGGCAAGACCGATGTCTTCCACGGCCATCCGCACGACGCGCCGCGCGACATAGTGCGGGTCGCAGCCGCCATCCAGCATCCGCGCGAGCCAGTAGAGGGCACCGTCCGGATCGGTGCCGCGGACCGCCTTGTGCAGGGCCGAGATCTGGTCGTAGAACTGGTCGCCCCCCTTGTCGAACCGGCGGCGGCCACCGCTTGCTACCTCCTGGGCGATGGCGAGGGTCAGTTCGGTGCCGCGCGCCTCGACCAGCCCGGCCGCCAGCTCCAGCATGTTGAGGGCCCGCCGCGCATCCCCATCCGCGGCGCGCGCGATCAGCTCCAGCGCCTCGGGGGAGGCGTGCAGGTCTTCCGTTCCCAACCCGCGCTCGGCGTCGGTCAATGCCGAGTGCAACACTCCCACCAGATCCTCGACGCCCAGCGCCTTCAGCACATAGACCCGGGCGCGCGACAGCAGCGCGCTAATGACCTCAAAGCTGGGGTTCTCGGTGGTCGCGCCGATGAAGGTCAGCGTGCCGTCTTCCAGGTACGGCAGGAAGGTGTCCTGCTGCGCCTTGTTGAAACGGTGCACTTCATCCAGGAACAGCACCGTGGGACGAGCGGTCGCCGCGCGCTCCTGGCGCGCCTGTTCGACCGCGGCGCGGATGTCCTTGACGCCGGCCATGACAGCCGAGAGTGCCAGGAACCGCGCATCGGCGCGCCCGGCGATGAGCCTTGCCAGCGTGGTCTTGCCCGTGCCGGGCGGACCCCACAGCACCATCGAATGCAGCCGGCCGCCCTCGAGCGCCTGGCGCAACGGCTTGCCCCGCGCCAGCAGATGCGCCTGACCCACGAACTCATCCAGGTTGCGCGGCCGCATGCGATCGGCGAGCGGCCGCAGCGCCGTGTTGCTTGCGGCGCGCTCCGGCGTCACATCTGCGGTTTCCCGATCACATCCACGCCCTTCGGGGTCGTGAAGGAAACCTCGGCCACCGCCACCGGTGCATTGCGCTCCGAGCGGCTGAATACGAGGGTCGCGTTCTGACCGAGCTTGTCCTCGAGAATCATCTGCCGCAGCTCACCGCCGGCAAAGCCGAGCAGGGCCTGGCGGAAATCGGCATCACTGGCGCGCGGCTTCACGCGCACCCAGGACAGGCCCTCCTTCGCGCCCGCATCGCTGATGTCGAATGCGTTGCGGACCTCGGCGCCCCCGGACAGCAGCATCAGCGGCGTGGCCGACAGCGCCGCATCGACCGGCTTGACGGTCACCTGCTGCAGGTCCCGATCGTAGAACCACACATTGCGGCCATCCGCGATGAGCACCTGTCCGGAGTCGGCCGGCGCACTGCCGGTGGCGGTCGCATCGTGCGAGTCCCAGCGAAAGCGGCCCGGGCGCAGGACCAGCAGTTCACCGTTGGTCTTGTCCGTCTGGCGTCCCTGCGCGTCGGTGATCGACTGCGTGAACTGCGCCCGCAGCGATTTGAGACCGGAAAGCCAGGTGTCGAGCGCCGTGTGCAGCGGCTCATCCGCGTGCCCCACGGGCGCCATCAGGCCCAGCCCGAGCGCGCACAGCATGGAGAGCAGCGTCGTTCGGCGGCTCATGATCCGCCTCCGGCCGGCGGTGGCGTCAGCACCTCGCGGGCGCCGTTCGACTGCAGCGGACCCACGATGCCGGCGTTCTCCATGGCCTCGAGCAGCCGCGCGGCGCGGTTGTAGCCGATCTTCAGCCGCCGCTGAACATAGGAAATGGAGGGCTTGCGCTCCTGCGTCACGATCTTCACCGCCTCATCGTAGAGCGCGTCCGACTCGGAGTCGCCGCCGAGTGAGCCGCCCTCGCCGTCCTCATCCGGCATCCCCGGAATCGGCATCGAAGGTCCGGAGAGCACCTCCTCCACGTAGTTCGGCGGCGTCGCCGATTTCAGCGCCTCGACCACGCGATGGACTTCCTGGTCGGACACAAAGGCGCCGTGGCAGCGCGTGGGCATCGAGGTGCCCGAGGGCAGATACAGCATGTCGCCGTGTCCGAGCAGGGTCTCGGCTCCCATCTGATCGAGGATGGTGCGCGAGTCCACCTTGGCGGAGACCTGGAAGGCGATGCGGGTCGGGATGTTGGCCTTGATAAGACCGGTGATGACATCGACCGAGGGTCTTTGCGTCGCCAGGATCAGATGAATGCCCGAGGCGCGGGCCTTCTGCGCCAGTCGCGCGATGAGTTCTTCGACCTTCTTGCCGACGATCATCATCAGGTCGGCCAACTCATCGATGATCACGACGATGTAGGGCAGCGGCTCCAGGTGTGGGATCTTCGACTGGTCGATCGAGGGATCATTGGCGGCGCGCTGGATGAGCACCGGATCCAGGATGGGCTTGCCCTTGTCGTTCGCCTCGCGCACGTGCTTGTTGAAGCCGGCGATGTTGCGCACCCCGAGTGCCGACATCAGCTGGTAGCGGCGCTCCATTTCGGCGACCGACCAGCGCAGCGCGTTGGCCGCCTGCTTCATGTCGGTGACGACGGGTGCGAGCAGATGCGGAATGCCTTCGTAGACCGAGAGCTCCAGCATCTTCGGATCGATCATGATCAGGCGCACGTGTTCGGCGGTCGCCTTGTACAGCAGCGACAGCACCATGGCATTGATGCCCACGGATTTGCCCGAGCCGGTGGTGCCGGCGATCAGCAGATGCGGCATCTTGGCCAGATCCGCCACCATCGCCTGGCCGGAAATGTCCTTGCCCAGCGCCAGCGCCAGCGGCGAGGCGATGTCATCGTAGGCCTTGGAGCGGATGATCTCCCCCAGGGTCACGAGCTCGCGCTTCTCGTTCGCGATCTCGAGCCCCATGACCGACTTGCCCGGGATGACCTCCACGACGCGTACGCTCATGACCGAGAGCGCGCGGGCCAGATCCTTGGCAAGCGTCGTGATCTGGCTGGCCTTGACGCCCGGCGCCGGACGCAGCTCGAAGCGCGTCACTACCGGTCCTGGCTGTACCGCGACGACTTCAGCCTCAACACCAAAGTCGCGCAGCTTGATCTCCACCAGTCGCGACATCGCCTCCAGCGCCTCCGGCGCGTACAGCGGCTTGTGCGGTGGCGGATCATCCAACAGGCTCAGGGGCGGCAGCTCCCCGGGCTTGGCGGCGGCGAACAGCGGCACCTGCCGTTCCTTCTCGACGCGCTCGCTCTTCACCACGGCCGGCGGCGGCGCCTCGATGCGGGTGGGCTTGCGGGTCGCGGCCTTCTTCTGCTCGGTCTCGACGACGACCTTGCGGGCCTCGCGCCGGCCCCGGCCCTCGGCAGCCTCACGGCGCGAGGCGATGCGGGCGCGCAGCAGGGCGACGCCGCCCCAGGTCCAGCCACCCAGCCGGTCCATGACCGTCAGCCACGAGACTCCCAGCGACAGCGACGCGCCCGCCATCCAGGCGGCCAGCATCAACAGTGTGGCGCCGAGGAAATCCAGGCCCGACTTAAGCCCATTGCCCACCATGTCGCCGATGGCACCGCCCGCGCCGCCATCGTGATCGGGCATCCCGGCGCCGGACCAGTGAAGCGTCGCGAGGCCGCAGCTGGCCGCCAGCAGCAGCACGAAGCCGGCCGCGCGCACTGCCGTGTTCGCCCGCGAGCGCTGTTCCTTGCGACCGCTGCGGAACAGACTCCAGGTGACCAGGCCGAGCATGACCGGGAACAGGTAGGCCGGGCGCCCGAAGATGAAGAACAGCAGGTTGGCCGACCAGGCCCCCACCGGACCGATGCGGTTATGGATGGCGGTCGAGTCGGTCACCTGGGACCAGCCCGGATCGGTGGCGCTGTAGGTGCCTAAGGCCACCAGCAGCACCAGACCCACCACCCCCAGCGCAATGACCGCGCTTTCGCGCAGCCCGCGGCTGACGGCGGCTGAAAAACGCTGGGCTCCCCGGGCTTGCGCGGTCGACTCTGCCAACAGTGTATTCCTGAAGTGGTAAGTGGGGCGTAGGGGCTTGATTTTATGAGTCCTAGGACCCAAGCAACAAGCCGACGCTGCTAGTATCTGCGGGCATCCGCCAAAGGACGATTATACATGTCGACTACCCGCCACAGTCCCCTCATCATTCTGGGCTCCGGACCGGCCGGCTACAGCGCCGCGGTCTATGCCGCGCGGGCCAACCGTGCCCCGCTGCTGCTCACCGGCGTCGAACAGGGTGGCCAGCTGATGACCACCAGCGAGGTCGACAACTGGCCGGGGGATGTCGAGGGTCTGCAGGGCCCCGCGCTGATGGAACGCATGCGCCGGCACGCGGAACGCTTCGCCACCCAGATCGTCAATGACCACATCCACAAGGTGCATCTCACCGAGCGGCCGCTGCGGCTGCAGGGCGACTCGCATCAGTACACCTGCGACGCACTGATCATCGCCACCGGCGCCACCGCCAAGTACCTGGGCCTGCCCTCCGAGGAGCGTAACCGCGGTCGCGGGGTCTCCGCCTGTGCCACCTGCGATGGCTTCTTCTTCCGGGGCCAGCGGGTGGCGGTGGTCGGCGGCGGCAATACCGCCGTCGAGGAAGCGCTGTACCTGTCGCACATCACCGAGCACGTCACCCTCGTGCATCGGCGCGACAAGCTGCGCGCGGAGAAGATCATGCAGCAGCGGCTGTTCGCCCAGGAGCGCGCCGGCAAGATCTCGATCCTGTGGAACCACGCGGTCGAGGAGGTGTTGGATGATGGCCAGGGCGTCAGCGGCCTTAAGGTCCGCGGCACGCTGACCGAGGATCACAAGGTGCTCCCGGTGACCGGCGTCTTCATTGCCATCGGCCACTCGCCGAACACGCAGATCTTCGACGGCCAGCTGCACATGCACGACGGCTACATCAAGGTGCACGGCGGGTCCGAAGGCAACGCCACGGCCACCAGCGTTCCCGGGGTCTTCGCGGCCGGCGACGTGGCCGATCATGTGTACCGGCAGGCCATCACCTCGGCCGGTTCGGGATGCATGGCGGCGCTGGATGCAGACCGCTATCTTGAGAGCCACGGCACTCAGGCCTAGCTGAACCCACGGGACCATGCTCGCCCGCCAGCACACCAGTATCGATCAACTGGACCCACAAGCCTGGAACGCCCTGGCGGGCACCAACGTGCCCTTTCTGCGGCACGAGTTTCTCGCCGCCCTGGAACACACCGGCTGCGTCGGGCCCGGCACCGGCTGGACTCCCGCCTACGTCTCGCTGCACGATGCGAAGGGCCTGGCCGCCGCCGCGCCCACGTTCATCAAGACCCATTCCTACGGCGAATTCGTCTTTGATTTCTCCTGGGCCGAGGCGTACGCGCACTTTGGCCGCAGCTACTATCCGAAGCTCTCGGTATGCGTGCCCTTCACCCCGGCCACGGGAGCGCGGCTGCTGGTGCGTCCGGATCTGGACGGCCCGAAACTGCGCCAGCGACTGGCCCGGGCCATCGAGGACTTTGCCGCCGAGCGGCAGCTGTCCTCGGCCCACGCGCTGTTCTTTGATGAGCCGGGTCGCGAAGCCTTCGAACAGTCTGGCTGGCTGCTGCGACGGGACTGCCAGTTCCATTGGGTCAATCAGGACTTCAGCGACTTCGAGCAGTACCTGGCGACCTTCACGGCGGATAAGCGCAAGAAGGCGCGCCGCGAGCGGCGCCGGGTGCAGGAAGCCGGCATCCATTTCGAGACCCGCTATGGTCACGACATCAGCCGTGCCATGCTCGATACGGTGTACGCCTTTCACCGCGGGACCTTCCTGCGCCATGGTCATGAGCCGTATCTGTCGCGGGCGTTCTTTGCCGAGATCGCAACGACGCTCGGTGAATCCCTGATGTTCAAGATCGCGAAGATCAAGGACCAGCCGGTGGCCGCGGCGGTCTTCTTCTGGTGCCAGGAGGCCTTGTACGGCCGCTACTGGGGCGCCGCCGAGGAACATCACAGCCTGCACTTCGAGACCTGCTACCACCAGGGCATCGAGTTTTGCATCGAGCGCGGCATCCGCCGCTTCGAACCGGGGACCCAGGGTGAACACAAGGTCGCGCGGGGCTTCGCCCCCACCATCACCTGGTCGGCGCACCACATCGGCGACCGACGTTTCCGCGCGGCCGTGCGGGACTACCTGGTGCGCGAGGGGGCGGCGGTGGACGCCTACGCCACACAGGTGAGCGAACACGTGCCGTTCCGCCGCGAGCCATGAAAAGCATCACCTGGCTGTCGCCGACGGATCCCCCGGACCGCTTCCCGCCCACCGAGCGGGCCCTGGATGACCCGGCGGGACTGCTGGCGGCCGGCGGGGATCTGTCCACCGGGCGGCTGCTGGCCGCCTACCAGCGTGGGATCTTCCCCTGGTACTCGGAAGGCCAGCCGGTGCTGTGGTGGTCACCGGATCCGCGCGCCGTGCTCATCCCGGAGGAGTTTCGGCTCACCCGCAGCCTGGCAAAGACCCTGCGTAATCGGGGCTTTACGCTCACCATTGATGGCAATTTCCAAGGTGTGATCGACGGCTGTGCGGCCCCCCGCGCGCGCAGTCCCGGCACCTGGCTGCTGCCGGAAATGCGGGCCGCCTACCTGGAACTGCACCTGCTGGGGCACGCCCACAGCTTTGAGACCCGACTTAACGATGCGCTGGTGGGCGGCCTGTACGGCATCCGCCTCGGAAACGTGTTCTTCGGCGAATCGATGTTCAGTCTCGAACGCGACGCATCCAAGGCTGCCGTGGCCCATCTGGTGGACTATTGCCGCTCCTCCGGCGTCGTCGTCATTGACTGCCAGTTACCCTCGCAGCACCTGCAAAGCCTGGGAAGCCGGCTGATCTCCCGGACGCAGTTTCAGGGTCTGTTGCGCGAGCACATTGCAATGGCGCCGGAGCTTGTGCAATATCCGCGCCCTAATGTCTAAAGAAGATGCGATTCAGATGGAGGGTGAGGTCGCCGAGACTTTGCCCAATACCACCTTCCGTGTGAAGCTCAAGAACGGTCACATCGTGACCGCTCACATTTCGGGCAAAATGCGCAAGAACTACATCCGCATCCTCACCGGGGATGCGGTCACGGTGGAGATGACCCCGTACGACCTGTCCAAGGGTCGCATCATCTACCGCGGCCGCTAGGCCACCCGGCGCACCGTGCGCTGGCCGGTTTTCAGGCCGGCACCACCTGCTGCGAAGGTTGAATGTCGAGGGACAGTTTTGACTCGTCATCGGCCACGGTAACGCGCACGTTACCCCCGCCCACCAGCCGTCCGAACAGCAGTTCCTCGGCCAGCGGCCGCTTGATGTACTCCTGGATGACGCGTGCCATCGGGCGGGCGCCCATCTTCGGATCGTAGCCCTTGATGGCGACCCAGCGGCGCGCGGCGTCGTCGAGGGTCAGCTGCACGCCCTTCTGCTCCAGCTGTGCCTCCACTTCGACGATGAGCTTGTCCACGACCCGCTCGATGGTCGTGGTATCCAGCGGCGCGAACTGGATGATCGCGTCGATGCGATTGCGGAACTCGGGCGAGAACAGCCGCTTCACCGCTTCCATGCCGTCGCTGGCGTGGTCCACATGCGTGAAACCGATCGAGGGGCGATTCATCTCGTGCGCGCCGGCGTTGGTGGTCATGACGATGATCACGTGGCGGAAGTCCGCCTTTCTGCCGTTGTTGTCGGTCAGGGTGCCATGGTCCATGACCTGCAGCAGCAGGTTGAAGACATCCGGGTGGGCCTTCTCGATTTCATCCAGCAGCAGCACGCAGTGCGGATGCTTGGCGATGGACTCCGTGAGCAGACCACCCTGGTCAAAGCCGACATAGCCCGGCGGTGCGCCGATCAGGCGCGAAACCGTGTGCCGCTCCATGTATTCGGACATGTCGAAGCGGATGAACTCGATGCCCATGGCGATGGCGAGCTGGCGGGTGACCTCGGTCTTGCCGACGCCGGTGGGACCTGAGAACAGGAAACTGCCGACCGGCTTGCGCTGGTCGCCGAGTCCGGAACGGGCCATCTTGATGGAGGACGCCAGTGCCTCAATGGCCTTGTCCTGGCCGAAGATCACGAGCTTCAGGTTGCGCTCGAGCGTCTTGAGGACCTCGCGGTCCGAGGAGGAGACGCTCTTGGCCGGAATGCGGGCCATGCGCGCGATCACCTCCTCGATGTGACGCACCTCGACGGTCGGTTCGCGCTCGGCGATGGGCTTCAGGCGCTGCCGCGCGCCGGCCTCATCGACGACATCGATGGCCTTGTCGGGCATGTGCCGCTCGTTGATGTGCCGGGCAGCCAGTTCCGCGGCGGCAACGATCGCGTCATCCGCGTACTTGATGGAGTGGTGCTCCTCGAAGCGCGGCTTCAGGCCCTGCAGGATCTCGATGGTCTCGGAAACGGAAGGCTCGACCACGTCGATCTTCTGGAAGCGACGCGCCAGCGCATGGTCCTTTTCGAAAATGCCGCGATATTCCTGGTAGGTCGTGGAGCCGATGCAGCGCAGCTCACCGTTGGTCAGCACCGGCTTGATGAGGTTGGATGCGTCCATGACACCGCCGGAGGCGGCGCCGGCACCGATCACCGTGTGGATCTCGTCGATGAACAGGATGGCCCCCGGGATCTTCTTCAACTCCGTGATCACGCCCTTCAGGCGCTTCTCGAAGTCTCCCCGGTACTTGGTGCCTGCGATCAGTGAACCCATGTCCAGCGAATAAATGGTGCAGTCGGAGAGCACCTCGGGAACCTTGCCCTCGACGATCAGCCGCGCCAGGCCTTCGGCGATGGCGGTCTTGCCCACGCCGGCCTCACCGACGTACAGCGGATTGTTCTTGCGGCGCCGGCACAGGATCTCGATGGTGCGCTCGACCTCGAGCTTGCGGCCGATCAGAGGATCAATGCGCCCTTCCTGCGCCATGCGGTTGAGGTTCGCCGCGTACTTCTCCAGGGCGCTGCCGCCGCCGTCGGCGTCGCGGTCACCTTCTGCGGAAGCACCCTCTTCCTTGTCCGTCTTTTCCTCGGCGATCTTCGAGAGCCCGTGGGAGATGTAGTTGACGACATCCAGGCGCGAGATGTTCTGCCGGTTCAGCAGGTACACCGCATGGCTCTGCTTTTCGCTGAAGATCGCGACCAGCACGTTGCCGACGCCCACTTCCTTCTTGCCGCTGGACTGGACGTGGAACACCGCGCGCTGCAGTACGCGCTGGAAGCCCAGCGTCGGCTGCACTTCGTTGTCCTCGGCCTCGTCGAGCTTGGGAGTGGACTGCTCCAGGTGCTCCTTGAGGTCCTGCTTCAATTTGGCCAGATCAGCGCCGCAGGCCTTGAGGACCTCGCGCACCTTCGGGGTATCCAGTATCGCCAGCAGCAGGTGCTCGACGGTCAGATATTCATGCCGCGCCTCGCGTGCCTGGTGGAACGCGTCATTCAGACAGTATTCAAGCTCATTGGACAGCACTTTGATTCCTTAAGCCTCTTCCAGTGTGCACATCAGGGGATGCTGATGGTCCCGCGCATAGCCTGTCACCTGGGCCACCTTAGTTTCTGCGATCTCGAAGGTAAAGACCCCGCAGACGCCCTTACCCTTGGTATGCACCTCCAGCATGATCCTTGTCGCCGCCGGCCGGTTCAGGCTGAAGAACTTTTCGAGCACATCGACGACAAATTCCATCGGGGTGTAATCATCATTGAGTAAGACCACCTGGTAGAGAGGAGGTTGCTTGACCTTGGGTCGCGCCTCTTCGACGACGACACCGCCATCCTGGCGGGCGGGAAACGGATCCGACATGGTCTCTTTATATGGTTCCCAATTGGCCAGCACAAGGGCTCAATAGTGTCTGCAAACGGCCACAGTGAAACCGATTGGAAAACAATTGCTTGAGAGCAAAAGCGAAGCCCCATTATGATTGCAGGACCTGCCACAATGGCACACGGGACCGCCGCCGCACCCGCTGTGGCCCTAAAGCCTGAGGGGCGAGTTCGATTATGAGCACTGTTTCGTGGCTCGAGGGCGCCGGATTGCCCGCATCGCGCACCGAGGTGGTCGCGCGCGCGCCGCAGCTGTCCGTGTGGGTCCTGGCTGCGGCCCTGGGCGTCCAGGCGGCGGTTATCGTCACCCACCTCGCCGGTGGCGGCCTCCGGCCCGCCTCCGGCGACCATGCCGTGGCGCAGCTTGCCAGCCACCCGCCGCCGGACCTGTCGGTGCTCACCGGGGGCCACCTGTTCGGTACGGCACCGCCCCCCCCGCCGGTGGACGACGCCAACGCGCCGCCGACCAACATGCCGCTGGTCCTGACGGGCATCATCGCCGCGGGTAACCCGAAGGAGGGCCTGGCCATCATCGGCACCTCGGCCACCAATGCCAAGATCTATCCCGTCGGGGATCGCGTACCCGGCAATGCGCGGGTCCATGCTGTGTATGTCGACCGCGTCCTGCTGGAGCGCAATGGCGCCATCGAGGCGCTGATGCTGCCCCACAAGTTCAGCGCCGGTTCGGCCCCGCCCACCGCCGCCATGGGCCCCTCGCCCATGGATCGCATGCAACGCGCACTGTCCAACGAACCGGGACTGATTTCCGATGTCCTACGGCCGCAACCGGTGTTCGCGGATGGCAAATTGCACGGCTATCGGGTGTATCCAGGTCGCGACGCCCGCGCGTTCGCGGCGCTTGGGCTGCGCAATGGGGACCTGGTTCTGGCCATCAACGGCACGGCACTGGATGATCCCACGCGCGGCAACGACATTTTCAGCAGCCTGAGCAATTCGGATCAGGCACGCGTCACGGTAATGCGCAACGGACAGCAGCAGGATATCACTCTGAACATGGCGCAGGTCGCCAACCAGGCCGAGCAGATGAGCAATGGCAGCACCGATCAGGCAGCAGGCACCGGGGCGACGGACCCGAATGCCGCATCGTCGCCGCGGGACCGCTAGTCACCAGTGCGACGGCTCAAGCTCCAAGGAACATCTTCGATGACATCGACTCACTCGGTTACCTCAGTTCTGGCGCGGGTTGTGGCCAGCTCCCTGGCGAGCAGCGCGTTCCTGATGGTGGCCTCCGCTCCCGTGCTCAGCCCGGGCGTGGCCTTGGCGCAGACAGCCGCTACCGTCCCGAATGGTGCGCCACGCGCAGCGCGGGGCAGCGCCCCGGCGAGCGGTCCGAACACTGGCGATGAGGCCCGCATCACCCTGAACTTCAAGGATGCCGATCTCGGGCAGATTGCCGAAGCGGTGGCGATGGCCACCCACAAGACCTTCATCATCGATCCGCGGGTACGGGCGCAGGTGACGATGCTGTCATCCACGCCGGTCACCCCCGCCACGTTCTATCAGATCTTTCAGTCCATCCTGCAGGTGCACGGCGCCATCGCGGTGCCGGGCGCGGGCGGCTCCATCAAGATCGTCCCGGACGCCAACCAGCGCTTCTATCCCGGCGCGGATGACCTGCCCGAGCACATCAACGGCGGTTCGGATGAGACCATCACGCAGGTGATCCCGGTCAAGAACGTGAGTGCGAACCAGCTGGTCACGGTGTTGCGGCCGCTGGTTCCGACCACTGCGCAGATCAATGCGCTGAACCAGGCCAACATGATCCTGATCACCGACCACGAATCCAACGTGAACCGGATCATGAAGATCATCGCGCGCATCGACCAGGTCGGCGACACCGACGTCGAAGTGATTCCGATGCAGAATGCCTCGGCGACCGAAGTGGTCCGCGTGTTGACGGGCCTCTACCAGAACCAGGCGCAGCAGGACCCGGGTGCCCAGCAGTTGAAGCTGGTCGCGGATGAGCGCTCCAACAGCGTGCTCATCAGCGGCGATCCGGCGGCACGGCTGCGCGTGAAGGCGCTGATCGCGCACCTGGATACGCCGCAGCAGGGCGGCGGTGATACGCGGGTGCGCTATCTGCGCTACGCGGATGCCGAAAAACTGGCACCGAAACTCAAGGAGCAGCTCTCAGGCGTGGCACAGGCAGCCTCCGGCGCGGGCGCCGCCGCCGGCGGCACGACGCCCACCGCTCAGGAGAGCAAGAACTCCCAGGTCTGGGCGGATACCACCAATAACGCGCTGGTCATCACCGCCCCGCCGAAAGTGATGCGTCAGATCAACGAAATCATCGACAAGCTCGACATCCCGCGCGCGCAGGTGCTGGTCGAGGCCATCATCGTGGATGTCGATATCAGCAAATCCGCGGATCTGGGTGTCAACTGGGCAACCTGGGAGGAAAACAACGGCCAGATCCTCCCCGGCGCCACCTTCCTGAGCCCCGTTGGCGGCGCGAGCCTGGTGGACCTCGCCAGCGCCATCACCTCCAACGGCAGCAACATCAACTCCTCACTGGAGACGGGCGCAACAGTCGCGATCGGCCGCGTCGCCAAGAATGGCCTGAGCTTCGCGGCCATGCTGCGGGCGCTGCGCAGTGATTCGGACACCAACATCGTCGCCACGCCCGAAGCACTGACCATGGACCACCAGGAGGCCACGGTGAAGGTGGTCGAGGAAGTCCCGTTCGTCACCGGCCAGTACACCAGCAGCAGCACCGTGACCAACGGCTCCGTGACCCCCTTCCAGACCATTCAGCAGATCGAGGTCGGCACGATCCTGAAGATCACGCCCCAGATCAACGAGGGCAATGCCATCGTCCTCAAGATCGACGTTGAAAGCTCGAGCGTGATCGCAACCCCCAGCGGGGCCTCGGGGATCACGACCAGCAAACGTGAGGTCACCACCAACGTGCTGATCGAGGACGGCGGCATCGTCGTGCTCGGCGGTCTCATCAGCAACGAATATGACCGCACCAAGAGCCAGGTTCCCTTTCTCGGGAGCATTCCGATCCTGGGCGAGCTGTTCAAGGAACGCACCGCCAGCCAGACCAAGACCAATCTGATGATTTTCCTGCGGCCGCAGATTCTGCACGATGCCACCCAGACGGCCATCGAGACCAACTCCAAGTACAACTTCATGCGCGAGGAGCAGCGTCAGGTCGGCGCCGACGACCACCTCTCCCTGCCGCTGCTGCCGGGAGTGAAGTCCCCGGTGCTGCCGCCGATGCCGCCGCCGCCACCGGCAGGCTCGACGCCTTCAGCGCCCATCACCGAGCGCGAACGCGACCAGGCCGCCAAAGAGGCGCAGCGCGAGAGCGATGCGGCAGACTCTTCCGCACCGCAGGGGCAGAAGTGAGCGCCCCCGCCCCAGCTGCCGCACCGCCGGCCGTGGACAAGCGGATCTCCTTCGCGTTCGCAAAGCGCCACGGTGTCCTGATCGGCGAGATCGCCGATGGCGTCGCGCGCTGTACGGTTCGCGGTGTCGCATCCCCGCTGGCGGTGGCTGAGGTACGGCGCTACCTGCGCCTGCCGCTCAAGATCGAACGGGTGGACGAGGCGACCTTCGATGCGATGTTGCGGCAGGCCTACGAGACGGGTGCCAGCAATGCCATGGATGCGGTGGGCGGCTTCGAAGGCAATGAAGATCTGACGCAACTGGCGCAGGTATTGCCCGAACAGGCGGACCTGCTGGAAGCGGACGATGACGCGCCCATCATCCGGCTCATCAATGCGGTGCTGACCCAGGCGGTGAAGGAAAACGCCTCGGACATCCATATCGAGCCGTTCGAGAACCGGCTGGTGGTGCGCTTCCGTGTCGATGGCGTGCTGCGCGAGGTGCTGCAGTCCAAGCGCGCCGTCGCGCCGCTGGTGGTCTCGCGCATCAAGGTGATGTCGAAGCTCGATATCGCCGAAAAGCGCCTGCCCCAGGACGGCCGCATCGGACTGCGAATTGCCGGGCGCGCCGTGGACGTGCGGGTGTCGACCATCCCCAGCGGTCACGGCGAACGCGTCGTGCTGCGTATCCTGGACAAACAGGCCGGGCGCCTGGAGCTGAGCGCACTGGGCATGGACCCGACCACCGGGCAGCTCATCGATGAACTCATCCACAAGCCGCATGGCATCCTGCTGGTGACCGGGCCCACCGGCTCCGGCAAGACCACGACACTGTATGCGGCGCTGGAGCGTCTGAACGACAACTCCCGCAACATCATGACGGTCGAGGACCCCATCGAGTACTACATTGATGGCATCGGCCAGACCCAGGTCAACACCAAGGTGGAGATGACCTTCGCACGCGGCCTGCGCGCCATCCTGCGCCAGGATCCGGACGTGGTAATGATCGGGGAAATCCGCGACCTTGAAACCGCGCAGATCGCCGTTCAGGCCAGTCTCACCGGCCACCTGGTGCTCTCCACCTTGCACACCAACACCGCCGTGGGCGCAGTGACGCGGCTGCGGGACATGGGCATCGAGCCGTTCCTGCTGTCCTCCAGTCTCATCGGCGTCGTCGCCCAGCGGCTGGTCCGCGTGCTCAACCCGGAAAACCGGCAGGCCTTCAAGGCCGGTGACTACGAACGGCGATTGTTGAACCTGAAGCCCGACGCACCCTCCCCAACCCTGTACCGGCCCGGTCCCGGACACAACGGCTACCGCGGGCGCAGCGGCGTCTACGAGCTGGTGATGGTCGATGACCAGATGCGGACCATGATTCACGACGGCGCGGCCGAACAGGATCTGGAGCGCCATGCCCGCACCCTGACCTCCTCCATCCGGGATGATGGTCGCGCGCGGGTCCTGCGCGGCGAGACGACCCTTGAGGAAATCCTGCGCGTGACGCGCGAGGACTAAGCGCAACGATGGGCGCCTTCCAGTACACGGCGGTTGATACCGGAGGTCGCGAGAGCAGCGGCATCCTCGAGGGCGATACCCCGAAGCATGTACGCCAGCTGCTGCGGGAGCGGCAGCTGCTGCCCGTGACGGTGACTGCCGTGCACGAGCAGGAGAAGTCCCAGCGGCGCAGTTTTTCCCTCGCGCGGCGGGTCTCGGCCACCGACCTGGCGCTGTTCACGCGCCAGCTTGCGACGCTGGTGAAGGCCGGCCTGCCGCTGGAGGAATCGCTGCTCGCGGTGTCCCAGCAGACCGAGCGGGAGCGCGTGCAAAGCATCGTGCTCGGGGTGCGCGCCAAGGTGATGGAAGGCCACACCCTCGCCGATGGCTTCGCCGATTTTCCCCGTGTCTTTCCGGAAATCTACCGCGCCACGGTATCGGCCGGCGAACAGGCCGGCCATCTGGACACGGTGCTGGAGCGGTTGGCGGACTACACCGAGAGCCGCGAGGAGATGCGGCAGAAAGTCATGGGCGCCATGTTGTATCCGATCGCGCTCACGGTGATGTGCGTGATGATCGTGGCCGGCCTCATGGTCTACGTGGTGCCCAAGGTCGTGAACGTGTTCACCGCCAGCCACGCGCAGCTGCCGATCATGACGCGCCTGCTGATCAGCGTCAGCGATTTTCTGCGGCTGCGGGGCATCTACATCCTGATCATCGCCGTGGTCGGTTATTTCCTGGTGGCGCGCTGGCTCGCCAAACCCCTTCCGAAGCGCCGCTTCCACTTAGCCCAGCTGCGCGTGCCGCTGATGGGCAAACTGGTGCGCGGCTTCAACACCGCGCGCTTCACCCGCACGCTGAGCATCCTCACCGGCGCCACGGTACCGGTGCTTGATGCGCTGCGGATCGCCGGGGAGGTCATCACCAACCTGCCCATGCGGGATGCCGTCGCCGAGGCGTCCCTGCGGGTGCGCGAAGGCGCCTCGATCGGCCGCTCGCTGGCGATCAGCAAGCTGTTCCCGCCCATGACCATCCACCTGATCCAAAGCGGTGAATCCAGCGGCGAATTGGAGAACATGCTCGAACGGGCGGCCATCAGCCAGGAACGCGAGCTCGACGGACTGCTGACGGCAATAGTCGGGCTGCTGGGTCCCGGCCTCATCGTGCTCATGGGGCTGTTCGTGATGGGCATCGTTTTTGCAATGCTGCTGCCCATATTCCAGATGAATCAGCTGATCCGGTAGACTTCCTACAGCGACTCACTGCATGGTTGACAGGCCATGAGCGAAAAAGCCGAATCCGAAGAGTTTGAAGGCGAGGAAATCGACGAGCCGGCGGCCGAGGAAGCCGATGTCGACCTTGATCAGGTGACCAAGGACCTGGACCTTGCCAAGAAGCGCGCCCAGAAAAGCGGCGAGCCGCCGTGGCGCCGGTTGGAACGCCTGCGCGAAGACAAGCTCACTGCCGAGCTCACCAGCGACTTCGACGACTACGATATCGGGGACGGCAGCGGCAAGGGGCGGCGCAAATCCCGGAACTGAACCCTTTTGCAGGTCAACGTGTCTTAATTTAGACCGTTGAATCAACGATGTCGGCGGCAAAGTTCGATGCGCCTCGACATGATCTGTAACAGGGGCTCCGCCATGCCTGACATAATCCCGACCCCCCGCCGCCGGGCCCTGCTGCCGGCTGTGGCTGCACTACTGGGGTGCGCGCTGCTCGCCGGCTGCGAATCGGCCACCAATGTCGCAGCGACGGGCAATACCGCCGCACAGTTCACGCACGTCTTTCTGACCATCAACCAGATCTGGTTCAACACCAGCGCCTCGGCCGTCTCCAGCGACTCGACCTGGGTGAAATTTCCGCTGCCCACGCCACAAACGATTGACCTCGTGACGCTCAACAACGGCACGCTGAGCCAGATCGCCACGCAACTTAAACTCACCGCCGGCACCTACGCGCAGGTCATGGTCATTCTCGCGGACTCGACCGACGCGCTGTCCACTTCCGCGCAGAGCGCCGGTGCCGCCACCAACGATGAAGTCGACTACTTCGACACCTCGGACGTGTCGCACACCGTACCGCTCGCCGTGCTCAATGCCGCACAGGGCATCAACATCGGCACCAGTCTCACGGTCGCGGCCTCCTCCTCGACCTCGATCGGCGGCACCGCGACCTCATCGGCGGCCACCAGCAGCACGACGACCTCGAGCACCGGCCTGGCGGCCACCACCTCGGCGATAGTCGATTTCGACGCCACGCGCGATCTGGTGCCGATTTCCTTAAGCGGACAACCCGCGTTCGTCCTCAACCCACATCCCCACAGCTACAACGTCGCCAACTCCGGCACGATCCAGGGCTCCGTATCACTCACGGGCGTCTCGACCCTCACCGCTGCCGGCTATCCGGACGTGCAGGTCTCGGCCGAGGCACTCAGCAGCGACGGCACCCGCCATGTCATCATCAAGACGAGCCGCGTCGGCAGCGATGGCACGTTCGTCCTGTATCCGCTGGCCACGGCCTCGGGCGCACCGAGCAGCTACGATCTGGTGATTCACGGGCCTTCCATCCAGACCGTGATCGTCAAGGCCGTCCCGGTGACCGACTCGGCGCCGGGCAGCGCCGCGGCACTGCTGAACACGCTGACGCTGAGCCCCGCCACGCCCTTCCTGGTCAATCTCAGCACCAGCGCCCCCGCCGCGCCGAGCAGTTCACTGGTGGGGTTCTACCAGACGCTGCCGCTGTCCTCAGAAGTACCCTACCTGGTGGAAGTGCGCGCCGTGGATCCCACCAGTGGCCTCTTCGCCAGTGACCAGAATCTCTCGGGCGGTTCCCTGCAGTACGGCACGTACAGCTCCGGGACGATTTCACTGACCGCCGTGAATCCGAGTCAGGGTGCCGCGACCTACGCCGTGGGCGCCATCAATCCGGCCTACGGGACGGCGACCCTGGGTACGACGGTCACGGCCCCCGCCAATCCGGCGACGACCGTATCATTTACGCTGAACGCGCCGCCGGTTCCCCCCGGCAGTGTCGCCAACGCCATTCAGGGCACGATCAGCGTCGGTACCTCGGCCTACGACACAGCCGAGCTCTTTGTGACCAACAACGGCGCGCTGGTGGCGGCGGCGTCCCTGACCGGGTATCTGGGCGGTTCGCAAGGCACGCTCTCACTCAATGCCATCGCCCCCGGCGGCAGCGCGGATACGACCTATGCCCCCGGCGTCTACTACGCCGAGGTGTGGGCCTGGAACTCCACCAACCCCACCGCCACCCTCACCCGGATTCCCTACGGCAGCACCATCGACATGAGTGCCGGGAACGCCACGGGCGTGGCGCTGAGCATCAATTAAGTAGCCGTAACCAAGGTCCCCTCGCCCCCACCCCGCCGCGTTGTTAAGGGGTAAGGGTTCAAACACGGAGGGCCCGGATCATGAAGACGCTCATCGCTGCGATGATTGTTGCCTCGGCCGGCCTCCTGGGCGGCTGTGTGGCCGTCCCGACCCGCCACGGCCTGGTGGTGGCCCCGCTAGTGCCGGTGGTGGGAGTCGGCGTGGGGTATGGCTACGGCTATGGATACGGCCCCTACTATCGTGCGTATCACTGAGGACTGCCGCGCGACTGTCACGTGACAGTCATATGACCACCCTAGCCTTGTGCTCCGCCGCCCAATTGGATTACGGGGAGCTCACGTGCTGGCAAGCCTTGGCATCGACCTACCTTCCGCCATTCTTCTCGGCCTCGCACTGGCGCTGGCGCTGAGTTTCGAGTTCGTGAATGGCTTCCATGACACCGCCAATGCGGTCGCCACGGTCATCTACACGCGCGCGCTGAAACCCAACTACGCCGTGGTGTGGTCCGGAACCTGGAACCTCATCGGCGTGCTGCTGTCCTCCGGCGCGGTTGCCTTCAGCATCGTGTCGCTGCTGCCCGTGGAGCTGGTGATCAACGTCGGCTCCGGCGCCGGCTTCGCGATGGTGTTCGCGCTGCTGCTCTCGGCGATCATCTGGAACCTGGGGACCTGGTATCTGGGCCTGCCCGCCTCCAGCTCGCACACGCTGATCGGGTCCATCGTCGGCGTCGGCCTGATGAACTCCCTGATCAGCCCCAACGAAGCCTTCGGTGAAGGCGTCAACTGGAGCAAGGTGCAGGACACGTTGAAGGCGCTCGTGGTGTCGCCCATCATGGGCTTCCTGCTGGCCGGCCTGCTGCTGCTCATCATGCGGGTGGTTCTGGCCAAGCGCGTCGAGTTGTTCAAGGCGCCCGAGCCCGGATCGACACCGCCGCTGTGGGTACGGGGGCTGCTGATCCTCACCTGCACCGGTGTGTCCTACGCGCACGGCTCCAATGATGGCCAGAAGGGCATGGGCCTGATGGTGCTGATCCTGGTCGGCGTGGTGCCCGCCTCTTTCGCGCTGGACCTTGCGACCTCGCCCGCGGCGCTGACGCAGCTGAATGGTTCGGCCACGCAGATCGCGATGCAGCTGCATGAGATCGTTCCGGCCACGACCACCCTGCCATCCTCGGATGCGGCGCATCGTTCGCTGACCAGCTTCCTGCGCACCAGCAAGCCGGCAACCGATACGCTGCCGGCGCTGACCGAAGCGAACGACGCGGTGGTCGCGCGCCTGCGCGGTGTGTCCGACCTGCACGGTGTCCCGGGTGCCGAGCGTACGGCGCTGCGCCTGGACGTGTACCTGGTGGCCGAGTCCCTCGCGCGCCTGGCGAAAATCAAGCAGGTGCCGGCGGGGCTCGACGCTGCCGCGGCCGACAAGTATCAGAAATCGCTGAAGAGCCTCACCAACTTCATCCCCACCTGGATCAAGATCGCGGTGGCACTGGCACTGGGTCTGGGCACGATGGTGGGCTGGAAGCGCATCGTGGTGACCGTGGGCGAGAAGATCGGCAAGGCGCATCTGACCTATGCACAGGGCGCCGCCGCGGAGCTGGTCGCCTGGGGCACGATCGAAGCGGCCGACATGCTGGGCCTGCCGGTCAGTACCACCCATATCCTGTCATCGGGCATCGCCGGCACGATGGTGGCCAACCGCTCGGGCATCCAGGGTGGCACCGTGCGCAACATCATCCTGGCGTGGGTGCTGACATTGCCGGTGTGCGTGCTGCTGGGCGCGGCGACCTTTGGCGCGGGACTGTATGTGGTGTTCCACATGCTCGGCGTACATTGAGGGCCAGGCTTCAGTGAAAATCCCGTGAGGTGACGTTGAGCCTGCCGGTAAGCGCCGTGCGATCGATGAGGCGGCGCGCCACCAGGTGCAGCACTTCACCCTCACGCTGCAGCGTGCCCTGCACCTCCAGCAGGGCCGCCTCCACCAGCGGGCGACGGAAGCGCTCCGCGATGCTCTTCCAGATGACCAGGTTGACCTGACCGGTCTCATCCTCGAGCGTCACGAAGGTCACGCCGCTGGCACTGCCGGGCCGCTGGCGCACGAGTACCAGGCCGGCGGTGCGTGCCCACTGCCCATGGGGCATCTGGGCCAGATCCGCCATGCACTGCAGTCCCTCCCCCTGCAGCCGCTCGCGCAGCAGCGCCACCGGGTGGCGGCCCAGCGTCAGGCCCACGGCGGCCAGGTCCGCCACGATGCTCTGGGTTTCACTCGGCATCCCCAGCAGGGGCCGTGCCTCGCTCACCTGCATCGGCGCCGGATCGGCGGCGCCAAGCGGCAGCGCCGGTTCGAACCCCGCGACTTCCCAAAAGGCCAGATGCCGGTTGCCGCTCAAGGGCGCCAGCGCACCCGCGGCGGCCAGGGCCTCCAGATCCCGGCGTGCAAGCTGAGCACGCTGTGCCAGATCGGCCACGCTGCTGAAGCGCTGCGTCGCCCGGGCGGCCGTCAGGCGCTGCGCACCTTGCTCGGAGAGTGAACGCACCAGCCGCAGGCCCAGCCGCAGCACCGGCTGCGCGGCCGGATCAGCGCCGGGGGCACCGGGTGCGACCATCGGTTCCAGGGTGCAGTCCCAATGACTGTGTACCGCGCTCACCGGCCGTACTTCCACTCCATGCCGCCGTGCATCCTGGACCAGCTGCGCCGGTGCGTAGAACCCCATGGGCTGACTGTTCAGCAGCGCACAGGTGAAGGCCGCCGGTTCGTAGTACTTGAGCCATGCCGAGTCATACACCAACAGCGCAAAACTCGCGGCGTGTGAATTGTGAACAATCAGATTGTTCGCCAGAAAATTATGGTCGCCGTCAATCTGCAGGTCGTATGTGGGTTGAGGCCCGCACTCCTGGATTTCAACCACCTTGTCCCAGTAAATATCCGAGTTCACAAGATCCAGCACTGGCAAAGAACGTGCAGCAGCGATGTAGTCGCCCGTGCGCAAATCTCCGAGGATTCGCCATCCTGTCAGAGACAGGAACGGATGTTCCGCTGTTGCGGTAATTGTATGCCCAAGCGCCGTACGCAAACGCCATACGGGTTTCACCCCCACGGGCACAACAGCGACAACCTTGCGTTTTCGCAAGCGCAGATTGTCGTCACAGGCCAGCGTATTTCGGAAAGGAATCTTGCCGGAAATTATTTCTTGAATGGCCCGCCATCGACCTGTATCTGCATCGATGACCCTCGTCTCACCGACAACGCATTCCGGAAAGCCGTACTCGCCGAAGCCCTCGATCTGTCGGCAGATGCGTTCGGCGAATTCCAGGGGATAGGAATTCCTGACCAGCCCGGAGGCCAGCCGGTCCTTGAAGCGATGCAGGTCCCCCTTGCGCTCCCACGAACCCATGGCGCGCCGCAGGTTATCGGCCTCACCGGCCGAGAAGCCGGCGGCATGCATGGCCAGCTGCATGACCTGTTCCTGGAAGATGGGGACACCCAAGGTGCGCTCGAGCGCCTGCTGTGCACCGGGGCCGGGGTATTCGACGGCATCCAGGCCAGCGCGCCGCCGCAGATAGGGATGCACCATGTCGCCCTGGATCGGTCCGGGGCGCACCAGCGCCACTTCGATGACCAGGTCGTAGAATTTGGCCGGTTTCAGACGCGGCAGCATCGACATCTGCGCCCGCGACTCGATCTGGAAGACGCCGATGGTGTCGGCCCGCGACATCATGGCGTAGACCGCCGGATCCTCCAGCGGCAGATGACCCAGCGTCCAGCTGGTACCGCGCCAGCCATTGACCAAGGCCAGGCAACGGCGCAGTGCACTCAGCATCCCCAGGCCCAGCACGTCCACCTTCAGCAGTCCCAGGTCGTTGAGGTCGTCCTTGTTCCACTGCACCACGGTGCGCTCCGGCATCGAGGCATTCTCCACCGGCACCAGGTCCGAGAGCACCGTCGCGGCGATCACGAATCCACCCACGTGCTGCGACAGGTGGCGCGGAAAGCCGATGAGTTCACCCGTCAGGGCGAGGATCTGCCGCAGCAGCGGCTCATCCGGATCAAATCCGGCCTCCCGCAGATGCCCCGCCGGTACCTTCGCATCCCACCACTGCACCACCCGCGCCAGCGCCCGCGCGCGCTCGGGTGAAAAACCAAACACGCGCGCCAGATCGTGCAGGGCGCTGCGGCCGCGATAGCTGATGACCGTGGCCGCCAGTGCCGCCCGCTCGCGACCGTACTTGCGGTACAGGTACTGGATCACCTCCTCGCGCCGGTCGTGCTCGAAGTCGATATCGATGTCCGGCGGCTCGGCACGTTCACGGGATATGAACCGCTCCATCAGCATGGAGTCCAGGCGCTCGCCGATGGCGGTGATCCGCAGGCAGTAGCACACCAGTGAGTTGGCCGCCGAACCGCGGCCCTGCGCCAGGATCCCTTCCTTGTTCGCGTAGGCGACGATGTCATACACCGTCAGGAAATAGGCCTCATAGCCCAGCTCCGCGATGAGCCTGAGTTCACGCTCGATGATCTCCCGGGCCGGGGCCGGCACCCCGCCCGGCCAGCGAAAGCAGATGCCCTGCTCGACGAGCTTGCGCAGCCAGCTCGCAGGTGTCTCCCCCTCCGGCACCAGCTCGCGCGGATATTCATAGCGCAGCTCGGAGAGGCTGAAGGTGCAGCGCTGCGCAATCTGCAGCGTCTGGGCGAGCAGCTGCGGTGGATACAGGCGCGCGAGCCGGCTGCGTTCACGCAGGTGCCGCTCACCGTTGGGATACAGCCGCGCACCGGCCTGCGCCAGCGTCATGCCGTGCCGGATCGCGGTCAGCGCATCCTGCAGCTTGCGGCGCGCCCGCACATGCATGTGCACATCCCCGCTGGCGACGAGCGGCACCGCGCAGTCGCCTCCGAGCTGCGTCAGCTGCGCGAGGTACTCCCGGTCCGTGCCCGTGAGCAGCAACTCCACCGCGATCCACAACCTGCCGGCAAAGCAGCTGCGCAGCCACTGCAGCTGCGCCACCACCGGCGTCGCACCGGGCAACCACAGGATCAGGCACTCCTCGAGGTGGCACTGCACATCCTCCCGGGTCAGGTGGTAGCTGCCCTTGGGCGCGCTGCGTCGACCCTGGGTGATCAGCGCACACAGCTGCGCGTAGCCCCGGCGATTCATCGCCAGGGCCACGAACTTAAGTCCACAGGCCAGGGTGAACTCCGAGCCGATGATGAGCTTCAGGGAATCCTGCGCCGCCATATGCGCCCGCACCACGCCCGCCACGGAGCACTCATCCGTGATGGCCAGAGCGCTGTAGCCCAGCTGCTGCGCCTGCTGTACCAGTTCCGCGGGCCGCGAGGCCCCCCGCAGGAAGGTGAAATTGCTGAGGCAGTGCAGCTCCGCGTAGGCAGGGGCCGGCGCGGTCATCCGGCAAGCCCGTGCAGGAACCAGCGATGCGGGGGCCGGCGCTCGCGGAACACCCACACGGCAATGCCGTGGCCGTCGGTGGCGTGGTAGTAATCGCGCGCGATCCCGTGTGCCTCCCACCAGTGACTCTCGATGCGCTCAGGTCCATGCCGCAGCCGCAGCGGACCCGCAAGCTGCGGCCAGCCCTCCTGCTCACGCAGCTGCTGCGGTTCCTCCAGCAGCCACAACGGACGCGCCGGCTGTCTCGTGACGGGTCTTGCAGAAGCGTCGCGCTGAAAATCGGGAGCCACCGGCGATACCGGTCGTGAAGCACCCTCCGGACAATGGCTGTCCTCGCAGGCGAGGCCATGCACCGCCCCTTCCCCCAGGCGCATGCGCAGACGTTCGATGAGTTCCAGCGAACCGGACAGCAGGCCTGACTCACCCCCGCCGCCATGCTCTCCCGGCCGCCACAGCGACTCAGGCACCGGGGCACGTGACAGCAGCTCCCCGGAGCGCAGCTCGAGCGAACGCACCGGCCCGGGCAATGCCATCTTCCCCAGACGTTCGGCAAACCACTCCATGAAACGGGCCGCAGCCGCCTCCGGCTGTGCCAGCCTCACCACGCAGTCGGTATGCACCTGGTTGCGGTGACGCAGCCGGCAGGTGATGCGGGTGATGCCGCACTGACGGGCCTCGAGAAATTCTGCCAGCCGCCTGAGCAGCGGTTGCAGCGCCTGCAGGATCTCGCCGTGATGCTCGCGCTCCCGGACGAACTGGCGCTTCGCCCGGAACCGTTCCGGAACCGTGAACAGCGGACGCAGATCCGCGTCGCGCGCCACGAGCTGATCCAGCATCTGCAGGGTTTCCTTGCCGAAGCGCCGGGCAAAACCCGCCCGCGGCAGCCGCAGGGCCTGACCGACGCGATAGACCCCCAGCCTCGAGAGCCGCTGCAGCACCTGCGGCGGCCAGCGCAGCGCGGCCAGGGGCAGCGTACTGACCGCGCTCACCAGGTGCTGCGAATCCAGCACCTTGAAGGATACCCCGCTGCGTCCGGCGACGAGTGCCGCCAGCGGCGTCGGCGCCAGCGTCAGTACCGGCGCTGCGCCGGCGGCATGACAGCCCGCCCGAAACGCCCGGTACAGCCGTGCCGCCCCACCAAACAACGCCAGACTGCCCTGCACTTCCAGCACCAGCCCATCCGGCGGCTCCAGGCTCACCCGCGGCGTGAACCGCTGCGCCAGTACACCCAAGCGCTGCAGCAATGCCGGATCAGGCTGCGGCAGGTGCACCCCGAGCCACAGCTCCGGCATTGCCGGAGCATGCCCGACCTGCTCCGGTGGCGCCGCGGGCGGTCCCGCTGGCGGGGGCGAGTCCGCCGGCGCCACTGCCAGCGACAGTTGGAGTGCGGCCATGTTCAACCACCCGCTT